>Ga0184633_10000106_pt1 | contig 23899 bp, 18 predicted proteins | sample PLM31_170_b1_FD_133156 | JGI IMG/M metagenome (GOLD analysis project Ga0184633, IMG submission 133156) | Groundwater sediment microbial communities from an aquifer in East River, Colorado, USA - PLM3-1_170_b1 | ecosystem: Environmental > Terrestrial > Soil > Riparian zone | place: USA: East...
TATACAAGGGGAGGAAGCGGTAGCGGACCGCCGCGTATAGTGATTGCGAGATGCCGAAGGGCACCCAGTTGGAGCAGCCGACAAAGTTCGAGCTGATCATCAATCTGAAAGCGGCGAAGCAGATCGGCCTGACGATTCCGCCGAACGTGCTGGTGCGGGCGGATAAGGTGATCAAGTAACGGTTGCCAGTGATCAGTGATCAGTTGTCAGTAAGAAACAGGAGGGAAGATTATGAATTCAAAATCTCTTTTCTGGCTACTGGCAACTGTCTTGCTGACAACTGCCCCCTTCGCCGAAGCGCAGCAGCCAAAGAAAGTCCCGCGGATAGGGTAGTTATCGCTGTTCGATCCAGCTTGTGAGTCCGCCCGTGCCGAGGCAATTCAGCTCGCTCTGCGCGAGCGCGGCCACATAGAAGGGCGGGCTCAAAACCCCGCCCGCGAAGTGGCTTCGTTGACTAATGCAGCGCGACCAGCGGCGGGCGGCCGTATGGCAACGCTGCGGTGGTGGGATCACGGCGCCGGAGACACATTCTGACCCAATGGTCGTAAAGAAAATCGCGTCCCGTTTTGCTTTGCTCGACGCGGCCCGCGGCGGTCACGCAACTTAAGGTCACCCAGCGATCCTCAACTGCGATCCTCGATAGGGATACCCCTGACTTGCCGTCTAGATAACAGCCGGCGCTGCGCAGAACCTGCGACAGTCGGCAAGGGTTCGGCGTCTGGTTCCCGTCCACCCGTCTGTTGCGTCCCTCGCGGTGGAGTTGGCGAATGCGCTCCGGGGGAAACTGATAGACAACTTCGCTGACCTGGTTCGGCGCACCGCTCTTACGTCGCAGCGCCGACGCCACCCTCTCCCCGATACGACCCAAAAGATCTCGTCTCGGTTGCCGGGGCGAACGGGCCCATCCCCGCACGAGGTAATCACCGCCTTGAGCTTGCAGATCAAAACTCACCAGGTCCTGGGTTTCCAGCGCCTGTCCTAAAGCGCGCAGCTCATCGGCGTACCAAAGGTTCCCGCGCGCCGGGGCCGTTGCGCCGCGAGGGAGAATTTCACGACGAGATATGGAGAAAGCCGGTTTCACGAAGGTCATTGGTCTCACGTCGACACTTCTTTTCGTCATGACACCACCCGGTATTTTCACCTTTTGGCGGTCCACCTGAAAGACTCTCTGTGGAGCCCCACGGGCACGCCCGTGGGGCGGAATCCTGAGCGAGAGCCCCCCCCCGGCCATGGCCGGGGCCCGAGTCGAAGGGCCGACTGGCGCTCCCATAGGACTCTCACTACCGACATTCGGCAGATTCCGCCGACGCCGGTTTCTCACACCACATACTGGTCCGGCGTCGGATCGTTGGAAAAATTGAGCGATCCGTCGACCCACGGACACTCGATCCGTAGTACCGGATGCTTTTCAACAAGATTGAACAGTAGATTGTGCGCTTTGGGGTCCGATGTATCCGCTTTGATTGACTCCACGTACGCCCACGCCGCGCTCTTGAGATCTTTTTGTCCTTGTAGACTTATGCCCAGGTTCCGGTAGGCGCTCGGACGTAGCGAGTCGATGGCAAGCGCGAGGCGGCAGTGCTGCTCCGCTTCCCGATGGCGCGCCAGCTGATTGAGACAGTAGCCCGCGTTGTTGTGCAGCACGTAAGAAACTTTGGTTCTGGCGGGACTGAGCTTGACTGCCAACAGAAAATGATTCAGTGCCGTCTCAAAGCGCTGCTCGTCGGTCGCGATCTGGCCTAACGCGAGGTGACAATGGGCCTTTTTGTCATTGTCCGGGTTGGTATCGAGAAACACTTGCAACAGGGCTCGCGCGGATTCTACCTTTTCAATGCCGCGGTAGAATGCAACGACGAACAACAACCAACGGAAATAATCCTCGTCGGTCTTGCTGCTCTGAAGTCGCTCGATGAGCAGCTTTTCAGTCTCCTGTTTGGGGACGCTAAATCCAGGGGGCAGAGTTCTCTTGGTTGTCTCGCTCATGGCCAGCCCTAAAGTGCAACGGGTGTACCAAGCCGGGCCGGGAAGATATGGCCGTGATCATTCCCCAGATAGACCCAGAACTCATGCGATCAGGTAGATAGCCGATAGGTAAATGCCTGATTCCGCAACTAGGGAAAGCATAACGCCCAATCTTGCCTGAAATGGAATCCGCGGAGATATCAAGGATTCTCTCCTCTGCCGGCCCACTCATGTCTGTTCTCAGGCCGAAGGAAACCACAATATATATCGATCGTTAGGAACACGAGCGGTGGAGTCATAGAGCAGTGACCCCGCAGCCCGCATTTTGTAGTTCCGATGGCGAATGCTCCGATGCTCTCAACTAATATGCGGGGAAGATTTGGTGGGCCCACCTGGATTTGAACCAGGGACCGACCGGTTATGAGCCGGTGGCTCTAACCAAGCTGAGCTATGGGCCCGAGGGAAATTTTGGATTTTAGATTTTAGATTTTGGATGGTAAGAGGGTTTCAGGTTCCTGCCGCTTTTGCAACCACTTGCCCGTTAGGTTTCCATGAAACTCTTAAGGCGCTTGCTCCGGCTTGGGTGGCGCAACTTGCGCAATGCCTTGGCTTCGATTTGACGGATGCGCTCGCGGGTCACCGTGAACTTTTGGCCTACCTCTTCGAGGGTGTGATCGGACTTTTCGCCGATGCCGAAGCGCATGCGCAACACCTGTTCCTCGCGCGGAGTCAACGTAGCCAGGACTTTTTTCGTTTGCTCCTGCAGGTTGATATTCACGACGGCGTCGGCGGGCGTGATGATTCTTTTATCTTCGATGAAGTCGCCCAGATGGCTGTCCTCCTCTTCACCCACAGGGGTCTCCAGTGAAATGGGCTCCTTGGCGATTTTCAAAACCTTGCGAACCTTGTCCAGAGGAATTTCCATCTTGCTCGCGATCTCTTCCGGAGTCGGCTCCCGGCCGATCTCCTGGACCAGGTAACGGGAGGTGCGGATGAGCTTATTGATCGTCTCGATCATGTGCACGGGAATCCTGATCGTCCGCGCCTGGTCCGCGATCGCCCGGGTGATGGCCTGGCGGATCCACCAGGTCGCGTAGGTCGAAAACTTGTAGCCGCGCTGGTATTCGAACTTGTCGACGGCTTTCATCAAACCGATATTGCCCTCCTGGATCAAATCGAGAAATTGCAGCCCGCGGTTGGTGTACTTTTTGGCGATGCTGACCACCAGGCGCAGATTGGCTTCGATCAATTCCTTTTTCGCCAAGTTTGCCTTGGTCTCACCTTCGATGATCGACCACACCCGGCGCTTGATCTCCGGCGCGGGCATTTCGAGATCCTTTTCAATATGCTTGATGTCGCGCCGGGCGTTCTTAATGTCCTCGGCCATCTTGAGTATCGCGTCGTGGCTCATGCGCAGCGAGCCGATCAGCCGCTGCCAATCCCTGCGCCGCCCGTTTATGCCGGCGACGAGTTTGAGAATGTCCGGCCCCGCCTTGCCGGTTTTCTGCTCGAATTCCTTGATGCTTCGTTCAAGGGTCTGCATTCGATCCATGGCCCGTTTCAGACCGTCGGCGATGGCTTCCGTTTGCCTATGATTGAGCTGCAAGGCCTTCAAACCGTTGATGATCTTTTCATTATGCTTGGCCAAGCTGGACACCACCGCTTGGCGCCTGCGGGCGGAGACGCGCTTGGTCTCCAACTGTTTTTTGAGCTTTTCCCGTTCGTTGAACGTGCGGCGAATCCTGCCGATCTGTTCCAACAACCGCTTCTCATGCACCTCCTCATCCTCCAGATATTCGCCTTCCTCGTCGCCGTCTTCCTTGATGATCTCCCGAACGCGAATTTCACGCTCGGCGAGTTTCCCGCCCAGGTCGAGAACATGAGTCAGCGCCAGCGGGCTGGTAAGCACTTCATTGATTACCCGATTCTCGCCTTCTTCGATCTTTTTGGCGATCTCAACTTCGCCCTCGCGGCTCAAAAGCGATACGGTGCCCATTTCGCGCAGGTACATGCGCACCGGGTCGCCGGTTTTGCCGACCACGTCGCCGTCGACGTCGCCGTCAAGTTCTTTTTCCTCTTCCTCTTCTTCCTCGGCCAGATCGTCGCCCGCGCCGCCGAGCGTGACGCGCGCGTTGGAATCGACGACCTCGATATCCATCTCGCCGAAGATCGACATGACGTCGTCGATCTGGTCCGGCGAAACCACTTCGGCGGGCAGCATGTCGTTGACGTCGTCGTAGGTCAGGTAGCCCTTCTCTTTGCCGAGGTCGATGAGCTTCTTGACCTCCTTCAGGTTCTTTTTTTCCCCCGGTTGCCCGGCGGAATGGGAGGCCGCTTTTTCCGGTACTATCGGATGTTTGTTTTCGACTCGAGCCTTCGGCGGTCGAGCTGACGTTCTCGTCGTACGACGTCTTGCCATTCTAGCATCCTTTCCCGTTTCGCCTTCTCATCTTTCCGTTCTTCCGCTGCGCGGATGGCGATCCGCAAATCGCGCCCCAGCTCTTTCAAGTACTTGCGCCGCAAGTGCGCCACGCAATCCGCCGCCATCCGGCTCGCTTCGGCCTCGTCGAGGGCGTCCCCTTCCAACTCCAATGCCGCAAGCTCGGAAGCGTCCTCGGGTGGGGCGCTTTGCGCGACTCGAAAGATGTCGACTATCCCTTCTTTGTGCCATTCGCTGATAATCAAATCAACTACCGCGCGCCATCTCGGCCCGATCCATTCGGGGATGTCCCTCTGTTCGGCGACTTCTTTAACGACGGGTGCATAGCGCAGCATCAAGCCGATCAGCGAACGCGCGGTGTAATCATCGCGGCCGGCGGCAGCCTTGGGCAAAGCACCGGCGGCAGGACTTGCCGCGGCCTGATTGCCTCCCCTGGCAGCGGCCGGGCGGCGCAGAAGCTCTTCGCGAATGCCCAGGACATCGACGGCGCGGCGCACCAGCAGATCCATCTCGAACGGGTTGTTGACTTTGGCGAGCACCCGGCTGATTGCTCCGGCGATCTGGCTCTTGCCGTCGAGGGTTTTACCGTAGCGTTGCTCCAACCAGGAGAAATAGTAATCCGCCAACGGGGTGGCCCATTCGAGGATCGCTTCCAACGCCGCCTTGCCGCGGCTGCGAATGAAGGTGTCCGGATCTTCGCCGTTGGGCAAAAAGGCCGCCTGGCCGAACAATCCGGCTTCGCTGAAAATCTCAAAACTGCGCGCCGCCGCGTTGCGCCCGGCGTCGTCGCCGTCGAACAGGGCGGTGATGTTCCGGGTGTAGCGGGCCAGGAGGCGAACGTGATCCGCGGTCAGAGCGGTTCCCAGCGTCGCAACCGCGTAGTTGACGCCGCCCTGATAGAGCGCGATGGCATCCAGGTAACCCTCCACCACCACGACCCGGTCGGCTTTGCGAATCCCCTCTTTCGCTTGGTAGAGGCCGTAGAGGGTCGAGCCCTTGCGGAAAAGCGGCGTTTCACTGGAATTGAGATACTTCGGCAAACCCTGATCCAGGACTCGGCCGCCGAATCCGACGATCTTGCCGGCCGGATTGATAATCGGAAACATCAGGCGAGAGAAAAATTTCTCGTAAAACTGCTCGGGGCCGCGCTGGCCGATGAGCCCCAGACGCAGCCCGTCCTGAGAGGTTATCTTTTCCTTTTTCATCAAATCCACCAGTCCGGAGCCGGATGGGGGCGCGTAGCCGAGCATAAAGTTGCGCGCCGTGTCGAGGTCCACGCCGCGGCTCTTCAAATAATCCAGCGCTTTTTTCCCTTCGGGATGGTCCATCAGCAAACGCTGGTAGTTTGACGCCGCGCGTTCGTTGATGTGATACAGCGACTCGCGTTCGCCGGCTCGATCCGACCCGCCCGCGCCCTCGGTTCGTTCGATGGCGATGCCGTAGCGCTTGGCGACGCGCTCCACGGCCTCGGGAAAAGTCAGGTGATCGTATTGCATGAGAAACTGAAAGACGCTGCCGCCCGCCCGGCAGCCGAAGCAGTGAAATATCCCCTTCTCTTCGTTTACGGTGAACGAGGGAGTCTTTTCCCCATGAAAAGGGCAAAGCCCCATGTAGTTGCGGCCGGTTTTTTTGAGCGTCACGAAATCCGAGATGATCTCGACGATGGATGCCCGGTCGCGAACTTCGATGATCTTATCCTGTTTGATCATGAGCGTATTTTTAAAATGAAGCTCCACGGGCTTACGCCCGTGGTATCTTTAATTTCTTCGGCGGAATCCGCCGAAGCACTCACCCTCCTTCGCTCTTCGAGCTACGGAGGGTCCGTCCGACGCGTTCATCCCCGGGCTCACACCCGGGGGTCTTCTGCGTAGGCGGATAAAAAACCGCTCGCCGAGATTTGCGCCGCGCCGCTGGGCTTGGGAAACATCGTTTCCTTGCCTGCCCGGATGAGCTCTTCAGCGACCCACGACAAGGGCGTAGCGAGCAGCGCTCCGCTAATTTTGTCACGCGCGCCGTGGGGCAGCCACGATGCCGTAGCGGCAAAAAAGAGGATCAGGGCCGCGAGCGCCGTCCCCTTGCCGACGCCGACGGCGATGCCGCCGATGCGATTTAAGGTTTGCAGGAACAGCAGCTTCTCCGAGCGATGAAGCAGCCAGCCGATTAAGCTGAAAAGAAAATAGACGGCGAAAAATATGGCGATGTAAGCGGCGCCCTTATGGATCAGCGGCGAGATGTTCCAATAAGGTTCGCCGAGGGCCGCGACGGTTTCATAATTACGGCCGGCCACGACCAGGCCGACCGCCAACCCGGCGAGGGACAAGGCCTCCCGAAACAGCCCGCGAAAATACCCGCGTAACCCGAAGAGGGCAAGGGCAACAATAAGAGTCGCATCAACCCAGTTCACTGGACGGGACTAACTCCGCTTGACAGATACCGGGCGGTCGTTTCGGGCATCACCGCGCGCGTCGTCGCAGGAATACGCCTGCTGTGACGAGTTGATTCAACGAAGTCATGGCGACGATATGTTTTCCCCGGTGTCGGACCTTTATTGCCGTTCAGCCCTATGTTCCGTTCCTGGCTCAACGTGATCTACGGCGCAATGCACATCATAGCCCATGGAGGAAGGGCGGATCCACGCTGTTTTCCGGCTAAGCCCCCAGAAGCGCTTTGGCCAACTCATTGACCCGTTTGCCGTCGGTCCGGCCGCTGACCTTCGGCATCACGACTTTCATGACCCGTCCTAGGTCTTGAATTCCCTTAGCGCCCAACTCGTTGATACTGTCCTGAATCAGCCCGCGAACGGCTTCTTCGGTCAAAGGTTGCGGAAGATAACGCTGCAGGATCTTTAGCTCGGCCTCTTCCTTTTGCGCCAGTTCCTCGCGCCCCCCTTTGCGGAAAAGCTCGATGGCTTCGTTGTGCTGCTTGCACAGGGTGGAGATGGTTTTTTGAATTTCTTCCGCGGTCAGCTCTCTGCGTGCCTTGATCTCCTCGTTATGGACCGCGGATAGAAGCAGCCTGAGCGTGGAAACGACCATGGCATCGCCGCTCTTCATGGCCGTTTTCACGGTTTGCTGAATTTCGGCTTTGAGATCCATCTGGTCCCGCGTACACCCGCCATCAATGAATCATTGCACGACCGTCAATAGGAATGCCGCACGCGTCGCAGCGCCCTTTTCTTGGCGGCGATGGCTTTTTTCTTTCTCTTCACGCTCGGTTTTTCGTAGTGTTCCCGCTTTCGCAGCTCGGCAAGTATCCCCGCTTTTTCGCACAATTTTTTGAAGCGTCGAATGGCACTCTCGATGGATTCGTTTTCTCGAACTCGCACTCCGGTCATAAGCTTAAGTCACCCCCAATCCCAGCAGACCGCATTTAAGGAAATGATTCTAACGGATTTATGAGGCAAGTCAAGCAATTCACTTGCAAAATAGAATGGTTGGACGCATTGCGAGAACAACCGGGAGCGGTCGAGGCGGCGCTGATCATCCCCTACGGGTGGAATTGTTTGTGCGCCGCCGCATTGCGCCGAAACATCCGAAGCTTTCGTTTCCGATCTTGAACCGCGCCGCGGGTCGCGCTTTAAAAAATTTCCGGCGGAGCGATTCGAATCCAGCTCTGACCCACGAGAATCCTGGCGCGAGAATGCATCAGGAAGATTTCCATTTAAGCTTCCAGAATTTTTCCGGGAAGTCGGAAACAATGCCTTGCACTCCCCAGGACACGAACTTTTCCATATCCCGCACTTCGTTCACCGTCCACACATGAACATCCAGCCTCCGCTCCCAGGCTTTTTCAAAAAATTCCCGGCTGGCTAGATCCTTCTCGATGTGGACCGACGCCGCGGCCAGCTCTTCGGTTACTGCGAATGGGTCTGCTTTGGTTGGCGCGTCAACAATGACGCCGAGCCGCGCCTCCGGCGCCAGCTCCCTGACTCGGCTCAAACAGCGATGGTCGATCGACGAAAAAATCGTCCGGTCCAAATAATCATAGCGGCTGACGATGAACAAGAGTTTGATCTCTATGCCTGGCGGGCCGTCAGGAAAATGCTTGATGTCCAGACAGAGATCCGCCCTGTCGCCGATGATCTCGAGAACTTCCTCGAGCGTCAGGATTCGCTCACCCTTATAGGATTTTTTACGCCACTGCCCGACGTCCAGTGTCTTGAGCTGATCGAGCGTCTTGTCTTTGAGCCTGCCGCGCGCGCCGGCGGTGCGGCCGAGCCGCTCGTCATGGAAAATGACCACGTGACCGTCTTGGCTGAGCTGGCAATCCATCTCGATCATATCGGCGCGCGCTTCGATCGCCTTTTCGAAAGCAAGCGCCGTGTTTTCCGGAAAATTTCCGGAAGCGCCCCGGTGAGCTATTTTGGTGAAGGTGGCCATAGTGGGTTGAGTGAACTACGGATGCCGAATCGACGGCGCCGAATACTCACCGATTCGTTCAGTGCGGCTCCCGTGCCGGAGTCAGGTGGAGGAAAAATTCTTTGTTGCCCTTGGGACCTAACAGCGGCGACTCCACAAGCCCCCGCGACTCATAACCGAGTCGGGTCGCCGATTCTTCGATCTCGTCGATGACACGCAAGTGCTCAGCCGGGGAACGGACCACGCCGCCCTTGCCCACTTTGCCTTTGCCGACTTCAAACTGCGGCTTGATCAGCGCAATGATTTCCCCGCCGGCAATCATTAGCTTTTTCACCGCGGGCAGGACAAGTTTCAGGGAAATGAAAGACACATCGATGGTCGCCAGCTCGGCATGATGCGGCAGCGCGGAAACTTCCAGATAGCGAATGTTAGTTTTTTCGTAGACTCTAACCCGCGGGTCGTTTCGCAACTTCCAATCGAGCTGGCCGTACCCGACGTCGACCGCGAAAACTTCGCGCGCGCCGTGAGCGAGCAGGCAATCGGTAAATCCGCCGGTGGATGCGCCGACGTCGAGCGCGGTTTTACCGGTCACATTGATCTTGAACTCTTCAAGGGCTTTTTCGAGCTTCGACCCACCACGACTGACGTAAGGCAGAGGTTTGGACTTGACGCGTATGGTCGCTTGATGTTCGACAAGACTGCCGGCCTTGGTCACCGGTTGGTCATTGACCAGAATATCGCCGGCCAGAATCATGCCGTGGCCTTGCTCGCGGCTGCCGACCAAACCCCGCTCGACCAGCAGCTTGTCTAGGCGCTCCCTCTTTCCCATCCCTCCCAGTTTCTCTTCCTTCCGAGCCTGACCATCTGGAGCGCGGCCTGCGTGATCGCTTCTTGATCAAAACCGCAGAGCTTTCGCAGCTGGTCTTGAGTGCCATGGGGTATGAAACGATCCGGCACACCCAAACGCCGCACGCGCAGATCGCTGATTCGTTCATCGGCGAGAAATTCCAATACCGCGCTGCCGAATCCGCCGGCAACCGCGTGGTCTTCAACCGTGATGAGCGCGGGCACCCGTTTGACGACGTCGCGCAAAAGATCGCGGTCCAAAGGCTTTACGAAGCGGGCGTTGACCACCGCCGCATCGATCCCTAAAGGCGCAAGATCCTCGGCGGCTCTCAACGCCGGCAACACCACGTGGCCGATGGCCAGAATAGCAATGTCGTTGCCGCTTCTTAAAAGCTCGGCCTTGCCGATCTCCAGATTGCGCAGCTCACGATCCATCTCGACGCCCCAGCCCTCGCCCCGCGGATAACGCAACGAGATCGGACCGGGATGGTCGACGGCGGTTTTGAGCATGTGTTGCAGCTCGTTCTCGTCCTTGGGCGCCATCACGACGAAATTTGGAATCGAGCGCATGTAGGCGAAATCGAAAACGCCATGGTGCGTCGGACCATCGGCGCCCACTAATCCGCCGCGGTCGAGCGCAAAAACCACATGGAGATTTTGCACGCAGACATCGTGCAAAATCTGGTCGTAGCCGCGCTGCAAGAAGGTCGAATAGATCGCCACCACGGGAATCCAGCCTTCGGTGGCCATCCCGGCGGCGAAGGTCACCGCGTGCTGCTCGGCGATGCCGACATCATAGGAACGTCCCGGAATTTCCTTCGACAGTTTATCGATGCCGGTACCGCTGCCCATGGCGGCCGTAATCCCGACGACTTTCGGATTTTCCTTGGCGACTTTGATGAGCGTCCGGGCAAAAATCTCCGTGTAGTTGGGGATGGGACCTCGCTCTTTCTTGGGTTTGCCGGTCAGCACGTGAAACGGGGTAACCGCGTGATACTTGACCGGGTCCTGCTCCGCGAGCGCGTAGCCTTTGCCTTTTTTCGTCATCACGTGAACTAGCGTCGGCCCCTCCACATGCTTGACGTTTTCCAGCGTCGCCACCATCTCGGAAATATTATGCCCATCGATGGGGCCGACGTACTGGAAGCGCAAGCTTTCGAAGAGAAACCCCGGCGTCATCAGGCCGACAAATGAATCGCGCAGCTTGCGCGCCAGGTATTTGAGGTTTTCCCCCCGCGGCAAGTTGGAAAGGAGAGCCGAAAGATGTTTTTGCCAGCGCACGCCGAAATCCGTGGTGAACTGTTTGCTCAAGAACGATGAAACCGCGCCGACGCGCGGATCGATAAAGTGCTCGTTGTCGTTCAGGACGACGATCAAATCCTTGTCCAGGTGGCCCGCTTGATTCAGCCCTTCGAACGTCAAGCCGGCGCTCAAGCCGCCGTCGCTGATGACCGCCACCACCTTGCGCGACGATCCTTGCAAATTTTTTGCAACGACCATTCCCAGGGCCGCGGAGATCGACGTGCCGGCATGGCCGGCGCCGAAAACATCGTATTCGCTCTCGTCGCGGCTTAGAAAACCGCTGACGCCGCCGAGCTGGCGAATCGTCGCGAGCCGATTGCGCCGGCCGCAGATGAGCTTGTGGGCATAGGCCTGATGTCCGGTGTCCCACACGATCCTGTCTTCAGGGGTGTCGAAGACATAGTGGAGCGCCAGCGTCAGCTCCACCGCGCCCAGAGTCGATGCCAAGTGCCCGCCCACTTCCGATACAACGGAGATGACCTCTTCGCGGATCTCCTCGGCGAGTCGGGGCAGGTCCGCCACCGCCAGCCGGCGCACGTCCCGAGGATATTCGATGCCATCGAGTAGCTTTGCCTTGCTCAAGGGTGACTCTCCTCAATCTTGGAACCAAATTTTTCTGACACAGCCCTTCCCACCACTTGCGTAGCGACGGCGCGAAGGGGTTCCGCGCCGGCGCCGAAGGAACTTAATTGTTTTACGGCTTGTTGCAACAATTCCGCAAGCCGCTCCTTCGCCTGGGCCACTCCGACGATGGATGGATAGGTGGCCTTTCTGCGTTCCTTGCGCCCCGACTCGGCACGCGGCTCCGGCGCGTCTCCCTGGTGGTCCACAACATCGTCGGCGATCTGAAAGGCCAGCCCGAGGTATTCACCGTAGCGCGACATTTGCCGCAGCTCGGCGCCCTGGGCGCCGGCGACCCGCGCGCCGACGCGCACGGACGCATGAATCAGAGCGCCGGTCTTGCGCACGTGAACATATTCCACCGCGGCGAGATCGACCTCCCGCTCTTCCGCCTCTAGATCGGCAGCCTGACCGCCCACGAGTCCCGCCACGCCCACCGCGCAACCGATCTCATGAATGAGCTCGGCGAGCAAATCCGGCGCCAGCGCTTTCCTGACATCCGGGGCCGACAACAAGCAAAACGCTTCGGTCAATAGACCGTCGCCCGCGAGCAACGCCATCCCTTCGCCAAAGACTTTGTGCGCCGCCGGCGCGCCGCGGCGCAGGTCGTCGTCGTCCAGCGCCGGCAAATCGTCGTGAATCAGCGAATAGGCGTGAATCATTTCGACGGCGCAGGCAAACGGCAGCAAGTCCTGTTGTTTGCCGCTGAAGAGCTCGCCGGCTGCAAGAGTTAAAATGGGGCGGATGCGCTTGCCGCCGGGAAAAAGCCCATAGCGCATGGCGCGCCACACCGTATGGTTGTGGCCCGGCTGCGCGCCGATATAGCGGTCGAGCGCGCGGTCGATGGCCGCTCGCTGAGCCGCCAGATATTCACTGAGATCGAATGTCGTCACGATTAGGTCGCAGCATCCTCGGGTTGGTTGTCTTAATTTATCACCGACGCACCGCGTTCTTCAATCGCAGCGGAAGGTATTCGTATAAACATTTCAGGAACGCGACTGGATCATCGCTTGAACCGCCCGCTTGCCGAGTTCGCCGCCGAGTGGAGCCCCACGGCCAAGAACGTGGCATCTTCAGTAAGCCCGTGGGGCGGAATCCTGAGCCAGAGCCCCCGGCCAAGGCCGTGACTCGAGTCGAAGGGCCGAAACAGCCTGGCCAAACCCTAGAATGCGCACTCACCACACGCCGGCGGGCAAGGCCGGCCAGGCTGCGAGTAGTTTTCCGTACCCCGGAATTTTGTCGCCGAGCCCGAGCTTGGAAAGAATGACCCAGAGCATCGCGGGATTGCTAGCAACGATGGGCACTTGCAGCTCAGACTCCAATTGGTCCAAGACCTTTAACGGATCGAGCAGGGCGCCTTGAAAGTAGATCGCATCGATATTCGGCTGCGCCGCAAAAGTTTCCCGCGTCATGGTTGCAACGTCTTCGGGCGTCAGCCTCTGCGCATCGGTGTGAGCGCGCAAGGTCTGCGGCGGATAGACCGCGTCGAAGTCAAACGCCGTAAGATAGTCGCGGTACAATCGTTTCAATTGGTCATCGACCGGCGTCATCAACAGGATACGCCTGGCGGCGAAAGCCTTCAGCGCCGCCGCAGATGAGCGCAACGCCGTGGCCACCGGAACCGGCAGCTCCGCCGCCAGGCGAGCCGACATGTTCGGATTGAGCACCTCCTTGGGCGCGCCGCTGATGATCAGCCCGTCCCATTTGTATTGCTCGATCAGTTCTCGAGATTGCTGCATCAGCGCATCGAGCTTGCCCTTTGCCGACCACAGCGAACCGTCGGCGCCGGCTTCTTGCACAAAGGTGAAGTCGATATCCTTGGGAATAAAAGCCCTGAAGCTATCGTGATGCGAGCTCGACGGCGAGCTCGAGCCGAGAAAACCGATCTTCGCTTTCGCCATTATCCCACCCCTTATTCGAGCCCGGCAGCGACCGCACGCCGTAAGTCCTCACACTATAAAATTCAAACCAGCCGTTGCCACCCATTCTTTCCGGCTTTACGGGTCGTGGTAGTTGAACTCGTTGTGTTGAATCGTGTTGATGAAGCAGAGGGCCAAAGGGCGGCCCGCGTTGTTTGCTTGTTGAAGCAAACGGGAAACCGCTTCGCTCCTGCGAAAAAAGATCCGGTAACCGATTTGCTCAAACGCCCTTTTCTCCGGCAGGCTGATCGCGTAGATGATCGCCGCGCGGCCGGCGATCATGTTCGGCGTCAGGCTTTGAGCGAGCGGCAATCCTTGGCCGGCGTTGTTGCCAAACAGCACGTAATCCACGCCGCCATCCATAGGATCTTCCAACGCGCGCATGATGGCCGGCAACGAAACCTCGTCCCAGTTTGTCATCTCGAACTTGGCCTGCGCCGCCGTCAAAACGTTGGGATATCCTTGAGCGACTTGAAAGACTCCATCGCGCTGGACGAAACGGGCCCAGGGGAGTGACGGACTCGCGACGAATTCTCCCACCGTCACCTCGTTGTCCAGGATCAAGGCTTTGAAGGAATCAGGAAATAGTTGTGAAAGCTCAGCGCGAAGAGTCAATGTTTCGCCATTTTACGGCTTGGGTAAATCTAGGTCTCTGCAGATTTTGTGGGCGAGAAATTCGTTGATCTCGCGATGACGGGGAACCGTTGAGACTTTTCCACTCTGGCGATTCATCTAAGCTTGCCACGCAAGGTTTCTTCAACCAGCGCGCGGTTCGCTTCGAGAACGAGCTGAACCGCTTCTTGGAGGTTGGATCTGGCTTCGTCAAGAGTATCGCCCTGCGCATTGGCCCCGGGCAATTCCTCCACAAAAGCAATATATCCTTCAGGAACCTTCTCAAATACCGCAGTCAACTGATCTTTCATAGCGGCAACCTCCTCGGCGGCTCAGTATAACAGACCGGCAATGGGAAACCCAATTGCGCACGGCATCAAAATCGGCGACGATTTCGCGGAATGGTTCGAGGGCGGAGTCGAGGTTGTTGACGTTTTGGTGAGCGGGAATTTGGGGATTGGGGATCAACCGTTCGGTGAATGTAGCCGGAGGCGGTCATCCTTCCGCATATTGGACGCTGGCCGACGAGAGCACGTCGTCACGGAAATATCGGCTAAGTTCTTTAGGCGTGCGCAAATCAATCTTGCGACCGCCGAGCAGGCCGGCAAGTTCCCTCTCCATGCGCGCTAGACCGAGAAAACTCGGCGCTGCCCCCGTTTGGAATTCGACCAGTAGATCGACGTCGCTGTCCTGCCGAAAATCTTCCCTGAGCGCTGAACCGAAAAGCGATAGTTTGCGAATTCGATTGCGTCTGCAGAACTCGGCGATTTTATCGCGCGGGAGCTGAATATTCTTTTTCTCACTCATTATAGAAATCATTCTATGCCCGCACAGTACTCGATTCAACTCGGCGGCAACGGTCCTGCTGAACGCTTCGACGGAGGCTTCGCCGGTACCGGAATCTTAAGCTTTGGTGCCTGAGCCATAAAAGATCAAGGTCCTAGAACTCCCGCTTTCCAAACTCATGAGCGCACTGCCTCGCTTGCCTTTTGAATCTCCTCCCGCAGCCCGATGAGGGTATTCGATATACTATCTATCAATTGGACCGCCGTTTCATCGAGAGTTACCTTGGCACCGCCACCTTTTTTGCCTTTTCGAGCGTCCTGGGACCCTTCGGATGTCGACGCGAATAGTTCGCCCCATTGTTGGAGTGCTTTTAACACATGCTGTTCTTTCCTACTGAGAGCTTTGAACGCAGCAGCGTTTACCTTTTTGGAACTTCTGTCGAGCGGATAACTCATCAATAGAAGGGCTATGATCAAGCGCGACAGGCGATCGAATAGGATCCCAGCCAGCTCTTCCCTTTTGGCGTTGGGATGATGTCCGAAATGTTTAAATGGATTATCGTCTGGCCGGAGTAGATCTAAGACCTTTGAAATACCCTTGTATGATGTAAGAGGATAGGCGTCACCTGGCAGCGATGTGCGGTGCTGCCATATTTTTAGGATCGTCTCAGTTGCAGTGTTCCGTGCCTTTGAGCGCTCAGCCGCTGTCGATCCGTTCTTCGACTTCTGTATGAGTTCAGCCACATGGTGGGCCATCCAGCGGCCCAGGGTATCGGTTCCATCATGGAAACCCAATTCACGGACGAGGTGTCGTCCAAGACCCAAGACATCCTTCGGCGGTTTCGATGGTTCCGTCTCTTCGGAGGAGGACGACCCTATCGAATTTGGACTCCTTCGCCTCTTCTTCGTCACGTCGCGAATATTCATAGCCTTTGTTCTTTCGTGTTATCTCGATCTCGACAATCAAATCAAGGTCCATCTTATTGAGAAGAATCCTCAAAGTCTCTTTGTCAGCTCGAAGGCGCGAGCCGCTGGAGCGGACATAGTCACTATGGCGGAAGCTATCTTCGGCCTCGTCGCCGCCGGTATCTCCCCAAGCTTCGTATACGAACACCGTTCTCCGCCGACTCCTTTCCACCCATCTCGCCTGATCATCGTAAACAAACTCGATATTGAGAGCTGTCGCTATCTTATTCGAAGGACGGGACTTAATCGCGCGGACGCCGTACCGGAAAGGATCGCGCTCATCAATTCCTAAATCGTGCCTGTCATCGATGAGCCAGCCCACCAGTTTGTAACGCGGAACATTTAGTTCGAGTTCATCTTCCGCTGTCGGAATCCTGTAATCCCAGGAGTCCTCAATCGTCTGGAGTGCCCGCACGAGAGCTCCCGCTGTGTCAGGGGAGACTAGTGCAGTGTGCACCCGGGCCGATAACTGAAAGCCTCGCGATTGTGTGTCGTGATCGGCGTCAACAACGATTGATCCGTCGCGACTGTTCAACCCCAGCTCTGCTAGGAAGTCATCATCACTAATGTCTTCTATCCAAACATCGAAGTCAGTCGTAGGCGCAAACCATAGCCGGTCCTCAAGAGGCTTCGGGCCGTGGAGATCAGCAAGCCACAATGGGGGCGCAGTCAGGCCTTCTCCCCTGAGCCAATGTTCAAACGTATCGTAGTCATCCTCCTCGCCTTTTACGAGCGGGCGCCGCTGCATCAGCTCGCCTGTCGCACACCACATTGCGTGCCACTCGAGATAGGTGTGAAAGCGCTCCAGTATCGGCAGCGATCCGTGCGAATGCATTGAGGAGACCGAGCGGTCGGAGAAGCGGAGTTGCCGCGGCTCCTGGTCCCAGCGCCAGGTTTCGCCCTGCACTCCCCAACGGTCAACGATCCAGTGCTCGGCGGCGTCAAGGAATTCTTCTACGTCGAGGTCTGCAAAACGTCTTAGTGCCCCACTGTACCAGTAAGGTAGAGTATCCATCGTGTCGAAATGGAAGCGACGATCCTCGCTTTGCCTGTATTTGTATCTATCGAAGCCGACCGTGTACGACTTCCGGCCTTTCTTTCGGCGCACCGGACTCCTGTTCACTCGCTTCAGCGCATCTCGTTGACTTCGGTTGAGCGCCAACGCTCTTCTCTCTACAAGTTTGCAGACAGCCGACTTCGCGAACGAGCGGATGAGAATGTGGGGAAACTTGTCGTCCCTCGCGATTTCTAATAGCCGCGGCCCGTGACGTCTTACCGCCAACGGCGTCTCATCGGTTATACGGTCCAGCGCCATCACTAACCAGAGCCGGGCCGCAATCCAATAGAATGGCGCGTCCGGTTTGCGATAACTAGACTCATTCGTTCTGTCGTAGAGGCGAACAAGTTTGTCTAGAGTCGAGGTGTCTCCAAGCCGAACGAGCCGCCGTAGAGCATGCGCTGCCCGCCACCGGATCCAGACGTCTACATCCCCCATGAAAGCATAGAGGAGCCGCGCAATGCCTGCTGCAGGTTCCGTAGGGATGTCAGCAAGATTCCACTCGTCCTGTTCATGTGTTGGGATGCGCCGAAGCAGCCGATCAGCGTAGCGCGCAATGACCTGCGCTGCTTCGTTGGGTAAGCAATAGCTCCCCGCCAGTCCCACGAGCGCGTATATAGTTCGCACGGGGAGCGAATCGACGTGACGCTCCATGCCCTCGATCAGTGCAGCACAGATCTTATTATCCAACGCTCCGGATTTCTCAAGCAACGCTGGAAGGGGAGACTGCGTATTGCCAATCCAATAACTAAACCCAGGCAACAGATCGACTATGACTTCCATGAGACGCTCACGGCACCACCGACTAACGGATGGCGCTTCAGACCACTCAGCGACGCCTTTGGCGATAGTTTGGACACGTTCATAGTCCGTCGCCTCGCGAGACTCGCTCCGGCTCAAAGTTTCGAGATGGGCCACGCGATCGCTGAGCGGGATTAGATTTCGCATTCGATCAAAGATGTCCGACATGGATACGAATGTGTCAGCCATTCTCGCGGCGGCGAAAGCACGTGCGATAACCTCGTCAATCTCTGGGGTTGACACGAAGCGATGCGCTGTCCAGTCTATACAGGCCAGAGGATCAGATCGTTTTATGTCCCACTGGTAATGGCGCGCTTTCTCCCGCTCAGAAGTGAAGGAGGCTCGGCTTGCTCTCATGACTTGATGAAACGTCGTAGCGCGTGCGAGTCGATCCATCCAAAAGCCAGGGCCGTCTTTTATCGGCAGCAATTTCAGCTTTTCGCATACCTGTTGTCGAATGCCCTGACCGAAACACAACAATTCTTCCTGTGCGAGCTCTTCGGCCAACGCTTTCGGGTCAAAATCATTTTGTTGTCTGATCGCCTCCTCTACGATCCGACCGATCAGATCGATGCTGAACTCATCGAGCAGCGAGGAAAGGCTAGAGACTTGCACCGGTGACAGTTCGTGGCGGGATAGGGCTGCGTCCAAAATAGATGGAAGGAAGGAAGCCCGATCAACAATGTTCGAATCTTCCCATCTAGCTGTCGCAGCGAGCGCAATACCGATATCAAGGGTCGCGAGTGCCCGCGCGGACTCTTCCCAAGGGAAGTGGTCATACCCAGCGAGACGGACGCCTGCGTCGGCGATAACGATTGCCAGACTACGGGCCACAACTCGTCTTTCATCTGCGTGCATGCGGGCCACGGCACGCTCTGCCAGCGGCGCAAACAACGCAATCTCGTGAACGGCCTCCGAGTTGAGTTCACCCGCCACCTCGATCGCCTCATTGAACAAACTCTCTGCGTCTTTGTAGCTGATGGGGACAAGAAGGCGTGCGGCGCGTATGAGCGCGACGAGTTTGTCATCCGCCGACGTTTTCATGCTCCTCACGGCCTTTGCTCTAGCAGTGACCGCGCTGAGGATTTTATTGTGCAGCGAGTGGTCCAGTGCAAGACTGGCGAAGACCTGCGCTTCAGCAGAGCCGTAAACATCGGGGTGAGGGCCTATGATCCCGCTGGAGCACTCCAATATAGCTATTCGGTCCACGCTCGGCATGGCCATGAGTCGAGTGATCGATAAGCCAACTCGCGTTCTCATCGGCTGTGCGTCGTGTTTCAGTAAGAACCGATACTCCCGCTCATTGATCACAGCGATTTTGGTTCTTACTTTTTCGACGACGTCTTCCGGTGTTATCGAACCTAGCAGGGCTTGAGCACGAATATCATAGAGATCAACGAGCGGCCCAATGAAGGCTTGCAACTCGTCCTTTTTTTCGCGGTCTGAATTGTTAAGTTGCTCGACCCTCTCGGGTGGCAAATCTTTGGGCGGTTCAGGAGGATCGACCCAATAAGTCTCGAGCGTAGGTCGGCTGCCGGCCATACGCTCTAGGAGGGCGTGTGCACGCAAGGTGAAGTCGATTACCGATACTTGTGATGTGAAAAGTTTGTCGCGCCGACGAAACTCCCGGTCCACAAAACGCTCAAGCACGGGAGTTATACGGGCGCCGTCACCGCCACGAGCGACGATCACTTCGCAAGCAGTCAGAATCGTGTCGAGGTAATCGCAGGTAGCGTCCTCGTTTCTCCACGAATTGGCTAGCTGATCAAGTCGGATTAGGCTGCTTCGAAGGAGACGCGGGACACCGATTTCAAGGCGAGATATGTCGATCTCTTTTCCAGCAAGTGCGAGTGGCGTGAGGAGAAACAAATCCCATGGCGCCTGGATTGATGCCTCGGCCAGGCAACGCTCGACGAGCGAGGCTTCTCCTGATGCAATCAGCTTAGAGGCCAAGATGGTTGCCACGCGTAGCGCCACGGACTTAGGGCGCCACTGCATTAGGCGATCTACGGCTCGACGCGGGCCTTCGACGCGGAGCACGGCTTCTGTTTCCGCGGCGATGTCATCATCACCGATAGACCAAGACCCGGGTTCCGATCGGGGATGTTTTTTCTTTCGCTCCTCCTGGTCCTCGGTCCGACGCTGTAACCAGGCACGTACTTGTCTGTGTCCTTCGCGAACTGAAATGCTGTCTCCGTCGCGAGCATCAGCCGCCATAAGGTGAAAGAGAAGAGGCCCGTGGTTTTCAATCTGCTCGGGATCGCGTAGGACCATCCTACTGGAGGTGTCACGTGCAAAGTTCGCAGCGAGATCTGGATTCCCAACAAGCGTGTGATGGATGGCAGCGTCAGTTTTTAGTGCTTCTGCACCAATGAGCAGCGTCAGCATGGCGTCGACATTATTGCCCGACTCTCTGCACACTTTCATGGCGAGTCGAAGCCGTTCCAGTTGCACTTCACGTCGCAGCACCGGATCGCCAATCACTTTCAGCTCGTGATCTGCCTTGACGAGATCGATGATCTCCCGTCCTCGACCAGCTGCAAGTAGAGCCGTCGCTACGTGCGTAGCCGCATATGCGTCTAACGTACGCCGACTTAAAAAATACTCGGCGATATTTGCCCGAAGGGACCCTAGGCTGGACTCTGCTTCTTGTTGTACAAAATGCTCAAAGTCCTCATCAGCGAAACCAATCGAGTCGTCCGTCAGCCGCACTCCCGGAGCGAGATCGGCACACAGATCCCGCAGTTGGGCCACGCTGAGCCCCGTTACAACGGATAGATCGGTTAAGGGAACCGGCCGCGGCAAAGCCACAAGCCCCGCACAGAAAAGTTTAATCTCTTTATCGCCGCCTTGTTTACGCAGAGCGTAGTCGAGTTGCTCGCGAAACACCTGAGCAAGACTTTTACCGTTCGGTCGCAGATAGTCGAGCGCTCTTGCCGGATCAGATTTAGCGTAATCCAGAGCGTACTGCTGCACTCGTGGGTTACCGCCTGATAGATGGTGAAAATCGTCAATCCACGTATCTGGCACCGCGCTCCCGACGCCCCGGACGTGAGAGGCCGTCTCAATTCGGTCAAAGCCTTTGATCTCAATTGATTCAAAATCGCCTGGTAAATTTAGGGTTGGCAACCGGCCTGTTCGCGTGGTGACAACCAATCGGACGTTGGGGGGTAGGTCTCCCAACCTGACAAATTCGTGAACGAAACTTTTCTCAGCCCTGCTGCTGGCAGCGATAACAGAATTATCTGCGGCGTCCACGATGACTACGAGCAGGGCTACCTTTTGCCTAGAGACAACCACTTCAGTGGCCCTTTCGAGCCGCTTCTTAAACACCCTGGGATAGTCAAGACCTTCCTTGCGGCTTAGTAGAAGCGGAATTCGAAGTTGACGAGCTATGTCATTCGAAACTTGAAGAAAAGCATCTGGCGCTCGGTGTCGGTACGCATCGGAATCAAGGTAGCGTCCGTTTCCGTAACAGTCAAAAACAACAACGACAGAGTCGGTTGGTAAGAGACACGCTATCTCCTGAAGTGCAGTGGTCTTTCCGCTGCCACCATCCCCGTGAAGGCAGATGCGCTGCTTTCCACTTTTCATTCGATCCGCAACATTTCGAGACGCCTCGCGGGGAATCAGGCGATCCACTCGCTTAATGGCGGAAGGGCATGGAAACAGAGCACCTGGATCAGAGAAGCCGAAGCAAAGCAGAATTGACTGGCGGGTAATAAATTCGCCTGTCGCTTCCGGCATCATCTTGCGTCGCACAAACGACATCAAGTCATTGACAGCAGCGCGCGCGTCATCATCGGTCCATTCGGAGATGGTAGCGAGTACTCGTTCCTCAAGAGCAAAGCGTGACCCTAGTCCACATTCGGAAACGTCGAGTGCCCTCGTGAACGTCTCGAAGTCCTGTTCGGTCAGTCGGCTTGCGGCAAGTAGAGCAGCATGTTCTGGGGCGGTGATGTCAGACAGGGCGTTGACTACGATTGGATCAATCGACTGATTGCTGACGAACCCCACCCTCAAATTTCCGGTTGTGGCGAGGGTGAGTTGTTTATCTTTAAGACCAGCGAAGGCCTTCGCCAGTCTACCAATAACAGAGTTGTTCTTCTTCTTATTGCTAGTTTGAGTTAAACGAGCAACGGTCCAAGCTTGGTCACGATTCGCTGCGGAGTACTTGAGTTGAGCGATTGCGATTCGATCCGCTTTAGCAGCAGGATCGCTGCCATAATAGAGCGCGCAATCGACACCATCCCACGTGTCAAGGGGCTTGCCTTCTTCGTCTTCGGCGAGAAGACCTTCAACCGTCACTGCGGTTAGAGCCGTGTCTTGGTCAAGAAGAGCCAACGCTTGGCGCAAGGCCCAAAGCTCGTGAAAATCATCACCGGCATTCGAACCACGAGCACCACGGTAATTAGGCTGAGTCATGCCACATCAAGAATTTATCGGTCCCGTGAAATAGTTAGCAACGCGCTGCTAAGAGCGTAAACCCAGCACGGAAAGTCTTAGGAAGGGATTGGGTGTTTTGCTGCCACACTATTCTTCCTCATCCTCTTCCGCGCCCGTCTCGAACGGTTTGAGCTGGAGCTTGCCTTCTTTGTCCTTCACCAGAAGCTCGACCTTTTTTTCGACTTCGGTCAGTTTCTGGTTGCAGAGTTTCACCAGGCCGACGCCTTTTTCGAAGGCGGCGAGGGAGTCCTCGAGCGACAGGTCGCCGGATTCGAGTTGCTCGACGACTTGCTCCAGCTCTTCGAGCGCGGCTTCGAACTTTTTATTCTGCTGATCTTTCTTGGCCATCTTATTTCTCCGCTTTTTCGTTCAACTTGTCGACCAATTGGAAAGGATCGATGCGCGCGCCGTTCATGCGCGCGCCCCAGTGGAGATGGGGGCCCGTGACCCGGCCGGTCATGCCCGACAGAGCGATCACGTCGCCCTTTTTGACTTCCGCGCCCTCCTCGGCTTTGAACTCCGAGAGGTGAAAATACACGGTGAACAAAGCGCCGCCGTGATCGAGCACCAGGCTCTTGCCGCTGTAGAAGAAATCTCCGAGCAAAGCCACTCGGCCGTGATTCGCGGCCAGCACCGGTGTTTCCGTCGCCGCCTTGAGATCGACACCGGTGTGCGGCGCGCGCGGCGACCCGTTGATAACCCGGCGGTAGCCGAAGGGCGAGGTGATTTCCTTGGGCAAGGGACCGACGAACGGGCGCGCCCACAAACGTTGCGCCGCCGAAAGCGCGAAGACGCGGGCGAACTGCTCTTGCTCCCGGCGAATCCTTTCGAGCACGTCCGCGCTGAGCTGGTCGAACTCCTGGGCCACCGAGAACGACTCGCTCTTGAACGCCTTGGACTTGATCTTGAGCGGAATCTGGGTCGCCCATTGGGCGCCGGAATGCGTCGTGCCGCTGACGAGGATTTTTGCCGGCCCGGGTTTCGTTTCGAGATCGGCGCCAACGAGCGCCGTTAAAACTCCGTTGTCACCCGGATAGAAATAAATCTTCTCGCTCCCCAATCGTCCTTCGGCGGCGACGACTCCGGGGGCCGAAAGGTTGATTTCCGCAATCTCTCCCTGAAGAATTCCTACGGTTTTCAGCGCGCCCGTCTTGGCCGACGGCTGGGCGCCGAAGGCGATGCTCGCGCTCAGCCAGAGAAAAATCGCGGCGAACACGACAGCGCGCTTCACTCTTTTCCCTCCACGCGGCAAAGCGCCTTACCCTTAGCGAAGGTGACGCGCAAGCGGTCGCCGAGACCGAGGGAACCGCCATCCTTGACGATTCTTTCCTCCGGCAGTTTGAGCGTAATGCTGTAACCTCGATCGAGCACAGCCAGCGGGCTCAAAGCATCCAGGCGCCCTATCCCCTGAGCCAGCCGGTCGCGCAGCCGGCGCAGCTGCTCTTGAAAACGGCGCGCCAGATCCATCGACAGATCGTCCAGCCGTTGCTGATTTTCGCGCAGCTTCTTTCCCGGATCGCTGAGCCGCTTCACCAGACCGCGAAGCGTTTCCTTGGCCATCTCCAATTTATTTTGCGTCCCGCGCAGCAGCGCTTCCTGGAGACCGTCAATTTGCTCTTCCAGGTCGGCCTTGCGCGGCACGGCCATCTCGGCCGCCGCCGTCGGCGTCGGCGCGCGCTGATCGGCGACAAAATCGGCGATGGTGAAATCGATCTCGTGGCCGACGGCGGAAATCACCGGCACCGTCGATGCGAAAATCGCCCGCGCCACGATCTCTTCATTGA
>Ga0184633_10000107_pt1 | contig 23732 bp, 28 predicted proteins | sample PLM31_170_b1_FD_133156 | JGI IMG/M metagenome (GOLD analysis project Ga0184633, IMG submission 133156) | Groundwater sediment microbial communities from an aquifer in East River, Colorado, USA - PLM3-1_170_b1 | ecosystem: Environmental > Terrestrial > Soil > Riparian zone | place: USA: East...
ACGGCGAGACGCGCCTCTCGCGCGACAAGGCGAAGCGGCTCGCCGCCTGGCTCGATCTCGAGAAATCGCTCGAGGCCGGCACCACCGCGCAGGGCGTCATCACCGGCAAGGTGAAAGGCGGCCTGACCGTCATGATCAACGGCATCCGGGCGTTCCTGCCCGGCTCCCTCGTGGACATGCGTCCGGTCAAGGACACCTCGCCCTACGAGGGCAAGGCGATGGAGTTCAAGGTCATCAAGCTCGACCGCAAGCGCAACAACGTCGTCGTCTCGCGCCGCGCGGTGCTCGAGCAGACCGCCGGCGCCGAGCGCGAGGCGCTGCTCGCGAGCCTCCAGGAAGGCACCGTCGTCAAGGGCATCGTCAAGAACATCACCGACTACGGCGCGTTCGTCGATCTCGGCGGCATCGACGGGCTGCTGCACATCACCGACCTCGCCTGGCGGCGGGTGAAGCATCCGTCGGAGGTGCTCGCGGTCGGCGACGAGGTCACCGCGAAGGTGCTGCGCTTCGACCAGGAGAAGAACCGGGTCTCGCTCGGCCTGAAGCAGCTCGGCGAGGATCCGTGGGTCGGCATCTCGCGCCGCTATCCGACCGGGACGCGGCTGTTCGGCAAGGTGACGAACCTCACCGACTACGGCGCGTTCGTCGAGATCGAGAGCGGCATCGAGGGCCTGGTGCACGTCTCCGAGATGGACTGGACGAACAAGAACGTCCACCCGTCCAAGGTGGTGCAGCTCGGCGACGAGATCGAGGTGATGGTGCTCGAGATCGACGAGGACCGGCGCCGCATCTCGCTCGGCATGAAGCAGTGCCTGCCGAACCCGTGGGAGGAGTTCGCGCAGAACCACCGCAAGGGCGACCGGGTGAAGGGCGTCATCAAGTCGATCACCGACTTCGGCATCTTCATCGGGCTGCCGGGCGGCATCGACGGCCTGGTGCATCTTTCGGACCTGTCGTGGTCGAAGCCCGGCGAGGAGGCGGTGCGCGACTACAAGAAGGGCGACGAGGTCGAGGCGGTGGTGCTGTCGATCGACACCGAGCGCGAGCGCATTTCGCTCGGCGTCAAGCAGATCGAAGGCGATCCGTTCACCAGCTACGTGGCGACCCACGACAAGGGCGGCGTCGTCTCGGGAACCGTGAAGAGCCTCGACGCGAAGGGCGCCGTGATCGCGCTGAGCGGCGAGGTGGAGGGCTATCTCCGGGCCTCCGAGGTCGCACGCGACCGCGTCGAGGACGCGCGCACCCACCTCAAGGAAGGCGACAGCGTCGCGGCGATGATCATCAACATCGATCGCAAGAACCGCACGATCAACCTGTCGATCAAGGCCAAGGAGATCGCGGAGGAGAACGAGGCGATGGCGAAGCTCGCGAGCGCCTCCTCGGCGAGCGCTGGCACGACCAGCCTCGGCGCGCTCCTCAAAGCGAAGCTGGAAAACAAGAACACGCCGCGCGAGTAGCGGGGCGCGGCGCGCGTGCAGGAGGGGGGTGCATGACCAAGTCGGAGCTGATCGCGCGGCTCGCGAGCCGCTACCCGCAGCTCGTCGCCAAGGACGCGGAGTACGCGGTCAAGATGATCCTCGACGCCATGACGCACAGCCTGGTGAGCAGCCAGCGCATCGAGATCCGGGGGTTTGGCAGCTTCGGGCTGAACCACCGGCCGGCGCGTGTCGGCCGCAACCCGAAGTCGGGCGAGAAGGTGCACGTGCCGGAGAAGTACGTGCCGCACTTCAAGGCCGGCAAGGAACTGCGCGAGCGCGTGGACGGCGAGGACGGGCACGAGGCGAGCCAACAGCAGCCGCAACGGCAGTCGAGCGGTTGAGCCCGGCAGCGTCGCCGCAGGCCGGGTGGGCGCGCCACGCGAACGCTCGCCGGCCGACCGCGCGCGCTCGCCGCGGCCCGCCCGTTGCCGGAGAGGGTAGCCGATGGCCGTCCTGAGATTCGCGAGCCTCATCGCGTGGACCGCGGTGTTCGTGGTCGTCCTGCTGTTCGCGATCAAGAACGCCGAGCCGGTCACGCTGCGCTTCTACTTCGACACGGCGTGGCAGACGCCGCTCGTCCTCCTCGTGCTGGTGAGCTTCGCGGCCGGCGCGGCGTTCGGCGTGATCGCGTGCCTGCCGGCGCTCGCCCGTCAGCGGCGCGCGGCCCTGGGGTTGCGGAAGGAGCTCGACCTTCGCCAGCCCGGACCCGCGGGCCCGCCGGCGGCGGGGCCGCGACGGGCGGCGGTGCCCGACGTGCCGTTGTTTCCCTAGCCCGTCGAGCCTGCGGAAGTCGCAAGGGGACGCCGGGACGAATGGACTTCGAGTTCTGGTGGCTGATCGGCTTCCCGATCTTCTTCGGCCTGGGATGGCTTGCCGCCCGGATCGACATCAAGCAGCTCCTCACCGAGTCGCGCAACCTCCCGCGCTCGTACTTCAAGGGTCTCAACTTCCTTCTCAACGAGCAGCCCGACAAGGCGATCGAGGCATTCATCGAGGTGGTGAAGGTCGACCCGGAGACCGTCGACCTGCACTTCGCGCTCGGGAGCCTCTTCCGCCGCCGCGGCGAGACCGACCGGGCGATCCGCATGCACCGGAATCTGCTGGAGCGCTCCGATCTCGCCGCCGACCAGCGCGTGCAGGCGCTGTCCGAGCTCGGTCAGGACTACCTGAAGGCGGGGCTGCTCGACCGGGCGGAGGAGGTCTTCGCGAAACTGCGCGACACCCCGCAGCGCCTGGAGGCGCTCCGCCGGCTGTTCGAGATCTTTCAGCAGGAGAAGGACTGGCAAAAGGCCATCGAGACCGCCCGCGCGCTCGAGGCCGAGACCGGCCAGTCGTGGCAGAAGGAGATCGCCGAGTTCTACTGCGAGATGGCCGCCGTCGAGGCCACGCACTCGCGCCCGGACGGGGCGCGCGAGCTGCTCAAGGAGGCGCTCAAGGCGAACCGCAAATGCGTCCGCGCGAGCATTCTCGCCGGCGATCTCGCGGCCGCCGCGGGACGCGATCGGGAGGCGATCGAGGACTGGAAGCGCGTCGAAACCCAGAACCCGACCTTCCTCGCGCTCGTTGCCCACCGGCTCCTGAAGAGCTACCAGGCGATCGGCGAGCCGGCGACCGGGCTCACGCTCCTCCACGGCTACCTCGCGCGATACCCCTCGCTCGATCTCCTGGACGTCGCCTTCCAGTCGACGCTCGACGCCGAGGGACCGGAGGCCGCCTACCGGATCGTCCGGGACGAGCTGCGACGCAATCCCACCCTGCTCGGGCTGGACAAGCTGCTCGAGGCGGAGCTGCTCAGCGCGCCGGCGGAGCGGCGCCACGACATCGAGCTCGTTCGCAACCTGGTGCAAGGGCAGACGCGCCGGCTCGCGCGCTACCGCTGCGAGAGCTGCGGCTTTCGCGCGCGCCAGTTCCACTGGCAATGCCCGGCGTGCATGAGCTGGGAGACCTATCCGCCGCGGCGGACCGAGGAGTACGACCTTGCGCCGTAAGCGCCGGGTTTGGGAGGGCGAGTGAGGATCACGATGATCGGCACCGGCTACGTCGGCCTCGTCTCGGGCGCCTGCTTCGCCGAGGTCGGCAACGACGTCCTGTGCTACGACGTCGACGCGCGCAAGATCGCGCTCCTCGAGCGCGGCGAGGTGCCCATTCACGAACCCGGGCTCCCCGAGCTCGTGGCGCGCAACCGGGCCGCGGGCCGGCTCCGGTTCACGACCGATCCGGCCGAGAGCGTGGCCCACGGCGCGGCGCAGTTCATTGCGGTCGGGACGCCTCCCGACGAGGATGGCGCGGCGGACCTGCGCCACGTGGTCGCCGCGGCGCGGACGATCGGCCGGCACATGACCGAGCAGCGGCTGATCGTCGACAAGTCCACCGTCCCGGTGGGCACCGCGGACGCGGTCCGGCAGGCGATCGCCGCGGAGCTCGCGGCGCGCGGCGCGTCGGTACCATTCACCGTGGTGTCGAACCCGGAGTTCCTCAAGGAGGGCGCGGCGGTCGAGGACTTCATGCGCCCCGACCGCATCGTCATCGGCGCTGACGACCCGGAAGCGACGCGGCTGATGCGGCTCCTCTACGCGCCGTTCCAGCGCAACCACGAGCGGCTGATCGTGATGGACGTGCGCTCGGCCGAGCTCACCAAGTACGCCGCCAACGCGATGCTCGCAACCCGGATCTCGTTCATGAACGAGCTCGCGAACCTCGCCGAGCGCCTGGGCGCCGACATCGAGCAGGTCCGCCGCGGCATCGGCGCCGACCCGCGCATCGGGTTCCACTTCCTCTATCCGGGGCTCGGCTATGGCGGCTCGTGCTTTCCCAAGGACGTGCGGGCGATCGCTCGCACCGCGGCCGGCGTCGGGGTCGACCTGCAGCTGCTCGCGGCCGTCGAGCGGGTGAACGAGGCGCAGAAGCAGGTGCTCGCCGGCAAGATCGCGCGGCGGTTCGGCGAGCGTCTCGCGGGCCGGCGCTTCGCGGTCTGGGGACTCGCGTTCAAGCCGAACACCGACGACATGCGCGAGGCGCCGAGCCGGGTGCTCGTGGCCGAGCTGCTGCGACGCGGCGCGAGCGTCTCCGTGTACGATCCCGCGGCCATGCCCGAGGCGCGTCGGCACTTCGGCCAGGAACCGCGCGTCACCTACTGCGAGTCCCCGCTCGGCGCAGCGGACGGGGCGGATGCGCTCGCGATCGTGACGGAGTGGAAGGAGTTCCGGAGCCCCGACTTCGCGGGCCTGCGCGCGCGCCTCAAGCAGCCGGTCATCTTCGACGGCCGGAACCTCTACGAGCCCGAGGAGCTGCGGCGGCTGGGGTTCGAGTACTACCCGATCGGAAGGGAGCAGGTGAATGGCGACGAGTAGGCGCGGCATGCTCCCGGACCTCGCTCGCGCCCGCGTGCTGGTGGTCGGCGACGTGATGCTGGATCGCTACTGGTTCGGCGACGTGAGCCGGATCTCGCCCGAGGCGCCGGTGCCGGTCGTCCGGATCGAGCGCACCGAGGAGCGCCCCGGCGGCGCGGCGAACGTCGCGCGCAACTGCGCGGCGCTCGGCGCGCGGACCGGTCTGCTGTCGGTGGTCGGCGGGGACGAGGCCGGCGACGCCCTCGCCCGGCTGGTTGCCGCCGAGGGCGTGCGAGCGAGCCTGCACCGGGACGCGACCCTCGCCACCACCGTGAAGCTGCGGGTCATCGGTCGCCAGCAGCAGCTGCTCCGGATCGACTTCGAGACCGCGCCCTCGCGCGAGGTGCTCGCCGACAAGCTCGCCGAGTTCGAGGCGAGCCTCGCCGAGTGCGACGTGCTGGTGCTCTCGGACTACGGCAAGGGCGGCCTCGCGCACATCGAGCGCATGATCGGGCTCGCCCGCAGCCAGGGGAAGCTGGTGGTGGTCGATCCGAAGGGCGAGGACTACTCCCGCTATCACGGCGCGACGCTCGTCACGCCCAACCGCGCCGAGCTCCGCGAGGTGGTCGGCCGCTGGAAGGACGAGGCCGACCTCACGGCGCGCGCGCAGAAGCTGCGGGCCGAGCTCGGCCTCGAAGCGCTGCTCCTCACGCGGAGCGAGGAGGGCATGACGCTCTACCGCGAGGCCGGCGTCCAGCACGAGCCCACCGTGGCGCGGGAGGTGTACGACGTGAGCGGCGCAGGCGACACCGTCGTCGCGACGGTGGCGGTGATGCTGGGCAGCGGCGCGTCGCTGCCCGAGGCGGTCCGGGTCGCGAACCACGCCGCGGGGATCGTCGTTGGTAAACTCGGCACGGCGGTCGTGCACCCGGACGAGCTCGCCGCAGGTCTCGCGGCCTCGTCGTCTCGCCCATGAACTACTACGTCGTCACCGGCGCCGCGGGCTTCATCGGCTCGCAACTCGTCCGCGCTCTGAACGCGCGCGGCGCCAGCAACATCGTCGCCGTCGACAACCTCACGCGTGCGGACAAGTTCCGCAATCTCGTCGGCTGCGAGATCGCGGACTACCTGGACAAGCGCGAGTTCCTCGATCGCCTGTCGGCCGGGGAGTTCGAAGGCGCGCTCGACGCCGTCTTTCACCAGGGCGCCTGCTCCGACACGATGGAAACGGATGGGCGCTACATGATGGAGAACAACTATCGCTACTCGGTCGCGCTCCTCGACTTCTGCCTCGGGGAGGAGATCCCGCTCCTCTACGCGTCGTCGGCGTCGGTCTACGGCGGGGGCCGGGTCTTCCGCGAGTCGCCGGAGTGCGAGGCCCCCCTGAACGTGTACGGCTACTCGAAGTATCTCTTCGACCAGGTCGTTCGCCGGCGGCTTCCCGACGCCGCCTCGCAGGTCGCGGGGTTCCGCTACTTCAACGTCTACGGGCCGAACGAGGGCCACAAGGGACGCATGGCTTCGGTGGCGTGGCATTTCTACAACCAGTACCGCGCGGACGGGCGGGTGAGGCTGTTCCAGGGCTCCGACGGGTACGCCGACGGCGAGCAGCGGCGCGACTTCGTGTCGGTCGAGGACGCGGTCAAGATCAACTTCCACTTCCTCGAGCACCCGGAGCTCTCGGGGATCTTCAACGTCGGCACCGGGCGCGCGCAATCGTTCAACGAGATCGCCGAGAGCGTGGTCAACAGCTGCCGCCGGGCGTCGGGGCAGCCGGCGCTCCTGGCGGCCGAGCTGAAGCTCGAGGGCGCGATCGAATACATTCCGTTCCCGGAGGCGCTCCAGGGCAAGTACCAGAGCTTCACCCAGGCCGATCTGACGGCGCTCCGCGCAGCGGGCTACGATGCGCCGTTCCTCACCGTCGCCGAGGGCGTGCAGCGTTACGTAGCGGAGCTTGCGCGAGCGGGCGCCGCCGCCGCGTAGCGCTCGCGAGCGGCTCAACCATGTACCAGACGATCGAGGACACCGTCGGCGACACCCCGCTGGTGCGGCTCAAGCGCCTTCCCGGCGCGACCACCAACGTGATTCTCTGCAAGCTCGAGGGCGACAATCCCGCCGGCTCGGTGAAGGACCGGCCGGCGCTCTCGATGGTCAGGCGCGCCGAGGAGCGTGGGACGATCAAGCCCGGCGACACGCTGATCGAGCCGACGAGCGGCAACACCGGCATCGCGCTCGCGATGGCGGCCGCGATGCGCGGCTACCGGATGGTGCTCATCATGCCCGAGCACCTCTCGGCCGAGCGGCGGCAGACGATGCGCGCCTACGGCGCCGAGATCATCCTCACGCCCAAGGAGGGCGGAATGGAAGCCGCGCGCGACCTCGCTGACAGGATGATCGCGGAAGGCAAGGGCGTGATGCTCGACCAGTTCGCGAACCCCGACAACCCGCGCTCCCACTACGAGGGCACCGGTCCCGAGATCTGGCGCGACACCGAAGGCCGCATCACGCACTTCGTGTCCAGCATGGGCACGACCGGCACGATCATGGGCGCGGGGCGGTTCCTCAGGGAGCAGAATCCGAAGATCCAGATCATCGGTTGCCAGCCGACCGAAGGCTCGCAGATTCCCGGGATCCGCAAGTGGGCCGAGGCCTACCTGCCGAAGATCTACGACCCGAAGGGGGTCGACCGCCTCGAGTACGTGAGCCAAGCGGAGGCCGAGGAGATGGCGCGGCGGCTCGCGCGCGAGGAGGGGATCTTCGCCGGCATCTCCTCCGGCGGCGCCGTGCACGTCGCGCTCCGGCTCTCGCGGGAAGCGACCAACGCGACGATCGTCGTGATCATCTGCGACCGCGGCGACCGGTATCTCACGACCGGCGTCTTCCCCGACTGACGCGGAGCCAGGCCGCATGCCGGCGACGCTCGTCTTCGACATCGAGACGGTGCCCGACGTCGCGGGCTACCGCGCGGTCTTCGACCTCGACCCGTCCCTCGCCGACGCCGACGTTGCCGAGATCGCGTTCCAGCGCCGCCGCGCGGCGAGCGGCCAGGATTTCCTGCCGCTGCATCTGCAGCGCGTCGTCGCCATCGCGTGCCTGCTGCGCGAGCGGGAGGCGCTGCGCGTCTGGTCGCTCGGCTCGCCGGCCGACGGCGAGGGCGAGCTCGTCCAGCGCTTCTACGACGGCATCGAGAAGTACACCCCGCAGCTCGTTTCCTGGAACGGCGGCGGGTTCGACCTGCCGGTGCTCCACTACCGCGGTCTCATCCACGGCGTCGCGGCGCCGCGGTACTGGGACATGGGCGAGGGGGACTTCGCCGACAGTCGCGACTTCCGGTACAACAACTACATCGCGCGGTACCACACGCGGCACGTCGACCTGATGGACCTCCTGTCGCTCTATCAGGGGCGCGCCAGCGCCCCGCTCCACCAGCTGGCGCGGCTGCTCGGCCTGCCGGGCAAGCTCGGCCTGGACGGGTCGCAGGTCTGGGAAGCGTTCCGCGCGGGGCGGATCGCCGACATCCGCAACTACTGCGAGGCGGACGTGTTCAACACCTGGCTCGTCTTCCTGCGCTTCCAGCTGATGTGCGGGGCGCTCGACCGCGACGAGCACCGGCGCGAGGTCGCGCTCGCGCGCGCCACGCTCGCGGGGCTGGAGGAGCCTCACTGGCGCGAGTTCCTCGCCCGCTGGCGCGACGACGCGCAGTGAGACGAGGAGGGCGGCGCCTCCGGTAGGGTGCCCGGCCATGCCCGTCGCCCTCGTCGAGTCGCTCGACCTGAAAGGCCGCGGCGTGGCGCACGTCGACGGCAAGGCGGTGTTCATCGACGGCGCGCTGCCCGGCGAGCGGGTCGAATATCTCGTTCGCGAGAGCAAGCGGAGCTACGAGCTCGGGACCCTGACGCAGCGCCTCCGCGAGAGCGCGGCACGCGTCGCGCCGCGGTGCCCGCACTTCGGCACGTGCGGCGGCTGTGCGATCCAGCACCTCGAGCCGCGGGCCCAGGTCGCGACGAAGCAGCGGGTGCTCGAGGACGCGCTCTGGCACATCGGCAAGGTCCGCGCGGACGCGATGCTCTCCCCGATCCACGGGCCGCCGTGGGGATACCGCCGCCGGGCGCGGCTCTCGGTCCGCTTCGTGGAGAAGAAAGGCGGGGCGCTCGTCGGCTTCCGGGAGCGCAAGTCGACCTACGTCGCGGACATCACGAGCTGCGACGTCCTCCCGCCGCCTGTTTCAGCGCTTCTCGTACCGCTCCGCGAGCTGGTCGGCGGGCTCTCCATCTATGACCGGCTGCCGCAGATCGAGGTCGCAGTGGGCGAGGCGGTCACGGTGCTCGTGCTGCGCGTGCTCGAGCGCCCGACGCCGGCGGACGAGGCGGTGCTGCAACGCTTTGCCGACGCGCACGGCGTTCAGCTCTGGCTGCAGCCGGGCGGGCCCGACTCGGTGCGGCCGTTTCACCCCCTCGACTCGCCGCCGCTGTACTACACGCTGCCGGAGTTCGGGGTGCGGGTTCACTTCTCGCCGACGGACTTCACCCAGGTGAATTACGATGTGAACGCCGTCCTGGTGCGCCGCGCGATGAGGCTGCTCGCGCCGCGCCCCGGCGAGCGCGTCCTGGATCTCTTCTGCGGGCTCGGCAACTTCGCGCTGCCGATCGCGCGCTGCGGGGCCGAGGTGATCGGCGTCGACGGCAGCGCCGGGCTCATCGAGCGGGCGCGGGACAATGCGCGCCGGAACGGGCTCGCCGCCGAGTTCGCGGTCGCGGATCTCTTCGACGCCGCGGCGTGCGCCTGGCTGCCTCGCTGGGACGCCATGCTCGTCGACCCGCCGCGCGAGGGCGCAATCGAGATCATCAAGGCGCTGGCAGACGGTGCGTCGGGCCGGATCGTGTACGTGTCGTGCGATCCGGCCACGCTCGCGCGGGACGCCGGCGTCCTGGTGCACCGGAAGGGCTATCGGCTCGCGGCGGCGGGCGTCGTGAACATGTTCCCGCATACCGGCCACGTCGAGTCGATCGCGCTCTTCACGCGCGATTGACGCCAACGAAAAGGGCGGCCGAAGCCGCCCTCCGTCGCGGAACCTCCGCGCGATCAGTCGCGCTCGCCGCCGAAGATCCCGAGGAGCTGCAGCAGGCTCGAGAACAGGTTGTAGATGGCGACGTACAGCGTGAGCGTCGCGGAGACGTAGTTCGTCTCGCCGCCCCGGACGATCGAGTTGAGCTGCCACAGGATAATGAGCGACGAGAAGAGGATGAACGCCGCGAGGATCACGAGGTACAGCACCGGACTCGCGAAGAACACGTTCGCGACGACCGCGAGCATGATGACGATCGCGCCGACGAACAGGAAGCTGCCGAGGCGGCTGAGATCCCGGGTCGTCGTCGTCGCGACGGCCGACAGCCCGACGAACACCGCGGCGGTCCCGCCCGCGGCGAGCATCACGAGCTGCGCTCCGTTCCTCAGGCCGAGCACGGACTGGAACAGCGGGCCGAGCAGCAGTCCGAGGAAGAACGTGAACCCGAGCAGCAGGGCGACCCCCAGCCCGCTGTTGCGGTTGCGCTCGATCGCCCAGATCCAGCCGTAGAACACGGCGAGGATCACGAAGAACGAGAGGATCGGGCTCGAGCGCAGGAAGGAAAGATTGAGGTTCGTGCCGATCACCGCCCCGATCGCCGTCGGGACGAGGGTGATCGCGAGCAGCAGATAGGTGTTGCGCAGGACCCGGTGTTGCTCGAGCGCGCGCTCCTGCGCGTGCGCCGGGACGTTGGCCTGGACCGGTTGCAGTTCGGGTTGCATCACTTCCTCCTTATTGGATCCTCAGCGCTTAGAGAGCCTCTCGCGCCGGGAGTTTCGCCCGCGAGTATAGCGAGTCGGTCGTTAACGAGTCGGCAGGGGCGGGTGGGTGGCGGCGGCGCGGAGTCGGCGTGCTATAGTCGCGGCCGCGCTAAGTCCTTGAAGTGTCGCGGAGACTTTGGCCCCGGATGGGTGGCAGAGCGGTCGAATGCGGCGGTCTTGAAAACCGTTGACCCACACGGGTCCGGGGGTTCGAATCCCTCCCCATCCGCCACGAACAAGAGAAGCCCGCGAATGCGGGCTTCGTTGTTCGTGACGCATGGGAGCGGGCAAACTGCTTTGCCCGCGTGGGGGATTCGAAGGGTTCGGCGATGCGCGTACGCGCCGCCGAACCGCGGCCGGCGGTACGTCGGCGAATCCCTCCCCATCCGCCAACGAAAAAGCCGGCCTGGAGGCCGGCTTTTCCTGATGTGGAGGAGAAACTCAGTGTTCAGTGCTCGGGCTGCTGCGCTTCCCGCCGCGCTGGGTCCTGGACGCCTTCTTGAGGTTGCGATACAGGTCTGGATGGTTCTGCTTCAAGTACTCGAGAACCTCGAAGTCGTCCTTCTTCACCCGGCTCAGGTCGAGCTTCTCGACGTGCACCAGCCGCAGCAGCTCGAGCACCGGCTTCGGCATCTCGCGGCCGCTTTCGTAGCGCGACCCGCCGCTCTGCGTCACTCCGATCTTGGTCCAGAAGTCCTGCTGGTTCAGGCCGAGCTTGCGCCGGATCTCTTTCGGATTGATCGAGAAGTTGAAGATCTTCATTTGGTTGCGTGCCCTTCCGCCTTGATTTTATGGGCTCCCCCGGGAGCGTCCGCGAATGCTAGCACAACGTCATATCGCTGCAATCCGCGGGGATGTAAACAATCGTCACAGCCCTGGGCTCGCGCCCCGGTCGCGGCGGTCCGGTAGAATCCGCGCCTTTCGGGCGTCCGGGATGGCATTGATCGTCCAGAAGTACGGGGGCACGTCTGTCGGCAGCGTTGACAGGATCAAGGCGGTCGCGCGTCGCGTCGCGCGCTGGAAGGCCAGAGGGCACCAAGTGGTCGTGGTGCCCTCGGCGATGGCCGGCGAGACCAACCGGCTGATCGGCCTCGCAAAGGAGATCCAGGCGACCCCCGATCCGCGCGAGCTCGACGTCGTCGCCGCGACCGGCGAGCAGGTCACCATCGGCCTGCTCGCGATCGCGCTCGCCGGGCTCGGCGTCAAGGCCAAGAGCTACACCGGCGCCCAGGTGCGGGTGGTCACGGACAACGCGTTCACCAAGGCGCGGATCCTCAGCATCGACGAGGAGCGGCTGCGCGGCGACCTCGCGGCGGGTACGATTCCCGTCGTCGCGGGCTTCCAGGGCGTCGACGGCGCGGGCAACATCACGACGCTCGGCCGCGGCGGTTCGGACACCTCGGCCGTCGCGCTCGCCGCGGCCCTGAAGGCCGACGAGTGCCAGATCTACACCGACGTCGACGGTGTCTACACCACCGACCCGCGCATCGTCCCCGAGGCGCGCCGGCTCGCCACGATCACCTTCGAGGAGATGCTCGAGATGGCGAGCCTGGGCTCCAAGGTGCTCCAGATCCGGGCGGTCGAGTTCGCCGGCAAGTACAAGGTGCGGCTACGCGTGCTGTCGAGCTTCGAGGAGGAGGGCGACGGCACGCTGATCACGTTCGAGGAAGACGAGAAGATGGAACAGGCAATCATTTCCGGCATCGCGTTCAACCGCGACGAGGCGAAGATCACCGTGATGAGCGTCCCCGACCGGCCCGGGATCGCCTACGCGATCCTGGGACCGATCGCCGACGCCAACATCGACGTCGACATGATCATCCAGAACGCGAGCGTCGACGGCATCACCGACTTCTCCTTCACGGTCCATCGCAACGACTACCAGAAGGCGCTCGGGATCGCGAAGAAGGTGCAGGCGCACATCGGCGCGAAGGGCGTGGTGGGGGACAACAGGGTCTGCAAGGTCTCGATGGTCGGGGTCGGCATGCGATCCCACGTCGGGATCGCCAGCCAGATGTTCCGGACGCTCGCGGAAGAGGGGATCAACATCGAGATGATCTCGACCTCGGAGATCAAGATCTCGGTCGTGGTCGACGAGAAGTACATGGAGCTCGCGGTGCGCGTGCTCCACAAGGCGTTCGGGCTCGACCAGCCGGCGTGAGTCCGGCGGTCGCCCGGGGCTAGCCCGGGCGGGCGGTCAGCACGAGGTGAAAGACCGACGAGTCGATCGCCACGGCGTGGCGCACCCGCTCGTCGACGACGATCGAGATCCGGTCGCCGTATCGCCGCAGCTTCGGGTTGACGAGCAGCAGACGCATGACGTTGCCCTCTCCCTACCGGTCCCCGAAGACTGCGGCCGGGGCCGGGCTTCTGTTCGCTTGCGCGGGCTTCTTCGTGTTAGTGGCGGAGAGAGAGGGAAACCACCCCGCACCCCACGCGCCCCGTCGATTCAGCGAGTTACGGTCGCCCCAAATGTACCGTCGTCACACCCGAACGTCACGACGACCCAAAGACGGATGGTAGCGCAGCGGTGAGGAAGGCGTCAGACGAGGCGGGGGAGCCCCCGCACCAAAGAATTCTGACGTGGGGGTGTCACGCTCCGTCCTGCCTGACCACAGGTACCCATTCATGCCTACGGCCTGGCAACTTAGCGGCACCTATGCCAATCTTTTGGGACGGTCAATTTTCTAGTTGGCCGTCAAAGCAATACATGGGGGGGCAACATGAAATCGTTATGGGCTCTGGCGATATGTGCTGTTTTCTTGACCGGCTGTGCAACTACAGAATCGGTCATGAAATCATGGGTGGGGTCACGCGAATCTGATGTCGTGTCTCGTTGGGGAGCACCACACGGAGCCATAGACACGAGAGACGGACAGCGGGTTCTTACTTGGGAAGAACGCTGGGGACAATATGGGCAAAACATATGCAGGAAATCGTTCACCGTTGATGGGTCCGGCGTAATAAGACGGTGGTCTTACAGCGGGTGCCCTTTCTAGCTGAGTGAAACGCGCCTGCTCGTATCTCCGCGCTACTTGTCCTCTTTCTTGGGTTTCTCCTGCTCTTTCGGCGCGCCTTCTTTGATTTCCGCGACCCCGCGCTCGACGATGCTCCGGACCCCCTTTTTTGGGGGAGGCATGCCGCCCCTGAACTCGTACCTGCGGGCAGAATCAATTGCGCCGGGGGACAGCATCCCTGGTCCAGTAATAAGTCCGGAGCCAGTCAGCACGTCTCCCTTGCCGGCAGCGGCACCGGCGAGAATCTCCGCAATTGTTAGCGGCGTCCTCGATGCGGCGAGGCTCCGAACAAGATCGAGAACCTCCGCCAGCATCTCAGTTGGGTCGCGCTTTGGCGCCGGGGCAGACGAAGCGCCCGCCTTCTTCAAGACGCCGTCCACTACTCCCTCGAGCCTAGGCCACCACATTTCAAAGCGTTTGGTAAGCCGCTCATCTGGCAGCGCTGCGGGGCCGTGTGCCTGATTCATCTGGCGGACCAACGTGTGAAACTCAGCCTTCTCAGGTCGCATTCCTTGGAACACCGAGAGCGGCGGGACAACATCTGCGGGCGCAAGACCTAGATAGATCGGAACCACATGCCCCAACTCGACGCGCTTCGCAATCGCGCCCGCCTCGAAGAGCAGCCAAGGCGAAGGAAGCGCTTCTCGGGTTAGGCACAGAATGCCAAAGTCCGTGGCGTCGAGTTCTTCACGAATCTTACGGAGCCAGTCCGCGCCTTTGCGGATGTCTTCGCCTGAGAGGAAGACGTTTAGTCCCTCCAAAACTTCCGGAAGAAAATCTCGGAGCGCCTGAGCCATTTCGAGGCTCACGGCGCCTGACCAACTCAGGAAGAGCTTCATCTGCTTCCCCTCCTCGCGTGCGATTCTAACGCCTGCTGCCTCCGCCACTCCCACGGCGGCACCGGCTTCGGCTCCTTCCACAGTCCCCGCTTGGTCATCCTCGCGGCGTCCTCCGCGCCCTGATAGGCGCCCTGCTCCTCTGGGGTCTGCTCCTTCGCGTACTCGCGGAACCACCACGCAAGGCCCGCGCGCACCATCTCTAGCCCCACGTCCTTTCCGCCCTCGCGCGTGAACACGCGGCACACGTTCCGCCCATAACGGTCCCGCTTGTAGCAGCGCGCTTCAACGTTCCGATTGAAGACGAGGCGGGAGAGCGAGTCCTTCGACGCGTTACCGTAGGGCTGCCTTCGCTCGGGCGCGTCGATGCCGCGATGCGGATGGGGTGCTGCGTCTTGCCGTCGAGCATTACGAAGGTGTCGCCGTCCTTGGGGAGCCACGACCCGGCCGGAGAGAGTCCATTCCGCCGCGGCCGCAGAACGGATCAACGAGAGTGCGAGCATCGCCCCGATCAACAGGGCGCGGGTCGATGACTTCACACAGCAATCTCGGGAAGCCGTGGTGGCGGTTGCCACCAGCCGAGCGCGATTGCGACCGCGAGGAGGACCGGCAGCAGTGCGACCACGAATGGGAGGAGCCAGTCGAGTACGGGGGATTCGCGAATCGTGATCCAGTAGAGGGCACGAAGCCGAAGTCGCCGGACTCTCCCGGGATCAAGCTGCCGGTCATGTCCCGGCGCCGGGAGGATATGTCTCGGTCCAGGTTTTCCCGTCGGGCTTTGTGCCAGCGGTATCCAAGCAACGCCAGTCAAAGACTGCCAGCCAAAGCGGCTTCTCTGGTACCTTGGGCCGACGTCAGCATCGATCACCCTCTCGCCCGGTTGGATCAGCTGTTTCGCACGGTACTCTTCGTTGGCCTGTTCTCGTTCTTCTTGCACGTAGAGCGAGATAAAGCGTTCCACGGCGCTCATGTATTTGTTGCTGACGTGCCCTACCGCGAACACTTGCCAGAAACGCCACAGGAAGTACAGCCAGAACGGCCATAGGTAGTACGCGAGCGGCCCCTTCACCGGGGCCCGCACTTGGACCCCCAAGACGTTCATGTCGCCGACGATGGTGCCCGACCATAGCGCGGCGAGTAGCGCCAAGCTCACAACGTGCAGGTTGCGGCGCCGCTTATCCGGTCCCTCTTCTTCTCCCGCCATGATGTTCCTCCCGCACCGTCATTTGTCATCGCTCCCCGGCTCCCTACGGTAGGCTACAGCTGCTTTGCGACCGTTGCGAGGTACACGGCCTAGCCGCGACGGGACTTGAACCCGCACCTCGCCCGCTTTACGATTCCCTCGGGTCCCCACCCTCAAGAACCGCAGGCCCGCCTCAGCGGCGGGTTAGTGCGGCGCGCGCTCTATCCAGGTTGAGCTACACGGCGAGAACAGCATACACACCCCGCGCGGTCGCCTCCCACATGCGTGCGGCTTTCGACACCGTGCGTGCGGCTTTCGAGTCGGCGCGTGGCGCTCAGAGGCAGGCGCGGGACTTCTTCTCGTCCTTCATTCTTGTCCTTGTCCTCGCCCCGGTTTCGTCGCTTCCCCGGCCGCCCACGATACGCCGGGTACTCCTCCCGCTCGTGTGCGACCTCTCACCCTTGAGCACCCGAATCGGACCGCTCACTTGACCCCCCCACACCACGCGGGCGGGACCCCAGGATCATGCGCGCGAGCAAGCACGTTCCGCACGGTCGCCACGTGCCAGTCACCACCCCGAGCGGTCGGCACGCCCCGAGCATTCAACTCCGCGACGATGGCGCGCAAGCTCAAGCCCCTGCGCTGGGCGTGCTCGATCAACGGCCGGACGTTCGCGGCGAATGCCCGGGCGTTGCTGACGTTCCGGGCGGCCCCCCTCACCTGAGCGAACCGGAGCGCCTCGGGGTCGGGGTTGCCGAAGATCACGCCCCGCGCTCGGGCTGCGCCCATTGCAGCGCGCGTGCGCGCGGAGATCATCCGCCGCTCCTGCTCGGCGACGACCGCGTACACGTGCAGCATCATGGGATCAGCGTCCGGGAGGTCCGCGACAAGGAAGGGCGTGCCGCGCTCCATCATCGTCGCGATGTAGGCGACACTCCGCGATAGCCGGTCGAGCTTGGCCACGATGATCGGGCAGCGAGACCGGCGGGCGTGGGCGAGAGCGCGGGCAAGCTCGGGGCGCTCGCTGTCGGCCCCGCTCTCAACCTCGACGTACGTGTGAACGAGCGCGAGGTTCCTGCTCGTCGCGTACTCGGTGATCCGGGCGCGCTGGGCTTCTAGGCCGAGGCCGCTACGGCCCTGCTCGGTGGTGCTGACGCGGACGTACGCGACGGCCTTGCTGGTGGTCGGGGCCATGGTGGTCCCTCCCTGGTGTGAACGTGAGGGGAAGTATGGCACCGCATAGGGTCATTCACACAGGAACTACGTCACGCACGCCCCCAGCGCGGGGGTAATTACTCCCCTGAAATCAACGCCTTAGACCCCATAGGCACGGGCACGGCCTTGGCCATCGCGTCCAGCACCTGATCGCGCGCCCCAGGGGTCTCCAGCAGGCGGTCGGCCTGGGCGTTGACCTCCTCCTCGGGACAGCCGCGTGCGCGTAGCTGGTGGAGTACCCCCTGTCGAGCGGCGTACGTCAGCAGCGCGTCGAGGTCCGTCTGTTCGGGGGTGGCCGGGGGCTTGATCGGAGCGCCCTCGGTGGCCTTGATCTGTAGGCGGAGGACCTCGCTCGCGGCGGTGATCCTCTGCCCCCGGATGGCACTCGCCTTGTCGGTGTCGGCCATTGCCTCGCGAAGCACCTGCACCGCTGCGGGCCCCGCGTCGAGGATCGCCGTACGGGTGCGCGCCCAGGAGTCCGCGGCAAGGCGCTCTAACTCCACCACCACCAGCGGGAGCCTCGACCAGTTCTTGACGGTGCTCGGGTAGGTCCGCAGCCGTCGGGCGATCTCCGAGTGGTCGAGCCCCGCGGCAAGGAGGGGGAGCGCCAGCGTTTGGCGGCGGTTCAACTTCTCCGAGTTTCGCCGAGTCCCAATCCCGGGAATGAGGTTCTTCGCTCCGAAGTTCCTCCCGAGGGCTATCCGTGTCTCGCTCTTGGTGCTCATGGTCTCCACCTGCATTGTGTACGTGTTTCTATCAGGGGCTTCGCCGTGGTCCCGCGCCCTCGATCAGGGTAGCGGGGCTCCGGGGTTGCGAGAAAAGTAGGTCTCCCGCGGGGGTGGGGGTAGTGCTCGCGGGGTTCCTCCATCTTCATCATCATGTGCTGGGGCTTCGCCGGGGGGTCCCGACCGGGCGAGCGCGTCGGTGAGGGCCGCGAACTCGATGGGGAGGACCGGTCGGGTGATCCCGTGCTGCACCCAGGTTTCCCGCCGCAGCACCAGATTCGCCACCGCGCACGCTAGAGCATCCGCGCAGTCTTTGCTGCCGCCGCCGCCGGGTGGGTGGTCGATCTTGTAGCGTCGGCGGGTGGTGGTGGTGTTCGCCGTGTGGGTGATCTCCAACGCGAGGAGTTCCCGGAGGAGCGCGGGGTGGTGGGGGATCTCCAGCGCCTCATGGTAGGCGAGTAGCTTCAAGATCACGTACAGGTCCGGCCTAATGTCGGTGGATCGCTCCCCCGCGAGTACCGGCCACCCTGTGTGATCGCGTAGTCCCGCCACCTGTTGGCGGAGGTACACCGATTGAAATCCATCGGTCGAGACAAAGCGGAGGGCGACCCTACGGGCGAGGATCGTCCGGGTGATCCCCAGCAAGTTCGCCTGCTGGATCTCCCCGCCTCTCGGTGGGTGAACCTGCAACACCCCATCTACCCGGATGATCGGGACGATCCCGCCGGGCACGCGCTTGACCCCCGCCATGTGCGCGACGACTACCCCGGTGGGGTCCCGGCTCTCCGACAAATCGAAGTGGGCGCTGCGGATGAGCGAGGGGGAGGTGAACACACCTATCTCGGGCGAGGTCGTGGTGAAGTCCGTGCTCGGGATGGAGAACACGCTGGGCACGCGGTTGAAGCACGCGCTGATCGCTGCTCGGTCGGTGAAATAGTTGAGCTTGCTGGAGACCGCGACCCCCGCAATGTCCCGCAGCGCGCGGTCGAGGTCGAGGGTGAACGCCCCGCGGAAATTCTCGGGGACCTCGATCACAAGCTGGGCATCCTCCTCGGGGAGGGCCTCCCCTCGGCGAGCACCCGCCCCTGCCTGCTGGTGTCCCCGCAGAACACGCGGAAGGTCCTGGCGCTGTAAGTGCCAGCGGGCTTCGCCGCCCACAACGTGAGGTCCGAGACGAAGATGCTCGGATCGGTCTCGGCCTCCGCGATCTTCCGCGCGGTAAAATCCTCGGGGCTGCGCTTCGAGGAGACGACGTTGATGATGCCAGGGAGGGCCCGTCCTTCCCGCTCGAACCGGGATTGCCGGCGGGTGCTGATCGCGGAGAAAACCTCGCTCGCCTGATCGTACACGCCCTCGGCGTTGGCGGCGGCCCTCACGGAAGCACGCACCCGCGACTGATAGTTGACCTCATCGACGATGCCCCCCACCACGTTTTGACCGAGTGCCCCGCTATCGGTCAAGCTCCGGACGACGATCCGGCCGGGAAATTCAATCTCCCCCTCGACGGATCGAACGATCAGGCCCTTGAAGTACGGGGCTTTGCCCACGATCTCCACCAACTCGGCGAAGTCGGTCTTCTCCGCGTGCTCCGCGGAAATCGCGTGAAGGGCGATCATCAACTCCGACCCAGGAGCGAGCCCGAGGGCGACCGCGGGATCACGCAAGCACGTGAGCAGGTAAAGCTGGTAGATGGTGGTGAGGACCGCGCCCAGGGATTTGCCGCTGCCGATTGATCCGCACCACACCGCGAGGTTGTAGGGGTTCGAGAACGTCCTGCCCTCGGGGTTGTTCAGGCGCTCCAACTCCGCGGCGACTGCCGGCCACACGTACCCCGCGGGAAGGTTCAGGTAGGCCCCACCCCCCACGAAGTCGCGGAAACTCACGGGGAGCGCCCGGCACTGCATCAGCATCGGGGTGTCCTCCGCGTGGTACCCGCGGGCGGTGAAGGCTTCGACAACAGCCTGGGGGATCGCGGGGATCATCGGGGGCGTCCTTTGTCATTCCAAAATCTTTGTCCGGGTGTCGCGTGGGTGGTCCCACGCTGTCCAATCAGTGAAGGAGCGTGCTAGGGGTGGTAGTCCTCCTCGGGGGCGTCCGGGGGTTCGTACGTCCCGCGGATGATCCGGCCGATCAGGTTCACCCCCACGCCAAAGCGGTGCGCGAGTTCTCGCTGCGAGGGTCGGCGGCGGGGTTCCGCGTGCGCGGCGAGGATCTCCCGGACCTTCCGGGCGGTGGGTGCGTCACTTGTGTGGCCGTCCGGCTCGTGCGGGGGTGTCACGTACGGGAGGAACGGGACGAGCGTGATCTCAACGATCCCCCGGGCGATCCACCGGACGTGCGCGTGCCCCCCACGGGACAACCGCTGCAGCGCGTTAATGGTCTCGCCCTCACCGATGCGGGCGACCCTCCCGAGTTCACCTAGGGTCACCCGCAGTGTGTGCGGGGGGGTGTCGGGCGCGCGTGCGGCCACGTAGAGGAGGATGCGTTTCTCCGGCTTCACACGGCGCTCCGATAGCTAGCTTCGGCGGACGCACTGCGCCAGAATCTCTCCACCCTTCGCCCGATCATGAGGACCCGGAGACTCCGGCGCACCTCGTCCTCGTGGAGAAAGCTGCGGCCGATGATCTCCCCGTAGGTGAGGCCGCGGCTGTTGCTCGCGTGAATGAGGTCCAGGACCTTCTGATCATCCGGGTGCATCAGGCGACCCTCTGTACGCGAGGTGCATCCGCGAAGTCGGCTAGGGTGCCGAGGTGGTCTCTGGCGAATCGCAGGCAGGGTTCCCGCGGTAGGTCCACGTAGGGGACGGCGTTTGTCCGCAGTGCCCACTCGGTGAAGGACCTCCACACCCGGGCCATTCGGACGACCGTCCGGGAGTACGCGCGCACGGCCTCGCCCCCGTCGGTGCGGGTCAGCGCCTCCATGATCTCCGCGATCACGAAGAGGGCCTCCGCCTCGGGGAGGGGATCAACTCCGAAGTTCGCGAGGGCGCGTGCCTCATTCCACCACGTGAGGTGGTGGTGACCGCGTTTGAATCTCGGACGGTCCGGGGGGTTCGCCGCCGCATGCACGGCTGCCCCGACGTTCCCGATTGCCCCCGTGTGGCGGGACAGGTCCTCGGTGAACCGCGCTTCCGGCGACCACCGGTCGGTCCGGTCGTGATCCATGTGATCCGACCCCCGGCGGCTCGCCCGTCCGTGGTGCTTACCCATGGACAAGGCCGTAAGTACGGGGTGGACCCCAGTCTTCGATGGTGACCAAGCGGTCTGCCTGGAGCGCGTACAGGGCGGCCCCGACCGCGCTATCCAAGATCCCGCACGCGCTGAGGAGTTCCGCGCGCGAGAGTGGGCGCGCCTCCAGGGCCTTCAACACGATGGAACGGTGTACGTCGTTGGAGACCACGGCTCAGACCTTCTCTTGTTCTCGCAGGGGCGTGCGTGGGCGGCCGACCAGGGGGACGGGCATCGCCACTGCCGGCGGCCTCGGCACGGGCGGAAGCCTTCCGGGCCCACCCGGGGGAACCCGGGAGAAGCGATGCACACGGCCTCGGTGGTCGGTCACGGTGAATGCCGAGTACAGGCGTCTCATGTCTACGGCCTGAGGAATGAGCGCCATTGCCCAGTAGGCAGTGCTCCGCCGTGTGCATGGGCTGGCGTGTTCTCCGGGTGCGCGTGCGCGGGCAGCGCCAGCGGTTCGCGTCGGGGCGTGCCCGTCCAGTGCGAGAGAGGGAACCTCAGCTTGCGCGAGCGGTCGGTGTTGTCAAAGATCATCATGAGTTACCCCGGCTTCACCTCGTGAGCGGGCTGAACCTTCTTCCGCGCTTTCCACGGCCGGCTTGTCCTCCTCGGCACGTCAACTGTCTTAATCCCGAGCGCCGTGGGCACGCCACAACGCGAAGCGGGGGTAATCGGAGGATCAACCCCCTCTCCCGCGGGCTCGGGAATCGTCTGTTCTTGTGATCTCAAGATCACGCGAGTGCGCTCGGCCAGAACCTGCTCGCGCGTCCGCCCACGCACGTGAATGACTGGACCGGAGTAGGCGTAGGCGTTGCTCACAGCGTCCGCCTCTTCGGTGAGACCATCCCGAAGGTCCTACGCTTGTCGGAAAAATCCCCGCCTGAGGACAGCACCACCCCAGCCAACTCGGACGCGGCTTCCGCGCGAGTCGCCGCGCTCTTGCGCGTGCGCGCGGATTTGACTCCCAAGCTGCGCGTACGATCAGTAGTGGTATCCAGCCCCGTGCCACCGGCACGGACGCGGACGTACCACCACGGGCTCGGTCGGGCGGCGTTCGCCGCGGCATCCGCCGCGTCTTGGGCTGCCTGATCGGTGGGGGCCACCACGAAGGTCCGGCCGTGGGAAGTTGGGCTCAGGCTCTTGCGTACACCTCCCAGATTCGCCAGCGCGGGGTCGGCAAATGCGATGTGGAACTCACCCCCGGACTCGCTGACGCTCTGAACTGTTCCCGCGGTGACCGCGCGCTCAAGGGCCTTCCAAAGGACTGGCGGGGTCACCCCCGTGGTTGCCGCGAGCGCGGCGATTCGGATGGACGTGGCGGGGCCGCTCGCGCGTCGGGTGATCTCCGATAGAACTCGACGGTCAGCCGGGGAGAGCGCCGCCGCGTTGATCGCGGCCGACTGATCCGCGGCCGTCCATTTGCCGGCGTCGTCGCGGGGCTGGTCTGGGTCAAACGCTTTGCGCGTGAGAAAATCAATCTTCATCGGAGGAACCTCCCAAAACCGAGGGCACGCACGTGCCCACTCATTGCCCGCCTCAACTCACCCACGGCCTCGGCGTTAACCGTGGTCGGACGCGCGTGCTTCGCGACCTTCATCGAGAGGCTCAACGTCGAGACCTTGCCCGCCTCCACGCGCTCCCGCATGGCCGGACTCACCTCCAGGCCGAGAACCCACACGCCCACGGGGAAATCCGGATCGCCCTTGCGGGTGACGAAGGTCGAGACCACGGCCACGTCGGTGAACCCCGTGTCCAACCCGCGGGCGAAGTCGTACGCGGTCTTACTCACGTCCGCGTCCGCGGGGAGTTCTACCTGGGCGTACAAGATCGGGCCATCCGCGGCCACGATCCGGGCGGTGATCCCCTCGCTGCTCATCCGTGTGATCTCAAGATCAAACTGGGCCTAGTCCAACACCGTGAATTTCCACGCTGCGCCGTCGAAAACCCAGAGGGTGCCGGTCGTGGGGTCGAAACGCGCGGGAAACCCGTTGAGCGTTGAGGGGGCGTCCGTCGGCGGGAGCGCGGTCTCGGGGATCAGCACCAAGTCCTGGGGCACGCGGAAGACGCCGGGGTTATTCAGCATCAGAGTAGCGTCACGAGGGTCCGGCGATTGCTGGCCGCAGCCAAGGCCGCGCGCTCGTGCAGGTTATTACCCCGCACGGAAAGCGTCTCACCCCCGGCCACAGTGAAGCTAACTTCCCCCGCTGGCCCGGCCCGCATGCTGTTGAGGATGCTCCGCACAAGTCCCGCGGCTTCGCCGGTCGAGGTGGCAACGGCTTCGATCAGCGCGCGGATCTCCACCGGATCGGGGTCCAACTCGGTGCGGAGCGCGGCCTTGATCGCGGTCAGTCGGAGGGGATTCATGTGCGCTCCTATTGAATCCTGCCGGCGGCGCGGAGGTCCGCGAGCGCGACGTTCAGTTGTTCCTCGCTGATGCCGAGACCGAGGCAAAGACGGCCGTAGTCCACACCCTTGGAACCGGCCGCGCTCACCGCGTCCATGACGGACTCCGTGATTGCCGCGGACTCAGCTTTCCGCGCCAGTTGGGCACCGCTGACGGCGCGGAGTGAACTGGTGCGAAGACCATCCTCAACAGCCGCGGCTTCCGCCTTCTGGGTGGTCGTACGGCTGTCCGAGCCTTGAACGATCAGCGCGTGGTTGAGCGCGGACTGGCGCAGCCGCGCGGTGTGCGCGTTTTTCGATCTGAAGTGTGCGACCGCGCGGTCGCCCAAGATCGCGCTGGGCGGGTCCTCCGTCACATCCGCAATTCCCGGGACATAGCTGTCGAGCCCGCCTCTGTCCATGCTCTTCTGGCCGGACGCGCGCTTGCGGTGGCGCGTGGCCTCGATCCCAGCCCGAACTCCCGCTGCGAACATGGCTTCAGCGGAGC
>Ga0184633_10000108_pt1 | contig 23550 bp, 32 predicted proteins | sample PLM31_170_b1_FD_133156 | JGI IMG/M metagenome (GOLD analysis project Ga0184633, IMG submission 133156) | Groundwater sediment microbial communities from an aquifer in East River, Colorado, USA - PLM3-1_170_b1 | ecosystem: Environmental > Terrestrial > Soil > Riparian zone | place: USA: East...
AAATTGTTTTGTTATCATAAAAGGGGAAACCCTCAAAGCCAAAGTAAACTTGGATGAAAAAAATGAAGAACTGACAGTCATCACGACAAAAAAAATCAAAGGAAAGGTCGATCTTTTCATTGATTTTATTGGAATTTTAAATGACAAACTTGTTGGACTGTATAGAAGCGAGTACAAGGACAAGCAAGGCAAAACAAAATTCATGGCATCTACTCAGTTTGAAGCTGCAGACGCAAGACGCGCATTTCCATGTTGGGATGAGCCTGAAGCAAAAGCAACTTTTGACGTTTCAGTAATTGCAGATAACAATCTTACTGCAATATCAAATATGCCTATAATATCAAAGAAAAAGATTGGCAAAAAAACACTCTACAAGTTTGGTCGTACACCTATGATGTCTACTTATTTGCTATATGTAGGCGTAGGAGAGCTTGAGTCCTTGCAAGGCAGACTTGGAAAAACAATAATAAGAATTGTTACAACCAAGGGTAAGAAAAACCTGGGCAAACTATCATTGCAATTTACAAAACAATTCCTAAAATGGTATGAGGATTACTTTAAGATTCCATATCCTCTTCCAAAACTTGACATGATTGCTGTCCCTGATTTCGCATCAGGTGCTATGGAAAATTGGGGCGCCATTACATTTAGAGAAACCATACTTTTGTACGATCCCAAGACGTCCTCAACTGAAACAAAACAACACATTGCAGAAGTAATATCGCACGAAATCGCACATCAGTGGTTTGGCAATCTTGTTACAATGAAGTGGTGGAATGATCTTTGGCTTAACGAAAGCTTTGCAACTTTTATGGCAACAAAAGCTGTTCATGACTATTATCCAAATTGGGATCTGTGGGATCAATTTCTAATAGGTGAAACTAGCGGAGCTATGAGTCTTGATGCGCTAAAAACTTCACATCCAATTGATGTTAAGGTAAACAAACCCTCTGAAGTCAGAGAAATCTTTGATGAGATCAGCTACAATAAAGGCGGTACTGTACTTAGAATGCTTGAGAACTTTTTGGGGGAGAAAAACTTCCGTAATGGATTGAAAAACTATCTTACAAAACACAAGTATGGAAATGCTACAACTGAAGACCTTTGGAATGCATTAGAAAAAGTTTCAAGAAAGCCGGTTAGAAAAATGATGAACAGCTGGGTCAAACAAGTAGGATACCCAATAATTAAGGTTACTACAAAAGACTCCAAAATATCACTCACGCAAAAAAGATATCTTGCAGAAAACGAAAGTAAATCCCAGAAAGGAACATGGGTAATACCGGTTTCTCTCAAAACTGCTGACAGTCTTACTTTCAAACTAATGACGAGACAATCAGAGACAATTGCCTTGAAAGATACTGATTGGTTTAAGCTAAATTCTGGTCAGATGGGTATGTACAGAGTAAAATATGGAGATGAAACAGTGGAGAAATTCAAAGAATTAACAGAACAAAAAGTTCTAAGTAACACAGATCGTTGGGGTCTACAACATGATTTTTTTGCGTTATGCATGTCTGGTCAAATCGCTCTTAAGAGATTTCTTGACTTTGCAAGTTCATATCTTGACGAAGATGATTATCTTGTTTCATCAGATCTAGCTGGTAGCCTAGATTTTCTATATCTAGTAACTTCAGGAGAAGTTTTTTGGGATGAGATAAAAGAATACAACAAGGAATATTTCCAAAAATTATTTGACAGGCTTGGATGGGATAAAAAAGCTGGCGAAAAACACACTACCGCACTTCTTCGGAGTCTTGTGATAGGTTCACTTGGAAGGTTAGGTGATGAAGGAATACTTGAAGAAGCAAAGAAACGATTCAACGAATTTTTGAAAAAACCAGGCTCTCTTCACCCAGATCTTCGTAGTGTGGTATATTCACTTGTAGCATGGGACGGAGATAACAAAACTTATGAAATTCTACTAAAACAGTTCAGAAAAGCAACTATGCAAGAAGAAAAGCTGAGGTTTCTTGGGGCATTATCGACTTTTCAAGATGAGCATTTGCTTGTAAGAACATTAAAGTTTGTTTTAACAAAAGAAGTACGTTCTCAAAACCTTCATTTACCAATTATGCGTATGGCCTCAAATCCATATGGTAGAAAGCTTGTTTGGCCTTGGGTAAAAAAGAATTGGAAACAGATCGTGAAAAAATTTGGAGTTGGCAGTCCTCTAATAAACAGAGTTGTAGGTACGATATCTGTAGAGTATGACAGTAAAAAAGAGCCAGAAATAAGACGCTTCTTTAAACTACATCCTGCACCTGGAACAGAAATGAAACTTGCACAAACACTTGAAAGATTAAGAATATACTCAAAGTTCTTGGAAAGAACACGAAAAGAATTCCTAGTTAATTAGATCGCACAAAATGTAATTTATGTTAATAAGACTTGCTAACCATTTCTACGTAATCGGTAAATACTAAATTCATACTCTCGACAATTATGACATTCAAAAACAAACACGCGTTTGGTGTCACGACAATGACGGCACTCGTTGTGTTTGTATTATTTGCGAACAATTCAGCTTTTGGTGCAAGTTCATTAGAAAGTGAACCAGAAATAAAAGCTACTGATGAGATAAAAAAGAACCCCCTTTTAATGAAAGTTTTAAAAAACATTGAAATTTCTAAAAAGAAAATTGCAGAGATACAAAAAAAGCAATTAGCTATTAACGAACACAAAAAATTACTAGAAACACAAAGAAAGATTGCTGACGAAATATTCCAAAACAATCTTGCACGCATGAATAAAAACATGGAAAATTTCACACCACGAGCATCATTTTCTAAATTCCTTTCTGGAATAAACCAGACTCATCATGATATATTCTGGAGCCAGTTCAACTATCATGAACAAAAAGTCAAGCTCGCACGTGCTGCAATGGATAGCGTTCTAAAAAATGGAGGAAGCTATGAGGCGGCCAGGCAGGCATATTCTAAGATTGGATCTGTGAGTAGAACAGAAATTATTGGCCTTCTCAAAGAACTAAACGTACAGCATGGATTTGCTAACGAGGAGGTACAAAAATCCTTTGACAAGTACGGTAAACTTCCAAGAACCAGAGATTAACCTAAATTAAACCCCGAAATTCAATTAAGACTTGTGACAAATTCTATTGAAGATGACGATCAAGAAAGACTAATGCTATTGGAAATTGTATCACAAAAAGGACTGAGAGCTTTAACTATGGAACAGTTAACGCATCTTCAAACATTAGTGGAAAAGAAAAACTATGATCATAACAAAAAGGCATTAAAATCAAAAATGAAACTACTTGAAAAAATTTCTTATGAAATATATAATAAAGAAAAAGGTTGATTCTGTATCTAAAACCCAATTAACAGATGATAATCCTATTTAGTCACAATGATGTTTCATAAATTGTGAAAGTAATTGATGTCATAAATCCACAAAGAATCAATAAAGCGCCAGACAAGACGATTGTTTTATTGTCATACGGCAATTTTATCGAACAGGGCTTTACTATAAAAAAAATTCAATTGTGTCTCTATCTTCAAAAACATGACGAAAAACTTGGTCCATATTCCTTGATGACAGTTTTGGTTGAGACTGACAAAGGAGAAATTGAGATGACGTATGATGAGGGCTATAGAGGTAAAAATGCATTAGAAGAAGCTGCAGGATTTCTAACTTCAAATCTTGGACTATCCAGTTTAATTCTGCGCTCTATAATACAACTAAAAGCAGAATCAGAAAAGACAAAAATCTAATATGTCACATATTTCATGTCTATGTTCAAAATTTTATTTTTCTTTATGACAACTACAGCGCTTTGACCAGTGCATAGTGCAACCTACTAAGCGATGATCCTTACAGCCACAAATGAGGCATTTTTTCATAATTTTACTGTGCTATTGCTTCCAAAGGTTTTTCTTCTTTGGAGTTATCTGCCGTTCGCTGTTGACGAGCACGTGCAAGGGCCACGGCTAGTTGTGCTGCTTGTATCTCATCAACAGTATCACACATAATCGTATTTTTTTATCTTCATACTTAAAGTCTGTGTATAATAGATTCGAAATTATCATATCTACAAAGAACATATTTTAAACTGATGGTCAATAACAAAATGATGCCTGAAGATACCAACGAAAAGATTTCAGATTCTGATCTATCAGTTAAAGCTGAAGAATATCTTGAAATAATAAGTACGGAAGATGAACGAATTAAAATCATAGGCGAAGAACTTGCTAATGATACAGGAAGAGCCATCTTTGGTAAGGTATCACAAGGTATCGCAAGTCCTAATGATTTGGCAAAGGCACTTAACATTTCATTGCCACTAATTAATTGGCATATTAACCGTTTACTAAGCGTGGGACTAGTCAAAGTAGAAAAAATAGGACTAAGCTCAAAAAACAAACAGATGAAGTATTATGGTCCTGTTAAGACTGCTCTTGTGATAATTCCGCCCGAAGCACCGATGGTTAATGGAACCAATTCAAAACCGCGAAGAGAATCTGTTTTATTAAAACTGCGTCAATACATGGCAAGTTTTATAGCTTTAGCTGTTAGTGCACCAATAATATATGCGATCCAAAAACTCACAAATAATAATATGATCTCTGATGTTGTGCCATCAGAGACAGAAACTGGACCGCAAATGATGATGAAAACTACCGAATCTGTCCCATCTACTGAATCTGCACGTTCAGCAGATACTCTTCTAAGTCAAGGTGGTGGAATTCCAGAACCATCAATTTTTACAAGCGAGGCGATTATGATTTTAATTGCACTGCTTGGTGGAGCAGCAATATTTCTAAGTGGATTTTTGATAACAAGATTTTATCTTAAAAGAAAAATGAAGACAATAGCATAGTATCAATAATTCTAGAGGTTCTTAAAAACTAGATTTTTCATATGTGTGACTAAAAAATAAAAATATTAAATAATTAGGTCTTATTTTATAATTTTTGAGTAAAAAATTAGATTAAATTCAAATTTAATCAAAGCCTATAAACACTGTTAACTATACTGGTGGTAATGACAACAAATACAAACAAAATCATGTTGGTAGCATTTGCAGCTATTGCAATAATTGCAAGCTCAGCTTTTGCTAGCATGCAGACATCTGAAAATCAGGCCTTTGCACAACAGGTCATACCATCATCAAGAGAAAAAATAATTTCAGTAACTGGAACTGCAACAACTTCGGTTGATCCAGATCTCTTGAACATACAATTTGGTGTAGAGACACAAGCAAAGACTGCAAGTGAAGCAATTGATACAAACAACGAAGCAATGAACCAAGTTATTGACGCAATCAAAAAACTAGGAATTACAGAAGATGAAATACACACCTCAAGCTTTAGCATCTACCCTATCTATGATAACATCATTGATCCAAAAACGGGAGTATATGTAAGATCAGAGCTGACTGGATACAGAGTATCTAACATCTTATCTGTAAAAACTGAAAGGTTGACCATAGGTGGCGATGTTATTGATGCGGCAGTACAAGCAGGAGCAAACCGAGTAGACAGTGTTTACTTCTCACTCTCGCCTGAAAAACAACTTGCCATACAGGACGATCTTATTGGAAAGGCAGTAACGAATGCAAAGTCAAAGGCTGAACTAGCACTGGATCCTCTAGGACAGAAAATAATCGGTGTAAAGATGGTATCGCTATCAGACTTTGGCTATCCGCCTCCGCCAATACCTTACTATGGACGTGCAGATGCAGGATTTGAGGCAAAGGCTTCCGCGCCAATCTTCCAATCTGATCAAGATGTCACAACCACTGTAAATGTAATCTTTTTGATTGGAGATCAATAACTCCATTCATATCTTTTTTATTTTTAGAACTAGTACAACTAAAGTTAAATGAAATTATGTACAAAGGAATGGAAAAAGCAAAAACAGCTAAATGAAAAACTATATCCGATAACTGATTCTGTTTTTTATTAGATATTTTTATAGAACTTGATATTTACAATATTAGATTAGTTTGGATGCAATGCTTGAAGAAGAAATGATTGATCTGTTAACATTTTGTTTACAAAATGATCCAGAAGCGAAACAATACTCTGAAAAGAAACAGCGAGTGCATGAAATTGGAAAAGAATTATTTGCTGATGGTGGAGTTGATGCTATGGAAAACATGTACTTTGCAATAGAGCAAAGAATAAGCGAAGAAATAAAAAAAGATCCAAAACCCTATCGTGCTTAGTGGAACAATATAACAAGTGCGTGGCAATACTAATCTTAAATTCATCTGATTCCAAAGATATTCTGATGTCACTCGCTCCCGAATTTCACAAAATTATTGAAGAAAATATACATATGATAGTCATGAGTATTCCAACACTCAAGGAAGAATATACCAAATTAAAACATGATTGGAAATTTGAACATGAATATGACTTTCTTTATGGCAGCATTGTTGGTCAGATTTTGGGAAGCACTATGACTGCATTCAAACTGAAATACCAGCGTCAGGCCACTACTGAAGAAATGATGATGATTGGTGAGATGATCGAATCTTATTTTCCATTGATTCGAGAAACAATTTCTCAATAAAATCTATTATTTGCGAATGACATCTAGTTTACAATTTATCCAATATGGATTTCAAATGATCTGGTAGATCTTGGAGCTCCCCCGTATGGCTGATGTTGTTTTGTAAAACATCTGGGCCGATTCTGCGAACCTTTTGTGTACCAACTAAAGTGTCCAGTGTCATATCGATGTCTTTTTGTGAAAGAATGTCTTTGAGTTTCTCAATTAGGATGTTCTCTATTTCATACTTGTTTATGGCATACTGCAGCAGGATCATCTTGTCGTTTCGAGAAAGATCTGTCATTTCATTAAGATATCATTTACGAAATAAAAAATATTGCTAAACTAAGAGTCAATGTATACATGAATATAGGAGATTTTCACAGTTTAATTTAAAATGAAGGTAATTTAGATTGGATCCACTCGAATATTGTGATGCATGTTTCTTTAGAGGAATGCCTAATCTTTGTGAGACTTACAAGGGAACTTTTACAAAGATTAGCTCTATTCACTTTTCACAACAAAACAAAATAGATCGTATTCTTAATAGGCTAAACGCCAGACCAAAATTAATAAACCGACGCTGGACTTGTATTTTGGATAAATCTAATCGCAAGGATTTTCTTGACTCTCTTTGGGGCGTAGGCGTTACGGTTCATACTTTGGAAGATCATGTGAAAGTTTTAGTAAAACTGTACAAACCTGAGATACGAAGACTAGGAGAATTATCTGAAATTGAGATTACCCACAACGAATCTTGGCAAGAATTTGACCCACAATCGCGTACTTGGCAAGCACTCGATGTTTCAGGAAAAAAGTTTGTAGTCAAAGTAAAACTTGGTACGGTACTAAAATCAACTGATCTTGAAACTGAAAAATATTTTCGTACCATTACAAGTGGCGGAAAACCAACGTTAGTACCAATGGAAAAACGTGCTGCATATAACATCACAGTAACACAGTTTGAACCTATAAAGGCATACTGGCAAACAGACAAAAAAAATCAAATAGGGTTTATCAAAACTGATTATCTAGAAAACATTCCAGAAGAAATTATCAGTACTCTTCTGAGATTTAAATCAGATAAAAAAATAATAGACTTTATGAGTTTTGACGAAGAAGACTATGAATTAGTAAGATCAGTTCTTGCATCTGCCAAAATAGATCTACATCGATCATCTGAAGCAATTGACTTGGAAGATGAGAAAAAAACAGAGACATTAGCAATATACCTTGATAAAATTGAGAAAGAACGAATTGATGCGTTTACTGCAATGATAACTGAACTTGGAGGAAAAATACAACAAGATGATGATCATCTAAACATTACGGGTAAGGTGGATTCGGTTAAACTAAGTTTTATCCAAAGTGAGAAAAGCAATCAGGAGGGCAAAATGATGTCTGTCTCATGGGGCGCGTTAGAAGATCCACACAGAATCACGGAACTTTTAGCGATGCTAAGAAAACGTCTTGGGTTATTGTCCATGTCTGTAGAAAATCTGGTTTGCAGACACTGGCCAATACTCAAAGATTCTGATCTACAATATACCGTACAATCTCTTATAGAATATTGGAAAATTGATAAAAACCTAGCACTAAGTGTTATACATGATCAGAAAAAATTCAATAAAATAAATAAATGGAATAATGATATCAAAACAGGAAAAATAAGATCAAATCTTGATACTGTAACGCTAGGGAAGATCCTAAAATCGCGACAATAAGATGAAGTTTCATATTATAAACACCATTATGGCTACAATAATCTACTAAATATCATCTGACGAGAACGCCATAACAGAATATGGTGGAGAGAGCAACATGGCATAAGTAGCGCTCTAGTCAAAACAAAAACAAAAACTTTGAATTTAAAGATTGAAGATGATTTTCACCATTGAGAATCAAATATGAAGTACCAATGGATTATTATTGATACATGTAATATGATTATTAATTGGAAAAAGGAAACGTCTTTACGGTGAAAATGGATAAAAAACTGGTGAAAAAAACGAAAAATTACTTTGTAGGACATGTCCTAATGCAGGACATATCAAAAGTGATACGATCAAAAGAAGAGAAAATTTATCATGTGACTTTCAAAAGGGGGGCAAGAACAAAAATTCACTATCATCAGGCAGGTCAAATACTAATTCCTACTGGTGGAAAGGGTGTGCTTGTGATGTATTCTGCCCGACAAACTGGTTCTGCTGTTAAAATCAAAAAAACTGAAAGTATCAATCTTGCAAAAGGTGATGCCGTTTACATACCTGTACACAAATTGCATTGGCATGGGTCTTTAGGAAAGAACAATTTTTCACATATTGCTATTAATGCAAAATTGCCAAGATACAAGGATGCAAAAACGATCTGGTATGAATCAGATTTTAAGACATTTGCTAAAAAAATATAGTCAGGTTTTTAAGCTTTAAAAAATATTTTTAGATATTGACTGATGCAAAATTTCGAGAAAGCAAACTTCATGATATCGCTCATTTTGGAATAAGGATAGCTGTTGGTACGATATTCATAGTTCATGGTTTAGGAAAATTCGATCCTGGTTTTGTTGGATTCTTAAACCAAATAGGACTTCCTGCTGAGATGCAGCTTTTAATTGCGCTTGCAGAATTTGTATCAGGAATTCTTTTAATTGTGGGAATATTGACAAGAATTTCAGCCTCAATTTTATCAATAATTATGCTTGGAGCCATATTTCATGTAAAACACGCTGCACACTTAACAGGACAGGGCGGTTATGAATTCGAACTAGTAATACTTGCTGGTGTTTTAACTATGATTGTAGCAGGGCCTGGCAGAGCCTCAATATCACATATTATAAAAAAGATTCCTAGATTCTTGCAATGATTTTCAAGGAAGATCTATAGTTTCTGTCGCGCAATATTTGTGAACCCATTTTCCTGTTTGATCTCTTGCAATTTCCTTACCGGCTTTTATTTGATCCCCGCATGACGTACATGAAGTGTTAAACTTTGCTTTCATAATATTTGGTTGTACCAAATACCATAAAAGTACTGGCATTGAATCAATGCCAACTAGGAGCTAGCTTTTGATGCGTCTTTTGACTATGATTTGTTCAACACGTAGACCTGATTTGTCATCCAAAAGATTCTTTTGTACAAATCAAGTCTTGAATTAAGATGCATGAATTTAGTCTAAGACATCTACGATGTGTTAATTGTAAGTCTGAATTAGAATTACAAGTATTTGAAAAATCTGACGAAATCGACGAGGGCATTATTTTATGTAAAAATTGCGGTGCAAAATATCCAATAATTTCAAAAGTACCTATCTTATGGCCTAATCTCTCAGCATATCTTTCCAATAGGACACAGTTAGGAGGTCATCTTATGATTAGTACTAAAAATTCTATAGTGAAAAACATGTTAAAAGATTCGCTTGCAAAAATAAACAAAAACCTTGAGGATATAACTAATCTAGAAAAACGTTGGGTTATCACATACCAAAATAGTTTAAAATCAAAATTTTACTCACACATAAAAAATTTACTTAAAAAAATTCCTAAATCTAGACTTGTTCTGGAACATGGTTGTTCAATAGGACATATCACAAAAATTTTGGCACAAAAACACGAAACTGTCTTTGGCATAGATCAGTCATTTTTTGCTATTTTGGAAGCCAAAAAAAATAATCGTAAAAACGTGGATTACTTTGTAGCAAATTCACTTTTTCCCCCGTTTGGGAAAAGAAAATTTGAATTGGTAATAGGGCTAAACGTTTTAGAACTAATCGAACCACTTGATTTTCTCAAAGTTGTCTCATCTCAAGTAAAAGGAATATTGATAATTTCTGATCCTTATGACTTTGAGCGAGGAAAAAATTCTGTTAGAGTTAGATTGGATTCAAAATCATTAAGAAATGAACTAAAACTAGGCTTTGGTTTTATACAAAAAACAGAAAAGCCATCTTTTTTGCCTTGGAGATTAAATGTTAACGAGCGCTTAAGCTTACATTATCGAGTCGATTTGATAATTGCAAGAAACTCCTCGAGTGATTCGCTTGGTTCATAGTCTTCCACGTTTTCTTCAATTGTTTTTATGATGTTTTTGTAGGCGGCACCAAACAGCTCCTTTAACACATCAACTAGTTATTCTGGTTTGTCATAACATTCAATTAAATAACAATGGTATTTTGAATAGAGAGTACTGCATACTTGTTCTAATACAGGCTTGCCTATTCTTTCTAGCGCCCTTGCTATTACAAGAATTGCATTATTTTTTTCATATGTTGGTATTATTTTATTATTTTTAATATGTGAAATCGGTAATAGAATTACATCTGATAATTTGCGTTTTTCTAACCATGGGTCAGGTGTAATTGGAAATATCTTGAGTATTTGTAATTGATATATACAATACTTATGGAATTGTTCATCTGTAGTTTTCTTACACGCACTACATATTTGTTGTATTGACTCTTTACATCTAACGCAGAAGGAAAACTCTAGTAACAACTCACCACACTTTCTACACAACTCAGTCATTATCTTGCCAATCTTTTGTTCTACTGGCAAACTGATAAGACACACTTTCCAAAAATGCAAATATTCAGCTTGTTTACAAAATTGGATTATTATCATGCTATTACCATATTTCTACTGATGAAACTGGGTGGTGGAAATTACGTACAAAACTGAGATTGAAGGCGGTAGTGGCGGAACTGTTATTTAGAAAAAACATCATATTTCTGTCACAGATCTGCTAGGAATACGTTGTACTAGATATCAACCGTATCAGATATCCAAACAGTGGTGCATCATAGAATTAATCATTTAGCTATGAATGCAACTAGTTAGCTATGATGTTAACTGATATTAATATCAAGGTAATCTCGAATACAAATATGAGTAAAACGACAGTAGAATGTGAGAGCTGCGGCTCTAAAAATGCGTATGTTATTTTAGACCCAAAATATCACGGATATAGAGGTATATGCCCTGAATGTGGCTCAAACTGGCCAGAATCATAGTTTTACATAATCTTTAGATTCGTTGTTATCGATACTAGCATGTGCGTTCTAACGAAATAGCACGTGATTTTTTGGAGTTTGCCAGCGAACAAAGACTAGAAATAATATTTCGCCTCTTTATAAAAAAATCCAAAATTTCTATTATTGCTAAAGAATTGAGTGCTACTGTACCAGAAGTTTTTAGGAACTTTGAAAGGCTTGTAAAGGCAGATCTGATTGAAAAAGACACGGATGGAAGCTATCATCTTACAACATACGGTATGACAGTATGCAATCAGATTCCATCTCTGGCTTTTGTAGCAGCAAATAGAAAATATTTTAAAAATCATGACTTCGGTGATCTTCCACAAAAATATGTCCAAAGAATTGGTGCATTAGAACAAAATCAATACACCAAAGGATTCACAAAAGTTATGGAGCGATGGAAAAATATTATTGAAAATGCAAATGAGTACATTTATGGCATTTTGTTGGAAGAACCACTTGACCTTATTGAACCGATTGCAAACAAAGCAAAAAAAGGTATAAAAATAAATTCTATCTTTTCTGAATCCACAATTGTACCAAAAGGCAGAAAACAATTGATTGACAAACTTGATTTTAAGACATTAACCAAAAATGGCCTTGTTGAAAGAAAAATGAGAAAAGATGTCAAAATAGGTGTATTTTTAAGTGAAAATGAAGCCTGTGTAATGTTTCCTACTTTGGATGATGAGGCTGACATAAGTGAGATGTTTTACAGCCAAGACAAAGCGTTTCATGAGTGGTGTCTTGATTATTTCAGATATTGTTGGTATGGTTCAGAGGCATTTAAGGAAAGTAAACTCAAAGAATAGATCGTACAAAGATTTTTTACAAGTAAACTTTTGATGAATCCACACACGTGACAAAATGAAATCGATTAACTATACTTTACTTGGTGATGAAACAGTTGCAAAAGAATTTGGCAAAAAAGGCACTACTACCGATCTTACCATATATGACAAAAAAGAATCAGAGTCTGTCAAGACTTGGACTTTGCCAACCGGATTTCCTGAAAAGATTCAGCCACTTTTTCAGGCAATAAACATGGGCGAATATGTTCTATTTCACGTGACAAATCTTGACAAATTTACAGGAGAACAAATAGTTGCACTAGATAGTTTAAAAAAAACTCAAGGATTGTTAAGCCATTCATATGATGTTGACAGAAACAAACTTCTTACTATGATAAAAGGAACTGTAGTGGAACAATACAAACTAGTTGAATTTACAGATCTAAAAAAAGAAGCAGAACTATTACAACCAATATCAAAAGATGGTAATGTCAGAATTGTGATAGATCACTGTTTTGATGTCAAGGGTGTTGGAACTGTAATACTAGGTAAAGTAGTACAAGGTAAAGTAAAGACATACGATAATCTCAAACTCTTGCCAAAAGGTTCTGACGTTATAATAAAATCAATACAAATGCATGATGATGCTGTAGACGAAGCAGTTTCTCCTGCACGCGTGGGTCTTTCAGTAAAAGGAATAACGCCCGACGATGTTCAAAGAGGGGACATACTATGCATACCTGATTCTATGACAATTGCACAAGAGATAACTCTGGATTATCATCAAAATACATTTTTCAAAGGAGAACTGGCAGAAAATCAAATGTTTCTGGTCAATATAGGTCTGCAAATCAGACCTGCAAAGATGACCTCTCTAAGTCCTATGAAGTTGTCACTAGGAAAGCCTGCTGTATTTGAAAAAAATGACATTTGTGTTATTCTTAAACCCGAGTCTCAAACGATAAGAATAGTTGGTAGTGGGAAAATAACCTAGATTAAAATGGCAGAAACTCTTTTTTCTTTTTGTGTGGTGAAGTACTCATGAGATTAGTGATTGGAATTACTGGAAGTACTGGAATTATCTATGGAATAAAAATGCTTGAATCTCTTAAGCGGTTAAAAATCGAAACACATCTAATCATTTCAGAATGGGCAAAAAAATGTCTAGTTTTAGAAACAAAATATGATCTAAAATATGTAAAATCGTTGATAGATAGCTATTCTGATGATTCTAACATGGCAGCTAGCGTATCTAGTGGTACACACAAAACCGACGGAATGATTGTGATTCCATGTAGTATGAAGACTTTGTCTGCCATCGCAAACGGTTATGATGAAACACTTGTAGCAAGAGCTGCTGGCGTGACAATAAAAGAATCAAGAAAACTTGTCTTGGTTGCACGAGAGACACCATTTAGTAGTATTCACTTGGAGAATATGTTAAAACTGGCAAGAATCGGTGTGACAATTCTTCCTCCGATTCCGGGTTTTTATAACAAGCCTAAAACAATAGATGATTTGGTGAACCACACTGTAGGAAAATGTCTTGACCAATTCAACATAGAGCATAAACTATTCAAGAGATGGAAGACAACATAACTAAAAATAATAACATGACATTCTGATTATAATGGCAAATCCAGACATTATCGCATTTGCTACGTGGTCTGCAATCACTGCAATATTTCTTATAGTGATAAGCTTGGTTTATCGAAGATTCAAGATGAAAAAAGATGCACCATCTTCACATTGAAAAAAAAGGACTAAGGGGTCTAGCTATTGCAGAAAGCTTCAAAGAAAACGAAAAGACCTCCCATCTAGCTGGAGTTGTAATGCGACGGGATTTTATAATAGACGGTTTTGTATTTGGGCATAGTACAATAGAAGGAAATGATGCAACTGATGCCATATTACAAATGCATCAAAAACTAAATCGTGATGACATTAGTTTTGTAATGATTTCAGGTCTTATCATTTCGATGTACAATATAGTTGATATAAAAAAAATCTGGGATCGGTTAAAAATCCCAGTCATTGGAGTGACATATGAGGACTCTAAGGGAATCGAGGATGCTATAAAATACCATTTTCCTGATTCTTATCAATTAAAAATTGAAGAATATCACAGACTTGGTCAGAGAACAAAAATCTCTCTTCATACAGGACATGACGTATTTGTGAGAATAGAAGGATGTACAATACAGGAAACAAAAAATCTACTAAACGCTATGACTCTTCAAGGATCTGTACCAGAACCTCTCCGAGTAGCACACATGTTGGCAAAATCAAGACTGTAATCGTGTTATCTTCTTTCTTCTAATTTTACTATCCATTTGCTATTTTTGATTCTTGGTGCAGAAAATTCAAGGTGACCAATTATTCTGTCGCCTTTTCTAACCATCGCATAATCAGTTTTCTCAACTCTCAATAGTAAAACTTTAGATTTGTATCCACCCTCAATTACTTTGATCTTGAAGCGTTTACTTGCTCTTTTGGCAAGTTCTCTGGCAGCTTTGGTATCTCCCATCCAAGAAAACATCTCAAATGGACCAAAATTTTTTGTTTCTATTTCATAATTGTATAATCTAGCTTCAAATTTCCATCTTTCTTTTTTTGCTTCTTCATTCATAAATTCAACAGCTTGTTGACCATAGCCTTTTTCTACGCCAAAGGTTTCAGAACCTCCCATGCTGTAGTTCGATAGTTCAGACCTATTAAATTAATTTGAATATTGACCTAAATTATTTCAGATCTTTTCTTTAATGAGCAATTCACTTGGAGTGAACATTGGTCAATTATACAAGATTATTACTTGTTATACAACATAGATGTTGTTGGGTAGAACTGCAGCTGAAATAAGAAAAGCAATAGAATCTAACTGGAATGAATATTTATCAAAATATGGCAATCTCTTTTCTTCTGATTTTATTAGTGGCTCCACCCCTCCATCTGTCTTTGTAGGCTCATATGGCTATCCAAAGGTTGCAGTTGGACCAATGTTGCCTCCAATACACGGTGATACCATGATACTTGATCTACCAGAACGTTGGTTAGGAAAAAGTCTAGAAGAAATTGTAAATTATAGACTGAGCCTTGTGAGAGGAATACAGCAAGTCAAAATCTCAAATCCTCAAGGAAAATACATTGAAAACTTGCAGGAAGTTGCTATGGCAACAAGACCAATAGATTCTGACATTGAGTTTCTTAAAATAATAAATCATATGACATCAATTGACGGTGAAAATGCTCCGTTTGGTCCAATTGGAGAAATAAAGAATGCAAAATTTTCACATTCATCTTCTGACAAAAATATACAAAAAGCCTTTTACGACAAAGACTTGTTAGCACAGGATTCTGTTTTACAATTATACAACAATGGTATTGAGATATCACGAATTCAAAAATGCTTTAGCATTGGAATGTTTGGTAAAAACAGAAGACTTGTTCCAACTCGTTGGAGCATAACTGCAACAGACGATATAATTTCAAAATCACTGGTTTCAGAAATAATTGAATTTGATATTATTGACAGCTGCCGAGTTTTTACATATAATCATCTTGGTAACTTTTTCGCTGTTGTTTTATTTCCAAGTAGATGGATGTTTGAGATGCAAGAAGCGTGGTATGATCAGCAAGGAAACATTGGATTTGGTTCTGATTTTGAAGACGCAAGAGGGCTTGATCATTATCCTGCTACCGCAGGAGCACATTTTGCATCAAGACTTGGAGTGTCCGAATATCTTTTCAAAAACAAAATTCAGGCAGGAGCAATGGTTTTGCGTGAAATAAGACCAGAATATGCTGTACCGCTTGGTGTATGGCAGGTACGAGAAGGAATTAGAATGGCAATGAAACAAAATCCAAACATCGTGCAAAGTTTTGAGGAAGGACTTGACTTTGCTTGTAAGAGTCTTAGTATAGATAAAAAGGAGTGGCTTGCAAAAAGTAATCTACAAAAAGTAAGAAGACAAAAGTCAATCTCTGATTTTTTCTAACACCTAGAGTTTTTATTTAACACATATTGCTGAGTAAATGATGCAAGACAAGACAGTAATTTATGCAATTTTATTACTTGCTAGTCCTACAATATTTACTCTTGCTGTTTTTCCAGACTCTTTTAGTTTGAGTTGGAACCAAGGCAGAGGAGGGTTACTTTTTGCAATGGCATTCATGGTTGCAGAACTTATTGGATTGAAACTTGGAGTACCTAAAAAGAAGTTACTTGCGGTAATACCCCTCGCGGCTCTTACAATGATATATCTTGTCAGTCTTGAATTTGGTTTACGTGATTATATTATTTCAATTGCTCCACAATACAACGTTCAACTGATCTATTCGTGGACTTGGTTGTGGGACTTTGTTGTTATGGCGATATTTCTAGTTTCATCTATGAGTATTTTGTTTGGCAAAAAATGGATCAGAATATCTCCTGCAGGACCGATATTTATTGCGGGCACTGCTGTAATTTTATCACTTGATGCATTCTTTCCATATGATACTCTAGGTCCATTACAATACGTGGTTCCATATCTAGTCAAAACAAATGCATGGATCATTAACGTGTTAGACTTGGGTATTGCAAGTGCACGCGATAACATAATGTTTCTAAAAGGAGATCACGGTCCATTTGCTCTGCAAGTATTCTGGCCTTCTGCAGGCGTGCACAGCGTCATAATTTACTCACTAGTCATGATGGCCTTTTTGTTTAAAATGAACATTCCGCCAAAAAGAAAGGCAGTCTATTTTATTCTGGGAATCATTGGCACGATAAGCGTAAACATGATTAGAATATTCTCCTTATCTCTTTTTGCACTTAAAGTATCAACAAATGTTGCAGAGTTTGAAGAATTTCATTCTATAGCAGGAGAGATAATGTTCTTACCGTGGCTTTTCATCTTCTTACTTGTAGTAACATATGTAGAAACAAAACGGATTAAAAAAAAACTTGAAATTGCAAAAGAACATGATAAAAATCAATAGAGACATAACACCAGGAACATATTCCCTCGATGATATTTTTGATGGATTAAAACACTCGCCAATTCTGATGGAAGTGTTCAAAACAAAAAATGAACTTGATGACGTCTTTTCAAAAACGAATGTGATAGTGGAAGAAAAAGATCATTATATGTTTGTAAAAAACGAAGATGCTTCCATCATAATAGGGTTTAATCATTTAAAAAATTCTAAACCAAAAATACTGTATCTTGACATTGTCCATGAGCTTGTACATGTAAAACAACAACGAGCCGGTCTTGATCTTTATAACAAATCCTATTCATACGTTGATAGGCCAACAGAAATTGAGGCCTACGAAGTAGCGGTAAAAGAAGCAAAACGATTGGGAATGAACGATGAAGAAATTATTGATTATCTCTTTGTAGAATGGATAACACCACAAGAACACAAAAGACTATTGTCTCATGTTGGGCTTGATATCAGAAATACCTAGTAATACTGTCCTGACCTGACACTTCAGAAAGGTCTGACACTTTTACGCCTATTCTACGTATCAGCATTTTCTGATCCTCTAGAGATTCTCCAAGAAGTTGTAAAACTGTTTTTCTGAGTTCGTCAAGACTTGAGGTAGAGTTTTTGAGAGTTTTAGATTTGGTTTTGTTTGATAAATCTGATTGTACAAACTGTATGCCAACTGATTTGAACATTAAATTGTCCTTTAGTATGGCCGCATGAACGTCTATACATAATCTTTCAAGTTCTTTTGCAAGAAAATCATATTCTTTTGAATCCTCCTTTAGTGTAGTTATTCTGCTATACTGCGTTGCTTCTTGTCTTGGCGCAACAGGTTCATCATCAATTCCTCTTACTGCATTGTAAATGTAAGTTCCAATTTTTCTTCCAAACTGACTGTTAAGTGAAAAGACATCGAGTTTTTTTAATTCTGAAATGGTCTGAAAGCCCATCTCTGTAAATTTTTCTTCTGTTTTTTTACCAATGCCAGGAATTGATCTAATTGGAAGTGGATCCAAGAATGCCTCAATATTATCTGGTGGAACAATTGTTAATCCATCTGGCTTTTTAAAATCAGAAGCAATTTTCGATACCAGTTTATTTGATGATAGTCCGACAGTGCATGAAAGTTTTACAGAATGTCGTATTGCATTTTTTAATTGCTGGGCCAAGTGGGCTGCATTTACAAAACTTCCTTCTGTTCTCTTTGAGACATCCAAATACGCCTCATCTCTACCCACATACTCAAAGATGTCTGCAAATTCTTTCATTACGTTCATCGCGTTTTGTGATATTTCAGAGTAATAATCAAAGTCAGTTGGAAGAAAAACTGCATCCTTGACACTTTCTAACCTTTTTTTGGCAAACCTAATTGGCATGCCTGATTTTACTCCATATTTTCTTGCAAGATAATTTGCAGTCGCTATTGCTCCGCTGTCTCCGCCACGATCTGAAAACACACAAACTGCAACAGGTTTTGTCTTTAAATCTGGATTGCGTAGTTCTTCACATTGAGCAAAGAAATAATCGAAATCAACATGAAAAACAATTCTTTGTTCCATCTGATTTTAAAACTAGAAAAATGCTTATTACATTATCGAATCAAATCATCTAAATATCTTCTAAAAATATGCTAAAACCATGGATTATCCAGTAACTGCAGAATCAGAAGGCGTAAAAATAAACCCTGAAAAAATGGAAATAGACAAACTATATCACTGCATATTTAAAGATAAGGTTATGCTTTTTTTCAAAGATCAAAATGATATGTTAAACTGCTATGAAATAGATGAAAAAGAATTGGTAGATTCTATAAAACAATCTTCATCACCTGATGAAGTAGAAAATATCTTACAAAAATTTATAGAAAAAGAAAATCTCAACCATTAAATAAAACACATCATGAGATGGGCTGTGAGCCGTCCTCCAAACATAATTTTCATTGGAAAGAAACCTATCATGACATATGTCAATGCTACTCTTACTCTTATTGCAAACGAACCTACTGTGACCATAAAGGCAAGGGGCAAAAGCATAACAACTGCTGTAGATGTCTCACAGACGATTGTAAAAAGACTCGACGCTATGGGTTACAAGATAACCGGTGTACGAATATTTTCAGAGCGTATGACTTCACTGGATGGAAGAGAACGAAACGTTTCTACCATGGAGATAGATGTTTCTAGGAACTAAAATGAGTACTATTTCAAAATATGGCATAATTGTGGCTATGGCAGTATTGACTGCAATTATTTTGTACAATATCTGGTTTGTTAATAGTTGTCCAATAAAGCATGTGACTGTTGTAAATGAATTGGAACAATATCAAAAAACATTGGATCCAGAGCTTTGTGACAATCTTGTAAACAAAATAATTGAATTAAATGAAGAATGTGGGATTGAAATTGAACCAATAGATTGTGGTTAACTTAATGCTTCTTTGGCAAAAGCTATGCCAAAGTATATCAGAATGCCGCTTATTCCAATCATAAACATGGTATAGTTCTTGTTTGACAGAATTTTTTTTCCTTTTGAAGAAAGAAATGATACAGTACAAAGCCATGCATAGTCCATCCATATGTGAAAAACAAACATGATTCCAATTCCTGCAAATGATGCAATAACTAGAGCATCAGAAATAAGCTTAAACCCAATGGTGAACCACCAGATGAGAAAGAATGGATTTAATGCACTAAGCATTATTCCTGCAAGAAACGGTCCGTGTTTTCCTTCAAAAACTGTAGTTGGTTTTTTTAGAACTGATCTGATTTGAATGCCTGCAAATACAAAAAGGCTGATTGCGCCAAGTAATGCAATTATTTCTCTAAACTGAGGTAGTATCTCAAGTGAGAGTGCGCCGATTCCTAGTAAAATCACAAGAGGTAATTCAACAATTGTGTGACCATATGCCATCTTTAATCCTGCCTTGGTGCCCTCTCTGAGACCATATGCTACGTTTGCAGCAAAAAGTGGTCCAGGTGACATTACTCCAGAGATAGAAATTACTATTACTGCAACAGCAAATTCTGCAAGCTGCACCATTTTAATTTAGAGATAAAGTTTTGATATAAGGGTTTAATACGAAAAGATTTTGCAGTCTTTATCTGTCTTATCTTTTAGAAAATCAAGAACTTCTGCAGCACTGTTACGATATGCAAATTCTTCTTTTTCTTTTGTAGATGTGTTTATGCAATATCTTTTTGCAGATTTATTTATGAAGATCATGTTTGATTTATTTTCTATTCTGATCCCCTCGTCTAGATCAAGGACTAGGATAGCCTTCTCTAGCTGATTTTTTGATATTTCTCTTTCTTGGTATGTCATCCGTACATTGCATCCTTGAGCGGCTCTGCATCTTCCTCTGTTTTTTTGATGCTTTGTTCGACAACTTCTGCTTCCTGTAAAAGCGATTTTAGATCACAAGCTGTACCTGGTACAAGCTTTGACATCGCCATACAAATTTGTGCGCCAGCTTTAAAATCGGGCCCTCTTTCTTTTGAATTAGATAAAAGCACTATGACATTTGTGTTTGATAACACTCCCTCATTTAACAAAATTCCTGGAATCCCTGCAATGGTACCATTAGATAATAGCGGTATGTCTGCATCTGTTAGCTTCTTTTTAGCGTCATCAGTGCTACCTACTCCTACAATAAACGAATCCTGTTCCTCACTTCTGATTGCAGAACTGCTAATAATATAGGCACACTTGTGCTTATTTGCCCACTCCAACATGGTTTTTGCAACCTGCCTATGAAGCGATTCATGTGGAGTAAGGTATGATGAAAAAACTGCCACTCTAAGATTATTATTTACAAATATTCTTGCAGGGGAATTTGGGATGCCGTTTTTTATTATGCTAAGTGGGGGAAAAAGATCAGAATCAAGTACGCCTGCCATTTCAAACTGTATTGTGTTTATCATGGATTCAGTAGCAATTGCGTTTGCAAGTCCGGCATAAGGAAAACCATCTATTAGATAGCCTCCTTCTATGTTGATTGGTTTGATTTCTCTTATGGTTATATCAGAAACCATCATTTTTTCTATTAGTCGGCATCCTATTAAATCATGGATGTATAAATGAAATCTAGGTTATCTAATAAAAAACAGATCTAAATTGGCTATATGAAACCATTTTTGAATAATTTATTCATTGGCAAACAAAATTTTCCTTAAACTGTAAGGTTTACGTAATTTATGCCGACATGACTCATCGTAAATACCATCCTGACATATCTATACCATGGACTCGATGCAGACATACATGATTGTCTCAGGTGTTTTCATCGCCTTTGGTGTACTTCTATTTGCCATGCGAGCAAAAAGACCACATGGTCCGTCAGAGATGGTATCATCACAATAACTAATACGCCAAGGATGAGTGGCGTACACTTACCTTTGGTAGTACTCCTAAGATTGACTAGCAAAAATTCACGCAACTAGATGATGAAAGTTCGTGTTTTTATAATGCCAGAGTAAAATACAAAATTGTGAGGATTTTAGTCGAGTCTTACAGGACTCGAATCATTGGATTTAGACACGAAATTTTATAAAAAACCAGATACTTCTAGTATTTCAAATTGCCAAAGAGTTTGGTTCTTCCAATAATTGCAACCATTCCTACCACTGCTGCAATCAAACCTGCTATAGCTACAGGAAATTCAGGAATGACCTGAGTGCCGGTAATTGAAAAATCATGATTTCCAGAACTGTATGTCAGCTCAAGGGTTTGTCCTTGGTCATCTGTGGTAAAATCTTGGGTCACTTGATCATCGATCATGACAACAAACGGTCCTTTGAGGACATTTCCAAGCGCGACACGTGTTGTACCTGCTTTATCACCATTTGCTGTAAATGATATTTTCTTGTTGTCCTCGTCTAGTCCAAATTTGGTAATTGATGATGAGCTTTGCAGTTGCACATCAACAGTCTCGCCTCCAACTGAGACAGGTACATCTCTTGCTTCAAGTTTAGCTGGCTTTTCTGTGGTATCTGGTGTTGTATCAGGTTGGTTATCTAATGCCATCACGTTTAGTATGGATAATGACTTTACAGAGTCATCAAACTTGCCAACGGAAGAGTCAAACTCTGAGATTGGAGCCATAAACATTACTGATATCCATCGTTCTTCTGTTTGAGCAGAAACAATCTTTGCCTTGGTTTTTTTGCCACTGTCGTCAGTACACGTCATTACAGTCTCCGTCCCGTCCGCTCCGCTTACTGTAATTGATTTCACTGTAGGTGTGTCACACTGTGATTTTCCTTGTGTTGGGTCTGTTGGTGGCTCTTTGACTTTGGCCTTGTCACTTATCATAAGATTCATGACTTGGCTTGGTTCTCCTGACGACATGCCTCCTGGAGATACTGTCACCAAGGTTCCTTGTGTAGTCTCCATTTCTATTCCAGACCAGTTGGGTGGAAACGTGATTCTGACTCCTGCGTCATCGTTTACATAATTGCCACTAATCTCTTTCATCTGAGGAATATCAGGCATCTGTCCATATTGTGCGTGTGCAAAAGATAACATGGTTACCGATGTCAAAGAAAACATTATAGTTGAAATGACAAAAAATTTCAAACGATTTTTCATTACAAGCAAGAAACAGTTACAATATAAAAAGATGATCCCAGACTAATTTCAAATGAAAATATGATTTCAGTTTTACTTGTTTTCTTCTGTGAGCAGATATTGTACACCACTCAAAAATGCTTCATCTCCAATTTCATCATCAACCCATAAATGGGCTCTTGTCTTGAACCACTCAGGCAGCCCCACTACTGGTTCAGGATCAGCCTTGAACTGTACCCTACTAAAAATAGTATCCAATTGGGTTTCTGTCCAATTTGAAGATGAATCGTAATACGTTACATCGCTTTTCTTATCTTTTGGGCCATCAACAAATATTATATTTGATGTATCAAAATATGATGAGGTAGAATTAGTTAATACCGTATCATCAACCATCATATAGTCTAGAGTTTTTGAATAATCTTCTTCAGTAATCTTTCCTGATATCCACCATCGAGTTATTTCTTTTTGAACTTGAATAACATATTGTGAATCAATTATCTTTTTTTCTGGAGCAGGGAAGAACCCATCAATAGTCCCTGGTTCGTATAAAGCCATTACAACCCATGAATAACCAGATCTTTCGTCATACATACTAGTCGAAGCTGATGTACATGAATCGTCATAAATTGTTTCAATACAATAATCATATTTTGAATCCCATTTGTGTACT
>Ga0184633_10000109_pt1 | contig 23524 bp, 18 predicted proteins | sample PLM31_170_b1_FD_133156 | JGI IMG/M metagenome (GOLD analysis project Ga0184633, IMG submission 133156) | Groundwater sediment microbial communities from an aquifer in East River, Colorado, USA - PLM3-1_170_b1 | ecosystem: Environmental > Terrestrial > Soil > Riparian zone | place: USA: East...
CACGGGGATGTGCGGCGCGCGATCGTTTCCAGGTTTCCCTATGCTGTCTTCCACCGTGTCGAGCCCGGGCGGGTTGTGATACTCGCGGTCCTTCTGAACCGTTCGTGATCCCGTGCCTCCGCCGCGCAGCGCGCTTGGCCGACACGTTGGCCTGCTCCTCGAGATCCTCGTCGCTCCGGCGCGCGGGGCTTCTTTCTCGCTCGCCGACTGGGATCTCGTCGTGCGTGCGGCGCGCGGGGCGCGGCTGCTCGGCGTGGTTCGCGCGCGCCTCGACCGCGCGCAGCTGCTCGAGTCCGTTCCGCCGCCGGTGCGCGCGCATCTCGACAGCGCGTGGCGCGTCGCCGCCTACCGCCGGCAGATGGTGCTGCGCGAGATGCAGGCCGTCGCGAAGGTTCTCCAGCCCCGAGGGGTCCCGCTCATCCTCCTGAAGGGCGGGGCCTACATCGCGCAGGGGCTCGGTTGCGCCGACGGCCGCCTGCCCGAGGATCTCGACCTCCTGGTTCCCCGCGAGCGCCTGGACGAGGCCGAGCACGCGCTCCTCGAGGCGGGGTGGACGTTCGAGAAGACCGATCCGTACGACCAGCACTACTACCGCGCCTGGTCGCACGAGCTTCCGGCAATGCGCTTCCCCGGACACGCCATCGAGCTCGACGTGCACCATACGATCCTGCCGCCGACGGGGCGGGTGCGGCCCGACGCCCGGGCGTTGATCGAAGGCGCGGTGCCGGTCCCGGGCTCGCCGTTCCGCGCGCTGTCGCCGGCCGATCAGGTGCTCCACGCTTGCGCGCACCTCTTTCAGGACTCGGACTGCGCGGGGAGGCTGCGCGATCTGGTGGACATCGACGCGCTCATTCGGGACCACTCGATTGCTCCGGGCTTCTGGAGCGCGCTGCTCGCCCGGGCAAGCCAGGGCGGTTTCGGGCGGTGTCTCTGGTACGCGATGCGGTACTGCTCGGCGTGGCTCGACACGCCGGTGCCGCGGGAAGTGACCTCCGAGCTGGAGCGTTACGGACCGCCTGCGATGACTCGCGCCGCAATGGATCGGCTCGTCAGCGAGGCCCTTCCTCCCCGGTCTCCGGAGCAGGAACCCGCATTCCCGCTGCGGTTGGCGTGGTTCCTCCTGCTCGCCCGATCGATGTGGCTGCGGATGCCGCCGTGGCTCCTCGCCTACCACTCGCTCGCAAAGGCCGTGCGCGGCGTGCGCAAGCCGCGCGGGGTCGAAGACGAATAGAGGGGCAGAATCCCCGGCGGAGGAGAGTTCATCGGCTCTAGCCGATGAGCGAGTCGATCACTCCGCCGGGTTTCCTCGCCGGTTGGTGGGCGCGGATGGCCTTGAGCTGCGCCTCAGTGAGCGGCGGGTAGTCGTCCTTACCGCCGCCGGCGCGCTGCCCGAGCCTCGCTGCGCGAGCACGCGCTTGAAGTACGCGAGGGCGTAGTGCACCGTCTGCGTCTCGTTGAACCCGAGCGCTTGCGCCATGCGCTTCAGGGTTGCCCGGCTCACGCGCGCGACCGCGTCCGCTGCGAAAGTCACGCGCAACACGGAGGTTTTCGTCCCAGGCGGTTGGGTCGATGGGCGTAGCCGACCCGTGCAAGGCGAGCCCTCACTGATGACCAGCGAGTTCTTCACGCACGATCTTCCGGATGATCTCTGGCGTGAGGGGCTTTTCGGTCAGACCGGAGTAGGCCTTGAGCGCCTCATTGATCAGCGTCTGATACCCCTTCCCGGTCTTTTCCGACTGTGCCTTGAATCGCTGTAGCACCTCATCGTCCAGATAGATCGTAATGCGCGTCTTCCCGGTCGTCGGGATCACCGCACCACGCTTGCCTTTGGAGAAGTCATATTCCTTTCTCATACGTTCGTCTCTCTTTCGGTTCAGTCTTCCGGACCGAGATCACGTGAATCTCGTCGCCCCGCGGGGTCCAGACGACAACCATCAATGTCCCGAAGGTGTTCATGCCTACGGTAACGAAGCGCTGTTCACCCTCGGCCGAAGCGTCTTCGATCGTCAGCGCGAGCGGGTCATTCAGTACACCGTCGCCCTCGGAGAGCGAGACCCCGTGCTGCTCGAGGTTTGTCGCGTCCTTTGCCGGATCGAACGTGGCGGCCACGACGCGATTATATGCACATAATACATATTCGACAACCCCTTGTGTGCGGGGCTGTGGACTACGGCGGGTCGTGTAGGCCGGCGAGGTGTCCGCCCGCGGCGGTAGGCGTCAGAGCCCGAGCCAGCGGGCGATGATGTTGCGCTGCATCTCGCTGGTGCCGGAGTAGATCGTGCTACCCACGGCGTCGCGCAGCGCGCGCTCGACCTCGTACTCGGTCATGAAGCCATAGCCGCCGTGGATCTGCACGGTGGCGAGCGCCGACTGGACCAGCGACTCGCTGACGAACAGCTTGGCCATGGCTGCGTCAAGCGAAGCGTTCCTGGTGTTCCCGAGCCGCCAGGCGGCGCGGTACACGAGCAGCCGCGCCGCCTCGAGCTGCACTTTCATGTCGGCGATCCGGTGACTCACGGCCTGGAACTTGCCGATGGCCTGGCCGAACTGGGTGCGCGTCCGGGCGTAGGCGATCGACGTCTCCAGCAGCCGCTCCATCGCGCCGACGTGGCTCGCGAACAGGCAGATCCGCTCCCAGTCCATGGACGCGGTGAAGACCGCCGATCCCGCCCCGACGCTGCCGAGCACCGCCTCGGCCGGCACGTACAGATCGGTGAACACGAGCTCGCCGATCGGCGACGTGCGCAGCCCCATCTTGTCGAACTTCGGTCCTGCCGAGAAACCGGGCGTGCCGCGCTCGACGATGAAGGCGGTCACGCCGCCGTGATAGCCCTTCTTGGGGTCGGTCATCGCGAACACGATCACCACGTCGGCCACCGGACCGTTGGAGATGAACGTCTTCGTGCCGTTGATGCGGAAGCCGGCGCCGTCGCGCTCGGCCTTCGTGCGCAGCGCGAACGCATCGGAGCCCGAGTTCGGCTCGGTCATCGCGTGCACGCCGATCAGCGTGCCGTTGCACAGGCCGGGGAGGTAGCGCCCCCTCTGCTCTTCGTTCCCGTGCTGCCACAGGGGCACCACGCAGGAGAGCAGGTGGGCGCACAGGGAGAACACGAGGCCGCCGTCGTGGCAGCCGTAGCCGAGCGCCTCGAGGGCGATGGCGCAGGTGAGGGGGTCGACGCTGCTGCCGCCGTACTGCTCGGGCACCGGCAGGCCCTGGATGCCGATCTCGCCGCACTTCCGCCACAGCTCGCGGGAGAAGGCCTGCTCGCGGTCGCGCTCGGCCGCGCCCGGGTTCAGGGCTTCCCGGGCGAACCGGACGATGTTGTCGCGCAGGAGCTTCTGCTCGTCGCTGAACGAGAAGTCCATCAGGCGTCATCCTTCGCCTGCGCGCCGTCGATCGGCCGATATCCAATCAGGCAGCTGTTGACGTTCCAGGCCGAGAACCGGACGCGCTTAACGTCGACGAAGCCGGCTGCTGCGAACCATTCCGACGTTTCGCCGATGGCGTGATTCCGTCCGTCGGGGGTCGCCACCCGCTGGATCAGGTTGAGCAAGGTCGGCCAGCGCGGTGCCGTTCGGCTGTCGTCCAGGTACTGGGCCTGGACGATGAGGCGCCCGCCCGGGCTCACCAGCTCGTAGCAGCGCTTTAGGAGTTCCGCGGACCCGGTCGGGCCGATCATGTGCAGCGTGTTGGACACCAGGACGACATCGAAGGTGCGCCCGGGCGCATAAGTCATGGCGTCCTGTACAACGAACTCGACCCGCTCGCTCATGCCTCGGGCGGCCACGAATCGGCGCGCTTCAGCGATCGGGCCAGCCAGGTCGAGGAGGGTGGCGTGCATCCCTGGGTTGCGCTCGAGGATCGACAGAGCGTAGGTACCCGGACCGCAGCCGAGGTCGAGCAGCGTTCGCGCACCCGAGAGATCGAGTCGTTCGGCGATCTCCGCGCCGCGCGTGCGCGCATAGGCGTCCATCGCCGCGGTCATTCGCCTGGCCGGCTCCGGGTCGCCGCCGCTCATGTCCTCGAAAAGCGCACCGGGCTTCTCGCCCGTGCGGATCGCGGTCCCCAGGCGAAGAAGGGGCGCCGCCAGGACGTGCAGGAATGTCACCCACTCCCCGAGGTACGCTCGAGAGTCCTCGCGTCCGAGACACTCCAGCAACGACTCCTCCGCCTGGTACCCCGCCGGTGACCGAGAAAGGATCTTCAGCGCCACGGCGGCGTCGAGCGTCGCCCGCAGCGACTCCGCGTCACCGCCGATGCTCCGGTGCAGCTCAGGCAATTGCTTGGGGCCGCTCGCCAGAGCCTTGAACACGCCGCTCTCGAACAATGCGAAGAGGACCACCGAGTCAAAGAAGCGCTCCGCCACCTGCAAAGTGGCGACCTGTTTCTGGATGTCCCGGAGCGAAACGGAGGGCAGCGTCGAGTGTGTCACTGGTTTCCCCTACGCCATTTCCTTCAGCTGCTGGTAGTCGGTCTTGTCGGTCGAGGTCTTCGGCAGCGCCTCCTGCCAGGAGAACGCGTCCGGGATCATGTAGAGCGGCAGGCGCTCGGAGCAGAAGCGCTTCAGCTCGATGAGCGACGGGCGCTTGGGCTCCCGGCAGCTCAGGAACGCGGTGATCTTGACCCCCGCTTCCTCGTCGGGCCGGGCGATGACCGCCGCCTCCTTGATCGCGGGGTGCTGGTAGAGCGCGGCCTCGATCTCGCCGAGCTCGACGCGATAGCCGCGCCGCTTCACCATGCGATCGCGCCGCCCGAGATAGGTGTAGTTGCCGTCGGGGGCTTCGATGACGATGTCGCCCGTCTTGTACCAGCGGACGCCCGCATCGTCGACCAGGAAGCCCCGCGCGGTCTGCTCGGGAAGCGCCCAGTAGCCCTGCATGACCCCCGGTCCGCTGACGCACAGCTCGCCTTCCTCTCCGGCCGGCACTTCGCGCCCCTCGGCATCCACGACTTGGCACTGAAGGTGGGAGCAGGTCTTGCCGATCGGGCAGGGCGCGACGCGGTCCTCCGGGATCGGCAGCAGCGCCTCGTAGAACGTGCAGACGTTCGTTTCCGTCGGGCCGTAGAGGTTGAAGTACCGCGGCTTCGGGAGCTGCTTCGTCAGCGTGCGGAGGTGCTTGATCGCGAACACCTCGCCGGCGAACAGCACTTGCCGGAGGCCGGAATAATCGTGGCGGTCGAGCTTTCCGTACTGGGCGAGCAGCGCGAGGATCGACGGTGCCGAGTACCAGATCGAGATCCGCTCGCCGGCGATCAGCGCCGCAAGCCGCTCGGGATCCTTGCCGATGTCCTCGCCGACGAGCACCAGCGTGGCGCCGTGCTTGAGCGCGACGTGGATGTCGAGGATGGAGAGGTCGAAGTGAAACGGTGCGTGCGACGAGAACCGGTCGCTCGGCCGCGGTTCGAAGACCTCGGAGCACCAGTCGACGAAGCTCACGCCATTCTCGTGCGAGAGCATGACCCCCTTCGGCTTGCCGGTGGAGCCGGAGGTGTAGAGGATGTAGGCGAGGTCGCCGGGCGCGGGGAGGACCGTCTCGGTCACCGGCGCCGGGCCCCGGGCCTCTGCGTCGTCGAGCGCGCGTCGGAGCGCCGTCCCGTCCCCGGTCGAGTCGAGAAGGAGCACCGCGGGAAGCTTGCCCAACGCCTCGAACTCGCCCTGCAGCCTCTGGCCGAAGCGCGCCTCCATGACCATCGCCTTGACGGCGCAGTTGTGCATGATGTACGCGTTCCGCGACGGCGGCGCGCCGGGGTCGACGGGCACGTACGCGGCGCCGGCCTTCAGGATCCCGCAGATCGCGGCCACCGCATCGATGGATTTCCGCATGTGGATCCCCACGCGATCTCCGGGGCGGACGCCTATCGCCACCAGCCTGTCCCGCAGCCGATCGGAGAGCGTCGCGAGCTCGCGATAGGTGATCGTTCCGTGGCCGGGGTCGACGACCGCGATGTGCTTCGGCCAGCGGTTGGCGGCCGCGAGGAAAAGCTCGTGCAGCGCTTCAGGTTTTCGCATGGCTGGCCTGCGGATTCTTCGCGAGGATGAGCTTCGCGATGTCGGCGATGGTGTCGAGGTGCTCCGGGTCGACCTCGTGCGCCTCGAGCGTGATCGCGTAGCGCTCCTCGATGAACAAGACGAGCTTGAGCGTCGCGATCGAATCGAGGACGCCGCCCGTGATCAGCGGGGTGCTGTCCGTGAGCTCGTCGGGGTCTTCGCCCGGCAGGAACTCGTTGAGGATGAAAGCCTTGACTGTCTGCTTCACCGCGTCGGCCATGTTGAACTCTCCCGCTTCCTGGCGCGTCAAGGCCGTGCCTTGGCGGCGCGTTGCTCGTTGATCCGGAAAACGACGTCCCGCTGCTCCTGCAGCGCGTCGTAGAGCCGCGCGGCGATCAGCTGATGGCCGCGGGCGTTCGGATGCTCGTCCCATTCGGCCAGCCGGATGGCCTCGGCGTTCTCGTTCTTGTAGACGTCGGCGAGGTTGACGATCACGAAGCCTGCCTCCGCGGCGATCCGCAGCATCTCGGGCGTCTCTTCCTGCCAGGCCCCCTCGCGGACCTGCGGCAGGAAGATCCAGACGGCCACGATGCCGCGCTTCCGGCTCTCCTCCTGGATGTGCCGGTAGACGCCGAGCAGGATCTCGGGCTGGAACGACGCGACTCGCCGCAGGGCGGTCGCCTCGTCCATCCCCGGCTTCAGGCCCGCCTTCGCGACGATTTCCCAGAGGAACGGGTACGGGATGCCGACCCGCTTCTCGACGACCTCGACGACGTACCGTGCCGCGCGGGACAGCTCGCGGCCCGTCGCGACGTAGAACACCGCGCTCGGCTCGAAGGTGAGCGCCTTCTCCAGCGCCACGAGCTGCTGCGGCGGCTGGTAGCCGGGCACGCCGAAGTTGAGGATCTCGTAGTTCGGGAACGGCGCGCCGGCGCGCTCGCGGTTCAACCGGCTTTCCACCAGCGCTTCGAACGTCTCGCCGTCTCCGACGCCCCAGCCCATGACGTTCGACGGACCGAGCAGCGCGATGCGATAGCCCCCGGCGGGCGGTCGACGCTCGTAGTCCTGGTCCCGCATGCCCCAGCGGTTGATGCTGACCGTGCCGTAGTTCGTCTCGGCGACGAAGGAGGGGATGAGGGCGGTTTGCGCGAATCCCCCGATGTGCTGCTTCAGGGCGCCGCTCTCGATCTCGAACCAGTTCGCGGGCCGCTTCGCGTACACCTCCCAGAGCTGTGAATTGAAGCGGTTCACTCCGAGCAGGTTCTCGTAGTAGCCGCGTTCGAGCGCCGCGTTGTCCAGGCGGCTCAGCCGTCCCGAGCGGAGCGGCTGGATGAGCGACGCCACGGTCGGGCCGAAGTGCGTATAGATGCGCTCGATGCCGAGCGTCAGCAGGATCGCCAGCGAGATCGTCGTCGCGACGACGGGCGGCAGCACAGGACGCTTGTGCTTCCCGGGCTTCGGACTTTCGCCGCCGCCGGCGGCGCGCCCCACGACCATGGCGGCAGCGAGAAGCAGCGGCGACGGGCCGAGGTCGGCGGTGACCTTCCCGCCGAGCACGGTCCACAGCGAGAGCCATTCGGCGATCGACCCGCTCGTCCAGAACGACCAGAGGACGCAGATGACGGAGAACGTGCCCGCGACCTTCAGCCCGAGGATCGAGTAGCTGCGCCAGGTCCGGCCGCTGCCGCGCAACGTTCGCTCCCGGCCGTGCTTGGCCTCATAGAGCGAGTTGATCACCACCAGACCGCCGAGGAACGTCCAGAACAGGATGTCCTGCCACACGAACAGCACGGTGCCCCGCAGCCAGAACCACTGGTAGGCGTGCAGGAACCACGTCATCAGGAACACGAACAGCGTGGAGAGGATCAACGCCGGGGTCGTCCCGAGCCGGCGCAGCTTGAAGTAGGCCGGGTAGTAGAAGACCTTCAGCATGAAGTCCTTCCAGTAGATGTTTATCCGGCGCCAGAAGTCGGTGAAGCTCGACGCGAGGTAGTACTTGTGGTGCGTCTCCGGCAGCCGGAAGCCGAACAGGTAGAGCATCCCGACGATGAGGTGGAACTGCCCCGACACGCGGAGGTAGAGCAGGAAGTTCGAGACGAGATACTGCGCCAGATCCCCCGGGTTGTGGACCTCGGACGGGGCGAGCGTGAAGTGGTAGTAGACGACGCGGTACAAGATGAGGTGGATCACGCCGCGCACGATCCAGTCCACGCCGATCTGGTAGATCCGGTACGCGTCGTCGTCGTAGTAGTTCCGGCGGAAGGTCTTGTAGTCGACGACCGGGAAGAGCGGGAAGCACGCGTTGGGCAGCATGAAGAAGTACGACAGGCTCTGCCACACGGTGCTCGGCTTGCTCTCGTGCCGCAGGTCGTACAGGTAGACGATCAGCCGGAACATGAACATCGAGCCGAGAATCGGCCAGATCGCCTCGGACCACGGCGCGGGAATCCACTGCGACCGTTGCGCGACCAGCACCGCGGCCACGCCCAGGAGCAGCGCGATGCGGGTGCCGAATGACAGCGGCAGGTGGCAGATCCCGATGAGCACGAGCCCGATGGCGACCAACCAGGCGCCGTGCACGAGGCCCATGACGAGCACGATCCCGACGAGCGAGAGCACGAGGAAGAACGGCAGGCGGTAGCGCAGCGGGAGCAAGGCGTGCACCGCGAACCCCCCGAGGGCGAGCAACCACAGGTCGCGGAACGCGCTGCTCTCGATCTGGAACTGGCGCAGGACGAGCGTCAGGAGCGCGAGCTGCGCGAGGATCACCAGGAAAGTCCCGACGCCGATCGTTCCTTGCTCTACCGCCCGCTCGGGCGCGGGGATGGCGGCGTCTCCGGGCACTGCGACGGCCATGATGCGGTGTTGCCTCAGCTGCGAAATGTTGTTGGTGCTTGCTCACTCGATGCTAACGGATCGATGCGGCGCGCCCCGATAGGCCGTTCGGTCGAGGACGCGAATTCACAATCTTTGACATTGCGTACGCGCGAAGCGACCGGTGGGTCGCAGCGGGCGCGGTGTCGAGGGATCACCTCGATGCGCCGCCGGCCCCGACTGACGATAGTACGACGTCATATCGCGGTCACGGGCCCGCCGTTCGGCCGCTCGGCCTAGCCTGACCACCGGATTGCCGCGGGATGGCGCTGCTAGTTCAATTCTCGCCGGTGCGTGAACGAAGCCGCGCGCCGTCCAAGCGCGTTCTTCGCGATTGTGTGAACCAGGTCACGCACCGGGGGTTTTTGCAATGTTTGACAAACAGCGCTGTAACGCGGTGGGAAGATCGTCGCGCTAGAAGTCGTGTCGCAGCGACGGCGCGGCTCCGATGCGCAAGCGCTTCCGCATCCAACAACGGGACAAGGCAACGAGGGAACGGGCAACACCGCGGCGGCTGGATGGTTAACCTCTTTCGTCACAACATCCCGGCGGCGACGCTGCTCCAGCTCCTCATCGAGGCGGGGCTCTTCTTCCTCGCGGTGTTCGTCGCCGTCAAGCTTCACCGCCATGCCGCGACGCTGACCGAGCCCGCGGTCCTCGCGCCGGCCGCGCTCTTCGCCGGGCTCATGGTGTGCGTGAACGGCGCGTTCGGGCTCTACCGGCGCGACCAGCAGCTCGATTTCGTCAACTTCGTCGCCCGCGCGATCGTCGCCCTGTTCGTGGGCTTCGTGGTGTCGTACGTGACGTTCGGCGCGTTCCCGTACGGCAATATCTTCCAGGACGCGCTGTGGTTCACCGTGCTCTACGCCCTCGCCGGGCTCGTGATCGCCCACGAACTGCTGCTGCTGCCGCTGACGCGCGCGATGTTTCCGCATCGCATTCTCGTGCTCGGCACCGGCGCCGACGCGCGCGCGGTGGAGCAGTGCCTCGCCAGCGCCAACCAGCCCAACCTCAAGCTGATGGGCTTCTTCGCCCTCGAGGAGAGCGCGGCGCTGGCGGTCCCGTCGCACCGGATCGTCGCGCGCGGCTCGGGGATCGATGAAACGGTGTGGAAGCTCGGCGTCGACGAGGTCGTGGTGGCGGTCCGGGAGCAGCGCGGCGGCGTGCTGCCGCTGGAAGGGCTGCTCAGCTGCCGGGTCTCGGGGGTGCGGGTCACCGACCTCGCGGGATTCTTCGAGCGGATCCGCGGCGAGGTGCCGGTCGACTCGCTCAAGGCGAGCTGGCTGATCTACGGCGATGGGTTTCGCCAGAGCGGGTGGCGGAACCTGGCGAAGCGCACGTTCGACCTGCTGGCGGCGCTGTTTTTCCTGGCGCTCGCCGCGCCGGTCATGCTGCTCGCCGCGGTCGCGATCGTGCTGGAGAGCGGGTTCCCCGTCATCTATCGCCAGGAGCGCGTGGGGGCGCGCGGCGCGAAGTTCATGCTGCTCAAGTTCCGCAGCATGGTGCGCAACGCCGAATCGAACGGCGAGGCGCAGTGGGCCGCGATCAACGACGGGCGCGTCACCCGGGTCGGACGGTTCCTCCGGCGGACGCGGATCGACGAGCTCCCCCAGCTCGTGAACGTGCTGAAGGGGGAGATGAGCTTCGTCGGACCGCGGCCCGAGCGGCCCTGCTTCGTCGCGGAGCTGACCGGGAAGATCCCCTTCTACGGCGTTCGCCACAGCGTCAAGCCCGGGATCACCGGGTGGGCGCAGGTCCGGTGCGCATACGGCGCGTCGGTCGAGGATTCGGTCCGGAAGCTCCAGTTCGATCTCTTCTACGTGAAGAACCACTCGTTCTTCCTCGATCTGCTGATCCTGCTCGAGACCGTGCGGGTCGTGCTCTTCGGGGAGGGCGCGCGATGACCGCGCAGCGGCGCGCGCGCTCGAGGAGGGTCGATGCAGCGTGCGAAGGGTCGCCCGGGCGGCGGACTCCTTCCGGGAGCGCCGCAGCAGGCCGCGCCTGCGGTGCCGAATAACCCGGCGGTCCGCCGGGGCCTCAGCAACTCCTCCCTTCCCGGCCCGATGCGCGGTAGAGTGCCGCTGTCGGCTTTTCTTACAACCCCCCAGCGTTGACAAGCGACGCAGTGACCAACCCCGCCGTCTGGAGCTACGGGCTCGCCGCCGTGGCGTTCGCGGCGTTCACCCTTCAACTCGCGCTGGGCGCCAGGAGCGGCGGCGTCCGGGCTTTCGTGCTCATCGGGATCGTGGCCGGGAGCGCGCTATGGGCCGCGACCACGCTCGCGTTCGAGCTCTTCGGTGGCGCGTGGACGTGGTTCGCGGCGAAAGTGTTCGACGTCGCGCGCATCGGCGGCTGGCTCGGGTTCGTGTTGCTGCTCGGCGTGCCGGTTGGCGCGGGCACGATCACGGGCCGCGACGCCCGCACGATGGCCCCGGCGTGGGTCTCCGTCCTGGCGGGCGCGCTGCTCCTGGCGAACCTCGCGTTGCCAGCGCCGGCCGCGGTCCCGCTCGCCGGTGGGGACGACGCGCTGCTGTTCGCGGCCGGGCTGGGGCTCGCCATCCTCGGCCTCGTGCTCGTCGAGCAGCTGTATCGGCGCACGCCCGAGCAGGTGCGTTGGGGCATCAAGCCCCTCGTGCTGGGGCTCGGCGGGATGCTCGCCTTCGATCTGTTCCTCTTCTCGGAGGCGATGCTGTTCCGGCGGATCGACCCGGACATCTGGGCCGCGCGCGGGCTCGCCCACGCGCTCGTGATCCCGTTCGCGGCGGTCGCCACCGCGCGCAACACCGCCTGGACGATCGACCTGCACGTGTCGCGCGGCGTCGTGCTGCACTCGACCGCGCTGCTCGTCTCCGGGGTCTATCTGCTCGCGCTGGCGGCCGCCGGGTACTACGTGCGGTTCTTCGGCGGCACGTGGGGGAAGATGCTGCAGGTCGCGCTGGTGTTCGCGGCGCTTCTCCTCCTCGCCCTCGTCGTGTTCTCGGGGCAGTTCCGGTCGCGGCTGCGGGTCTTCGTCAGCAAGCACTTCTTCTCGTATCGCTTCGACTACCGGGAGCAGTGGCTCCGGTTCACGCAGACGCTGTCGCCCCAGGGTCAGGACCTCGGGCTGCAGCAGCTCTGCATCAAGGCGCTGGCGGATCTCGTGGAGAGCTCGGCGGGAGCGCTCTGGATGCGGGGCGAGGACGCGTTCCGGCAGGTCGCGCGGTGGAACCTGGCCGAGGTGCGCGACGCCGAGCCGGCGAACGGCTCGCTCGTGGCGTTTCTCGAGCGCACCGGCTGGGTGGTGGATCTGCACGAGCGCGCCGCCGGTTCGGAGCGCTACGCGGGACTCGTCCCGCCCGGCTGGCTCGGGACGCTGCGCGAGGCGTGGCTCGTCGTGCCGCTCGTCAACGCCACCGAGCTGATCGGGTTCGTAGTGCTCGCGCAGCCGCGGGCGCCGTTGCAGGTCGACTGGGAGGTCCGCGATCTGCTCAAGACCGCGGGCCGCCAGGCGGCGAGCTACCTCGCGCAGATCCGGGCCACCGAGCAGCTGCTGGAGGCGCGGAAGTTCGACGCGTTCAACCGGATGTCGGCGTTCGTCGTCCACGACCTGAAGAACCTCGTCGCGCAGCTCTCGCTCCTGCTGCGGAACGCCGAGCGCCACCGGAACAACCCGGAGTTCCAGCGGGACGTGCTGGAGACGGTCGAGCACGTGACGCAGCGGATGAACGCGATCATGCTGCAGCTGCGCACCGGCACCACGCCGGTCGATGGGCCGAAGGCGGTCGAGCTCGCCGCGCTCGTGCGCAAGATCCAGCGCGCGAAGGGCGCCCTGAGGACGGCGATCGCCGTCGACGCGGCCGGCGAGGTCCACGCGCTCGGGCACGCGGACCGCCTGGAGCGCGTGATCGGGCACCTCGTCCAGAACGCGGTCGACGCGACCGGCGAGAAGGGGAAGGTGGCCATCCGCGTGTTCCGCGACGGCGCCAACGCCGTGGTCGAGGTCGCCGACGACGGCGTGGGCATGACCCACGAGTTCGTCCGCGACCGGCTCTTCAAGCCGTTCCAGACGACCAAACCGCACGGCATGGGGATCGGCGTCTACGAGAGCTTCCAGTACGTGACCGGCCTCGGCGGGCGCATCTTCGTCGACAGCACCCCGAACGTCGGCACCAGGGTCCGCCTGTTCCTGCCGCACTGCGAGGTCGGTGCCGGCGAGCCGTCTCTGAGAGAAGTCGCATGAGCAGTCCGAAGCGCAGGCCCCTGCTCATCGTCGAGGACGATCCGGCGCTGCAGAAGCAGATGCGCTGGGCGTTCGACAAGTACGAGACAGTCGTCGCCGACGACCGCGGGGCGGCGATCGCGCAGCTGCGACGCCACGAGCCCGCCGTCGTCACGATGGATCTCGGCCTGCCCCCGAAGCCCGACGATCCGACCGAAGGGATGCGGCTCCTCGAGGAGCTGCTGGTGCTCGCCCCGGACACCAAGGTGATCGTGCTCACCGGGCAGAACGACCGGGCGAACGCCCTCAAGGCGGTCGGGCTCGGGGCCTACGATTTCTACGCCAAACCGTTCGAGCCGGAGATCCTCGGCCTCACGATCGACCGGGCGTATCGCCTGTACGAGCTGCAGGAGGAGAACCGCCGGCTCGCCGCCGCGCAGCAGCCTTCGGCGATGTCCGGGGTCATCACCCGGGATCCCGAGCTGCTCCGGCTGTGCCGGACGATCGAGAAGCTCGCGCAGACGAACGCCACGGTGCTCGTGCTCGGCGAGTCCGGGACCGGCAAGGAGCTGTTCGCGCGGGGCTTGCACGACCTGTCGCCGCGCCGCGCGGAGCGCTTCGTGGCGATCAACTGCGCGGCGATCCCGGAGAACCTGCTCGAGAGCGAGCTGTTCGGCTACGAGAAAGGCGCGTTCACGGGGGCGGCCAGGCAGACGCCAGGCAAGTTCGAGATGGCGCACCGCGGGACGCTGTTCCTCGACGAGATCGGCGACCTGCCGCTCGCCCTGCAGGCGAAGCTCCTGCGGTTCCTCCAGGAGCGCGTGATCGAGCGGGTAGGCGGCCGCGAGCTGATCCCGGTCGACGTGCACGTCGTCTGCGCCACCCACCAGAACCTGCGCGACCTGATCTCGGCGGGGCGGTTCCGCGAGGACCTGTACTTCCGGCTGGCCGAGATCGTCCTCGAGGTGCCGCCGCTCAGGAAGCGACAGGGCGACGCGAGCCTGCTCGCGCACGCGTTTGTGCGCCGGCACGCCGACGAGCAGCGGCGGGGAACCATGACGCTCGCTCCGGATGCGATCGCCGCGATCGAGTCCCATGCCTGGCCGGGGAACGTCCGCGAGCTCGAGAACTGCGTCAAGCGCGCGGTGATCATGGCCGACACGTCGGTCATTCGAGCGGCCGACGTCGGGCTGGCGCCGGCGCAGGCGGACGACGTCCTCAACCTGCGGCACGTGCGCGACGAGGCGGAGAAGCAGGCGGTGATTCGGGTCCTCGGGCGGGCGAACGGCAACCTGAGCCGGGCCGCCGAGCTGCTGGGGATCAGCCGGCCCACGCTCTACGACCTGTTGGATCGCTTCGGGCTGCGATGAACGAATCCTTGAGTGCCCCCCTGACAAGGGGGGCGCCGAACGAAGTGAGGCGGGGGGTTCCGATGAAGCACTTCCGGACATTGCTCCTGTGCGTGGCGCTGGCGCTCGTCGCCGCCTGCGGCCGGAACGAGCCCGCGCAGCTGATCGACTCGGCGCAGGCGTACCTCGCGAAGAAGGACTACGCGGCGGCCGCGATCCAGCTGAAGAACGCGCTGCAGAAGGAGCCGACGAACGGCGAGGCGCGCTACCTGCTCGGCGTCGCGCTCATCGAGACCGGGGACGCCGTCTCGGCCGAGAAGGAGCTCCGCCGCGCGCTCGAGTACAAGCACCCCGAGGCGAAGGTCGTGCCCGAGCTCGCGAAGGCGATGCGGCAGCTGGGCGAGGCCAAGAAGCTCGTCGGGGAGTTCGGCGCGACGAAGCTGGACGATCCGGCCGCCCAGGCGGCGCTCAAGAGCGAGATCGGCTTCGCGTACCTCGCGCTCGGCCAGCCCAAGCCGGCACGCGAGGCGTTCGCGGCGGCGCTGGCGGCGCAGCCCGGCGACGCGAAGGCGCGCGCCGGCGAGGCGCGGCTCCTGGCGCTCGAGCGCGACCTGCCGGGGGCGATGAAGGTCGTCGACGAGGTGCTCGCGCAGTCGCCCGCGCAGCCCGAAGCGCTGGCCCTCAAAGCCGACCTGCTGCTCGCCCAGAACCAGCTCGAGCCCGCCAAGCAGACGCTCGCGCAGCTCATCCAGGCGCAGCCGGCGAACGGCCAGGCCCGGTTCGCCCTCACGTCGCTCCTCATCGGCGAGAAGCGCTTCGACGACGCGCGCACCGAGATCGAGGCGATGAAGAAGGCGGTGCCGCGGGACATCCGCTCGCGCTACCTCGAGGCGCTGCTCGAGTACCGGCAGGGCAACCCGGCGAAGGCGAAGGAGTCGATTCTCCAGGTGCTCAAGGTCGCGCCGGAGCACGCGCCGAGCCAGCTGCTCGCCGGCGCGATCGAGCTCCAGCTGAAGGCCTACGTGACCGCCGAGGACTACCTCCGGCGGGTGGTCGCCCGTTACCCGCAGAACATCGTCGCGCGGCGGCTGCTCGCGGCGGCCTACCTCGGCGCCGGACAAGCCGCGAAGGCCGGCGAGGTGCTCGAGTCGGCGCTCAAGCTCGCCCCGAACGACCCCCTCCTCCTCCGGTTGGCCGGCGAGGCCACGCTCGCGAGCGGCGACTTCGCGAGGGCCGGCCAGTTCTACGAGCAAGCGGCGGCCCGCGACAAGGAGAACGCGGGCCTGCGCACGCGGCTGGCGCAGGTGAGGTTTGCGACCGGCGACGAGGAGCGGGCCTTCAAGGACCTCGAGGCGGCGTCGGCGATCGATCCGGACCGGTACCAGGCGGACCTGGCGCTCGTCCTCGCCCACCTTCGCAAGCGGGAGTTCGACAAGGCACTCGCCGCCGCGGCGATGCTCGAGAAGAAGCAGCCCAACAACCCGCTCACGTTCAACGTCAAGGGCGGGGTCTATCTCGGCAAGGGCGACCGCACGAACGCCCGCGCGAGCTTCGAAAAGGCGCTGCAGCTGAAGCCCGACTACCTGCCGGCCGCCGCGAACCTCGCGCGCATGGATCTCGCCGACAAGCAGCCGGAGGCGGCCCGCAAGCGCTTCGAGTCGATCGTCGCCAAGGACCCCAAGAACGACCAGGCGTTGCTCGCGCTCGCGGAGCTCCAGGCGGCGACCAACGTCCCGCCGAAGGAGATCCTCGCGACGGTCGAGCGCGCGATCGCCGCCAATCCCAAGTCGGTCCGAGCCCGGCTTTCGCTGATCAGCTTCCATATCTCCACGCGTGACACGAAGGCTGCGCTCGCTGCCGCCCAGTCGGCGAGCGCCGCGCTGCCCGAAAGCCGCGAGCTCCTCTCGGCGCTCGGGCGCGTCCAGTTCGCGGCAGGCGAGACGCGGCAGGCGGTGGCGACGTTCAACCGGCTCGCGGGCCTGATGCCGGACTCGCCGGTGCCGCTCATGCTCGCGGCGCGGGCGCACGTCGCGGCGAAGGACTACGACGGCGCCGTCCAGGCGCTCCGCAAGGCGCTTGCGCTGAGCCCGGAGCGTCTGGACGTGCACCGCGAGGCCATCGCCGTGCTCCTCGCCGCGGGCAAGCCCGACGAGGCGCTCGCCGACGCGAAGACGCTGCAGAAGCAGCGGCCCAAGGAGGCCGCGGGCTACATGTTCGAAGGCGAGGTGCTGGCGACGCAGCAGAAGTTCGCCGAAGCGGCGAAGGCCTACGCCGAGGCGGTGAACCGGCAGTCCTCGCCGGTCCTGGTCGCCCGGCAGCACAGCCTGCTCGAGGCGGCGGGCAAGCCGGGCGAGGGCGAGGCCGTGGCCGCACGCTGGCTCAAGGAGAATCCCAAGGACGCCGTGGTGCGCCTCTATCTCGCGGACCGCGACCTGCGACGCAAGGATTACAAGGGCGCCGCAAAAGGTTACCGGGAGCTCGTGGCGCTCCAGCCGGAGAATCCGGTCGTGCTGAACAACCTCGCCTGGACGCTCTCGCAGCTCAAGGATCCGGGCGCTCTCGACTACGCCGAGAAAGCGTACGCCCGCGCGCCGAACAGCCCGGCGGTCGCGGACACCCTGGGCTGGATCCTCGTCGAGCGGGGCGACACGAAGCGCGGCGTCGAGATCCTGGCGAAGGCCGCGGCGGGCGCGCCGAACGCGCTCGAGATCCGGCTCCACTATGCGAAGGCGCTCGTCAAGGCCGGCGACAAGGCGGGTGCGAAGCGGGAGCTCGAGAGCTCGTTGGAGGCAGCCGGCCAGAGCCCGCTGCGCGCCGAGGTGGAGGAGCTGCTGAAGCAGCTGTGAACATGAGCCTGAGAACTTCTCCCCTCCTGGACAGGAGGGGTGTCGCGCGCAGCGCGACGGGGTGGTGGATCCGGCGCACGGCACCACCCCGTCCTCGGCTTCGCCTCGGCCACCCCTCCTCGATGAGGAGGGGAAAGGGACCCGAGCGATGACCACCATCGCAGTCGTCGGCCTGGGCTACGTCGGGCTCCCGCTCGCCGTGGAGTTCGGGAAGAAGTTCCCGACGATCGGCTTCGACCTCTCCGCCGCGAAGGTAGCGGCCTACCGGCGGCACGTCGATCCCACCGGCGAGGTGTCGACCGGCGATCTCCGGGCCGCGAAGCAATTGCGCGTCACTACGGACGCCGAGGCGCTGAAGGAGGCGGATTTCGTGATCGTCGCGGTGCCGACGCCGATCGACGACGCGCACAACCCCGACCTCGGTCCGCTGCTCGGCGCGAGCGAGTCGGTGGGCAGGAACCTCAAGCGCGGGGCGACGGTGGTGTTCGAGTCGACGGTCTATCCCGGTGCCACCGAGGAGATCTGCATCCCGGTGCTCGAGCGCCATTCGCAGCTCGTCTGGAAGCGGGATTTCTTCGTCGGTTACTCGCCGGAGCGGATCAACCCGGGCGACAGGGAGCGTACGCTCACGAAGATCACGAAGGTCGTGTCGGGCGACACGGCCGAGACGCTCGAGCGGGTAGCGCAGATCTACGGGGCGGTCGTGGAGGCGGGGGTCTACCGGGCGAGCAGCATCAAGGTCGCCGAGGCCGCCAAGGTGATCGAGAACACCCAGCGCGACCTGAACATCGCGCTAATGAACGAGCTTTCGCTCATCTTCCACCGGATCGGGATCGATACGCTCGAGGTGCTGCAGGCCGCCGGCACGAAGTGGAATTTCCTGCCGTTCCGGCCCGGCCTGGTGGGCGGGCACTGCATCGGCGTCGACCCGTACTACCTGACCCACAAAGCCGAGATGCTCGGCTACCACCCGCAGGTCATCCTCGCCGGGCGGCGCATCAACGACGGGATGGGGAAGTACGTCGCGGAGCAGACGGTGAAGCACCTGATTCAGGCGGGCTCGGCGGTGAAGGGCGCTAACGTCGTCGTGCTCGGCCTCACCTTCAAGGAGGACTGCCCGGATCTGCGCAACTCGCGGGTGATCGACGTCGTCCGCGAGCTGCAGTCCTACGGCGCCACGGTTCACGTGCACGACCCGGTCGCGCAGCCCGAGGAGGCGATGCACGAATACGGCGTGGGGCTCGTCTCTTGGGACGCGCTTCCGCGCGCGGCGGCGATCGTCGCGGCGGTGGCCCATCGCGAGTTCAAGGCCCGGCCCGTCGATGACTACGTGGCCAAGCTCGAGCCGGGCGGACTGCTCGTCGACGTGAAGTGCCAGCTCTCTCCCGACGCGCTGCGCGCGCGCGGGATCCGGGTGTGGCGGCTATGACAGGGGTGCACGAGAGCATCGCCGAAACGCGCCGCCGCTGGCTGGTGACCGGCAGCGCGGGCTTCATCGGCTCGCATCTCGTCGAGACGCTGCTCGGGCTCGGGCAGGAGGTGGTGAGCCTCGACAACTTCGCGACCGGCTGTCGGACGAACCTCGAGGAAGTCCGGCGCGCCGTCGGCGAGGACGCCTGGCGGCGGCATCGATTCATCGAGGGCGACGTCGTCGATCTCGCGGCCTGCCGGCAGGCCTGCCAGGGCGCGGAGATCGTGCTGCACCAGGCCGCGCTCGGCTCGGTGCCGCGCTCGATCGAAGACCCGCTCCGCACGCACGCCGCGAACGCGACCGGGTTCGTCAACATGCTCGTCGCCGCACGCGACGCGGGCGTGCGCCGGTTCGTGTACGCGGCCTCGAGCTCGACCTACGGAGACGAGCCGAGCCTGCCCAAGGTCGAGGACGTGATCGGCCGGCCGCTCTCGCCGTACGCGGTGACGAAGTACGTGAACGAGCTCTACGCCGACGTCTTCGCGCGCTGCTACGGCGTGGAGTCGATCGGCCTCAGGTACTTCAACGTGTTCGGGGCGCGGCAGGATCCCGAGGGCGCCTACGCCGCCGTGATTCCGCGCTGGGTCCGCGCGATGGTGCGCGGCGAGCCGGTGTCGATCTACGGCGACGGCGAGACGAGCCGGGACTTCTGCTTCGTCGCGAACGCCGTGCAGGCGAACTTGCGCGCCGCGGCGGCGACGGATGCCGGGGCGCTGAACCAGGTCTACAACGTGGCCGTGGGCGATCGGACGACGCTGAACGAGCTGCACCGCATGCTCGTCGAGCTGCTCCGCGAGCGGCTGCCCGGGCTGCGCGTCCCGGCGGCGGTGCGTGAAGCGTTCCGGCCGGGCGACGTGCGCCACTCGCAGGCCGACATCGGCAAGGCGCGGCGGCTGCTCGGCTACGTCCCCACGCACGACCTGCGCGCCGGCCTCGCTGAAGCGCTGTCCTGGTACATCGCACGCTTCGCGCCCGAGGCGAGGGAGGCGGCGGAGGCGCGCGGTGCGGCGTGATCGCGGAGGGCTGGCGCTCGCCGCGGCGGTCGTGGCGACGCTGAGCTTCGCGCCGCGCGAGGCTGGCGCACAGGCGCCCAGGGCGATCGAGCGCGTCAAGGCGGCGATCGTCGCCGTGGGCACCTTCCAGCGCGCTCGCTCGCCGGCGTTCGAGTTCCGGGGCACCGGCTTCGCGGTCGCCGACGGGCGGACGATCGTCACCAACGGGCACGTGCTCCCGGCGACGCTCGAGGCCGACAAGTTCGAAACGCTGGCCGTCCTGATCCCCGGGATCGGTCGCGACGTGCAGGTGCGGCCGGCAGCGCGCGGGCCGACGGATGCGGCGCACGACCTCGCGCTGCTGCGCATCGACGGCTCGCCGCTGCCGGCGCTCGCGCTGCGCGACTCCGAGACCGTGCGCGATGGCGACAGCGTGCTCTTCACGGGCTTCCCGATCGGCAGCATCCTCGGGCCCTATCCGGCCACGCATCGCGGCATGATCGCGGCGATCACGCCCATCGCGATCCCGCCGGCGAACGCGAGCCAGCTCGATCCGGCGACGATCCGCCGCCTGGCGGGGGGCGCGTTCCCCGTCTTCCAGCTCGATGCGACGGCCTATCCCGGCAGCAGCGGCAGCCCCCTGTACGCGCCCGACACGGGCGAGGTCGTCGGCGTCGTGAACATGGTGTTCGTCAAGGGGACGAAGGAAGCCGCGCTCACGCAGCCGAGCGGGATCACCTACGCGATCCCGAGCAGGTACCTGATCGAACTGCTGAAGCGGGGGTCGCGCTAGAACCTCGAGGGCCCCTGCGCACCGCTGCGACGAGGCCGTCCGAATTACGCGAAGCCTTCCGCGGCAGGCCGGTGGCGCCGACCCAGCGCGAGGAGACTCAAGCCGGCCGCGAGCAGCAACAGCAGGCTGGACGGCTCGGGCACCGCAGTCGCGGCGCTTCCGAACGACACGTCGATGAAGTTCAGCGTGAACGGCGGGTCGGTGGAGACGTCGTGGACGTCGCCCGTGAACGCGAGACTGAGCCCACTCACGCTGACGCCGGCCTCGATCTCGATGGGGCTCGTGAGCGTACCGCCGGCGATGGCATCGAGCAGAGCGTCCAGGTCGCCGTCCGTGACGTCCAGCGAGAGCAACGTCGGGTCCAGATCCATGGTGCGCAGGGTCAGCACGTCGAGCGCGCCGTTCTGATTGACGTCGACACCGAGCGCGTACTTGGCATCGACGACGCTATGGCTGACCGTTGCCGCCCCGATGATTGCGCCGAGGATCTCCGCGTCGGTAGCCGCCGGCGGCAGCGCGGCGAGCGCGGCCAACAGCGAGAGCAGATCGACGTCTCCGTCGACCTTGATCTCGAGCGGCTTCATCGGCGTGAGCACGCTCGGCGAGCCGGTGGCGAAGTCGCGCCCCAGGCGGGTGTCCGCGTCGACGAGGGTCACGTTCAGGTTGAGACTGAACACGCTGCTCACATGCACGCTGAAGGTCGTCAGGTCGAAGTCGATCGTGGTCTTTCCGGCTGAGCTCAGCGTTGGGGACGCGCTGATGGTGGCGGTTGCGTCCACGTAGCCATAGCCGTCGATGCTGTCCCCCAGCGAGTTGCCGGGATCGGAGGCGAGCGGGACGCTGCCGGTACCCGTGCCGTCGAAGACCGTGATCGGCGTGGTCACGATGGTGGTGATGACGTCAGCTTGACTGGTGGGCACCCAGGCGAGCGCTAGCAGCGCGCTCCCGAGAAGGCAGATCCGTGAAGTCCGCATCGGCACTCTCCCCATGGACATGTTGATCCGAGCCCCAGACGACTCGCAGCCGGCGGCTAGAAGAGACCGCGAAGCAAGCAGCCTGCCGCATATGACATTTCCATTGAGGATCAGCTGGTTGCGGCCCAGCGATGGTCGACAACTCGGAGCATTCGCTGCAGTGGTGTAAGGAATCGCGACACATCCCCTCGACCCAGGCGCCCTCCGGTCATCGGCGCTCCGTGAAGGGGTCTGTCCGAACAAGCATTTGGCGGGCTCCGACATGGGCACGCCGCCCGGACAGAGGCATCTTCCGGCCCCTCAGGAACGAGGGTCGCCGAGAAGATGCAGGTCACGTACACCCGCTGCTTCCAGCGCACGCTGCGCGAAGCCGTGACTTACTGTGGGCCTGCTGCGGGTGGCCAGCGGCGCGCGACGGTCGTGATCCGTCCGGCCGCGCCGGACACCGGGATCCGCTTCGTTTGCTGCGACGCGCTCGGCGGACCGCGGACGCTTCCCGTGCGCATCGAGTACCTCGGGACCGACGGCGCGTCCGCGACGCTCGAATGCCCGAGCGGCGTCGGGGTCTGCGCGGTCGGGCCGCTCCTCGCCGGGCTCGCGGCTTGCGGCATCGACAACGCCGAGATCAGCGTCGACGGTCCGGAGGCCGTGCTGCCCGACGACGGCGCTGCGGCGCTCGTCGACGCCCTGTGCAACGCCGGTGCCGAGGCCCAGGCGCGCCCGCTGCGCGTGATCAAGATCGAGCGGGTGATCGACGTCAACGACGGGCACCGTCGCGCGATGCTGCGCCCGAGCACCGTGCCGCACGCCGCGATCTCGCTCGACGCCTGCGATGAAAGCGCGGGGCACTACTGGCTCGCCGTCGGGCTCGGCGAAGAGCCGCTGCGCCGCGAGCTCTTGGGATCCAAACACGACCGCGACGACCGCTTGACCGGCAGCGAGCCGCTTCGTCGCAGCCTCCTCGAATGCGTCGGCTACCTCGCCGCGGCGGGAGCGCCGATCGTCGGTCATTTCCTCGCGCAGAACCCGGACCACGAGCTCATGCGCACGCTGGTTCGCGCGCTTCCCGGGCAGCAGGGCTCGTGGTCGCTGGTCGAGGTGGCGGCGTTGGCCATTTGAGGCCCGGGGCTCCTCCCGCGCCGGGCGAGCCGTAACTCCCCGGCGTTCACCAGGGGGGTCAGTGCCGCGTCGCCCCGCGACGCTCGAACCGGGTCTAGACCTCTGGCGGGCGAGTCACCGCGACTGCTCGATCGGCGCTCGCCGGCCTGACGAGCGGAGGCGCTTTCCTGCCGGACGGCGTTTAACGGGACTGTGGGTCTCCTCCGCGATCTGCTCGATGACCAGAGGCGCCCGGTTGGGGAAGTGCGCTATGAGCTCGAGTTTCCCCCCCCCCCATCGCCGCGACATACCGGCGCAACGTGGACAGAAGCATGTCGCTTCGTCGCTCGATGCGCGACACCGTGTCTTGGCCGACGCCAAGGGTCGCCGCGAGGTCTTCCTGCGTCCGCTCCGCCGCGCGGCGCAGCTCCTTCAGCGTGGCGAGCTCACCGGCGCGCCTTTCGATCTTCGCACGACGCTTCGCCGGCAGGCTCGCGAGAACTTGATCAAGGCTTCTTGCCACGTCGGCTCCGTCTTCCCGTTTTCGACCTCGGCGGCCGTGAGAGCGGCGAGGTATTGATCGAATCGGCGATCGGCAGTACCGATCTACTGCTCGTAGAAGCGCTTTTGATCAGCTCCGCCTTTATCCCCGCCAACGAGCAGGGCTCCCGATCCCGGGCGAAGCCCCTCGCCCGGACAGGAGCCGTGCGAGCCATCCTCGCAAGCGAGGCGCTCGCCGCTTCCCGCTCACACGGTCCGTGCAGCTTCCGTTTCAGGAGTCGAATGTGACGCGCGGTATGCGTTTAGGCGGCAAGGGTCGCCACCATGTCAATACGCCGCGCCGATGCCCGTACCAGGGTCCTCACCCCGTGACCTGGGTTCAGCGCCCGTTGCGTGCGTACAAGCCCTGCGGCCTCGAGGAGCTTGATGTCCTTCGCG
>Ga0184633_10000111_pt1 | contig 23517 bp, 23 predicted proteins | sample PLM31_170_b1_FD_133156 | JGI IMG/M metagenome (GOLD analysis project Ga0184633, IMG submission 133156) | Groundwater sediment microbial communities from an aquifer in East River, Colorado, USA - PLM3-1_170_b1 | ecosystem: Environmental > Terrestrial > Soil > Riparian zone | place: USA: East...
GAGAGGCGCTCCAAATCCTCGGGTGAGAACACCGCACCGCTGATTTTGTCCGAGATGTTGAGTACCCCGATCGTGCGATGATTGAGCTTCAGCGGGAGGCTGATGAACGATTTGGTCCGGTATCGGGGTCTCTGTTTTTGATCGACCCGCTCGTCTCTCTCCAGGTCGGACACCAGCAAGGACGCCCCGGTGGCCAGCACCTTGCCGGAGATTCCCTGGTGGGGGGCAACCCGAACCGATTCCAGCAGCTTCTTGTTGAGCCCCTTGACGGCCTTGACAGTCATGCTGCCGTCCTGTTCGTCCACGAGCATGAGGGACCCTTTTTCTGCATCCACGAGCGACGCCAGCCTGTCCAGAATCAAGTCAAATAACTGGTCGGTATCGAGGGTCGAACTAAGCTCGTGGGTGATACGGCTCCGGGCCGACTCCCGTTTGACCCCCTCTTGCAGGCGATCCTGGAGCAGACGGTTGTGGAGCACCAAGCCGGTTTGAGCGCAGAAGGCTTCCAGAATTTGTACATCCTCCGGCTTCAGGTCTGAATCCAGAATCAGAATCAGACCTTCGACCCGGTCTTCGTGGATGACCAAAGGGAACAGGTCAACCGATTGCACTGAGGCGGGCAACCCCATCTTGAGGATTTCCCTGGTTTCGTCGGTCCGGAGGTGGCGACGCTCAGTCAGCGCCTGGTTGAGAAGGCCCTCTCTGGTGCTGGCGCGGTACCCTTGCAGGAGTTCCTTCTTATACCCGAACGCCTGACTGAGGAGGACCGCTTCGTCTGTCCCGTTCACGACCAGGAACCCCACCGTGTGGACGTCGAACAGGACACCGATCGAGTTGAGGACGGTGGAACAGAATGTCTCGAGGTCGGATTCCTGCCGGAGTTCTGCGACCAGGCTGAAGAGCGTCAGTAACGAAGAGTATTTCGATCCGATCGTGGCACGGGTATGCCGGCTTTCAAACAACGAGTGGGCAGCCTGTTCCGCATACCGGGCGGCTGCGATGATCCGTGCATTGTCCACCGGGGGCTGACCCTTGGCCAGCGCGGCGAAGGCCTCCTCCGGAAGCCTGGTCCGATCGGTGAGCCGATCGGTTGGTATCCGCTCCTCTTCGGCGATAAAGCGTTTGCCTCCCTGGAGAATCAACGTGACGTCGCCACCTACCACGATCGGGGTGGTGAACACATGCAGGTTGGCCTCACACTTGATAAACAACGGCTTTGCGGTTTCCAGGACCATCGCCACGGCTTTGCCGCAGTGGGCCTGACAGTGCCGTTCACCCACTTCGGTGCGCTGAACGGCGGCGCAGATGGGGTTATCTTGACTGGGTCCGCAGGCGGGGGTTCGCTGAGGGTCGAAGCTGAGCAATGACAGGCCGGACATCGACGCAAAGCCGTCCTGCATAGCCTTCCAGGCTGCCAGTGTTTCCTGATCCATGTAGCTCGCGACTCGGGCAAGGGATGAGTTGAGAAACTGCGCGATGATACCCTTTTGATCGCAGGAGTCAATCCCTACTTTTGTTCGGTATGAACTATTCTGCATTGTCATTCTGTCTGCACCGGGCAAAGAAGCAAATACAGCGGAAGATCAATAGGTTCACGAGACCCTGTCGGCGAGATGAGGAAGACGTTCATGGCCCAGACGCGGTGCCTCTTTGGACTGGCTCGGTTGTGCTAAGATGACCGCCGAGAGAAATCTTGATGTCGTTCAAACTGGAAGCCGAGTTCTCGCCTCGTGGGGATCAAACCCAGGCGATTGAGGAGCTCACCGCCGGGGTGCAAGCCGGCGCGAGGCACCACGTGCTGCTCGGGGTGACCGGCTCTGGCAAGACCTTCACGATGGCGAACCTGATCGCCCGCGTCCAGAAGCCGACGCTGGTCTTGGTCCACAACAAGACGCTGGCCGGTCAGCTCTACCAGGAATTCAGGCAGTTTTTTCCCCACAACGCCGTCGAATATTTCGTGAGCTATTATGATTATTACCAGCCGGAGGCATACCTTCCCCAGACCGACACCTATATTGCCAAAGATGCGTCCATCAATGACGCGATCGATCAGATGCGGCACTCGGCCACGCGGTCGCTGTTCGAGCGGAACGACATTGTCATCGTCGCCTCCGTGTCCTGCATTTATGGCCTGGGCTCCCCCGAGGTCTATCACGGCATGCTGCTGTACCTGGAGGAGGGCATGGAGATCAGGCGGGAGCAGATCCTGTCGAAGCTCGTGGAGATTCAGTACGCGCGCAACGATACCGACTTTCACCGGGGAACGTTCCGGGCTCGCGGCGACGTGGTCGAGATTTTTCCGGCGTCATCCGACGCCGTCTCCGTACGGATCGAACTGTTCGGCGACACGGTGGATGCGATCCATGAGATCGATCCGCTCACGGGGAAGGCATTGGCCAGGCTGCCGAAAGTGCCGATCTACCCGAACACCCACTACCTCATCGCGCCGGACCGCTACGAGCGCGCCCTCAACGGCATCGAAGCCGAGCTGGACGAGCGCATCGCCTTTTTCAAGCAGCACAAGCAGTTGCTGGAGGCGCAGCGCATTGAACAGCGCACGCGGTTCGACCTTGAGATGATCCGGGCGATGGGGTACTGTCACGGCATCGAGAACTATTCCCGCCACCTCAGCGGACGGGCCCCGGGCGAACCACCGCCGACGCTCCTCGATTATTTCTCGAAGGAGTATCTCCTCATTATTGACGAATCCCATGCGACGATTCCGCAAGTCCAGGGGATGCACGAGGGCGACCGGTCCCGCAAGAAGAGTTTGGTGGAGTACGGCTTCCGCTTGCCCTCCGCCTATGACAACCGACCGCTGAGCTTCACGGAGTTCGAGCGGTGCATCAATCAAGTCGTCTACGTGTCGGCCACTCCGGGACGCTACGAGCTTGAGCATGCAGGCTCCGCGATTGTGGAGCAGATCATCCGGCCTACCGGCCTGATGGACCCCGTGATCGAGGTCCATCCGGCGCGTGGGCAGGTGGATGACCTGCTCGGGGAGGTCCGGACTGCGGTTGCGCGCGGCAGCCGGGTGCTGGTCACGACGCTCACCAAGCGCATGGCGGAGGACCTGACCGAGTACTATCACGATCTCGGGGTGAAGGTCCGGTACCTGCATTCCGATATCAAAACGCTGGAGCGGGCCGAGATCGTCAGGGACCTCCGGCGGGGCGTCTTCGACGTCTTGGTCGGCATCAACTTGTTGCGGGAAGGGTTGGATATCCCGGAGGTGAGCCTGGTGGCGATTTTAGACGCCGACAAGGAGGGATTTCTTAGATCCCACCGTTCCTTGATCCAGACAGCCGGCCGCGCATCCCGCCACAGTGAGGGACGGGTGATCCTCTACGGGGATACGGTGACCGAGTCGATGCGCCTGGCGATCGAGGAAACCGCGCGCCGGCGTCGCCTCCAGGCCGACTACAACGAGGCCAACGGGATCACGCCCGAAAGCGTCAAGAAGGGCATTCCGGAACTGAAGTATCGCTTGTCGGAGATGGACTACCTGACGGTCGAGCTAGCGGCCGAAGCGGAACAGCCGTACGAGAGCGCCGGCGCGATGACGGAGAGGACGATCCAGAAGCTGGAGGAGGAAATGAAAGCGGCGGCTAAGACGCTGGAGTTCGAGCGGGCGGCCGAACTGCGGGATCGGATTCGCGCGCTCAGATTGAAAGAGCTCGAAGTGCGCTAGTAGCTTCTAGACTTGCTTGTACAGATACGCGCCCAGGAAGATCCCCAGAAACGTCAGGAGGTTCATCTTCAGGGTAAACCCGATTGTGACCTTGAGGAGGATGAGATTGATGGTCAGCGGCGGGTTGATTCCGGGAGTGAGCGCAGTCGAAAAAATGTTCTGGATCGCCCCTTCCGGGGCCACGACCCGCAGGATTTCGCCGAGAATTCCGCCCAGCAGCCCTCCCAGGAGGAGAAACACGAGCAGCACCCACGGCGACTTTCGCATCACCCACTCTCCCCGCAAATTGCGGTGCACCTTAGCGAACCCGCTCTGAGAAGTCAAGAAAGGTTGCGCGGGTCCTGTCGCCAGCTCGCCGCCCGGAGGGCACCGGCTCGCCACCCACTCACGTGGGTACCCGCCGCCGTCTTTGCACCCCGCTCGGTGTAGGGACCCCGCAGCGGGCGGCCAGGCCCCAATTCGGCGCCACCCGCTGTGAGCGAAAAAGATGGAAACGCCGCTCGTTTGGGCACCCCGTGCCTTGACTTCTCGGCACCCGTTGGATAGACTGCCCGACGGTCTTTTTTCAGTGTTTTCGAGGAGGTAGGCGAGTTTCAAGATGTTCGATGCCCTGAGCGAAAAATTCGAAAAGGTTCTGAAAAAACTTCGCGGTCACGGGGTCCTGACGGAGCAGAACATCGCGGAGGCGCTGAAAGAGGTCCGCCTGGCTCTGCTTGAAGCGGACGTCAATTTCAAGATCGTCAAGAACTTCGTCGACCGTGTACGTGAGAAGGCGGTCGGCCAAGAGGTGTTGCAAAGCCTGACCCCCGGCCACCAGGTCGTAAAACTCGTGTGGGAAGAGCTCCGCGAGCTCATGGGCCGCGAGCAGGCCGGTCTCGGCTTGGCCTCGATCCCGCCCACTGTGATCATGACGGTGGGGTTACAGGGCGCCGGCAAGACGACGACCTGCGGCAAGCTCGCGCGGCTGTTCAAGCACCAAGGCAAACGGGTCTTGCTGGTGGCGGCCGACCCGCGCAGGCCTGCGGCCGGTGAACAACTGGCCAGCCTCGGAGCCGACCTCGATGTGCTGGTGCATCGCGCCGACCGCGCCGGCGTGTCGCGGGCGGATGTCGTGCGGACGTGCGCGGAGGGGGTATCGCGTGGCCGCGATCAGGGCTATGACGTGGTAATCCTGGATACGGGTGGCCGCCTGCACATTGATGACGAACTGATGGAAGAGTTGGCGGACGTCAAACGCGCCGTCACGCCGCACGAGGTGCTGCTGGTGGCGGATGCGATGACCGGCCAGGATGCCGTGGCTATGGCGGAACGGTTCGAGCAGCGCGTGGGGCTGACCGGCGTGATCCTGACGAAGGTGGAAGGCGACGCGCGCGGCGGTGCCGTGCTGTCGATCCGGGCTGCCACCGGCAAGCCGATCAAATTTTTGGGCGTCGGCGAAAAACAGGATGCGCTGGAGGCTTTCCATCCGGACCGGATGGCGTCCCGGATTCTTGGCATGGGCGATGTCCTCTCGCTGATCGAGAAAGCCCAGGAAGCTTACTCGCGCGAGCAGGCGGAATCGATCCAGAAGAAGATGACCGCGACGACGCTGACGCTGGAGAATTTTCGCGAGCAGATCGGACAGGTGAATCGCTTGGGTTCGATGGATCAGATCCTAGGGATGCTTCCCGGGGGCCAGCGCCTCAAGGAGATGGCGGCGATGGCGGGTGGGGGAGCGCCTGACCGGGAGATCAGCCGTGTGGTGGCCATGATCGACTCGATGACCCCCTGCGAACGGCGGGACCATACGATCATCAACGGCAGCCGAAAGAAGCGCATCGCCCGAGGCAGCGGGACCAGCGTGCAGGACGTGAATCGGTTAATCAAACAGTTTCTAGCCGCACGAAAAATGATGAAAGCCCTGACGGCGGGGGGCGGGAGACGACAGCTTGCGCAGGCCTTTCGGTCGTTCTGACAGAGGGGGGTAAGGGGTAGCGGGGTAAGGGTCTGATTCTCTTTCGCTACCCCATATCTCGATACCCCGGGTAACCCTTTACTTAATACAGGGAGGAGGAAAGACGTGGCGGTTCGTTTACGATTGACACGAGCGGGGCGTCATAGGTTGCCCTTTTACCGGCTGGTGGCGGCGGATTCCAGAATGCCGCGTGACGGGCGGTATCTTGAGGTCCTAGGCACTCATGATCCGCTGAAGCATCCACCCGTGACTCGGTTGAAACAGGAACGGGTGCTCGACTGGCTGAGGAAAGGCGCCCAACCGTCCGTGACGGTGCGAACGCTGCTCCGCCGGGCTGGCGTCTGGAAGCAGTTCGAGAACGGACGCATGAAGGGGAAGGCCGCTTCCTGACACGAACCTATGGCCGACACGGCTGAAATGATAACGATCGGGATGATTGTGAAACCGTTCGGAATCAGGGGGGAAGTCCGTGTCCGGTCGCTCAGCGATGTGCCGGGGCGATTTGCAGGGCTCAAGGCCGTGACGCTCGTGGCTCCCTCGGGGCGGGCCGTGGTCACGGCGGTCAACCGAATGCGGGAGGATCGAGGCTCCTATGTCCTGGGGTTTGATGCATTCTCCAGCCCGGAGGCGGCGGCGGCGTTTCGCGGGGGGCTGATTAAGATTCCTCGGAGCGAAACGCCACCGTTGCCGGCGGGGCAGTATTACGAATTCGAGCTGGTCGGCATGACCGTCGTTGATGAAGCAGGCCGGGCGCTGGGCACGTTGGAAGAGGTGTTGGAGACCGGAAACAGCCACGTGTTCGTGATCCGCCGAGAAGGCCGAGAGATATTGATTCCAAGTACCAGACAGGTGGTCGCTTCAGTGGATGTGCCGAGTCGAACCATGACGGTTCGGCTGATTAAAGGGATGTTAGACGACGAGAACAGGGGTCCCGATGCGGTGTGACATCATCACGCTGTTCCCGGAGATAATCCTGCCGGTCCTCGGGCAGAGCATGCTCAAGCGGGCTCAGGAGAAGGGACTGCTCGAGGTCCTGGTCCGCAATTTGAGAGACTATACGCTGGACCGACACCAGGTGGCGGACGACGCGCCGTACGGAGGCGGCGCGGGAATGGTGATGAAGGCGGAACCGATCCTCCGGGCGGTTGACGCGCTCTGTCGAGAGTACAAGGAGTCCGCGCCGGAGTCGGAGGTTCGTCTTCTGCTGCCGTCGCCGCAGGGTCGCCCTTTTACCCAGCGTGTCGCCGAAGAACTCAGGGAGGAGCGGCGGAGGCTGGTGTTTCTGTGTGGGCATTACGAGGGCCTCGACGAACGCGTCCGGCTGGCTCTCAACCCGGAGGAAATCTCGATCGGAGACTACGTGCTGACCGGCGGTGAATTGCCTGCGCTCGTGATGATCGACGCGGCGGTGCGCCTGATTCCGGGCGTGCTCGGCGATCCGGAGTCGGCTCGGTATGAGTCGTTCTCCGACTCCCTGCTGGATTTTCCCCAGTACACGCGACCGCCGGACGTGCAGGGCTTGGCGGTTCCCGAGGTGCTGCTGTCCGGCAACCACGAAGCCATCAGGATCTGGCGCCGGAAGGAGGCGCTGCGAAACACCTATCTCAAGCGTCCCGATCTCTTGCGAGACCGGTTGCTGAATGAGGAGGATCGACGGTTGTTGGATGAAATTGTGCGCGAGGGAGTACGACGAATGCCTGTGAAGTGTGGGGAGGAGGGGTAATCCCATGAATCGGTTGGAGCGTATCCAACAATCGTTGACCAAGAAAACGCTGCCGTCGTTCGAGATCGGAGATACCGTTCGAGTCCATGCCAAGGTGGTCGAGGGCGAGAAAGAGCGCATCCAGATTTTTGAGGGCGTGGTGATCGGCCGGAAGGGCGGGCGCAACAGCGAAACCTTTACGGTCCGTAAGGTGTCGTTCGGGGTTGGTGTCGAGCGGATCTTTCCGGTCCATTCGCCGATCGTGTCTCGAATCGACGTGGTCCGCCAGGGCAAGGTGCGCCGGGCCAAGCTCTACTACCTCAGGGAGAAAAAAGGCAAAACGGGAAGGGTCGGGGAGCGGGAGTTCTCCCAGGAATCCAGAGCGCAAGCTAAGACCGCTCGCCCCGTGGCGACTGAACCGGTCGAAGCCGTGGCCGTATCGGAGAAGACGGTTCCTGCCGGCAAGGCCTGATTTCACTCGACGCGGAGCTGCCCCCTGTCTCATGGCCCACGTAACTCGTCTGCGGGTGCGGAGAGATGGCCTGAGTGGAGCCCACCGACTTTTTTGAGATGGAGGCCAGACGCTGCGGGTACCGTCTGGTGGCGGGCCTCGACGAGGCCGGGCGCGGTCCTCTCGCAGGCCCGGTGGTTGCAGCGGCGGTCATCCTACCGCGCCGCTGTGCGCTGCCCGGTCTGAATGACTCCAAGCAGGTGGCCGAACCTGAACGGGAACGGCTCTATGAGGAAATCGCCCGACGAGCCCTCGGAGTGGGGGTCGGGGTTGCGACCGAGCGTGAGATCGATGACATGAATATTCTGGAAGCGACTCGGCTCGCGATGGGCCGGGCGATCCAGGCTCTTGCGCCGCCGCCGGACTTTTTACTCATCGATGCTGTGATTCTTCCTTCGGTGCGTCTGCCGCAGCGGGCCATCATCAAAGGCGATGGCTTGTCGGTTTCCATCGCCGCCGCCTCCATCATGGCCAAGGTCAGTCGGGATCGCCTCATGCGGGACTACCACCGGCGCTATCCTCAGTACAATTTCCAGGCGCATAAGGGGTACGCGACATCGGAACACCTTCGTTTACTTGCCGCCTATGGGCCGTGCGAGATCCACCGGCGAACGTTTCGCCCTGTGCTGGGCGCGCGGCGAGACGAATAAGGATTCACTCGCCGGGCGGGTGTCCGGTCTGTGCGTCGGGTACCCGGCTTTGCGGGTGATGAGTCGGTGAGGCGGCCGGCCTTTATAAGGCCAGTGACAGCGGTTGAGATTGTGGAGGCGGTGCATGAATATCGAGCGACGTGCGTTCGGGCGGATCGCCGAGTCGGAAGCCGAGCGCTATTTGCGCCGCAAAGGGTACCGCATTCTAGATCGCAACGTCAGGTCACCCAATGGGGAACTGGATCTCATTGCCCAGGTGGCAGACGTGTTGGTCTTTGTCGAGGTGAAGGCACGGCGAACATCTGCGTACGGCGGAGCCTCCCACGCCGTGGACGGGCACAAACAGGCCCGTCTGGTCCGACTCGCCGCGCACTATCTCTCCCAGCATCGCCTTCGAAATCGGTCGTGCCGCTTTGATGTGATACTCTGTCGGGGCGGAACATTGAAGCCGGCTGAGATCGAGCACATCGAAAACGCCTTTGAAGTGCCGGGAGAGGATCTGCGGTGGTAGCCGGCTCTAACCGGTTCCAAGAGTCACGGCGGCGCGCAGGTTCATGATCCAGTTATTTCATGTCTCAAAGTATTATGAGCGGCGTGCGGCTCTCTCCGATATCAATTTACAGATCACGAAGGGCGAGTTTGTCTTGCTCATGGGACCCAGCGGGGCCGGGAAGACCACCTTGCTCAAGCTGCTCTTCTGTGCCGAGCCGCCCGATGAAGGTCAGATCTTGGTCCAGAACCGCAACGTGGCACGACTCAGGCCGTCCGACATCCCCTATCTCAGACGGACAATGGGAGTTGTCTTCCAAGATTTCAGGCTGCTGCCGAAGAAAAATGTGTTCAGCAACGTCGCGCTGCCGTTGTTGGTCCAGGGCGCCTCGGCGTTTGAGATCAGGAGAAAGGTTACCGAGGCGTTGAAAGCCGTCGGAGTGGACCACAGAAAGGACAGTCGCCCCGCGACGCTCTCGGCGGGCGAGCAACAGCGCGTGTGCATCGCGCGCGCGATCGTAAACAGCCCGATCATTTTGCTTGCGGATGAGCCGACGGGCAATATGGATCCTGAGCTCGCCGGCGAAATCATCGAGTTGTTCAAGACGATCAACGCGCGGGGCACGATGGTGATGGTGGCCACCCACAACCGCCAGGTGGTGGACCAGGTCAACCGGCGGGTGGTGACGCTCAACCAAGGCAAGCTGATTTCGGATGAAGGAGCGGGACAGTGAGGCTGGTCACCTACTTGGTGCGGGAAGCCTTCACCAACATCCGTATCAATCGGACCACCACGCTCATTGCGATGGCGACCACGGCCTTCACGCTGGCCTGCTTCGGAGTGTTCTTATTGCTCTACCTGAACCTCAGGGGGGTGGTCAGTTCTCTGCAGGAGGACATCCAAGTTATCGTCTATCTGAACGACGGCCTGTCTCCACAAAACGTGTCGGACCTCCAGCAACGGCTGAACACCGAACAGGGCATCGCTTCGCTAACGTATGTCTCCAAAGAACAGGCCTTAGCGGACTTTCGCGCGCAGTTCCCGTCTGAGCTCCATCTGCTGCAGGGGCTGGGCGAAAACCCGCTGCCGGCCTCATTCGTGGTGACCTTGGGGCCCCAGTTCAGATCGTCCGAGTCGGTCAAGCGATGGGCTGAACGAGTGAAGGGCGTTCCTGGCGTGGCCCAGGTGCAATATAGTCGTGAGTGGATTGAGAATTTGGCGACGGTGATCGGCTACATCGAGCTAGCCGCGATTGCAGTGGGCGCCATTTTGTCAGCCGCCTCGGTGACGATTATCGCCAGCGTCATCCGGTTGACCGTCTATGCTCGAAGGGACGAGATCGAGATTATGCAACTGATCGGGGCCACCGGAGCCTTTATCAAGATCCCCTACCTGCTGGAAGGGGCGGTTCTGGGCGCGCTCGGGGGCGCGCTGTCCCTGGCGCTGCTCAAGGGCGGCTTCGAGTTATTCAAACTGCAGCTCGGGGCGCCGGGTCGATTGCTCGGGATTGACTCGGGGTTTAGTTTTTTCCCCGGCCATATCTCGCTGCTGATGGTGGTGGCGGGCCTCCTCCTAGGCTTCACCGGGAGCTTTGTCTCGCTGCTCGAGTTCGGGAGGGCCAAATCGTGACGGTCAGGTTTGCCGCAACGGCTGCGCTGTGGCTCATCTTGGTTGCCGCGACCGGTTCACCGGTCCTGGCCAAAAAAGATCGGAGCGACCCGATTTCCCAGAACATCGAGCGGGAGCGGCAGACCCTGGAAAAACTCAAAGATGAGATCCAGGAGAAAAAGAAGCAAGCCGATGAGGCGGAGAAAAAAAAGGAATCCGTCCTCCAGGCCATGCAAGAATTGGACGACCGCTTGGTGAGCAGCCGGCAGGAACGTCAGGAGATCAATTGGAGACTGACACAGAAAGACCACGAACTTGAGCACATCAATACCCAGCTCGCCGCGCTGCGGACTCGCGTCGCTGAGCGACGGAACTCGATCCTGGCCCGGTTACGTGTGCTCTATATGGAAGGCCGGTTTGGCTATCTCAAGGCCCTGCTGGCCACCAACAAATATGCGGACTTCCAGCGTCGCTTTGAGTATCTTTCGGCGGTCTCAAAACGGGAGTATGATTTGATTGAGACTCACCGCGCCGACATGGAGCGGCTGGTCAAGGTCGAGCGTCAACGTGCAGCTGCCCGCGAGGAAATGCTAGTCTTCAAGCAAAACACCGAGAAGAAGTTGGGAGAGATCCAAGACCTCAAACGACGAAAGCATGTGTTTTTGGCCAGGGTCATCGAGGAAAAGGAATCGTACGATCGAGCGGTGGAGGAATTGGAGCGATCCGCCGCCCGCGTTGATACACTCCTCAAGGAATTGGAGCAGCGAAGGAAAGCCGCCGCGGCGAGGCCTAAAGGAGGGAGTGTGGGCTCTCTTCCGTTCAAGGGGGGGCTTCCGTGGCCGGCTGACGGCGATGTGGTGTCGTTCTTCGGGCGGCAGAAGCATCCGAACTTCGAGACCTATATCCAGCGAAAAGGGATCGAAATTCGAACGGACGAGGGGAGCGCGATTCGAGCGATTATGTCTGGGACCGTGGAGTATGCAGACTGGCTGAAGGGCTACGGGCTTGTCCTGATCCTTGACCACACGAACGGCTTTTTCTCGCTGTATGCGCATGCCTCAAAGTTGTTGTCCAAGGTGGGGGAACATGTCCAAGCGGGCCAGGTGATCGGAGAGACTGGGGACACCGGGATGACTGGAGAGAACATGCTCTACTTCGAATTGCGCGAGGGGGCGGAGCCGGTTGATCCGCTGGCCTGGCTGGCGAAACGGCGGTGAGATCACACGGAAAGGAACACATGGTTATGGAACAGGAACGACAACACGGGTCATGGTATCTGGGGCTGATCATTGTTGTGGCTCTGCTCCTTGGCGTCCTGATCGGGAAAGGCTGGGAACGAACCGGACATGCGACCGAGACATACGAGGAGCTGAAAACGTTCTCAGAGGTCCTGACCCAGGTTCAAAAACATTACGTCGAGGAGGTCAAAGCCAAGGATTTGGTTCAGGGCGCGATCCGGGGGATGTTGTCCACCCTGGACCCCCACTCGGCCTACATGACCCCGGAGATGTACAAAGAGATTCAGGTTGAGACCAAAGGAGAATTCGGCGGGGTTGGGATTCAGATCGGGATCAAAGACAACCGGATAGCTGTGATTGCTCCGATCGAGGGGACCCCTGCACAACGCGCCGGAATCCGGGCTGGGGATTTCATTACCAAGGTCAACGAGGAGACGACGAAGGATCTCACTCTCATGGATGCGGTCCAGAAGATGCGCGGGCCGAAAGGCACGAAAGTGAGTCTCACGATCCAGCGTGACGGCACGCCGGATCCGCTTGTGTTCACCCTCACCCGGGATATCATCAAGATCGAAAGTGTCCGCTCCAAGGTGCTTGAAAACAATATCGCCTATATCCGGCTGACTCAGTTTCAGGAATCGACGGCCAGGGACCTGAGCCGCGTGCTGAAGCAGTTTCGGGAACAGAAGCTGCCGTCCACCATCCTGGACCTTCGAAACAATCCTGGCGGTCTGCTGACCTCGGCGGTGGAGGTCTCGGAACAGTTCGTGGGGTCCGGCAAGCTGATCGTCTATATCAAAGGACGGGATGGTCGGAAAGATGAGTATGTCTCTCGAGCAAAGGAGCAGCTCGAAGAGTATCCGATGATCGTCCTAGTCAACGAAGGGTCCGCGAGCGCGTCCGAGATCGTGGCGGGCGCCTTGCAGGACTGGGGGAGGGCCGTGGTCATCGGCACGACGACGTTTGGGAAAGGCTCCGTCCAGACGATATTGCCCTTGGCGGACGGGTCCGGCCTGCGGTTGACCACGGCGAAATATTACACGCCCAAAGGGCGGTCCATCCAAACGACCGGCATTGCACCGGACATCGTGGTGAAGCCCCAGCCGGCGACAGTCGCCAAGCTGGGAGACAAGGACGGAGAAGGGAAGTCGCAAAAGCCGAAAGAGACGACACAGCCTGCATTGCCGCGGGCAGGGGATGAGACGACTTCCAAGAGCAACGGGGGACCGGTCGAGGCTTTCGGCGACACTCCGTTGGAGGAGGACGTTCAACTTCAGAAAGCGGTCGAACTGTTAAAGACCTGGAAGATCTTCAAGGAACTGCGCCCGCTCTGAAGGCGCGGTGCAACGCGGCGAGGTCTCCTTTCCTGATCCGCACCGATCCAATCGGCGGCCGCGCTCCCGCTCCGGCCGAATCAAGGAGCGGGCGCGGGCCGCTGACGCGCGTGGATTGCCGCCAGCAGGTCTTCGTCCGCGGCCGTCACACCGGGCAACGTCCGCAGCAGGCGTGAACGAACTAACGTCTCCAAGTCGGTCAGCGTCCGGATTCCCAACCGAAAGTACAGGTGCTGGACGACGGTGTCCGAGAGTCCCGGAAGGGTAGTCCATGACGCGATCTCCGGCGGCAAAGGAATCTTGAGTTCTTCATACGACTGGATCGTTCCGGTCGTCAAGAATTCCTGGATCTTGCCGGAGAGATCGCGGCCGATCCCCGGAATGTGTTGGAGCTCCCCACGCCGTGCCACAACCGTCACGTCCTCACGCAGGTCGGACAAGGAGTCGGCAGCGCGTCGGTACGCCCGGATGCGATGCGGATTCCCTCGTCGGACAGCCAACAGATCGGCAATCGAGCGAAACAGCTCCGCGATGGCTCTGTTTGTTTCTGTCATCGGCGAGTGCTCCGAGACCTTTGCGAGGTCGGGTGACCGAGAGATCTGCCGGTAGCCAAGGGGCCACCACGCTCTTCTCACCATGGTATAAGGAAAGAAGGCGTAGTTCCAGATCCCGTCGGAGCCTTCGTTGACAAGGAGTTCGATCGTCCCGTAGTATGAGTTGTGGTTCCCCCCCCCGTTCGACCGTCCGAACGAGACGGTGAGGCGAGGCAGGGCTGATGCATGCAGATACAGGTCAATGGGGAAGGACGAACTGCGAGTGCCGGCGTAACGATCGCCGACCTGCTGCGTGAGCTGGATATCCGACCGGACCGCGTCGCGGTGGAGGTGAACACCGAGATCCTGGACCGACAGGAATTTGACCGTCGCGGTTTGCGTGAGGGGGACCGTGTCGAGATCATCAGTTTTATCGGAGGGGGACGGAAGAATTGAATCGTTGAAGGATTGAGGTATTGTCTCATTGCCATGAGTCGAATGAGTCAATGAGTCAGCGAAGCAACGAGCGAGTGCGCACCATGCAAAACGATCGGCTCATCATAGCGGGACGTGAATTCAAGTCCCGCCTGTGGGTCGGGACCGGTAAATATAAGGATTTCGTCGAGACCAAAAAGGCCATCGACGCCGCCGGGGCGGATGTGGTCACCGTGGCGGTCCGTCGGGTGAACATCACCGACCGGTCAAAGGAGAATCTGCTCGACTACCTCGATCCGAAGAAGTACACGATCCTCCCGAACACGGCGGGTTGCTACACGGTCGAGGATGCGCTGCGGTATGCGCGGCTGGCGCGCGCCGCCGGAGTCTCCGATCTGGTCAAGCTGGAAGTAATTGGCGACGAGCGGACGCTCTTCCCTGACACGGCCGGGCTGATCGAGGCGGCCAAGATTTTGGTGAAGGAAGGGTTTATCGTGCTGCCGTACACCAACGATGACCCGGTCGTAGCCAAGAAGCTCGTCGATATCGGCTGTCCGGCCGTGATGCCGTTGGCCGCACCCATCGGGTCCGGTCTGGGTATCCGCAATCCCTACAACCTGAAGATCATTCTCGAAATGGTCAAGGTTCCGGTCATCGTGGATGCGGGTGTGGGCACCGCGTCCGACGCGGCGCTGGCGATGGAGTATGGAGCGGATGCGGTCCTGATGAACACCGCCATTGCCGGGGCACGGGACCCGATCGCGATGGCCGAGGCCATGAAGTATGCCGTGGCGGCCGGTCGGCTCGCGTACAAGGCGGGACGGATCCCCAGGAAGCTCTACGCGACCGCCAGCAGTCCGATAGAAGGCATGCTGTGATGCCCCTTCCGCTGCATGTCCCGCATTGACTTTCCCCTCTGCCTCGTCACCGGTCGCCATCAGACCGTGGGACGACCGCTGGTCCCGCTTCTTCGCCAAGCATTGAGGGCGGGCGTACGAGCGGTCCAGTTGAGGGAAAGAGACCTCGAGACGCGTCCCTTACTCGCTCTCGCCGAGGACATTCTGCGACTTACGCGCGAGCACGGCGCGTTGTTGTTCATCAACGATCGCGTGGACCTTGTGATGGCCCTCGGGGCAGACGGCGTTCATCTCCGTGCGAACAGCCTGCCGGTGGCGGTCACTCGCCGGCTGCTTGGTCCCGGTCGGATGATTGGGGTCTCCGCGCATTCGACAGAGGAGGTCGTGCAGGCCGAGTCGGAGGGAGCCGATTTTGCGGTGCTCGGACCAGTGTACGAGACCACCTCAAAACTCGTGTACGGGCCGCCGATCGGTCTCCATCCGATCGAGGAGGCCAGCCGGCGGTGCCGGATACCGGTGTTCGCGATTGGAGGTATCACGGCGTCGTGCGTGGGTGAAGTGCGGCGGGCCGGAGCATGTGGCGTGGCCGTGATCTCCTCAATCCTCTCTGCCGGAAGCGTTGAGTCCGCAACGCACCAACTCCTCGACGCACTCACCGCGCCGTTGTGACAGATTTGGGCGACGCCTGTTGACACCTAGTAGGAGGTCGGTGATAGAATTCCGGCAGGCTGAGGCTCCGGGTTCCATTCAAGTTCCCAAGCGAACGGGAGAATCACAAGATGGCCGAGTCGAAGAGGAGTCCGAGCCGGCTCAGCTCCCTCCGCGATTCAGTCAAAAAGTTCACCGAACGGTTGTCAGACGGAGATTCGGACCCCGTGAGCAAAAACGACGAACACATTCGTGAGCTGGAGAAGCTTCGCATCCAGATTCAGTCGATGGAGGAGGAACTCCGGCAGCTTCATCAGTCGCGGTATCAATTGGAGCAGGTCTACAAGCAGAACGAAAAACTGACCTCCACGCTGCAGGATGCCAAGGCACAGATCGAGGCGCTGCGCGCAGAGGTGGACAAGCTCACCGCCCCCCCATCCACCTACGCCATTTTTTCTAGTCTCAACACCGATGCGACGGCGAATATCTACGTCTCTGGCCGTAAGATGAAGGTGAACCTGCACCCCTCGATCAAGGCGAAGGAGTTGAGAAAGGGGCAAGAGGTGATCCTCAATGAGGCCTTCAACGTCATCGAAGCCCGCGGATTCGACGGACAGGGTGAAGTGGTTCGCCTGAAGGACCTCTTGGAGGGGCGGCGCGCGCTTGTGACCCTGCACTTCGACGAGGAGAAAGTCGCGGAGTTGGGCGAGCCGTTGCTCGACGAGCGGCTCAGCGTCGGGGATCATCTGCTCTACGACCCCCGGTCCGGCTACGTGATCGAGAAACTCCCGAAATCCGAGGCGGAAGAGCTGGTGCTGGAGGAGGTGCCCGACATCAGCTACGACCACATCGGAGGGCTCGAAAAGGAGATCGAACAGGTCCGGGACGCGGTTGAGTTGCCGTTCCTGCATCCTCAGCTCTTCGCCGAGCATAAGCTGAGCCCGCCGAAAGGGGTCCTGTTGTACGGACCCCCCGGATGCGGGAAGACGTTGATCGCCAAGGCGGTCGCCAACTCGATCGCAAAGAAGCTCGGCCATCTCACCGGCAAGGAGATCCGCAGCTTTTTCCTCCATGTGAAGGGCCCCGAGCTCTTGAACAAATACGTCGGCGAGTCGGAGCGGCAGGTGCGGGAGGTGTTCAAGAAAGCCAAGGAACGAGCGGCCAATGGCAACCCGGTCATCGTGTTCTTTGATGAAATGGACGCCTTGTTCAGGACTCGCGGCTCCGGCATCTCCTCGGATGTTGAGTCCACCATCGTCCCGCAATTCCTGTCGGAGATCGACGGGATGGAAAGTCTTCGCAACGTGATCGTGATCGGGGCCAGCAATCGGCAGGATCTCATCGATCCGGCCGTGCTAAGAGCCGGTCGGCTGGACGTCAAGATCAAGATCTCACGGCCTGATGTGACGGCCGCTCGGGACATCTTCTCCAAGTATGTGATCGCAGACCTTCCGTTTGCGGCGGAGGAACTGGAGCGCCACGGCGGAGATCGTCGCACGCTGGTTGACCGGCTGATCGGGATGACCGTCGAGACCATGTACGCGATGAGTGAGGAGAACAAATTCCTCGAGGTCACGTATGCGAACGGAGAAAAGGAGATCCTCTACTTCAAGGATTTCGCCAGCGGCGCGCTGATCGAAGGCATCGTCTCTCGGGCGAAGAAATACGCCATCAAACGGGTGATCGCGACCCAGGAGAGGGGCATCAAAGCGGATGATCTCCTCCGGGCGATCCGGGACGAGTTCAAGGAGCACGAGGATCTCCCGAACACCACGAACCCGGACGACTGGGCGAAGATCGCCGGGAGAAAAGGCGAAAAGATCATTCACGTCCGAACCATTACGGCGGGTTCGACCGAGTCCAGGCGGATCGAGACGATCAGCACCGGCCATTATTTCTGATCTTAACCCATGGTCCCTTGCCACATGAGCGCAAGAGTCAACGCAGTGAGGTCATCTTGCAACGCGTGTTGGGAACAGAAACCGAGTTCGGCATTGCCGCGCGGGAGGCGGACGCTCTCGATCCGGTCTCCAATTCGCTCCAGTTGATCGGGCAGTATCCTGCGCTGCCGTCCGCTCAGGCGATCTGGGACTATGAGAACGAGAACCCGCTGCTCGATGTCCGGGGGTTTGAGGTGGAAGGCGAGCGGGAACGGCCCGGCCCCGAATACAATCGGTTGCTGAACAAGCTGCTCTCCAACGGCGGTCGCCTGTACGTCGACGGGGCGCATCCGGAATATTCCACCCCGGAATGCACCAACCCGCGGGAGCTCATGGCGTTCGAGCGTGCCGGCGAGCGTGTGCTGGCCGAGTGCCTGCGGGCATTGGTCCGAGCCCGAGGAGGAGAAAAATTTCTGTTGTATAAAAACAATACGGACGGGAAAGGAAACAGCTACGGCTACCATGAGAATTATCTCCTCGCCCGCTCCGTTCCCTTTGACCGCATCGTTCGTGTGCTGCTGCCCTTCCTGGTGACCCGGCAGATCTATGCGGGAGCCGGCAAGGTTGGCGCGGAGAATCAGACCGGGCCGACCGACTATCAGCTCTCCCAGCGAGCCGACTTTTTCGAATGTCTGGTGGATCTGAACACAATGGTGAAACGGCCGATCATCAATACCAGAGACGAGCCCCATGCCGACCCCGCGAAGTATCGCCGGCTCCACGTCATCGTGGGGGACGCGAACATGGCCGAGTTGTCCACCTATCTGAAGCTCGGCACGGCGGCCATCCTGCTGGAGATGATCGAGGCCAGTGTGGAGTTTCCGAATCTGGATCTGGAAGACCCGGTGCGGGCGATCAAGGAGGTGTCGCGCGACCTCGATATGAAGGGCACGCTGAAGCTGGTCGACGGCCGCGTCACGTCCGCCATCGGGATCCAGCGTGCCTACCTCAAGACCGCGATGGACTTCTATGCCTGCCATGAGCTGACCCAGATCACCAAAGACGTTCTGGTGCGTTGGGAGGAAGTGCTGGACAAGCTCGAGCGGGATCCGATGCTGTTGGTACGAGAGCTGGACTGGGTAGCCAAGCGGCAGATGATACGGTCCTACATGGAGCGGAGGGGATGCGGCTGGAATGATCCTCGGGTGTTGATGCTGGACCTCCAATACCACGACGTCCGCCCAGAAAAGGGCTTGTATTACACACTGGAGCGCAGCAACCATATTGACCGGCTGCTCCTGGACAGCGAGATTGCCAAAGCGGAGCATACGGCCCCGACAAATACTCGGGCCTATTTCCGGGGGAACTGTCTGAAGAAGTTTCCTCGTGAGGTGTACGCCGCCAGCTGGACGTCGGTGCTGTTCGACGTGGGGAATACCTCGATCAAGAAGATCCCGTTGATGGAGCCTCTGCGCGGGACCGAGTCTCTGACACGCGAGCTTCTGGAGGGATCCGACTCGGCGGAATCGTTGCTTGCCAAGCTGGCCGCCTGACCGTCTTCCACCCGAGCCGGCCATCCCCGTGCGAGGTGATACCTAAACTCAGGTGCCGGTCGATCTGAACCTGCAGGAGACGATGGACGTGCCGCTGTTTCCGGACGACTACGGCTCAAGTTTCTTTGACTACCTTATTCAGCAGCGTCCGGATCTGGCCCCGGCCGGCCGCGGATTCACACCCGCGCCATCCCCGCCGTTGCTCGATGAGAGCCGCGGACCCTCCATCCCACCGATTTCGCATGGCACGACGGTGTTGGCGCTCAAATACCAGGGCGGAGTCGTGGTCGCAGGTGACCGTCGGGCGACCGAAGGCTTTCAGATTGCGGGCCGCCGCATCGAGAAAGTGTTCAAAATTGACGAGCACTCGGCGATGGCGATTGCCGGCGCCGCCGGACCCTGCATCGAGATGGCGAAGCTGTTTCAGACCGAACTCGAACACTATGAAAAGCTGGAAGGGGTGCAACTGTCGTGTGAAGGGAAGGCGAACAAGCTCGGCCAGATGGTCAAGGCCAATCTGCCGATGGTCTTCCAGGGACTGGTCGCAGTCCCGATCTACGTAGGGTATGACCTCAAGCGGGCGGAGGGACGCATCTTCAAATACGACATCACAGGCGGCCGCTACGAGGAATCGGACTATCACTCCATCGGCTCCGGCGGAAAGGACGCACGGAATACGATGCGGGAACATTTCCGTAGAAACCTGTCTGAAGAGGAGGCGCTCAGGCTTGCCTTGCTCGCGCTCTACAATGCCGCCGAGGAAGATGTCGGAACCGGAGGGCCGGACATGGTGCGGGGAATCTACCCGACCGCCAAACTGGTCTCCGCCGGAGGCATTACGGACGTCGAGGACCCGCGTATCGGAACGGTCTACACCGCACTGATTGAGGGGCGCAAGAAGGAGGTTTAGGCATGCCATTGCCCTATTACGTCTCTCCTGAGCAGATGATGCAGGACAAGGCGGAGTATGCCAAGAAGGGCATCGCGAAGGGACGGTCCATCATCGCCATGGAGTATGCGGACGGGGTGTTACTGGTCGCCGATAATCCTAGCGCCTCCTTGTACAAGATTTCTGAAATTTACGACAGCATCGCATTCTCCGGTGCCGGCAGATACAGCGAGTTTGAGAACCTGCGCAAGGCCGGCATCCGACATGCTGACCTGAAGGGGTTCATGTACAGCCGCGAAGACGTCACGGCCAGGTCCCTTGCCAATGGCTACTCGCAAAGCCTCGGCACGATCTTCGGCCAGGAACTCAAGCCGCTGGAAGTGGAAATTCTGGTTACGCAGGTCGGTGAACAAGGACGCCCGAATGAGATGTATCGAATTTCATTCGACGGGAGCATCTTTGATGAACGGGGCTTTGCCGCGATCGGGGGACGTGCCGAGGCCCTGCTGGTCTTTCTCAAGGAGCGATACAAGGGCGAGCCCCCGACCTTGAAAGCGGCTCTCTCCCTCTGCATGGCAGCCCTGGAAAGCGTGACGAATCAGAAACTCCCGATCGAGGGGCTTGAAGTCGCCGCGCTGGATCGCACTCGCGCGGGTCGCAAATTCCTTCGCATTCCGCCAGCCGAGTCTCGCCAGATCCTTGCCTGATATTGAAGAACACCTCGCGGGAGTGTATGCTGGAGTGTCTTCCGTGCAGAACCCGCTGCGTCCCTATGAAACAGCGAATCTTCGGTCTTGAGAATGAGTACGGCCTGATCTTTTCGCCCAACGGGCGCATCTATCTCCCGATGGAGAAGGTCCTCGGGTATATCTTCGAGGGCCTCATCCCAAACAGCTGGCCCTCGAACGCTTTTCTGATCAACGGTGCGCGGTTTTACCAGGATACGGGCTGTCACCCGGAATATTCGACGCCCGAGTGCGACAATATTCTGGATCTCGTCATCCATGACAAGGCCGGGGAGCGCTTGCTGGAGGCCTGTCTCCCCGCAGCCGAGGAGCGGCTCAGAGAAGAGGGACTCTCGGGAGAGATTTATATCTTCAAGAACAACACCGACTCGCTCGGTAATACCTATGGCTGCCACGAAAATTATCTGATGCGTCGGGACGTGGATTTCTGGAAGGTGACCGAACAGCTCATTCCGTTCTTTGTGACGCGTCAGATCTACTCCGGATCCGGCAAGGTCCTAAAGGTCTCGGGCAAGCCGCAGTATTTCATTTCGCAGCGAGCTCAACATATCCACGAAAAGACCTCCTCATCCACGACCTCTTCCAGGAGCATTATCAACACGAGGGACGAGCCCCACGCCGACGCCGAAAAATATCGTCGGCTTCACATCATCGTCGGCGATTCAAACATGTCCGAGTACGCCACCTACCTTAAAGTGGGGACCGCCGCGTTGGTCCTGTCCATGATCGAGGACGGGTACACCGTCGCCGGCATCGAGCTGGAAGATCCGGTGAAAGCCATCCGTGAGGTTTCTCGCGATCCGACATTGAAAAAAAAGGTGAAACTGGACGATGGCCGGCAAATGAGCGCCATCGAGATTCAGCGCGCCTATTTGGAGCGAGCGCAGGAGTACCTGAGCGCGCAGGCGCACGATCCGATCATGGAGGACGTGCTGGCGAAGTGGTGTCCAATGTTGGATCGCCTGGAAGACGACCCGATGCAGTTGTTCCGAGAGGTGGACTGGGTCAGTAAGAAGCTGGCCATTGAGTCCTATGTCAACAAGAAGGGGTGCGGGTGGGACGATCCGAGAGTCTTTCTGATGGATCTCCAGTATCATGATATCAAGCGGACGCGAGGTCTGTATTATTTGATGGAGTCACGCGACATAACCGAGAGGGTCGTGGACGAAGAAGCGGTGCAACGCGCGATGTCGGTCCCGCCACAAACGACTCGGGCCAAAGTGCGGGGAGACTTCATCCGGTTCGCCAGAGCGAAGAACCGGTCTTACACGGTGGACTGGACCTATCTGAAGCTGAACGGGTACTGGGAAGAGACGATCCTATGCATGGATCCATTCAGTGCCATCAACCGGCGAGTGGAAGAGTTGGTCTCGCAGGTGGCCGGCTTGCGGTTCTACCGATGATGATCAACGGCGTCGACCGAATACGAGCAACGAAGAGCCGAACGGATCTGGTGTTTATCATGGCCGTTGTGCTCTTGGCCAGCGTCTTCCCGGTCAATCTCCTGCCGAGCGCTCCCCATGAGCTCCGTGGGACTGACGGGCAGTTCAGCGGTAAGCAAGGGGAGGTGCTGTTGGTGAAGGTACCGGTCGGCGGTCATCCGACCGAAGTGGTGGGACGGTTTCTCGGTCGCCAGATTCCGTTTTTTCAAGATACCGTGGCGACCTACATGGGACTGGTGGGTATCGACATGCAGGATGCCCCCGGCACGCATGAGCTCGCCGTCGAGGTGAAGGATCCTGCTGGGCCACGCCTGTTGAGCTACAACGTGCTGGTCATGAAAGAGAAGTACCCGGTCCAGCACCTCACCCTGCCGAAAGAGATGGTCGATCTGAATGAGGAGAATCTGGTCCGAGTCAAGTCTGAGCAAGAACGGGTGCGGCTCGTGTTGGATGCCGTGTCCCGGAATCGGCTCTGGAACGGCGTCTTCATCGAGCCGGTGCGGGGAGAGGTCACGGGTGCGTTCGGCCGCGTGCGGATTATCAACGGCCAGCCACGGGGTCCTCACAACGGGGAAGACATAGACACCCCCCTCGGGACCGAAGTCGTCGCGATGAATGACGGGATCGCCAGGTTGACCGTGGACCACTTTTTTTCCGGCAAGGGGGTGTTCGTGGATCACGGCCTCGGGCTGTATTCCATGTATTTTCACCTTTCCGAGATCACGGTGCAGGACGGCGAGGCGATCAAGCGCGGCCAGATGATCGGCAAGGTGGGCGCATCCGGCCGCACCACCGGTCCCCACCTTCACTGGGGAGTTCGTCTCAACGGCGCCCGAGTGAACCCTTTTTCCCTCGTGAAGCTCCCGCTTGACGGCACAACGACAGCTGCGCGCTAGTCAATGCAGGAACGGCAATTGCACCTTGCCATCAGCGAGAGCGACAGCACGTACGCGGAGTCAACCCAAATGGTCAGAACCCCTCGCACCTGTCTCCAGCAGCCAGCCAGATCGTCGTGCGCGCGGTGGTTCCCCGAGATCGTCGGATTGATCGTAGTCTGCGGATTCGGCGCCTGCGCCACGATCCCGAGCAAGTTCGTCAGACAAGCTGAACCAAGCGTCACGCTGACGGCTCTCACCAGCAATCCCGACGCCTATCGCGGCAAGGTCGTCATTTTGGGAGGAGTGGTCGTGGCTCAGAAACAGGAGGCCGGTCGCATCTGGCTTCTGGTGAAGAACCGCCCCCTCGATGCCGATTATGTTCCGCACATCCCTGCCTCGCTGGATCAGCCGGAGGCGAGCGGATACTGGGTGATGATCTCTCCGGAAGGCTTGCCCAAGACGTTGAAGAACTGGTCAC
>Ga0184633_10000114_pt1 | contig 23409 bp, 21 predicted proteins | sample PLM31_170_b1_FD_133156 | JGI IMG/M metagenome (GOLD analysis project Ga0184633, IMG submission 133156) | Groundwater sediment microbial communities from an aquifer in East River, Colorado, USA - PLM3-1_170_b1 | ecosystem: Environmental > Terrestrial > Soil > Riparian zone | place: USA: East...
GCGCATTGACAAGACCAGTGCCGGTGTCTACGATGTAGACACGTGTAGATACATTGGGGGTGATGCGATGGCGACCAAGGGGCTGCGGATGGAACTCATGGTGTCGAAGTGGGGCAACAGCCTTGCGGTGCGCTTGCCGGCTGAATCGGCCAAGAAGATCGGTGTGGGTGAGGGGGATACGCTTATTGCGGAGGTCTCGGCTGACGGGCGCCTGGTCCTCGCCCCGGAAGGCCGTGCGATCGGCAAGGCCGAATCGCGCCGCCTGCGCCAATTCCTCGACCGTCAGAAGGAAACGGCGCCGGTGGTCGGGGAGATGCGCCGCGGCGCGCGCTACTGATGATCTACGTCGATACGAGCGCCCTGGTTCCGGTCTTCATCCGGGAGCCGAAGAGCGAGGCGGTCATAAGCTGGCTTGAGTCTTCGGGCGAGCGTCTGGCGATCAGCGAGTGGTCCCTGGTTGAGTTCGCTTCGGCTGCCGCGATCAAGGTGCGCACCGGCCAGGCGGCAGCGAACCTGGCGAAGCAGGCCACGGCGCGGGTCCACGAATTCGCACAGAAACATTGTATGGTCGCCGTTCCCGGACGGGAGGAATTCCGCCGCGCCGCCGAGTTGGCGGGCGACGACACGTTGAAGCTGAGGGCGGGCGACGCGCTTCACCTTGCCATCGCAGTAAGTCTGAGCGCACAGGGCATACTTTGCCTAGACGACGCGATGATCGAGAGCGCCAAGTCACTCGGGATGAACGTAGTAACCGTTTGACCGAGAGCTGGTTGAATCAGCAGACGCGGTATGACTTGTGGCATGCGGACCAAATATCAAGCACAACGGTCTCTCTAGCGGCTGAAGAAAAGTGACGAATGAGAAACCATGACCGTGGATCGCCTTTCCGTTCGGTCCGTCTCTGCGCCTTAGTTCCGGCACGAGCGCGGGAGAAGCCGCTGTGCCGCACTGCCCGCCCGGCAGGTCCACGTCAGGGCGCCGGTTGGGTGCTTCTCCGGCACGAGCAGTAGGGTCACCGCGGCGTCGATGACCACCGCCGCGGCGCGGACCCAGAACCCGGCGTAGATCGGCTCGCCGCCGGTCGCGGTGCCGTCGGTGACGCGCGCGGCCGGCCGTTCGGGTCGAAGTCGGGCCAGTTCGAGTTCCGGCGCGGCGCGTCCGGGTCGCTGATGTCGCCCGGGACCTCGCCCGGATGCTGGACGTTGACGAACGCGGTGCGGCCGTCGGGCGTCATCGTGAAGCCGGTGATCTCGCAGCCGCGCGGGCCGACGAGAAAGCGCTTGAACTCGTCCGTCGCCGGATCGGCGGCGAGCATCTGGTTGTTGCCGAGCGGCGCGAAGTCGCCCTTGCCGAGCGCCGTCGGCACGGTGATCTACCGCTCCAAGATGCACCTGGGTCTCAAGCGCAACTTCCAGGTGATGCCGGGCGCCGAGTGGCTGGAGTTGCTCTGCCGCCATATGCCGGATCGCTACGAGCACCTGGTTCGCTACGTCGGCTGGTATTCGAATCGGGCGCGGGGCGCGAGCGGGCGAAGGCTCTGAGGCCGCAAGCCGCGGCGCAGTCCCCCGCTGCACTCGTCGAACCGATGACCGAGTACGCCTCGCGTGCAGAACACGATCTGGACACCTCGCAATGATCACCGCAAGCGCGACGTCCTCCTGTGCCTGAAACGTAGCGGGGCCGCCGAAGCGGCCCCGAGGGCGCGCGCGTGATCGGTTCCGGCGAGGCTGCGGGATCCGTGACAAATTCACGGGCGCGCGGCGCTCGAACGGGCTCTCGCTGTACGTTGCGCGAAGCGCGGTACCGACGATTCGCTCTCGAGGGCCCCGTGAACGGGGCTAGAATGCCGCCGGTGCGGCGTCCGCCGCAAACTGCATAGCGCGAGCGATCGTGCAGACCCTCCAGGCCGCGAAACCAATTGCCCTGATCGTCGAGGACGACAGCCACATCGTCCACCTGCTCCGTTTCATCCTGGAGCGCGAGGGCTACGAGGCGCAGGTCGCGACCGACGGCCGGGCCGCGCAGGGTCTCATCGCGCGTCTCGCCCCGCCGGCGGTGGTCATCCTGGACGTGATGCTCCCGTACGTGGACGGCTACCAGTTGCTCGCCGAAATGCGTGCGCGCTCCGGCTGGGAGATGCTGCCGATCATCATCCTCACCGCCAAGTCTCAGGAGAAGGACATCGTGCGCGCGCTCGACGCCGGTGCGAACGACTATGTCGTGAAGCCGTTCAAGCCCGAGGAGCTGCGCGCCCGAGTCAAGCGGCTCGTAAGGGCATGAGGCGCGGCGCGGGTGCGCTCTTTCTGGCGGTTGCGCTGCTCGCGCCGTGGCCCGCGCCGGCACAGATCAGCGAAGCCGAGGCGGGCCCTGTCGAGCGCACGACCGAACGGCCGGACCAGCCCGCGACGGAGATCGAGGCGGGTTTCTCGCACGAGAACCTGACGTCCGGGTACTCGGACTGGAGCAGCTTGTACCTCGAGGGGGCGCATCACTTCGCGCCACGCCACACGCTCTACGGCCTGCTGCGCGAGACCGAGCGCTTCGACCTGCGCGATCTCCAAGTCGCGGCGGGGCTCTACTACCCCGTTGCCGAGCGTTGGACGGCGCTGGTCGAGGCGAGCTACGCGCCCCACCATCGCGTGCTGCCGCAGTATTCGGTGTTCGGCCAGCTGCATCGCGCGCTCCCTGCGGGCTGGGGCGCGGCGCTCGGATACCGGTACAGCGAATACAACGACACCACCGCGGGCGCGCTCGTGTTCGATCTGGAGCGCTACTTCGGCAACTTCCGCGGCGCGTACACGCTCTACGTGGGGCAGATCCCGGGCGCGCCCACGGTCTCGGCACACCGCTTCCTGTTGACCTACTACTACGGCGAGAGGAGCTCGGTCGGCGCGTCGTTCGCCTTCGGCGAAGAGGTGGCGAACGTCGGCCCGCCGCTCGGCGTGACCACCACTGCTGTAAGGACCTTTGCGCTGTTCGGACGACATTGGTTCGCGCCTGCCTGGGCGGTCTCCTACGAGCTCGTCGCGCAGGAGCAGGGCAGCCTGTACCGGTATGACGGGATCCGCCTTGGGCTCCGGTATCGCTTCTGAGGTCCTGCTGCGGGCCGTCCTCTGGATCGGGGCCGGAGTGATGGCCGTCTCGGTCGGGCTGCTCGCCGCCGTCGCCCTGGCCCGCCTCGGGCTGGTGAAGCGGCTTGCAAGGGAGCGATCCTTCGTGGCGCTCTGGGAGCCGCTGCTGGTCGAGTGCGTCGCGGCCGTGCCCGCCGACTGCCCGGCGCTTGCGCCGCGCGACGCGGAGCTCTTCCTGCGGCTCTGGAGCCGCGTGCACGACGCGGTGCGCGGCGCGGCCCAGGAGCGCTTGAACGAACTCGCCCGGCAGGTAGGGGCCGGTCGCGTCGCAGTCGAGTTCCTCGCGTCGCGCAACCTGCGCAGACGGCTGATCGCCGTGCTCACCGTGGGTCAGCTGCGCGAATCGGCGGCCCGGGCGCAGCTCGAGTCGGTGCTCGCCGATGCCCGCCCCGGGTTCTCGCTTGCTGCCGCGCAGGCGCTGCTGCGGATCGACTGCGCCGGGGCGCTCGGCCCCGTACTCGCCGCGGCCGGGGAGCGCGAGGACTGGGCGGCAGCCAAACTGGTGAGCATGCTGCAGGAGGTGGGTCCGGCGCAGGTGAGCGCGGCCCTGGCGGACGCGGTCAACAGCGCGCTGAGTGATTCGGGTGCCGAGGCGCGAGTCGTGCGACTGCTCAAGCTCGCACCGACTGCGCACGGGGAAGTCCTGCGGCCGGCCGTGCTGCGCGTGTTCGAGCGGGGTCGCGACCCCGAGACCCTCGCAGCGGCGCTCGCAGCGCTTCAGCATCCTGACGACGTCGAGCTGGCGCGCCGCCACGCCCGCCATGCCGACGCGGTTGTCCGCCTGCAGGCCGTCAAGGCGCTCGCGCGGCTTGGCGTGCTCAGGGCCCAGCGGGTGCGCTGGCAGCGCGGCCTCGCCGAGAGCCTGACCATGAACCTCGCGCTCCTCTTCCATCCCCGCGGGGGTGCGCCGGGCTGGATCGCGTTCCCGTTCATGGCGGTGTTCGAGTGGCTCGGCCCGCTCATCGAAGTGTCAGGCTACCTGTTCCTGGGCTTCGGCTTCGCCTTCGGCCTGGTCTCGGGGCTCGCATTCACGGCGTTCCTGTTGCTGGCATTCGGCCTGGGAATGGTGCTGTCGATCAGCGCGCTCCTGCTTGAGGAGCTGTCGTTCCACGTCTACGCCCGCCCGCGGGAGGTCGCGGGCCTCGTGGCCGCCGCCGTGATGGAGAACTTCGGCTACCGGCAGCTGATCTCGGTGTGGCGCCTGTGGGGGCTCCTGAGGTGGATGGTGGGCGCGAAACAGCGCTGGGGGGACATGACCCGCACCGCCAGCTGGCAGCGCACCAGGTGACCCGATGGAAGAGTCGCGCAGCCGCTCAAGCCGCGTCGCCCGGCGCCTCCTCCGGAGGAGGCCTTCGCCGCGCGCCCACCCGGTGGCGCTGGCGGCCACCTCGGTGCTCGCGCTGGCGCTCGCGCTGTCGGCGTGGAACGCCGCGCGCACCGATGCGCAGGAGCAGGCGCGCCAGCGGTTCGAGTCCGAGGTTGCCGTGTTTGGCGCGTCGGTCCGTGCGCGCATGCAGGAATTCGTGCAGCTCCTGCGCGGCGCAAAGGGGTTGGTTGCCGCGACCGAGCGCGTCGACCAGGGCGAGTGGCAGCGCTACGTTCGCGTGCTCGACATCGGCACCGCGTATCCGGGCATCCAGGCGGTCGCCTTCGCGCCCCGCGTCCCGGCGCCGGCGCTCGCCGCCCACGTCCGGGAGCGGCAGGCCGAAGGGCTGCGCGACTACCGCGTGTTTCCCGAAGGCGACCAGGCCGAGTACGCGCCAATCGCGTACGTTGAGCCGCCCGCCGGCCGGAATCTGCGCGAGGTCGGCCGCGACCTGGCGGCGGAGCCGGTCGCGCGCGAGGCGCTCGAGCGCGCGCGCGACAGCGGGCAGGCGGTGATCACCGCGCGGGTCGAGCTCGAGTCCGACGACGGGCGCGCGCCGCAGCCGGGCGTCCTGATGGTCCTGCCGGTGTACCGCAACGGCGCGCCGGCCGGGACCGCGGCGGAGCGGCGCGACGCGCTGCGCGGCCACGTCGTCGGCGCGATCCGCGTCGCGGACGTGGTACGCACCCCGCTGGCGGTCGAGCTGCGAGTCCGGGACGGTGCCGTGCCGCTCTTCGACAACGCCGCCCTTGCTGCCGCGCTGCGGGGCGGCGTAGCACCGCAATTCACCGCGACGGCGAAGCTGGAGGTGGCCGGGCGCGCATGGCACGTCGATATGGCGTCATTGCCGCCGTTCGAGGCGGCGGTCGACAGCGAGCGGCCGCGCTTCGTGCTCATTGCTGGGCTGCTCGTCGGTGCGACGGTGGTGATGGTCGTGTGGCTGCTGCTCACGCTGCGCGCGGCCGCCCTCGGCTTCGCGAACCGCATCACCCGGGATATGCGCGAGAGCGAGGAGCGCTTCCGGCTGCTGGTCGCCGGCGTGCAGGACTACGCGATCTTCATGGTCGACCCGCAAGGTCGGGTGGCGAGCTGGAACGCCGGCGCAGAACGGACCAAGGGGTACCGGGCCGAGGAGGTCGTCGACCAGCACATCTCGATCTTCTACCCGCCGGAGGACGCCGCCGCGGGCAAGCCGGAGCGCGACCTCGAGCGGGCGCGGGCCGAGGGGCACGCGGAGGACGAGGGCTGGCGGGTCCGGGGCGACGGGCAGCGGATCTGGGCGACGGTGGTGCTGACGGCGCTGCGCAACCCCGCCGGTGAGCTGGTCGGCTTCTCGAATGTCACCCGCGACCTGACCGAGCGCATCCGCACGCGCGAGCGGCTGCGCGCGAGCGAGGAGCGGCTCACCCTCGCGCTAAGGAGCTCGAACCTGGCGTTCTTCGACTGGAACGTCGACACCGGGGAGGTGCTGCTCTCGGCTGAGTGGGCCGCGATGATCGGTGACGAGGTCCGGCCGGTCCGCATCAGCGTCGATGCGCTGCAGCGGCTCGTTCACCCGGACGACGCGCCGGGCGTGGCGGCGCAGGTGGCGGCGCTGCTGAAGGGGACGATCCTGTCCTACCAGGCCGAGCACCGCGTGCGCACCATGACCGGCGACTGGTGCTGGATCCAGAGTTCCGCGCGCGTCACCGATCGCGATGCGGCCGGCCGCGCGCACCGCGTCACCGGCACCAACGCCGACATCACCGAGCGCAAGCGCGTGGAGCAGTTGAAGGAGGAGTTCGTGGCGACGGTGAGCCACGAGCTGCGCACGCCGCTCACCGCCATCGTCGGCTCGCTCGCGCTGGTGCACGCGGGCGAGACCGGGGAGTTGCCCGCGACGGCGCACGAGTTCGTCGGCATCGCCTACGAGAACAGCGAGCGGCTTACCGCGCTGGTCAACGACATCCTCGACCTCGAGCGCCTCGAGTCGGGGCGCACGGAGTTCCGCATCGAGCCGGTCGAGGTCGCTGCATTCCTGGCCCGTGCCCTGGCCCTGAACGCCGCTTACGCGGATCGCCACGGCGTGCGCTTCGCGCTCGCCGACGTCCCGTCGGGCGCATATGCGGCCGCGGATCCCGACCGGCTGATGCAGGTCGTGACCAACCTGCTGTCCAACGCCGCCAAGTTCTCGCCGCGCGGGGTCGAGGTCACGGTCGCCGCGTACGCGGCGGACGGCAGAGTGCGGCTTGCGGTCAGCGACCGCGGCCGCGGGATCCCGGACGAGTTCCGGGGCAGCATCTTCGGGAAGTTCGCGCAGGCCGACAGCTCGGACTCGCGCCAGAAGGACGGCACGGGGCTCGGCCTCGCGATCGCCAAGGCGATGATCGAGCGGATGAGCGGCCGCATCTGGTACGAGAGCGAGGTCGGCCGCGGCACGACGTTCTTCGTCGACCTGCCGGCGGCGGCGCGGAGCTGAGCGGGCGCCGGCTCAGCCGAACTCGATGATCGGCTGATCGACCGCCAGGGGCCGATGCGGGTCATTGCCCTGATCGACGATCCGCGGGTGGTACGGCGCATCCTGGAGCACCTGGGACGCTCGCGCGCCACCGAGCGGGGCCCGCCCGTACCCGCTCCCGACTGGCCGGTGAATGCCGTCATTCCGCTCACGTACCACCGCCTACCCGACATCGCGTGCCGGAGACGATCCGCCTCGTGGTACTTAATCGCTTCACCTCGCTGAACCCAGAAGCCGTGCTGGTTAGTGCTTCCTAACCTAGGGGCTGGGCACCCCCAAGTTCCCCATATAAATGCAGACCGGTGAGATATCGAGGTACCCTGAAGTGATTTTATTTCAAATAAATTGTATATTTTGAAATAACTTCAAAGGAAGGCCATCTGACCGGCTGTTGGCAGAAATAACGGGACTTCTCAATTAAGGGTATTTCAATGACTACAGATTGAAATTATGGACGCGATGCAATCAAAGGCCGGGCGAACCGTGGCGCAAGCCACCGGCTATCTCGCCTACGTTCCAGCGCCCCTGCCGCCAAATCCCCCGGTCGAACTCGACGCGGAAACGATCGAGCTGCTTTCTCGCGCCGACCACGTACTAGGGAAACTGGATGGGATCGCCACCCCTATTCTGCCGAATCCTGATCTTTTCGTCGGCATGTACGTGCGCAAGGAAGCGCTTCTTAGCTCCCAGATCGAAGGTATCGATTCAACACTCGATGAAGTCATCCGGTTTGAAGAAGGGGACGAGCCTTCCGAAGGCAAGCGGCTTCACGATACGGCGGAAGTCGTCAATTACGTCCGTGCCCTGAATTACGGTCTCCGGCGCCTCGGCGAGCTGCCGCTATCCCTCCGGTTGATTCGGGAGATACATGCTGAGCTCATGCGCGGTGTGAGGGGCGACGGAAAAGCCCCAGGAGAATTTCGCGTTACGCAGAACTGGATTGGACCGCCAGGAATCAATCTCGCAAACGCGACGTTTGTTCCTCCGCCTGTTCCCGAGATGAAGGAAGCGCTCGATAACTTCGAGAAATTCCTGCATGAGAGGAGAGAGCATCCCGAACGAGCTCACCACCCGGTGATTATTGAATGCGCACTTATACATGCGCAATTCGAGACGATTCATCCGTTTCTGGACGGCAACGGCCGACTTGGACGTTTGCTAATCGCGCTCTTGCTGCACGAGCGGCATTTGCTCTCTCTACCACTTCTGTATTTGAGTCTTTACCTCAAACTCAACCGCCTCGAGTATTACGATCGGCTAACAGCCGTGCGGAAGAACGGCGACTGGGAAGGGTGGACAAAATTCTTTCTGAAGGGGGTCGACCAGACCGGCCTTGAGGCGTTCGAGACTGCAAAGAAGGTAATTGCGTTTCGCGAAGCTGCAATCCGCACCGCCAGCTCGTTGGGCCCCACGGAGCTCAGGCTCATTGAGTTTTTGTTCAGTCATCCACTGACTGACATTCAGACGGCCCAGAAGCATCTCGGCGTTTCATATAACACGACCGCGGGCGCGATCGCCAAGTTGGAGAGCGCGAAATTTGTGAAAGAAACGACTGGCAAGCAACGCAATCGAGTTTTCCGATTTGCTTCCTATTTGGAGCTGTTCGAAGTTCCGGCAGCGCCCGCAGCGGCGAGCCCCCAACGCAGCGCAAGTTAACCTATCGGTTAGCTAGCCAGCCAATGATGGAATGTTCTTACGAGCACCTATGGCGTCTACCTCGTGGGCATGACGCAGCGCAAAGGCGATCGCGTGCTCGGCTCGCAGCTCACGGGCCTCGTGGTGCCCTACGCGGAGGAGCTGCGCGAGCTCGGGCCGGATGAGAACCTGCTGAAGGAGCTCGCCGAAGCGACCGGCGGCGCGGAGCTGTCCGATCCGCGCGACGTCTTCCTCGAAGCGCGGCGGCCGTTCCGCGTCGCCCTCGACATCTGGCCCTGGCTGGTTGCGCTGGCGGCGGCTCTGGTGCTTCCGGAGATCGCCTTGCGCCGCGCCGATCTCGGCGCGTGGCTCCGCCGGCGCCGGAAGCCGGATCGACCCTAGGCGCTCGGCCGGATCCTGTTTCGCCTATTGCGCGAGGAAGCTCTGGTCCTCGTAGAAGTTGACGACGCCCTTGAGGTAGTACGCGTAGTCAACGTTCGGATGGTTCGGGTGGAGCTTGACCACTGAGTCCGGGCGCCACGATCGCCGCTCTACGACGGCGAGACGAAGCGCACCGCGAGGGCCGCGATGTCGTCCGACTGCGGCGCCTCGCCGGCGAACCGCTCGACGCCGTCGGTCACCGCGCGCACCAGCTCCGAGGCGCTCTTGCCGCGAAGCCCGGCGAGCAGAGCTTCGAGTCGCCCTTCGCCGAAAGCGACGCCGTCCGCGTTCATCGCCTCGGTGACGCCATCGGTGAAGGCGAAGAGCGAATCACCCGGCGCGAGCCTGACCGTCCCCGTCATGTAGTCCGTGCCGGGTTTCGCCGCCAGCGGCAGGCCTTTGGGCACAGTGACGGGCCGTACGCCGGTCGAGCCGAGCACGTAGGGCTCGTTGTGCCCGGCATTCGCGTAACGCAGCGTGCCTGTTCCGAGGTCGATCGCGCCGAGGAACAGCGTGACGAACATGGTCGCGTCGTTCGCCCGCGCGAGCTCCTCATTTGCGCGCCTCAGGACCTCGCCCGGGTCGAGCGGCCCGGCTGGCGAGCTCGCGAGCATGCGCACCACGTTCATCGACCGCGCCATGAAGAGCGCTGCTGGCACGCCCTTGTCCGATACGTCTCCGATCACGAGCACCGCGGTGCCGTCGCCGAGGCGAAAGAAGTCGTAGAAGTCGCCACCCAGCTCGCGCGCCGGCTTGAGGACCGCCGCCACCTCGAGCGGATTGCCGGGTCCGGGCGCCGGGAAGCGGGTGGGAACCATCGATGCCTGGAGCTCGCGGGCGGCGCGGAGCTCCGCCTCCATGCGCTCGAGCTGCGCCGCCGCCTGGTCCCGCAGCCGCTTCTTCTCGAGGCACGCGCCGATGCGCGCCTTGAGCAGGACCGGGTTGAAGGGCTTGGGGAGATAGTCCTCCGCGCCGAGCTCGATACAGCGCACCACGCTGTCGAGCTCCTGCAGGGCGGAGATCATCACCACCGGTAGCCGGTGCAGCCGGCCTTCGGCCTTGAGCCGTTCGAGTACCTGGTAGCCGTTGAGCTTGGGCATCATGACGTCGAGCAGCACGAGATCGAACGGCTCGGCGCTCAGGCGCTCGAGCGCTTCGGCGCCGTCGCAGGCCTGCGTGACCTGCGAGTAACCCTCGAGGTCCAGCAGCATGCTCAGCGTGTACCGGTTGTCCTCGACGTCGTCGACGATCAGAATGCGCGCATCGTTCATGTCGTTACTCGGCGGATACACATCCGGCGGGCGGGATATTCCCCAAGACGGCCCGAGCGTACACCGGGCCAGGCCGCGATTGTCGCCTTCGCGGGCCATCGACATTGCCCCTCCGGCCTCGTGCCGGGATACACTTGCCCCACGACTAGGCTTGGAGCGTGGCCGGACCGGTGCCATGAAACGAGCGGGACTGCGGATCGCCAACCGGCTCGCCGAGCTCGAGAGCGTCCGGCAATGGATCGAGCAGTTCGGCGCGGCGCACGAACTGCCGTTGCCGGTGCTGACGACCCTGCTCGTGTCGTTCGATGAGGTACTGAGCAACATCATCTCCTACGGCTATGCGGACGGGGACGATCACGAGATTTGCCTCAGCATCGCGCTCGACGACGGCGCGGTCTTGGCGGAGATCGAGGACGACGGGGTGCCGTACGACCCGCTCGGTGCACCCTCGCCGGACTTGAGCGGCGGGATCGGCGAGCGGTCGCTGGGCGGGCTCGGCGTCCACTTCGTCAGGACGTTGAACGACGAAGTCAGCTACGAGCGCCGCGGGAACAGGAACCGGTTGAGCTTCAGCAAGCGCGTGCCCAGCGCTTCATAACTAGAGTCTGGGGAGGATGGCGGAGATGGAAATCCTGGTCGGGCAGTCGGAGGGCGTCTCGACGGTCGAGCCGAGAGGCCGGATCGACAGCATCACTGCAAAGGAGTTCGGCGACCGGGTCTGCGCGTTGATCCGGTCCGGCGCAAAGCGCGTCGTCATCGATCTCGCCAATATCGCGTACATCTCGAGCGCCGGGTTTCGCGCGCTCCTGATCGCGGGCAAGCTCGCCGAGGAGACCGAGGGCAAGCTCGCGCTGTGCGGGGTGGCGGGAGAGGTTCAACGCCTCTTCGAGATCTCGGCCTTCGGCACGGCTTTCCAGATCTACCCGACGCGCGAGGAGTGCATCGCGAAGGTGCAGGCGGGGTAGTTGCGCGCCCCCGCAACGGCGCAAGCGTGAAGAAGGCTGCCGATCTCGCGTACGGCGTCGAGGAGGTCCCGCCGCCGTCGGTCCTGTGGCTCGCCGCCCTGCAGCACGTCGGGGTGCTCGCCCTCGTGATGGTTTTCCCGCTCCTCATCGCCCGGGCGGCGGGAGCCTCACCGGCGATCGCGGCGCAGATCCTGAGCGCGGGCATGCTCGCGGTGGGCCTGGCGACCATTGCACAGGCGCGCGCGTATGGACCGATCGGCAGCGGCTATCTCGCGCCGACCGGCTTCCAGGCGGTGTATCTCGGGCCGTCGCTGGCCGCCGCGCAGGCCGGCGGCCTGCCGCTCGTGTTCGGCATGACGATCTTCTCCGGCCTGGTCGAAGCGGCTCTCTCGCGCATCTGGCGCCCCCTGCGCCCGTACCTCCCGCCCGAGCTGTCCGGGCTCGTCGTGCTTCTGACCGGCCTGGTGACCGCGGCGATCGGGATCCGCTACCTGATGGCGGGGCACGATGGCGAGCCGGCGCCCCGCCCGGACTGGGTCGCGGCCGGCTTCACGCTCGCCGTGATGGTAGGGCTCAACCTGTGGACGAAGGGCATGCTGCGGATGTTCTGCGCGCTGATCGGGCTGGTTGCCGGATACCTCCTGGCCGTGTGGTTGGGGCTCGGATCCGCGGCGGAGCTCGCAGCGATCGGCGAGATGTCGCTCCTCGCCATGCCGCGGTTCGACCACGTCGCCTGGTCGTTCGACGCGGCGATGACGGTGCCGTTCGCGGTGGCCGGCGTCGCCGCGGCGCTGAACACCAGCGCCAACGTGACGATCTTCCAGAGACTGAACGACTCGGAATGGGTGCGGCCGGATCTCCGCTCCATCGGCCGCGGGACCCTCACCGACGGCCTCGCCGCCTCGACGTCGGGCGCGCTCGGCTCCTGCGGGTTGTCGACCCTTTCCGCGAGCGTCGGCGTGATCATCGCCACCGGCGTGGCGAGCCGGAGAATCGCGTATGCGATCGGCGCGATCGTCATCGTCCTCGCCTTCCTGCCCAAGTTCACCGCGGTGCTGGTCGCGACCCCCGCGGCCGTCGTGGCCGGCGCGCTGATCTTCATCGCCTGTTTCATCCTGATCGGGGGGATGCAGATCATCACGTCGCGGATGCTCGACGCGCGCAAGTCGCTGGTCATCGGGGTGTCGGTGGCGGCCGCGCTCGCGGTCCTCATGTTCCCCGACGCCGTCACCGCCGCGCCTTCGGGACTCCGGCCGCTGCTCGGCTCGGCGCTGGTGACGGGGACGGTGCTCGCGTTCGGGCTGAACCTGCTCTTCCGGCTCGGCGTGCGGCAGAAGGTGAGTCTCTCGCTCGATCCCGCCGGCGATTACCCGAGGGCGATCGAGGACTTCTTCACGGAGCGCGGGAAGAGCTGGGGCGCGCGCCCCGACATCATCCGGCGCGCAATCTTCGGCGTGACTCAGTTGACCGAGGCGGTGATCGAGAACTGCACTCCGAAGGGTCCGCTCACCATCGACGCCTCGTTCGACGAGTTCAATCTGGACGTGCACGTCGGATACGATGGCGAGCTTCTGGAGCTGCCCGACTCGCGTCCGACGGAGCGCGAAGTCCGCGAGGACGAGGACGGCGCACGCCGGCTGGCGGGCTTCATGCTCCGTCGCAACGCCGACCGCGCCCAGTCCAGCCGCACGGACGGACGGGTCGTAATCCACTTCCATTTCGACCACTGATCGGATTCGGTTCACGGGGGGGGGTATGGATAGACGCAGATTCGTGATGGGCGGTGCGCTTGCCGCCACCGGCGCCGCGGCCGCCGCGCACGCTCCATACGTGATTGCCCAGCCGAAGGTCAAATGGCGGATGGTGACGACGTGGACGCCGACGTTGAACGTCATGCAGGGCTCGGCCGAGCGGCTGGCGAAGCGGGTGGAGGCGATGAGCGGCGGGCGGCTCGCGATCGAGGTGTTCCCGGCGGGTCAGCTCATGCCGCCGCTCGCGTGCTTCGACGAAACGTCGAAGGGCACCGTCGAGGCGTTCATGGGCGCGTCGTACTACTGGGCCGCGAAGGAGCCCGCTGCGCAATGGTTCTGCGCCGTGCCCTTCGGCATGAACCCCGAAGGCATGGCGAGCTGGTATTACCACGCCGGCGGGCTCTCGCTCTGGGAGGAAGCCTACGCTGCGTTCAACCTGGTCCCGCGGCCCGGCCCGGCCACCGGCCCGCAGATGGCAGGGTGGTTCAGGAAGAAGATCAACACTGTGACCGATCTCAAGGGACTCAAGATGCGGATCCCGGGGCTCGGCGGCCGGGTGATCGAGAAGGCCGGCGGGACAGTGGTCCTGACGCCGGGCGGGGAGATCTACCGCGCCCTGGAGCGCGGCGTCATCGACGCTTCCGAGTGGGTCGGCCCGCACGACGACCTGAGGCTCGGACTGCAGAACACGGCGCCGTTCTACTACTACCCGGGCTGGCACGAGCCGGGCACGACGCTCGAATTCGCGTTCAACAAGAAGGCCTACGACGCGCTTCCCGCCGAGCTCAGGCTGATTCTCGACGACGCCGTGGCGGCGATATCGGTGCACGGCTTGACCGAGTACGAGACCGCAAACGCGATCGCGCTCGAGAAGCTCCGCGGCGAGTACAAGGGCAAGGTCGAGATCCTCCAGCTCCCGACGCCCGTGTTGCGCAGCTTGAAGAAGCTCGCGAGCGAGGTGGTCAAGGAGGAATCCGAGAAGAGCCCGATGGCGAGAAAGGTGTACGGCTCCTTTACGCGGTTCCAGACCCAGCTCGGCGGATGGCGGCGGGTGTCCGAAGGCGCCTACCACGAGCTCGTTGCAGTGTGACGGCAGCGCCTCGAGCGGAACCCGGGCGCCTGCAGTGAGAAACTCCATGGTTTCAAGGGGAGCGCCCCATCGCACGGTGATCGGTCTGGCAGCGGCGCTCCTCGGCCTCGTCGCCGTCAGCGCGACAGCACAGGAGCTGCCTCGCGCCTACCGGATCGGCGTCGTCACCGAGGCGTGGGCCGCCAACCACCCGACGGTGCTCGGCTTCAAGGCGGGCTTGCGCGAGCTCGGGCTCGAGGAAGGGCGCGATGTCAGCTTCGACATCCGCTTCACTCAGGGCAAGCCGGAGGCGACCCCGGCCGCAGCCGCGGCGCTCGTGAGCTCGGGCGTGGATCTGCTGTTTTCCTGCGGCGCGGCCGCCGCGCTCGCGGCGAAGGCAGCCACCGCGAAGCTGCCGATCGTGTTCGCCCAGGTCAACGACCCGGTCGCCGCAGGCGTCGTGAGCGAGCTCGGCCGCCCGGGCGGCAACATCACCGGCGTTTCCAGCATCGCGCCCGAGCTGATGCCGAAGCGCGTCGAGGTGCTCAAGACGCTGCAGCCGGGCGTCCGCCGCGTCTGGTTCATCCACGCCCATGGTGACCCCTCCGCCTCAACGGCGCTCGCGCGGGTGCGCGAGGCCGCGCCCCGGCTCGGCGTCGCCATCGTCTCAAGCGCGGTCGCGGGAGCGGGCGATCTCGCCGCGATCCGCCGTGAGTTCCGGGCCGGCGATGCGCTGCTCGCGCCGGACGAGGACGCGCTGGACATACCGGCGGGCCTGCTCAAGCTGTCGCTCGAGGCGCGCGTCCCGGCGATCTTCCCGTCGTCGTTCTGGGTCGGTTACGGGGGGCTGGTGTCGTACGGGCCGGACTACTTCGCCCAAGGGATGCAGGCGGCGCGACTGGCGGCGAAGATCCTGCGCGGGGCGCAGCCGGGCGAGCTGCCCGTGGAAGGCGCCGACGTGATCGATCTCGCCGTGAACCTCCGGACCGCGGGCGCGATGAACATCAGCGTGCCGCGGAAGGTCCTCCTCCGCGCCGACACGATCCGCCGATGAGTTCGCCGATGAGCGCGCCGCAACCGCGCGGGCGGTTGTTCTGGAAGTACCTCGTCTTCCTGCTCGTGCTCGTGGGCGGCGTCCTGGTCGCGAGCAGCCTCATCGAGCTGTACTTTTCCTATGCGCAAGCCCAGCGTGCGCTGGTCGAGGTCGCGCGGGAGAAGGCGCAAGGGGCCGCAGCGCGGATCGAGCGGTTCGTCGTGGAGATCGAGCGCGAGGTGCGGGCGACGACTCATGCCGAAGCCGACGATCCCGCCGTGGCGCCGCCGGGAGGCGTGGTGGGCCGGTACCGCGAAGCGTTGGCGGCTGCTCTCGCCGAGCAGCGCGAACTCGCGTTTCTGCGGCTGCTGCGGACCGAGCGGGCGATCACGGAGATCCGACACCTCGACATCGGCGGGAAGGAGCAGCTCCGCGTGTCGCGGGTGGCGCTCGACGTGACCGGCAGCGGCAAGGATTTCTCCACTACCCCGGTCTTCGCTGCCGCGAAATCGGGGAAGACCTACTTCAGCCCCGTGTATCTCCGGAACCAGCGCGAGCCGCACATGACCATCGCGGTTCCCTCGGGCGAGTACGCCGTCGAGGTGACGGTCGCCGAGGTGAACCTGAGAGCCCTCTGGGACGTGATCTCGCGGATCCGCGTGGGCGAGGCGGGCTATGCGTACGTGGTCGACTCGGCAGACCACCTCGTCGCCCACCCGAATGCCGCGCTCGCCCTGGAGCGGCGCGATCTTACGGGGCTGCCTCAAGTGCGCGCCGCGCGCGCCGGTGGCGCGGCGTCGTCGCCGGATCGAGAGCCGATGATCATCGCCGCCGGCCTCGGCGGCGGGCAGGTGCTGTCCGCGCACGCGGCGATCGGAAACCTGGGCTGGATCGTGCTCACCGAGCAGCCCATAGCCGAAGCGCTCGCGCCGGTGCAGGCGACGATCATCCGGAGCCTCCTCATCCTCGCGTTGGGACTCCTCGCGTCGGTGCTGGCAAGCATCCTTCTCGCCCGCCGGATGGTGGCGCCGATCAGGACGCTGCAGGCCGGCGCCGCGCGGATCGGCGCCGGGGACCTCGGGCACCGGATCGAGCTCCGGACCGGCGACGAGATCCAGGCGCTCGGCGAGCAGTTCAACCGGTCGGCCGCGCAGCTCGAGGAGTCCTACCTCGGCCTGGAGGAGAAGGTCGAGGCGCGCACGCGCGAGCTCGCGGCGACCCTCGCCCAGCAGACGGCCGCGAGCGAGATCCTGCGGCTCATCTCGAAATCACGCACCGACGCGCGGCCGGTGTTCGAGCTGATCGCGCGGCACGCGACCAAGCTGTGCGGCGCGACCTACTCCGCGGTGTACCAGTTCGACGGCAAGCTGATCCACATCGTGGCGCACGACAACTGGACGCCGGCCGCGCTCGAGCAGCTACAGCTCAGCTACCCGCTCCCGCCGAGCCCCGAGAGCCTGGTGGCGCGCGGGATCCTCGAGCGCGCGGTTGTGCACGTGAGCGACGTCGAAACCGAGCCCGACGTGCCGGAGGTGTCGCGCCGCCTCGGCCGCGCGCTTGGCTTCCGGGCGCTGCTGTCGGTGCCGATGCTGCGCGACGGCGCGCCGGTCGGGGCCATTGCGGTGCTGCGCGCCGAGGCGGGGGTATTTTCGGCAAAGCAGGTCGAGCTCCTCGAGGTGTTCGCCGAGAAAGCCGCAATCGCGCTCGAGAACGCCAGGATCTTCGAGGCGCTGGAGGCGCGGACCGAGCAGCTCACGCGGTCGGTGGGCGAGCTGCGGGCGCTCGGCGAGATCGGGCGCACCGTCAGCTCTACGCTCGACCTGGACGCCGTGCTCAGCAGCATCGTCGCCCATGCGGTCGAGCTCTCGAGCGCCGACGGCGGCACGATCTACGAGTTCGACGAGGGCGAGCAGGCGTTCGTGCCCCGCGCGAACTACGGCACGGACGACGGGCTCGTCGAGCAGCTGCGCCAAGCGCGGGTCCAGCTGGGGGGCGACAGCGCGGTCGCCCGCGCGGCTGCGCAGCGCGAGCTCGTGCAGATCCCCGAAATTGCGGCGGACCACGGTTATCGCTTTCGCGAGCTCATGCTCGAAGCCGGCTATCGGTCGCTCGCTGCCGCGCCGCTCGTGCGGGAGGATCGCGTCCTCGGCGGGCTGGTGGTGCGGCGCAGGCAGCCGGGCGAGCTTCCGGAGGAGGTCGTGGCGCTGCTGCAGACCTTCGCGGACCAGTCGGCGGTCGCCATCCACAATGCACGGCTGTTCGACGAGGTGCAACGCCAGAAGCGTTACTTCGAGGCGCTTGTCGAGGCCTCACCGGTGGCGATCGCGACGCTCGACGGCGGCGGACGCGTGGTGTCGTGGAACGCGGGGGCCGAACGGCTGTTCGGCTGGACGTCGACCGAAGCGCTGGGGCGTGAGCTCGACGACCTCGTGGCGACCGGCTCCTCGGAGTTGCGTGCCGAGGCCGAAGCGTACTCGCGGCAAGTGCTCGAAGGCGGTCGGAGCCACTTCATCTCGCGCCGGAGCCGCAAGGACGGGACGCTCGTGGACGTCGAGGCTGCCGCCGTTCCCGTGATCGTCGAAGGCCGCGAGCTCGGCTATGTCGCGGTCTACCACGACATCACCGAGCTCCTCCGGGCGCGGCAGGAAGCGGAAGCCGCCAGCCAGGCGAAGAGCGCTTTCCTCGCCACGATGAGCCACGAGCTGCGCACGCCGCTCAACGCGATCATCGGACTGTCGGAGATGCTCGGCCAGCACACGCAGCGCTTCGGGACGGAGAAGGCCGCCGAGCCGCTCGGTCGCATCCTGCGCGCCGGGCGGCACCTGCTCAACCTCATCAACGATCTGCTCGACCTCTCGAAGATCGAGGCCGGGAAGCTGGAGCTCGTCGCCGAGGACTTCGAGGTCCGGCCGCTGGTTGACGAGGTCGTGGAGACGGCGCGCCCGCTCGCCGACAAGAACCGGAACGCGCTTTCGGCGACGTGCCCGCCGGACCTCGTTCCGTTGCGCGCCGACCGCAAGCGGCTCACCCAGGTTCTGTTGAACCTGCTGTCGAACGCGTGCAAGTTCACGCAGGACGGTCGCGTGGAGCTTACTGTCGCGCTGCGCCGCTCGCGCGATGGAGCGTGGATCGACTTCGTCGTCTCCGATACCGGAATCGGGATCACGCCGGAGCAGATGCCGCGGCTCTTCAAGGAGTTCACGCAGGCCGAGGCGTCGACCCAGCAGAAATTCGGCGGTACCGGCCTCGGGCTCGCGATCAGCCGGAGGCTTTGCCGCATGATGGGCGGCGATCTCAACGTCCACAGCGAGGCGGGCACGGGGTCTACCTTCACCGCGCGGCTGCCGGTGGATGTCGCGAGCGCGGCGCCGGCGGTTGCCGAAGCGGAACCCGAGGCCGCGCGGGCGACGGCCGGCCGGAACGACGTCGTGCTGGTCATCGACGACGACCGGACGGCGCGCGAACTGATCGCCGGTTATCTCGAGGAGCACCGGATCCCGGTCGTTTCGGCGAGCGGCGGCATCGAGGGCTTGCGCCGGGCGCGGGAGCTCCGGCCCGCGGCGATCACGCTCGACGTCCTGATGGCCGACCTGAGCGGCTGGGACGTGCTCGCCGCGCTCAAGGGCGATCCGGACCTCGCTGCCGTTCCGGTGATCGTGACGACCATCGTCGACGAGCCCCATAAAGGCATGGCCCTGGGTGCGGCCGACTACCTCACGAAGCCGATCGACCGGGAGCGGCTGATGCGCACCCTGGCGCGCTACGTTACCGCCGGACGCCGGCCGCGCGTCCTGATCGTCGAGGATGATCCGGCGCAGCGTCAGGTCGTGCGCACCGCGCTGGAGTCCGAAGGCTATGCGGTCGACGAAGCGAGGGACGGGCACGAGGGTCTCGTCCGCCTGCGCGCGACGATCCCGGACCTGATCATCCTGGATCTGCTCATGCCGGGAATGGACGGGTTCGAGTTCGCCGCTGCGCTGCAGGCGCATCCCGACTGGCGGCGGATCCCGGTGATTGTCGTCACTGCAAAGGACCTCACGGCGGACGATCGCCGTCGCCTCGAGGCCGGCGTGGCGAAGATCCTGCTGAAGCACGAGTTCGACCCGCGCGAGCTCGTCGACCAGCTGCGGAGCTCGATTGCCGCAGCCCGCGCGGCGGCCTGAGGACAGCCCCGATGCCGAGGGTGCTCTACGTCGAGGACAACGACGACAACGTCTACATGCTGAAGACGCGGCTCGAGCTTGAGGATGGATTCGAGGTGCTGGTTGCCGGCGACGGCGCGCAGGGGCTGGCCACCGCCGCCGCGGAGCGGCCCGACCTGATTCTGATGGACCTCAACCTGCCGGTCGTCGACGGCTGGGAAGCGACGCGTCGCCTCAGGGCCGATCCCGGAACGCGCGGCATCCCGATCATCGCGCTCACCGCGCACGCGATGGCCGGCGACCGCGAACGGGCGCTCGCCGCCGGCTGCGACGAGTTCGACACCAAGCCGATCGACCTGGAGCGGTTGCTCGGGAAGATCCGTGCAGTCCTCGGTCAACGGTGACGATCGAATCGCGGCGCCGCTAGCTGATCAGGATCACGGGAGGCTAGTCATTCACGGCGCCGGCCGGTACCAGGACGGCACCTGGCCGTGCGCGGCGTATGCGGGGTCGAGCGGCGGGATCCGGTACGCCGCGCGCACGTGCTCGAGCGGCTTGTCCGCGACGGCCCACAGCGTCCAGCCCTCGGCGAACACGTCCGTCGTCACCTCGGCGCCCCGTTCCCACGCGTTCCAGAACTTGTCGGGATCGAGCTGGCCCGTGGTCGAGCCGGCGAAGTGCACGAGCTCGATCCTGAGGATCGGCGGCAGTGGCGACGCGGCGCATGGCGCCGAGCAGCACCTTGCCTTGATCGTCGCTTATCTCGAGCGGCACGGTGCCAGCCTCCGGCCGAAAACGCTCACTTCACCAGGATCACGCGGTAATCATCACCCTTCGAAACCGAACAATCGCCGCGGCGTGTCCCACAGCACCTTGCGGCGCGCGGCGGGGTCGGGCAGCCACGTTTGCACGAGCTCGAGCACCGGGCCGTAGTCCACGCGCTCGGGCATCCGGAGGAACGGCCAGTCCGAGCCCCAGATGCAGGCGTCGGGCGTGTACGCCTCGATGATGGCGCGGACGTACGGCAGCGTGTCCGCGTACGGAGCGCCGCCGCGCGAAAAGCGGAACGGCCCCGAGAGCTTGACGGTCGCGCGTCCGGTGCGGGCGAGGCCGAGGAGGGCCTTGAACCCCGGTTGGCCGAGGCCGGCCTCGGGGGCGGGACGCCCGCAGTGATCGATCAGCAGGCGCACGTCGGAGCGCTCGAGCAGCGGCGCGAGCTCGGCGAGCTGGTCGCGCTCGACCTGCACCTGCGCGAAGAGGTCGAGCGCGGCGAGCTTCTCGAGGAGTCCTGCCGCCCCGGCAAAGCGCGCCACGCCGTGCGCGATGACGTCGAGGCGAACGCCGACCACCCCCGCCGACTTCAGGCGCTCGAGCTCGCTCGCTGGCGCGTCGACGGGCACCACGGCGATGCCCTTGAAGCGGCCGCCGCTCGCGGCGATGCCGTCGAGCAGGCAGCGGTTGTCGGGACCGTACCCCGAGGTCGGCCCGACGACGAGGGCATGGCGGACGCCATAGGCGTCCAGCACGCGCAGGAAATGCGCGGCGGTGCCGACCTCGTGCGGGGCAGGCTTGTAGGCCGCGTCGGCGGCGTACGGAAACCGCGCCGGGTCAAAGACGTGGTTGTGGCAGTCGATCTTGGGTTCGTCGTGGAGGCTCATCGCGACACCGTGCGCTGTGCGCGTGGACTCTAGGACCCCGCGATCCGCTCGTCAACACAGGCTAGAATCGCGCGCTCACGAACGCACCCGGCGAAGGAGGCGGCATGAAGGTGTTCATCACGGGCGGCGGCGGGTTCATCGGCTACCGGCTCGCCCGACGCCTGCTCGAGCGCGGGACGCTCGCGGGGCCCGATGGGACCGCGACGCCGATCAGCGCGATCAAGCTCTTCGACGCCGCCTTTCCGCCGCATCCCGACCCGCGACTCGCCTGCGTGACCGGGGACGTCGCGGCGCCGGGGGCGATCGCGGCGGCGCTCGATCCCGACACGGCGTCGGTGTTCCATCTGGCCGCGGTCGTGAGCGGCGGCGCCGAGGCCGACTTCGACCTCGGCTATCGCGTCAATCTCGACGGCACGCGGCTCGTCCTCGAGCAGTGCCGCGGGCTGCGGCGCCCGCCGCGGCTGGTGTTCGCGAGCTCGGTGGCGGCGTTCGGCGGGAGTCTCCCGGAGGTGCTCGACGACGGGACGATCGCGAACCCGCAGACCTCCTACGGCGCGCAGAAGGTCATCGGCGAGTATCTCGTCACCGACTACACCCGCAAGGGATTCATCGACGGCCGCTCCCTGCGCCTGCCGACGATCGTCGCGCGGCCCGGCCGGCCGAACCTCGCCGCGTCGTCGTTCGCGAGCGGCATCATCCGCGAGCCGCTGAACGGCGCCGTCTCCGACTGCCCGGTGCCGCTCGAGACCGGGATCTGGCTGCTGTCGCCGCGCCGCGTGGTCGAGGCGTTCATCCACGCGCACGACCTGCCGGCCTCGGCCTGGGGCGCGAGCCGGGTCGTGAACCTGCCGGGAATCACCGTCACCGTGCGGGAGGTCGTGGACGCGCTGTGGCGGATCGCCGGCCCGACGGTCGCGGCGCGCGTGCAGCACCACCCTGACCCGCGGGTCGAGGCGATCGTTCGGACCTGGCCGGTCCGGTTCCGCACCCCGCGCGCGCTGGCGATGGGTTTCGCGGCGGACCCGGACATCGACGCCGTGATCCGCGACTACATCCGCGACGAGGCCATCCGGCTCTGAGCGAGCGTCCCCCGCGAGGCCCGGCTCGCTACCGCTTCTCCAGCTCGCTGAGCTGGGGGCTCTTGGGGAAGTTGGTCTTGAAGACCCGGAGCGCGTCGTCGCGCAGGTCCATCATCCCGAGCCGGTCGTAAGCGCGCACGAGCACTGCGAGGGCCGCCTCGGTGGCGGGGGCGTCCGGGTAGGTCTTCAGCGCGTACGAGGCGCGGTTCACGGCGGCGACGTACGCGCCGCGCTTGAGGTACCACTGCGCGACGTAAACCTCGTGCGAGGCCAGGCCATTGACGAGGTATTTCATCCGCGCCGCCGCGTCCGGCGTGTACTTGCTCTCGGGGAAGCGCGTCACCAGCTCCTTGAAGGCATTGAACGAGTCGCGGGCGGAACGCGGATCGCGCTCGGCGGGATCCTGTTTCGACCATTGGGCGAGGAAGCTCTGGTCCTCGTAGAAGTTGACCACGCCCTTGAGGTAGTACGCGTAGTCGACGTTCGGATGGTTCGGGTGGAGCTTGATGAACCGGTCGCACGCGGCGATCGCGGAGGCCGGCTCGCCGTCGCGGTAGTAGGCGTAGGCGCTGTCGAGCTGCGCCTGCTGCGCGTAGCGGCCGAACGGATAGCGCGCCTCGAGCTTCTCGAAGTACTTCACGGCCGTCGCCCAGTTGCCGCCGCTCATCGCGTCCTTCGCCTCGCTGTAGAGGCGTTGCGCGGACCAGCCGACGGTCTCGTCCTGCTCGGCGGTGAGCCGGTCCCACCAGGCGCACCCGGTGAGCCCGAGGACGAGCACAACCGCTACACTACGCAGCATGCGTGTCATGACCACTCGCGACGAAACGCAACCACACGATTATATCCCGGCGGTCGAGCGCCTCATCCCGCCGGCGCTCGCCGGCCTGCGCCTCGACCAGGCGCTGGCGCGCCTGTTCCCGGAGCATTCCCGCACGCGCCTCCAGACCTGGGTGCGCGACGGACGCGTGACCGTCGACGCAGCGCGCGCCGACGTGAAGCGGAAGGTGTGGGGCGGGGAGCTGGTGGCGCTCGCGCACGAGCGCTCCGCGACCGACGCCGCCTACCGTCCGCAACCGATCGCGCTTGCGATCGTGCACGAGGACGCCGCGCTCCTCGTCGTCGACAAGCCGGCGGGCCTCGTCGTGCACCCCGGCCACGGGAACCGCGAGGGGACGCTCGCCAACGCGCTCGTCCATCACGCACCGCAGCTCGCGGCCGTGCCGCGCGCCGGGATCGTGCACCGCCTCGACAAGGACACCTCGGGGCTGCTGGTCGTCGCGAAAACCCCGGAGGCGCAGACGAGCCTCGTGCGCCAGCTCGCCGCGCGAACGGTGAAGCGCGAGTACCTTGCGCTCGTGCGTGGCGCAGTGA
>Ga0184633_10000116_pt1 | contig 23256 bp, 29 predicted proteins | sample PLM31_170_b1_FD_133156 | JGI IMG/M metagenome (GOLD analysis project Ga0184633, IMG submission 133156) | Groundwater sediment microbial communities from an aquifer in East River, Colorado, USA - PLM3-1_170_b1 | ecosystem: Environmental > Terrestrial > Soil > Riparian zone | place: USA: East...
CGGCCTTGGCGTCGACGACGGACTGATGGAGGTGCCAGCCGCTCGAGTAGTACCCCTTCAGGGCGGGGCGGCACATGAACGTCGCGAAATACCCCATGCGCCGGCAGATCTGCTTCGTCGCCGGCCGAAAAAGCAATAGGGCATCCGCTGCGTCGACGCCGCTCTGAGCCGAAAACGTGCACTCGCCCTGGGCCGGTCCCCATTCGTTCTCGACGGAGCGCAGCGGCAAGTCGAGCTTCTGGAAGGCGTCGACCAGGGCCGCGAGGACCGGCTGCATCAGGTCCATGTTCGATTCGGAGTGGTAGGCGTAGCCGGGCTCGACCGGAGTGGTCCGGATCGGGCGCCCGCGGATTCCCGGCGCGCCGACGTGATCCTCGGTCAGGTGTTCCTCCGCAACCCGGAGGAGGTACCACTCCACCTCGAGCCCGACGACATAGCTCATCCCTTTCTCCTGCAGGCGTCGGGTCTGCTTCCTGAGAAGATGCCGGGGAGAGAAGTGAAAGGCCGCGCCGTTGTTGAAGTACTCGTCGCAGAGCACCCAGCCCACGCCGGCCCACGGCAGCACCCGGAACGTGGCGGGGTCGGGGACGAGCGTGATGTTCGGCGAGCCGGTCATCTCATCGAGCCCCATCCCTCCCCCGCGGGTAAAGGAGCTGAAAGTCCGGGCGCCGGCCGAGTCCAGCGTCGTGGTTGCGACGTTGATGTTGTAGCCGTTGGTCAGGGCCTCGAGAAACGCCGGCACGGTCACGGCCTTCGCGCGAGAACAGCCGTGGGGGTCGGCCCAAGCTACGCGGATAAGGCGGAGATCTTCCTTCTGCAGACGCTGCTTCAGCGCTTCGGCTTGCCGCCGCTGCTCGTCGGTCCAAAGCCCGTGCTTTTCTATGAACCCCTGTCTGGTCATCTCGACAGCCTGAGCAAGCGTTCGGCATTGCCGCTCAGGATCTTCACCTTGTCTTCAGCGGACAGCGCGATGCGTTCCATCCACTGCACGCCGGGCTTGCTGCTCTCGACGAAGGGCCAATCGACCGCGAAGAGGATCCGGTCGACGCCCATCTCCTGGATGCAGCAGAGCATCGCCGGATCCGAGAAGAAACCGCTGGTCGTGATGTAGAAGTGCCTGCAGAACGTGTCACGGAACGCCACCGGGCTGTTTCCGGGTCGCGAGAGCGCGTGATCGATCCGCCAGAGCAGGAAGGGCAGGGTTTCGCCCAGATGCCCGAGGATGATCTTGAGGCGAGGGTAGGCGTCGAAGACGCCGCTCAGCACCAGCCGGATGGCCTGGGTCGCCGTCTCGACCGTGAAGCCCCAGGCGGTCGACACCAGGAACGGGAACTTCTCGGCGTAGTCTTTGTAGTACGCGTCGATCACCGCCGGATGCGGGTTCGCTGGATGCACGTAGATCGGCACGTCGAGCGCCTGGGCGCGCTCGAAGATGGGCCAGAACCGCTTGTCGTCGATGAAGAGGTCGCCGCCCGTCAGTCCGTGGATCATCGCGCCCGTCATGCCGAGCTCATTGACGGCGCGCGCGAGCTCGTCAGCTGCGGCTTTGGGGTCGGGCGTCGGCAGCGCGGCGAAGCCGGCGAAGCGGTCGGGGCGGGTCTGGATCGTGCGGCGCAGGCGGTCGTTCACTTCCCGGGCCAGGCGTACGGCGGTTTCTGGATCGAGCTTCTGTGTCGACGGTGCGCCGTGCGAGAGCACCTGCACGTCGATGCCGGCCTCGTCCATTTCCTTCAGCCTGAGCTCGCCGACGTTCTCCAGCTTATCGCGGAGCCGGGCGCCGGCGCGCGCGTCCAATCCCTTGAATAGCGCGGCGAGCGCGGGGTCGTAGTAGTGCTCCTCGATCGCAATGACGCGCTGCTTGGTGGTCGTCGTCACGGCGGGCCTCCTCCTCTAGTGTCGGAACCGATGCGTGGCGTGACTTTAGCAGCCGTTGCACCCGCGCGGGGGGAGCCGTCTCGGGCGGGGGCTCGATCGGCTGGAGGCCGACGACTACGCGCCGGTAGAGATCCACGGCGCGGTCGTGCGATTCGTGGAGAGGTTGCGCTCCGGCCTCGGCAGCGGCTGAGCACGCCGCGCTGCACACGCGCAATTGCTAGTGTTTCGTCTCGCGCGAGGGGCGTCGCGCGCCTTTGGCCCGAATGTGTCGACGAAACCAGCCCTCGATCTCTGCGAAGGTGAGTTCATTGCGAGCAATCCTCACCATGAGATCCTCGACGGCATTGGGCGTCGCGTTCGGTCCCAGCGTCCAGCCACTGCGGTCAAGGAGCACCGAAACGACGATGAACGCTGTTCGCTTGTTGCCGTCGATGAAGGGGTGATTCCGGACTAGGCTCTCGGCGAGGGCGGCGGCCTTGCTCCAGATGCGCCAGTAATGGCCGTTGTAGGGCCGACCGATCGCCGAGAGCAGAGCATCGGCGTTGATGATGCCGGAGAGCCCACCGAACGCAAGCGCCTGTTCGTGGGCGTCGATGACGTCAGCCAGCGTGACGCGGTAGTGGCGTCGAGCTATCGCTTTGCCAGTCGTTTGAGCGCGTCAGAGTAGCGGACGACGGTACGGTCAACCGCCTTCGCCGAGCGTACGGTGGTAAAGCGCCCGGTGGTCGCGTGCCGATAGACGACCACCTCGCCCGTGCTCTTCCCTTTGACCGCCACCCGGTCGGAAAGACGAACCCCGTCCGTGGAAGTGACGTAACGCCTGGTCCTGGGTTTGCGGCTGGTGGCGGACTTGCTCATGCGGGAATTCTAGCAGGAGCTACACAGCTGAAAAAAAGGCCGGATGAGTTCCGGCCCTTGTCTTCGTGCGCCCTGTAGCGCGGGCCGGACAGGGGCCCATGCACGGCCCCTGCACGGCTTTTTTGAGTCTCTGGCTCCCCGAGTAGGGATCGAACCTACGACCTGCGGATTAACAGTCCGTCGCTCTACCGGCTGAGCTATCGGGGAAGCGCGAGAAGTGGATTATATCGAAGCCGACCCCCGCCTCTCAATTCAGCGGATGACCTTCGCGATCGCGTCCGCGACGGGGTCGATGTTCTTCGAGTTGAGCGCGGCCACGCACAGACGCCCGGTGTCGATCGCATAGATCGAGAACTCGTCGCGCAGCCTCCGAACCTGTTGCTTGGACAGGCCGGAGTAGGAGAACAGGCCACGCTGCCGCATCACGAAGCTGAAGTCGAAACCAGGCGCGCGCGCCTGCACTTTCTCCACCAGCGCCCGGCGTATCGCTTTGATCCGGTCGCGCATGTGGCCGAGCTCCTTGTCCCAAAGCTCCCGAAGCTCCGGGGTGCCAAGTACGGTCGCGACGGCCTTCGCGCCGAACGTCGGCGGGTTCGAGTAGTTCGCTCGCACCACGCGCTTGAGCTGGCTCAGCACCCGCGCCGCCTCTTCGCTGGTCTCGGTGGCGACGCTGAGCGCGCCGACGCGCTCGCCGTAGAGCGAGAACGACTTCGAGAACGAGTTCGCGACGAACACCGGGCTGCAGGCCTCGACGAAGCGGCGAATGACAGCACCGTCGGCCTCGACCCCGTCGGCGAAGCCCTGATAGGCGATGTCGAGGATCGGCACGAGCTCGCGCGCCTTGACGGTCTCGATGACCTGCGTCCACTGGTCCGGCGTGAGATCGACCCCGGTCGGGTTGTGGCAGCAGGCATGCAGCACCACGATCGTCCCGGCCGGCAGCTTCCCGAGCGCTTCGACCATGCCCGCGAAGTTCAGCCCGTGCGTGGCCGGATCGTAGTAGGGATAGGCGCTCACCGGGAACCCGGCCCCTTCGAACAGCTGACGATGGTTCTCCCAGCTGGGCTCGCTGATCCAGACTTCCGCGGCCGGGGTGATCCGGCGAAGGAAGTCGGCAGCGATCTTGAGCGCACCCGTGCCGCCCACGGCCTGCACCGTCACGGCGCGACCCTCCTTGATCACCGCTGACTCGGCGCCGAACGCGAGCTCGCGCACGGCGCGGTCATAGGCAGGAAGCCCGTCGATCGGCAGATAGCCCCGCGGCGCCACGGTCTCCAGCATGTCCCGCTCCACGCGCCGAACGCATTCGAGCACCGGCACTTTGCCGTTCTCGTCATAGTAGACGCCGACGCCAAGGTTGATCCTCTTGGGGTTGGGATCGGCGTTGAAGGCGTCGGTGACACCGAGGATCGGGTCACCCGGCGCCATCTCGACGCGCGCGAGGATCGATGCGGTCATGGGTAGGCTGGGGAGTGTGCGGAACGTGGGTGCAGACGCGAATATTACCGCTGCGCCGCCGCTCGCGGTGTCGGATCGGTCGCTCGGTGTGAGAGAATAATTGGTTGTCGCACGCCCGAACTGCTCCTCCTCGCATGTCTCACGCCGCTCCAGCCGTCAGCGCCGCGGAGAAGGGCCGCTTCGTCACGTTCCCGGGCAGCCCGTTCCGGCTGAATCAGCTGTTCCCGCCGGCCGGCGACCAGCCCGAGGCGATCGAGAAGGTTGCGGAGGGCCTCCAGGACGGCCTCGCTTACCAGACGCTGCTGGGCGTCACCGGCTCCGGCAAGACCTACACGATGGCCAACGTGATCGCGCGCCTCGGCCGGCCGGCGCTCGTGCTCGCGCCCAACAAGACGCTCGCGGCGCAGCTCTACTCCGAGTTCCGCGAGTTCTTCCCCGAGAACGCGGTCGAGTACTTCGTCTCGTACTACGACTACTACCAGCCCGAGGCCTACGTCCCGGCCCGCGACCTGTACATCGAGAAGGACTCGAGCATCAACGAGCACATCGAGCAGATGCGGCTTTCGGCGACCAAGTCGCTGCTCGAGCGCAACGACGTGGTGATCGTGGCCACGGTGTCCTGCATCTACGGGATCGGCGACCCGGTCGACTACCACGGCATGATCCTGCACCTGCGCGAGCGGGAGAAGGCGAATCAGCGCGAGGTCATCGCCCGGCTCGTGGCGATGCAGTACGAGCGCGCCGAGCTCGACTTCCGGCGCGGCACGTTCCGGGTACGCGGCGAGGTCATCGACGTGTTCCCGGCCGAGCATTCGGAAACGGCGCTGCGGGTGACTCTCTTCGACGACGAGGTCGACAGCCTGATGCTGTTCGACCCGCTGACCGGCCGCTCGGTGCAGCGCGTTTCGCGCTTCACGGTCTATCCGTCGAGCCACTACGTCACGCCCCGCGCGACGACGCTCCGCGCTATCGAGGCGATCAAGGCCGAGCTCGCGGAGCGGATCGGGTTCTTCCACCAGCAGGGAAAGCTGGTGGAAGCGCAGCGGATCGAGCAGCGGACGCGGTTCGACCTCGAGATGCTCAACGAGATGGGGTTCTGCAAGGGCATCGAGAACTACTCGCGCCATCTGTCGGGCCGCAAGGCCGGCGAGCCGCCGCCGACGCTGATCGACTATCTGCGGCCAAACGCGCTGATGATCATCGACGAGAGCCACGTGACGATCCCGCAGCTCGGCGGCATGTACCGCGGCGACCGGTCGCGCAAGGAGAACCTGGTCGACTACGGCTTTCGCCTCCCTTCGGCGCTCGACAACCGCCCACTCAGGTTCGACGAGTTCGAGGGGCTGATGCGCCAGACGATCTTCGTTTCGGCGACGCCGGCCGACTACGAGCGGCAACGGTCCGGCCAGGTCGTCGAGCAGGTGGTGCGGCCGACCGGGCTCGTCGACCCCCAGCTCGAGGTGCGGCCGGCCTCCACCCAGGTCGATGACCTGCTCTCCGAGATCAACCTGCGCGTGGCCAGCGGCGAACGGGTCCTCGTCACTACCCTCACCAAGCGCATGGCCGAGGATCTCACCGACTACCTGCGCGAGCACGGCGTCAAGGTGCGGTACCTGCACTCCGAGATCGAGACCGTGGAGCGAGTGGAGATCATCCGCGACCTGCGGCTCGGCGAGTTCGATGTCCTCGTCGGCATCAACCTGCTGCGCGAGGGCCTCGACATCCCCGAGGTGTCGCTGGTGGCCATTCTCGACGCGGACAAGGAGGGGTTTCTCCGCTCCGAACGGTCGCTGATCCAGACCATCGGGCGTGCGGCCCGGCACATCCACGGCGCGGCAATCCTCTACGCCGACGCCATCACCGGCTCGATGCGCCGCGCGATCGACGAGACCGAACGTCGACGCGCGAAGCAGGTCGCGTTCAACAGCGCCCACCGGATCACGCCGAAGGGCGTGTCGAAGCGGATCAAGGACATCATCGACGGCGTATACGACGCGGATGCGGCGCGCGCCGAGCTGAAGGCGGCCGAGGAGCACGCGCGGTACGAGGCGATGACCGAGAAGGACATCGGGCGCGAGATCAAGCGGCTGGAGCGGCAGATGCTCGAGCACGCGAAGAACCTCGAGTTCGAGCAGGCGGCGCGAGTGCGCGATCAGCTGGCCGATCTCAAGAAGAAGGTGTTCGGCGTCGCGCTCGAGGAGGAGCTGCCGCCCGCGAAGGCGCCGGCATGATGCGGGTGCTCTTCGTTTGCACGGGCAACAGAATTTTTCTCGCGTTGCGTCAGCTAGTTAGCCCCATGCTGTAGCACGGCATGTCGCACAGCCCGAAAGGGGGTCGATAAATGCCGCCGGGAAATCTCGCCGACCGCGTAGGACGCGCCAGGAGCCGCGCTCGCCGGGGCACGTAGCGGGGGTCGACCGACTGGTGTAGCGGCACGCGCATCGACAAGCGCCCAAAGTGGGGTTCCTTCGGCTCGAGAGCATCTTCCTAGGTGGGAGCGCGCCAACGCATGGGACCACCGACTCCGGACCCCTACCTGCTGCAGGTCCTTCGATCCTCTGAGTTCGCCGCCGCACTGACCGCGGTCGTGGTCACTCTCGTCGCCACGTGGGGGAAAGACTGGCTTGCGACTCGTCGCCGCCGGAAGGGTCGATGGGGCGCGCTGCGCGCCGAGATCGAACTGTGCAGGAAGACCGCCGACGGCTTCCTGCGCGGGACCATCCTCGCTCCAACGTACCGCGCCCCGACTTCAGCGGCTGAGCGGGCGCTCCCGGAGCTCATCGGGGATGCCGCCATGACCGAGGAGGAGGCAAAGGGGCTATTGCTGTTCTTCGCGGAGGTTGCCTCACTAAACCGCGCGCTCGACCGAGCACAAGAATCTGACAAGTCTGGTCTCGGCGATCCCTTAGATGCTCTGGCTCTGGAAGAGCGAGCAGGCACCGCGAAGCTGAAAGCGGTCAAGCTGGTACCGGACGGACGCGAGATAGGGAGGGCCTTGGGTTGGCATCAGGGCGCGTTGGACAACATCAGGGACCTGTACACGCCCGCGCGCGCCATCGTCGACGCGCATCTCGGCAAATAGTGGGCAAGCGCCGAATCGCGCAGCGGCGGCCACGCGGTCAGGCGAGGCGGCCGGTCTAGGACGAGGACTTCTTCTTCTCGGTCCGGCCGGTGTCGCCGTGCCCCGGCAGTGGGATCCGCTCCCTCTGCGTGTTCTCCGGGCGTCGCCTGGTCTCTTCAACGGGTATGAACCGGCCGGTCCCGCTGTCGCGACCGCCGATGCGGGTCGTGGGCTGCTGCTGCTTCTTCGACATAGTCGTCTCCAAGCGTGACGCCCAGGGCCGGGCCGATCCCGGTCGCGACGCGCGCTTGGGGAGATCATTGTACAGAGGCGCACCGGTCGCCTCGCGCGCGGCCGCGGCGGTGAGGCGGAGTGTAAGCTCCTTCGTCGAAGGCGGTGCGGATGCTCGAGCGGGCGAAGGCGATTTGGCGCTGGATCGACGCGCACTGGTCGTGGCTCACCGAAGAGCGGTGGCCCTGGATCATGCTCGGCGTCCTATTGGGCGTGCCCCTTGTGGTCTGGTTCCTGCCCGGGGAGCTCGAGCCGAGAGTGCGGCTCGCCGCCATGGTCCTGCAGCTCTGCGGCGTCGTCACCGTCGCCTTGGGCATCCGAAAGACGCGCCGGCTCTTCGGCGAGGAGAGCTACGGCGAGCGGTTTGGCGCGTGGTGGGGGCGCCGCCCCGGGGATCGCACCGCGCGTCTCATGGGAGCCGCGTTGCACGCGAAGGCCGGGGCACTGGCCACGGCAGTAGGCGACCTTGGATGGAGAGTCGCACCCGAAGGAGCGCGGCCCGAGGAAAGGCTTGCGGCGCTGGAGTCGAACATGAAGCAATCGAGGAAGGCGCTGGAGGAAGGGCGGCAACGCCTTGATGAGGAGGTGAGCAAGAGGGCTGCGGCGATCGACGCCGAGAGTCAAGCGCGCGAGCGCGGCGACGATGACGTCAGGGCGGTGATCAGGGCAGCGGCGGCCGGCGGCCTTGACCTGTCGGCCATGGGCGTGCTGTGGCTCTTCGCCGGCATCATCCTCGGGACGGCTTCCCGCGAGATCGCGTGCCTGTTGGGAGGACCCGCGTACTAACTAGGAGACGGTCCGGTCGCCCCGCGCCCGCTCGAGCAGCCGGAGCGCTAGGTCGAGCGCCGCGTCGGTGCCGAGCCGCGCCCTGGTGACGTACAGGTACGGCCTCAACGCCTCGCCGCTGAGCCCGCGTTGCCTCACGGCTACACCATTGGCGGATGTTGGTCGAGAAGCTCAACAAGCTCCGGTTCATCGTCGGCCGAGCCTACGGCACAACGGACGAAGCGGAGGAGTAGCGGGCGGCGCCGTGCGCACGATCGAGCACCATCCTGGCGAGCGTAGCAAGGGCGGAGGGCCAGCAGGTGAACCTGCGCGTAGACTGCGGCCGTTCGGTTGTGCCGACTGTGCCAGAAGGGCCTTGTCATGACGCCGACGATCCGCCTTGCCGAGATTGAAGCCATCGAAGGGGTATTGATAGCCGGGCAATGGGTGATGCTTCAATGGAGAGCCGCACCTCCTGTCCCAGGTTGGGGTAGACGAAAAGGTAGCAGCGGCCAACCACCACAACCTCAGTCATATCAGTTGAACCTGACGCCGACACAAGCCCTGGATCTGCTCGGCAAGTTGAAGTTGCTCGAGCCGGATCTCCGATCGCGGAACACGGGCGGATAGCGAGAAGCTTGCGACGCTTCTCTTCAAATCGCGCCGCCCGCGCGAGCTCCGGCGCGCGCTCAGCGAGGCGGGAGCGGCCCCGGTAGACGCCGCAGAGAGAGGTATGATGATCAGCAACCCGTCCGTGTTGGCGGAGATCCGGAAGGACTGGGCCGGCGTCGTAGGGTTGCGCGAGAAGATCCAGCGAACGATGTTCGCGAGCGCCGGCATGGGCGGCCTCTTCCCGACCTTCGCCGCCGACTGCGCGCACAACCTGCCGTTCCTGCATGCCTGCGCCGTTCTCAACGAAGTGCTCCGTGAACTAGATAGCAGCCGGCGGACGCTCGGCGCACTGGTGAAGGACTACGCACCTCCTCGGCTCACGTGGAACAACTACGCGGCCATTGAGGAGCTCGTCGAGAAGCGAAACCATCTCGCTCACGAATCAATGGTCCTGGATCGTGCCGACTGCTGGCGCTACATCGGCGTGATCGAGTTCCAACTGCGTGCGTGGTCGGTCATCATCTAATCGTCATCGCAGTCATCGTCTAGCGTACGCATCGTGTGTGCCCGGTGCGTCCTTCACCGTCTTCGCCGCTTTGCCGGCGCGCCAGGTTTGGTAGAGCTGTGTTTCCCATAAGACCCAGACCTCAGTGAATGCGTCCTTGGCGATTCTCGTCGCGGGCAGCAGGCTTTGTTCGACCTCGGCGTGACGCGCGCCGAAATCGCTCCAGTTGAGATAAATGAGCAGACCTGCCCGGCCGCCATAACGTTTCTGAACCTTGGCGCGGCAGCGGGCGCGAATCCATCGGGGAACTCTCGCGACCTGCTTCAGCAAACGCGCAAAGGGTAGGGGTTTATTCGTCGACTTGCCGGCCGCGCGGCGAGCATCCGCGCGCCGCATCTCCAGCCCCCGTCGACGCTTCGGATGGTCGACCTCAGTAAACTCCCAGCGTTCAACTTCACCTCGGCGCGTTCGGATCTCAAAGTCAGGCCACTGATCGCGCGCGGCAACGAGGCGCACGGCAAGGGCGTATCGTCCCCTTGCGAACTGCGCTGCGGCCCATGCCTCCGTGATGAAATCGGCGCCCGGCTGATTGAAGAGGTCAGCGCTTCCCATCAAGTCCATGAGTCGCCGGGCGCGTCGCAGCATCTCGCTCGGCCGCTGCCACGGCTCAAGCTCAGCGCGGTACCGCGCTATCTGATCTTTCGCTAGGCGCATTCGGGCAATTCTAGGCGCGAGGAGCCCTCGAGGCCGAGAGCGGCCCAGCGTCATCCACCCCCGGCGCGCGCTCCCACAGGCCGCAGGGGAAGACGACGACGATGCGGTGCTGAGCGCACCACAGGTGCCAGCCGTCTGGCGTTCCGCTCGAGTGCGCGCACGTTCGGCAAGAGCGGCCGGCGGCGCCAGCGAACGGGGAGAAGCTCGGCCGCTCGTGCATGCGCGGATCGTTGCATGGGAGCGGGTGCAGGCGATGAGCCACGCCGGGTGGCTTATCGGGCCCCCCAATCAGGAGCCCCCTCTCGTACAGCGCCTATTCGGCCGGACGAGTGCCTGAAAGGCGATCGCCCGTGCAGACCGGGGTGACCTCCACAGCGAAAAGGACCACCAAAAGACCACCAAGTGTCGCTGTGCGTTCAGGTAGGGTCAAAGCTGCCGCCGCCGATGAATTTGTGGTATCGCATCGGGGCACCGCCCAAGAGGGGAGGGGGTGATAGTGCCATCATGGCTAGTTTCGATTTGGTCGGCATTTCCCGACACCGCTCAGGGATGGACAGCACTGGTCAGCTCAGTCGCTCTAATCTGGACCATGATCGCTCAGATCACGGTCTGGAACCGAGACCGCTTCTCGCGAGGGTTGGAAAACCTCGGCAAACTGGACGAGCGGTTCGAGACCGTCGACTTTCGAGAACTCCGCAAGCGGGCAGCTTCGTACTTGCTCCGAGGTGCGCCGGCTGAAGACAAAGAGGGCGACGAGGCACTTCAAGGAGTTCTTAACCTATTCGAGACCATTGGCTATCTCCATCGACGAAAGATGGTGCGCATCGAGGCGGTGTGGCACTACTTCGCCTCGTGGCTCCTTCCGTATGTCGCCGCGGCCGAAACTTACCTCAAGCGTAAGCGAGCAGACGACCTAGGGATCTACTGCGAGCTGCTACCGCTCTACAAGAAGGTCCTCGCGCATGAAGTGGAGCTCACCGGTGAGGGCCGCACAGGTCACATCGTTGGCAAGGGCGCAGTCGATGAGTTTCTCAACGTTGAGGCGAAGCTTTCATTGAAACCGCGCCCGAGCACGATCCCAGTCTAACTCCTCCCCGTAAACCGTCGCGCGCACCACAGTTGCTCAAACGTCTCCGGTCCCGACCGCGTTCCGACAAGTCCGGCATCCGCGCTCTCGCGCGTCCCGCAACGGGTTGAAGTAGCCTTCGGGCATGGGGCAAGGCTACCGCCTCCACTGGCTCGCGGCGCGAGCTCTCCTCGTCGTCGTCGCGGCCGCCATCGCGGTCGGCGCCGCTCGCGCGGCCGAGCCCTGGGTCGTCGAGGGGCGCGTCGTCGGGGTCGCGGACGGCGACACGATCACGCTCCTCGACAGCGCCAAGGTTCAGCACAAGGTCCGCATCGCCGGGATTGACGCGCCGGAGCGCGGGCAGGCGTTCGGCAGCGCGTCGAAGGAAAGCCTCTCCCGTCTGGTCTTCGACCGCCGCGTCGAGGTCCGCTGCCAAAAGCGCGACCGCTACGGGCGCGAGGTGCGCCGTCTTCCTCGGCTCTCGAGACGTGGGGCTAGAGCTAGTGAGCCTCGGGATGGCGTGGTGGTTTCGGGAGTACGCGCACGAGCAAAGCGCCGCGGATCGGACCGCGTATGAAAGCGCTGAGGATGCCGCCCGGATCACGCGGCGCGGGCTGTGGCAGGATGCTCGCCCGGTGGCGCCGTGGGAGTGGCGGAACAAAGGGCCGCGCAGCGCGATAGAAACGGCGGGCTCTACGCTTCTATAGCTGCTGGAGAAAGCCCCGCAATGCATCGAATGCCACGTGCCCGAAATTCCAGTAGTGCTGCTCCGCGGCGAGTCCGAGCCTATTGACCGGGTCTTCCGTTCCAGCTAAGGCGGCCAGGGCCTTTGCCTTTGCAGGCCGTCGGGGAACATAGAACGTTGCCGGAACGCGCGGGTGCCCCACTGGGAGAACCTGAAGAATCCCCGGCAGGCCGTCGACGTACTGGGTCACATAGGCGCGAAAGCCGGCATCACTCATTGACTCAAGAAAGAGGTCTTCGAGGCAGCCAGCGCGCACATTGTCGGGTAACAGGTAGACGCCCGTCCTGCGCCCTTCGTGATCAGCGAATTGGCCGGCACCCGCGGGGACCGGGAGGTCGTACTTCTGCAGGACGTTCGAGATCGACTGAAACCTTGGCGCCACACCCTCGTCCGCGTCTTGTACAACCGCAAGCGACGTGACGCGTCGAAACCCTTCTTGAAGAACGTATCCTGGGAAGGCTGTCTTGAACCTGTCTCGCCCGCCTGCATTAATCACTTGGATCTCGTGCTCGCGACCCAAATCCGTTAGGAGGCGAGCAAAGACCTTAACCTCGTCCTGTCCTTCGACAAAGAGAATAAGAGGTAGCTCAATCGCAACAGGCTCCTGCTCGAGCCCCATGATTAGCGAACTTCGACGCCCTGTTCAAGCGCGGATACTAGAACCTCGTCTGGATACGTTGTGGCACTCACGTCTTTCTTCTCGCGATCAAGTCGGAGATAAGAAAAGCTCTGAGTGAACTCCGCTTCTAAGCCCTTAAAGGCACCGCGCAGACACTCATAACTATGAGTCGTAGCGATCACTTGACACTCGTTCTCGACTGCCGCGGATGCAATCGCCCGCCAGAACGCGGGGAACGCTGAGTAGTGAATGCCGTTCTCGATCTCATCGATCAAAACAACACCGCGCGGCGTGGCCGCCATCGCGAGGAGAATGCTCAAGAGCCGCCCGGTTCCATCGCCAATCAGGTTGACGGGAACCTTTGCGCGGCTCCCTTGCAAGTCCGCGAAGATCTGAGGTACGAGCCCAACGAGAGCGAGCGACAGGCCCTCAAGCGAAGGCTCGATACATTGAAGCGACTTAACTACCGGCGTAATGGCCCGACGCACGTCTAAAGTTGCTAGGCGTTGGGCTTCCTCTTGTGGCGAAAAACGCCCGCGACCATTAACGTAGAACACCGGCTTTCCCGTGTGCGTAGGGGGTTCTCCATGGGACTCAAGACCATTAGGCCCCAACCATTGGAACCATTCCTCGCGGCTGGGCGCGCCTGCGCTAAAACTCATTCGGAGAGCCGTGCGGGGTGGTGTCGGCAGGTCCGTGCGGATCATTTCGGGGCTTCCCGTTCCGGCGCTAACCGAGGAAGGGATCGGCGCGCGTGGCGGCCTAAAGTCTTTCAACACTGCTAGCGTGAGCGTTTCGGGTACCGCGTCGGGTTGTTCCGTGACCGAGATCTCGATCTCACGGGTCAGATCCCAATCGTAGAAGCTAGCTCCCCAAAGCAGTTCCGGAAATCCAGGCACAGCAGGGAGCCCCCGCCACTCAAAGTGGCGCATTAGCACCCCTGGATTGCGCCTGTCGAAGAACAGGAATAATGCTTCCAGGAGAGAACTCTTTCCGACGCTGTTGCGCCCCCCAACGAGGTTAAGGCGGCGAAGGCCAGACACCGCGACGTCGCGAAACCCCTTGTAGTTCTTCAGGTGAAAAGCGCTAAGCATTTGGGACGGGAGAATCTCATAGGCAAGGAGCGTAGCCTAGCGGGCTTCGCCATGCAGCACAAACCCGTTTGGTTGCGGCTCAGCTACTGTACTGACGCTGGGGAGCGCGCCCGTATCGTAGCAGAGCACATCGACAGGTCTCACCGAGCGGAGACGCCCTCAGGTGAAGCCCGCCGGTCCTTCGCATGTTGGCGCGAACTGACCCTCGCCATCCTACCCGAGAGCGCACTCCCGCCAGATCCGCACGGTCTCGCGCGTCAGATCGCTGGCGCTCAGCCCTTCCTCCTCGCCGCCCGCTGGATGCTGACGCCGACGGCCGCGCCGACCTGCTCGGCCGAGGCGCGGGAGGTGCCCTGCGGCACGTTCACCGTGACGTAGGCGCTGCCGCCGCCGCGGCAAGGACGCCGTGGCCTACATCAACGCCCCTCGGCCTCGCTCGCCGCCTTGACGAGCGCCTGGGTGGCGGCCACCGCGCCGGTGCCGACGAGCACCGCCTGGAACGCGCGCACGAACCCGCTCGCGGTGCGCTGGAGCGACCCGAGCTCGCGCTGCACGATGGTCGTCGACCGCCGGACGTCCTTTTGGAACTCCGCGAGGTCGGCCGCGAACTTGATGACGAGCGAGCCGTACGGCATAGGTCAGCGCCTCTTCATCCTGGCGATCGCGGCCACGATCGCCAAGAGCTGCCTGCGCGGGGGCGATTGGACCCTGCATCTCAATCTGGGCATCGCGTCCCGCTCGACGAGGCCGCGCGCCTCGAGCCAAACCGGCTCGGCGCGCACCGCGACCACCTCGATTTCCATCTCGCCCGGAAGCCTCGCGACCAATGGGAAGAACTCCTCCGGCTCGAGCAGGGGCCGGAGGACGAGCTCGACGAACCTCGGCGCGGGCGCGGGCGCGACGCGGAACGTGTAGCCGCCCGGCAGCTCGAGCGGCACCGCGGCCTCGGAATCGAAGCCGAGCAGAAGGAACTGCTGCGGGCTCGAGAAGGTCCCGAGGCCGAGCGTGAGGACCGTCGATGCGCTCAAGGATCAGACCCTGAAATAGAACAACGGCGCGGACTTCTTCGGCGCGCCGATGGTCAGGTCGGCCCGGGCCGCCAGGCGACGCGGCAGACCTTCCACCTCGTCGAGAAATGCGATCAGCACGCCACCGCGACGGGCCAGGACTACGGCCGCTACGTCGCCTTCCACATCCTCGAAGGTGAGTCGACCGGAGGATGCGTAGCCGGCTGCGATAGCCCGTTCGGTGAGCGCCACTGGACCAGCCGCGACCGCGCCCGCCAGGTTCGTGACGGAGGAGTGCGAGTCGCTGAAGCGGTACGAGGGGGCGATCAGATAGCCGACGATGTCGTCCTTCGTCCAGGACAGGCGGCCTTCGCCGAAGGCCTCGCGCGCGCTGGAATATTTCCTGTTCAAGCTTCGCCTCCGATCAGCAACGCGGCGCGGCAACCGGGTTGACGCACGGAGCAAGTCGCACGCCTTCCCGGTTGCCGCTCGCGCTCATGCTTGGACGCGTCGGCGAGGTTGCGCCGCCAAGCCGCTCGCGCCCTTTGGAGAACTCGAGACTCATCATCAGATTTGCACGGCCGTGCTGGCGCGACTCGGGTCCACCTCTACAAACGGTCTAGTCACCGTCCTGGGAGAGCGCACCGACAATGGGGTCGCAGGTGGCGGCGTGCGCGGTCGCGCCCGGGTCCGGAGCGCCTCGGGCAACTCTGCGAGCGGCACGAGGCCCCAGCGATAGGCGTCGGCCAGGAAACTCAGAATGCGCGAGCCGTAGACGTCACTGAGGCTCCCGAGATCGCCCACGCGAACGGGCGGCAGCACGTCGGGGTAGACGCCAGCCGCGGCGATTTCAGCGTGGAACGCGAGCTCTTCCTCACAGGCAGCGGCCAGCTCCTTCGCGGCGTGGATCACCCGGAGGGCGACCTTCCGGTGGCGCGGAGCGAGCTCGGCGCAGATCGCCCGGCTGGCCTTATCGCGGGTCTTCTCGCGCTCGGCGCGGGTCAGCTCGCGGGCCGCCTCGAGGACTCGAAGCTCCTCCGCGATCTCGCCGAGGCGGCGGCGCAAGCTCCCAACGTCCTCGGGATCGCGCCCGGAGATGAGCGCCTTCGCCTTCGCGACGACGGTGGATTCCGGCCTCGCGGTCTCGAGCTTCGAGGCGAGCTGCTGCTGCTCCTGCTCGAGGTCGGCGCGCCGCCTCCGGAGCTCGGCAAGTCGCTGCGCGGCGGCAGCGAACGCGGGGTCGTCATTGAGTTTCATGCTGCGTCTCCTTGGTTCGATAGGCGCTCGAGCAGCGCCTCGTAGCTCGCCCTAGACTCGGTGTCGCTCAGGTCGAAGCGCTCGGTCTGCTCGGCCAGCATCGCGTCGGGCCGGGTCCGCCTCGCGCGCGCGAGCGTCCGCACCGCCCGGGCGCGGCCCATGGGCTGGCCGACCTCGCCGCCGACGCTCACGGCCCAGAACGTGACGCTGGCGATCTCCGCGACCGCTGCCGTCAAGCGACCGAACTCGTCCGGCGGCGGCTCGGCCGTCGCGGTGATCTGGTGGTTCGTCATCGTCCCCTCAGCTCATGACCAGGCGCGCGCGCAGGTACTGGTAAGCGGCCCGGTCGCGCGTCTGGGTCAGGTCGAAGACCGCCCACTTTTCGCGGATGGCGGCGCTGGGCACCGCGCCGCGAACATGCCGCAGCGCGCGCTCGGCACCGGCACGCGTCGGGCACTCAAGGGCGAGCTGCCGGCCGCGGAGGTCGACGACGTCGAACCATGAGACCTCGACCCGCTTCGAGCGATTATTCTCTGGCGGGCGCGCCCGCTGGTGCGTCAAGCAAGCGGTTTCGCGGAGGTCTCGCGCTTTCACGGCCGCGCCCTCGAAAATCTCAAGCCGACGCGCGAGGTGCTTCCGAAGGTCGAGGTGAGCGCCACGCGGCAGCGCCTCGAGCTCGGCGCGCGCCTGGGCGGCCTCGGCCTCGAGCTGGCGGCGGATGAGTTCCGATTCGCGGACAGTGAGCTTCATCACAGGGCGCATCATCTGAATTCGCGCCGAGCGCGCAAGCGTGTCCACGCCAGGCCGCTTAAGTCAATTTGAACTGGACATGAGCCTGCAGAGACGCGAGGTCTCGCGCGACTTGGCGCCGGCACCGGACGATTCCGATCAGCGCGAGGTCGTCCCGCACCAGGGTCGCCCAGCGGTGCACGGGCACGCCGCGCTGGACCAGCCGGTCGACGATCCCCGCCGCGATCACGCGGACGCGCACCGCCCGGAGCCGCCGAGCGCGGGCCGAGGCTGCTGCGCCCTCGCGCGCGAACTCGGCGATCGGCGCGCGGCGCCCGCTCACGGCCCGGGCCTCCCGTCGCGCCTCGCCAGCCCCGAAGCGGACCGAATCAGCAGGAGCGCTGTGAACAGCGCGGCGACGCACAGGTACATCAACGCGATCCCGAGCCCGAGGAGCACGAGGCCTGGCAGGGCAAGGATCAGCGCGACCGCGGCGCGGCAAGCCGCCTTAAAACGCGATAACACCGCGCCCTCGCGCGCGAGAAGGGCCGCGCTCGCTCATCGGCTGCGATTTAGCATCCCAGAATTTCATTCCGCGCCGCTGCGCAGGGCGAATCGCGAGCGGTCGCCCAGGCTCGCGGTCCTGGACTTTTGACCCCATATCCCCCCTCGGCGGGATCCGGCGCGACGTCGCTCAAACGCACGTCCTCCGCCTCGACGAAGGAACTCGCGCCAGGCCTCGGGGTCGCGGCGCATGGCCTCATGCGCGATCAAGATGTCGTCCGCATTCGAAGCCGAGCGCGGCGACGACGCGGTAGAACGCTGCGGCGAAGGCGGGGGCACGGGTCTGCGGGATCATTGGTGCGGAGGAGTGCGGATCGGTGCGTTCCGCACCAAAGCGCACAGTAGTGCGTGCGAGTGCGGATCGGTGCGTTCCGCACTTGGGCGCACAAAAGTGCGGGAGAGTGCGGGGTTTCCTATAGGAACCCGCACTTCCGCACTGCCCCGGCTCAGGCAAGAGCGAGCATCCCATGGACGTTGCGAAGGCTGCCGGCATCGAGGAGGTCGGCGATCGAATGCGCCATGACGAACGTGCTCAGCAGCTCCGGGCTGAGCCGGGGGGCGAGCCTCGCCAGGCCCGGCAACATTGGGGTCCCCGGGCTCGCTGCGCTCCCCTCCGCACCCCATATATGAGAGGTGGGTCGACGTGGGGCCCGGAAAACAGCGTTCTTGGGGGTCGACGTGGGGCCCATTTGATGCTCTCTGAGGGTCGACGTGGGGCCCAACGATGGGTCGACGTGGGGCACCGAAAATTTCCATCGGAGGTAGCGTTTGACGCTCCAGTGAAGCTTGCGGCTCGACGTCGTCCAGCGCCGCCAGGCGTCCCGCTCGATCAACATCACGCCCGCGTCATGCGGATCGTCCTTCAACGGCTCGTCAATGCACCGCCACTCGACGGCGAACATTGCGGCCCGAGGCGGCACGTAACTGCCGGGCCGGGTCAGTTCTATCAGCCCGCGCGCTGCGAGCTCCGACAAAGATTCGCGGAGGACGCGATGCCCGCGGATGCCGAACTCGGCGGCGGTCGCGCGCGTCAGCGTGAGGCTGCCGTTGTTCCGCCCTGTGTACTGGCCCGCGAGCGCGAACAAGACGCTGCGGGCGACGTGCGGTAGCGTCGTGAACGCGGGCGACTTCATGACCTCGACCGGCACCATCGCGAACGGGTTGTCGGGGCTGTAGCGGCTCCTCTGTCGGAGCAGGCGCTTCCGGGTGACGGTGCCCCGCCTCACCTGCGTGACTCCTCGTCGGCATAGACGATCTGCATCAGCGCCGCCCGCCGTCGCTCGAGCCGATCGAGGGCGGCCCGCATCCGCGCCCCGGCGAGCCCGGAGCGCAGGCCCGCGATCACGCGTTCCAGCGCCGCGAGTTCGGCCCGCGAGTCCTCGCGGCGCTGCAGGCGCGCCGGACGTCGACGGGCGGCGGTCAAGCAGACGCCTCGAGCGTCGTCGCCACCAGCCACCACAAGGCGATGCCCTTGTTGCGCTCGATCAGTTCGGCGAGCGAGAGCCCGACCGTCTCCTCGGCCTCGCCCTGAGTGATCCCGGCCCGGCGCAGGAGCTGCCGCAGCCGCGGCACGCTCGCCGGCTCAGCCTCTGGAATGTGGGTCAGCCCGCGCGCCCGCAGCAGCCCCTTGAGATAGGGCACGTCCTCGCCCATCGGTTGGCGGACCGGCGGCCAGGCCGCCCGCTGCGCGGCTCGAGCGACGCGGGCCTGGGCGCGCTGCTCAGTGGTCGGCGGAATCCGAGCCGAGAAGGGCATTTCTCTCGGCGCCGGAGCCCCGGAATCGACGATCGCCGCGCCGTCCGATGAGGGGGCCGTCACGCCGCGCCCTCGCCCGGAGCGGACGGGACGGCCTCGCGCTCGCGCTTCCGGCGCGCGTGCTCCTCACGCCGGGCACGGTTGAGCTCGGCAAATTTCTCACGGTCGCCGGGCGTGACGGGCGTCGGGATCTCGCCGCGCTCGCGGCATCGGCGGAGCCAGTCGTCCGCATCCTGCCGGAGAATGATGAACCGGCGGCCGCTCCGGATCGCCTTCAAGTCACCGGTCCGGATGGCAAGATCGACCTGTCGCCTCGGCGACTGGATCGAGTCAGCGAGTCCGCCGGCCGTGAAACCGAGTTGTTCCCGTGGGTGCTTCATCGTCACGCGTACTTTCAAGTAGTGATGAGTTGAACGTGCCAGAGGACTATTCCGCACGTCAACGGCGGGCGCGAAAACGCCGATAATGACGACGCGTAGCGTCAGGTCGTCACCGGGTTGATGCCGGAGCCCCGCCCGTTGACCGCGATCTCGGGGCGCCAGGGTCGCGCTACGACGGAAAATGTCACGGCGGAAGTCACGTCGGTCCTCGGGCCCGCCAAAATGGAAAGCCCCGCCGAAGCGGGGCTCCCCAAGGGACGACGCGGATCTAGGCGAACTTCACCTGCATGCGGATGCGGGCGATGGGTTCAGGCCCCGAGCCTCCGGGCGATGCGTTCGGCCTCTGTCAGCGCCGCGCGGCAGTCCCGCTCCACGCGGTTAACCTGGACGCGGTGGAGGACCGACCCGAGCAAACGCAGGTTCTCCTGCGCGCGGTCGAGGTCGCCGATCGCGTGGCGCAACCGCTGCGCCGTCACGAGCCAATAGAGGGGGTTCAGGTTCCGCGGCTTCCGCCGGATCATGACGCGCCCCCTTGCGGCTCGTCGTCGAAGTTCTGCGCGCGCAGCCATTCCGCCATCAATTCATCCAACTCGCGCACCGCCGCCGCGATGCAAAGGTGCAGTTGGGCGATCTCGCGCCAGAGCTCGAGCGGGGTTTTCGGGGGTGCCCCGGGTGGGGCGGTAAGATTGCTTCCAACCATGATTCACCTCTAGCTAGGTGGGTTATGGCCAGGGGTTGCCGCGTCCTGAACCGACGCGGTAGCCCCGCCTTGCCACTGATTCCCGCAGTGGCGCCGGGTCGTGCCCTATGCGACGAGCCGCGCGAGCTCGGCGGCCCAGAGCCTCGTCGCCGCGATCCGCTCCGCCTCGAGCGTCGCGCGGTTGTAGATCGCCGCCACGCCCTCCGGGGTGTGGTTGAGCAGCTTCTCGATGACGTGCGGGGCGACGCGCAGGCCGCCGAGCCGCGTTGCGAACGTCCTGCGAAGATCGTGCGGTGTCCACGGCCCGAGTGATTCGCCAGTCTCGGGGTCGGCCGGGCAGATGCTCGCCCAGGGCTCGCGCGGGCGCTCATCGCCCTCGACGTCAATCTGCAGGCGTCTCGCCCAGGCCTGCACGCCAGTCGCCGTCACGGCTCGGAAGAGCAGGGGCGGGCGCCCGTTGAACTGCGCCCGCGTCTCGGGGACGAGGTAGACGTGGTGCGCGCGGCCGTTCTTCGAGTGCTCGCTCGGGATCAACAGCCATTCGCCGTCGGCCGATGGCCGCAGCTTCTCGATCTCGTCGCCCATTCGCAGGTGCGCGGCGCCCGCGCGCTGCAGCTCGGAGATCCGGCACCCGGTCAGCAGCAGGGCGCGCATGAGGTTCGCGTTCGGCGAGTCGAGCCGCCAGAGCTCGCGGATCTCCGCGTCGGCGAGCACCCGACTGCGGGAGGCCTCCTTGCCGCCGGCGATCCTCCGGGTGAGCCCGGCGGCCGGCGAGAGCTCGAGGTAGCCGGTCTCGACCGCCCAGCCGAGCGCAAGCTTGATGGCACTCAAGCACCTGTTCGCGGCGACCGGCGAGCGCTTCGCGTACCCGCGGACGAAGCGCGCGACCTCGGCCCGGGTGAGCTCCTGCAGGCGGCGGCCGCCGAATTCCGCGACGGCCCGGTCGACGTACACCCGGATCCCCTTCGTCGACCGGTAGCTCGGCTCGATCGCTTCGCTGAACCACTCCTCGAGCGCGTCCTTCACGGTGAGCGCGTTCGGGGGCGTCGCCCGGCCGGTGCGCTTGGCGAGCTCGGCCCGCGCCCGCTTCACGGACATGTCCGGCCAGGTGCCGAGGGTGGTGTAGGAGGTCACGCGGTTGCGCTTCGTCCGCCACACCCAGGTCCGCCGGTCGCCCGGGACGATGCGAAGATAGAGCCCGGCGCCGTCGTTGAGCCAGCGATCCCGGGTCGGGTCGGCCCTGGCGGCCTTGATGTCGGTCTCGGTCAGGGGCACTCTGTAGCACCCGATGTAGCACCAGATGCGACAGCATACCGGAAATTAACCGAAAGCAACCGTAAGAATGACCAAGGAACAGAGACATACGCCCGGACGCGTCTACCGAGTGCTTTTCATCTGTACGGGCAACATCTGCCGGTCCCCGACGGCGGAAGGGGTGTTCCGGAGGTTCGTCGAGCAGGCCGGTCTCGCCGACCGCATCGGCATGGACTCGGCCGGCACGCACGGCTATCACATCGGCGAGCCGCCCGATCCGAGGACCCAGGCCGCCGCGAGCGCCAGGGGCTACGACCTGTCGGGCTTGCGCGCCCGGCGGCTCGCGCGCGAGGATTTCCACCGCTTCGACCTCGTCGTCGCGATGGACCGTGATCACCACGAGATCCTTGCGCGGCTCGCGCCGCCGAGCGCCGGGCACAAGGTGCGCCTGCTCATGGAGTTCGCACGGCGCTCGCGCGCGGACGAGGTGCCGGACCCCTACTACGGGGCGCCCGACGGCTTCGAGCTCGTCCTCAACCTCGTCGAGGACGCGGCCGAAGGCCTGCTCGATCACCTGCGGGGCGAGCTCAAGTCAGCCGCCGGCCGCTGACGGCCTACGGCAGGCGAGGCTCGCCCGGTGCGTCTCCCGCGCGCGTTTCCACCTGCTCCAGCGGCTCGTTCACGCCGGGCGGCGGGGCGCGGCGCTCGCGTGGCGGGCGAGGTGCCTGCGGCTCCCCTTGCGGTTCGGCCTCGTGCGCCTTCCCGCGATCGGTCTCGATCATGACCAGACCGCTGTCGCGCAGCACCGTGTCGAGGTCCTGCGGCGGCGGAGGTGGCGGCGGGGGCATCGCGCTCGGCTCATACCGCGGCTCATGCCTCGGCTCATATCTCGGCTCGGGCTCGGGCGCCGGGGCCGGGCTGCGGTATTCCGGCTCGGGAATCGCCGCCGGCGCGGCGGCAACGGCTGCCATCGCGATCGGCACCGCCGCGGAAGGCGTCGACATGAAGCGCTCAGCGGGTATTCCGCTAGGGTGCTCCGGCCGAGGCTGGCCTTCGCGCCGCTCGCCGCGGTCGCGCCGGTTGCGGCGGCCACGGTGGCGCTCGCCGTCCTGCTGCTGACCCTCGGCTGAGCGAGGCTGACCGCCCTGGCCGGGGCCGCCGCCCTGGGGCACACGACCCTCCTGCTGCGGTGCGCGCTCGCCCTGACGCTGGCGATCTTCGTTGCGCGGGCGATCCTCGTGCCGCGGCCCCCGCTGTTCGCGGGGACCGGCCTGGTCGCCACGCCCCTGCCGTTCGCCGCCTTGGCCGCGCCCCTGTCCCTGCGTTCGTTCCTGCCGGGGCGGGCGTTCGCCGCGTCCGCGGTCCTGACCATCGCCGCGGAACGGCCGCCGGTCGGAGCCGCGATCGCGTCGCTCGAATCGCTCACCGCGCTCGCGTCGCTCTTGCGGCTGCTGCGGGCGCACGGGCGCGGGTCGCGCCGGTTGCACTTCCGATGCGGGCGGCGTGCGGCGGAACCATCCGAAGATCGTGTCGATGACGCCTGACCGCTCCGGCACCGCGGTCGGTTGCACCGGCGCCGCCGCACGCACCGGGACGACGGCCGGCTTCGGCGGCACGATCGGCGCAGGCTGCTCCGGCGTGACGTCCTGGACCACCGCCTGCTGGCGCGGGGCCCGCGCTTCCTGCGGCGCGGCGTACGGCGTCTCCTCCGTGGGCGCCTCCACCAGGTTGTAGCTCGGCGGGAGCACACCCTCCTGGTTCAGATCGTCGTGCCGCAACCGCTCGATCTTGTAGTGCGGCGTCTCGAGGTGGACGTTGGGAATCAGCACGATGCTGACCTTGAGGCGTGCCTCGAGGGCATGGATGTCCGTGCGCTTCTCGTTCAGGAGATAGGTCGCGACGTCCACCGGCACCTGCACGTGCACGGCCCCGCTGTTCTCCTTCATC
>Ga0184633_10000117_pt1 | contig 23203 bp, 16 predicted proteins | sample PLM31_170_b1_FD_133156 | JGI IMG/M metagenome (GOLD analysis project Ga0184633, IMG submission 133156) | Groundwater sediment microbial communities from an aquifer in East River, Colorado, USA - PLM3-1_170_b1 | ecosystem: Environmental > Terrestrial > Soil > Riparian zone | place: USA: East...
AGGATGAGGAAGAAGATTATCTCATTTGGCGGTCGGATGCAAAGGGACAGAATGATTCGCGGGATAATCCCGGCAGGTAACTACCGAGCTGTGTAGTCTTGGGGAAGAAACCTCTTGACCAGAACCTCACAGATCCGAAATCTTGTCCGCAACGGGCTGTACTACCTGACCGAACACGCGGACGATGAAGCAAGCGCAGACGGCTTTGACATATACGATGTGGAGGAAGGTATTCTTACAGGCAAGACCAGAAGAACCTGGCCGAAAGAAGGCAAATAGAGGTAGTCGGCCTGGCTCTGGATGGGCGTCGAATAGGGATCGTGTGTCGCCTTACCCAAACGGGCAAGGTTCGCGTTATTACTGTTTACGAAGATAGACCCAAGCGATGAAGGAAAGAGCAATGACTTTCTGGGAAGGCGAGACTTGCGAGTATTGTGGCGGGCCGATTGTCGAGAAGCGCGTCACGCTGCATCGTAAAGTGCGGGGACAGTACGTCCTGATTGAGAATGTGCCCGCCGGGGTGTGTTCCCAGTGCGGTACAGGTTACTATGCAGCGAATGTGCTGAAGACGATTGCAGAAAGCCTGCGCGGGCGCAGGCAAGCAGAACGCGAAGAGCTTGTGCCCGTGTACTCGCTGTAGCCATATCAGAGACACTCAACGGGTCAGCCGCCACTGTCCCCGGCGCGGAGTCCGCCCCGCTGCCTGAGAACAACACGGCGGAGAACTCCGGGCAGAAGCCGAACATTCCCGACAGATAAGAGCTCAGCTGCTTTTCACGCGCATGGGCAATCCCGCCACCATAAACAGCACTTCGTCGGCCACACCCGCCAGCCGCTGATTGGCCCGCCCCAGCGCATCCCGGTAGGCGCGCCCGAGCGGATACGGCGGAACCAGCCCCAGCCCCACTTCATTTGAAATCACAATCCACTCGGCCTCGCTCTCGGAATACGCCGCGAGCAGTTCGTCCACTTCCGCATTGAGCGCGGACTCGGCGGCAACCACCGTGACCGGCTCCGGGAGCGGCACGATCACATTGCTGGCGAGGAGAGTGAGGCAGTCAATCAAAATGACCTCGGCCGCGCCCGCCTCAGATCGGATCGCCGTGCCGACGTGGATGGCGGCTTCGAGCGTTCGCCAGTGCGCCGGGCGCTCGGCGCGGTGCGCGGCGATGCGGGCGGCCATCTCGTCATCACCCGGCTCCGCCGTCGCCACGTACAACACTCTATCTCCACGCTCCGCGGCCAACCGCCGAGCATAGTCGCTCTTTCCGCTCCGCGCGCCGCCTATAATCAAGGTAAGTCGTTTGCCCATTTCGCGTATCGCGTATTGCTTATCGCATATCGCGTATCGTGGTCTTCAACGCTTCCAGTGAAGAATAGAAATCGTCCTCCCCGAACACCTCCAGCGTCAGCACGCCGGCATAACCTTCGCGCAACAGAGTCCCAATCACAGGATTGAGTTTCTCCGGCGGCATGTGCGCGAGCGATTTGTGGTCGCGCTCGGCGATGCCGTGCAGGTGGATCACGCGGGTGCGCGGCAGGGCGGCTCGCAAGTACGGCAGCGGGTCGTGGCCGTCCAGCCACAGATGGCCGATGTCCACGCAGCGGCTCACGGGCACGCGCTCGATGACGGGGAGGATGAAGTCGAGTGGATAGCGCTCGAGGTTCTCCACCGCCAGCCGTTCCGGGCCACTCGCCCAATCGGCGACGATTTCTAAAGCACGAGTGGAGTGATCTTGCCAGCGTCGAACCCCCACCCCCTGCCCGCGCGAAGCCCCCCTGGAGCGCAGCGGAAGGGGCTCCCCCGCCGGAAAAGCGCCGACAGGGGAGGGGAGCACATCTTTGCCGTCCAGATGCAACACGTAAGCCCAAGGATTGAGGGGTCGGGTGCAGTCAATTACTTTCTTCGCCTTCACCAGCGATACGTGGCCTTCGTCGCCGCCCGCGCCGAGGCGCAAATCCAGCGGCAGGTGCACGGTGAAGGTCAAATCATGTGTCTCGGCGAGAGCCGCAAGCTCCCCCACGACTTCGGGCGAGGGCAGGTTATTCGGGCCGTTGTCCACTTCAAACAGCACCAGCTCAATGTCCTGCACCTTGTCCGCGAGGAAGCGGACGTTGGGCAAGATGTCGTCGGGGAGGATGTAGGAGGTGGTGCCGAGGCGGAACATAACAAGGAAGAAGGATGAAGGATGAAGTTCTCAGGGAAGACGGACGGCGAATGTCAGCAGAACGACTAATTCACTCAGTTCGACGGTGAGGCCGAAGACATCACCCGTGACGCCGCCGAGGCGGGCGCGCGCGAGGGCGATGATACCGAACGCGATCAGATGCGCGAGCGCAATGCAGATGAGCAGTGACCACGTGTGAAAGACAATCCCGATCACAACCCAGATCAGCGGGACCAGCGCGGCCATCATCACCACGGGCCGCGCCAGCCCGCGCGCGAAGTCCGCGCCCATCCCGCCGGGCCGCGCCTGCGGCTGTAACGCAACCGGCACGATCAGCCAGCGGCTTATGCTCGCCGCCAGCACAAACTGCCCGATGGGGAAATAGGTATTCGGCAGGCCGCTCAACCATCCGAGCGATGAAGCAAAAGTCCCCAGATGCGGCAGCGAGGCGATGGCCAGCACTTTCAAGAGGATGAAGAGCATTAGCCCAATTGCGCCGAACGCGCCGAGGCGCGGGTCGCGCATGATTTCGAGGCGGCGTTCGGGTGTGGCGGCGGACAACAGGCCGTCACAGCAATCCGCGAGGCCGTCGAGGTGCAGGCCGCCGGTGAGCGCCGCCCACACGGCCACGGTGAGCGCCGCCGCGAGCAACGCAGGAAAGAGCAGGCTGAAGATGAGATGTGCGCATGCGAGAACGATGCCCAGCCCAAAGCCGATGAGCGGAAACCACATCGCTGCGCGGCCCAGATCATGCGGCCCGGGCGCGGATGTCCGCATGGGGACGGAGGTCAGAAAACCGAGGGCCAGGAGGAGTCCCTTCATGAAGGATGAGGGATGAAGGCGGAAGGATGAAAAGGACTTCATCTTTTCATCCTTCATCCTTTAGCCTTCACCCTTCCCACTCACCCCCGCTTCGGCAAACGTCGCCATCTCATTCAGGATGCGTGCGGCGGCCTCGACCAGATGGAACGCCAGCGCCGCGCCCGTGCCCTCGCCCAGCCGCAAGTTGAAATCGAGCAGGGCGCGCAGGCCGAGGCGTTCGAGCACAACCCGATGGCCGATCTCCACCGACTGGTGCGAGGCGATGAGATAGGGCTTCACGCCGGGCGCGAGTTCTGCGGCTGCGAGCGCCGCCGCGCCGGAGATGAAGCCGTCAATCACCACCGGAATGCGGCGCGCCGCCGCGCCGAGGATCACGCCCACGAGGCCCGCAATCTCCAATCCTCCCACTTTGCTCAAAACATCCACGGCATCCCGTGGATCAGGCCGATTGACCGCCAGCGCGCGCTCAATCACCGCAGTTTTGCGCGCCAGCCCGGCGTCGTCCACGCCCGTGCCGCGCCCGGTGACTTGCGCGACGGGCACACCGGTGAGCGCGGCGACGATGGCGGCTGACGCAGTGGTGTTGCCGATGCCCATGTCACCGGTCGCAACCAGATCGAGGCCGCCGGCGATCTCGGCGTTCACCACGTCCATGCCTTCGGTGATGGCGGCTTCGGCCTGCGCGCGCGTCATGGCCGGGCCGCGCGCCATGTTCTGCGTGCCGCGCGCAATTTTGCGCCTCCGTAGAGACGTCGCCTCTAACGTCTCCGTGGATTCAATGTCGGCGGCAACGCCGATATCCACGACGACCACCCTGGCCCCGGCCTGCCGCGCCAGCACGTTGATGGCCGCCCCGCCACGCAAGAAGTTCAGCACCATCTGCGGCGTGACTTCGGCGGGATAGGCGCTCACCCCCTCGGCGGTGACACCGTGGTCGGCGGCCATCACGATCACGGCCTTGCGCGCGACGGACGGGCGCAATTGCCCGGTGATGGCCGCGAGTTGAATGGAGAGTTCTTCCAAACGCCCCAGGCTGCCCGGCGGTTTGGTGAGCGTGTCTTGCCGCGCGCGCGCGGCGGCTTGCACTTCCCGGTTAAGAGAGGGGATGAGAGGTAGTTTTAGTGTCACAGGCATGTTGCTCCAGCGGCAAGCCGACGATCTCACTCACCCGGCGCAAATCCAGATGATCGCGCAGCCCATCGGCCAGTTGATCGAAATCTTTGCGGCGTGTGTCGTAAGCGTGCGGGGGCAGGGGCGCGAGGCTCTTGTGTTCGCGCAGGCGATTGAGGTAAGCGTGCCGAAAGTCTGAATGGTCGAACAACCCGTGCAGATACGTGCCAAACAGCGCCCGACTCACTCCAGCGCCGTCCGGCTGGCTGACAGGCTCATTAAAGAGATGGGTGAGGCGGAACGCGAGCGGCGTGCCCGGTTCGGCAGTCGTGCGGCCCTGATGAATCTCGTAGCCACGGACTCTGGCCCCGGCGAGGCCCGGCAGTTGGCACACGCCTTCGACTCGTGTCAACTGCTTGCGAGCTTCGAAGGCGGTGATGACCGGCAGCAATCCCAACCCGGCCACCATGCCGCGCCGCGACTCAATCCCGGCATCATCCCGCACTTCGCGGCCCAGCATCTGATAGCCCCCACAAATGCCGATGACCCAGCCGCCGCGCGCGGCATGGGCGCGCACGCACTCGGCCAACCCTTGCCGCTGCAACCATTCGTAATCGGCGACCGTGCTTTTCGTGCCGGGCAGGATCACCACATCGGGCTTGCCGAAATTCTCCGGCGCGTCAATATAGCGCACGCCCACGTCGGGGGCTTGCGCCAGCGGCGCGAAGTCGGTGGCATTGGAGATGTGCGGCAAATGGATCACGCCGATGTCGAGTGCCTTGGACATGGCGGGGGCCGGCGCAGTGTCCAGCGCGACCGCGTCTTCCTCATCCACGGGCAGGCCGAACAGGTACGGCAACACGCCGAGCACCGGTACGCGCGTGCGCTTTTCGAGAAACGCCAGACCAGAATCCAACAGCGCGGGGTCGCCACGGAATTTGTTGATGATGAGGCCGCGCACCCTCCGGCGTTCGGACGGCGTGAGCAAAGCCAGGGTGCCGACGAGCGCGGCAAACACCCCGCCGCGCTCAATATCGCCCACCAGGAACACAGGGGCCTCGGCCAACGCGGCGGCCTTCATGTTGACGATGTCGCGGCCCCGCAGATTGATCTCGGCCGGGCTGCCCGCACCTTCGAGGATGACCAGGTCGTACTGCGCCCGCAGACGAGCCAGCGCGCCCTTCACCGCCTCGAACGCAATTCTCTGATAGGCGTGATACTCGCGCACGTCCATGGTCTGTACCGGCTCGCCCAGGACCACCACCTGCGCGCTGGTGTCTGCGCCCGGCTTGAGCAGGATCGGATTCATATCCACGTGCGGCTCGACGCCGGCCGCCTGCGCCTGAAAGACCTGCGCCCGGCCCATCTCGCCGCCGAGGGCAGTCACAAACGAATTATTGGACATGTTCTGTGCTTTGAACGGGGCGACGCGATAACCGGCCCGCGCAAACAACCGGCAGAACGCGGCCGTGATCACGCTCTTGCCGACGTGCGAGGCCGTGCCCTGAATCATGAGCGTGCGGGCAAGAGGCTTCACGCGTGCGTATCCCATAACGGCTCGTCCACCCCGCGCTGCTTGTTCTCGTAGCGCGCCATCGCGAACAGCAGATCGGAGAGGCGGTTGAGATACGGCAGGACAAACGCGCCAATCGGCTCGGCGCGGGCGAGGGCGATCACCTCCCGCTCGGCGCGGCGGCAGAGGGTGCGCGCGAGGTGCAGGTGCGCCGCCCCGATTGATCCGTTGGGAAGAACGAAGTTCTCCAGCGGGCCGACCACCGCATTCAGCTCGTCAATCCACTGCTCCAGCTTCTCGACGTGCCGCGCCTCGATCTGCGGGACCTTGGTCTTCGCCTTGTCTTCTTCGAGGAAGCACAGATCAGACCCGAGGTGGAAAAGCTCATTCTGGATGACGGGCAGGACTCCGGCGAGGCGGGCGGAGAGCCCGTGCGCGAGCGCGACGCCGATGGCGGAGTTCAACTCGTCCACCGTGCCAACGGCCTCCACGCGGAGCGAGTCCTTGGGCACGCGCTGCCCGCCCCCGAGGCCGGTCGTGCCTTCGTCGCCTTTGCGGGTGTAGAGTTTAGTGAGACGGGGCATGGGAAATTCCTGCAAGTGGCGAGTGACGTCTGACGAGTGACGTGGCTCACGTCACCCGACACTCGTCACCTGTCACCCTCGTCCATCCGGCAGCACCAGCGGCGTCCCATACGTCGGGTGCGGGATGACGCTGACGGACAGGTCGTAGGCCGCGCTGAGGTGCGTCGCCGTGAGAACGTCGGCGGGCGCGCCCACGGCGCGAAGCTCGCCCCCGGCCAGCAGCGCGACGCGGTCGGCGTACAACGCGGCGTGATTCAGATCGTGGAGCGTCGCCAGCACCGCCAGCCCGTGCGCGTGCGCCAGCGACCGCACGAGTTCGAGCACAGCCACCTGATGCTTCAGGTCGAGGTGCGCGGTCGGTTCGTCGAGCAGGAGGACGCGCGGCTCCTGCGCGAGCGCGCGGGCGATCACGGCCCGTTGGCGCTCGCCGCCGGAAAGCTCGTCCACGCGCCGCTCGGCCAACGCCTCGACGGACGTGCGGCGCATCGCGTCCCACGCCACCGCGCAATCGCGCCGCCCCTCACCCCCCCATAGCGGCAGGTGCGGCGTGCGGCCCATCATCACGATCTCTGCGACCGTAAAGGCCTCTGGCAAATGGGTGGCCTGCGGAACCACGGCAATCAGCCGCGCACGTTCGGAGGTGCGCAGGCGCAGCACGTCTGCGCCATCCAGCCGGATCATTCCGCGGCTGATGGGCGTGACGCCGCTCACGGCGCGCACGAGTGTGGATTTGCCCGCGCCGTTCGGCCCGACGAGCGCGACGACCTCGCCTGCGCGCACGTCCAGCCCGACATCGCGCAGGACCAGGCGGCCGTAATAGCCGACGGAGAGGTTGGAGAGGGTGAGAGTAGTCATTGCGTGACGAGCGGCGGGTGACGGGTGACGCGGCACACGCCACCCGTCACTCGCCACTCAGAATACAGATCGCTTCAATCGCCGCAGCAACAAGATGAAGAACGGCGCGCCGGTCAGCGCGGTGATCACGCCCACTGGCAATTCCTGCGGCGCGAACATCGTGCGCGCGATCAAATCGGCCAGGATCAAAAACGCCGCGCCGCCCAGCGCCGAGAGCGGGATCAGCCGGCGGTAGTCCGGGCCGCCGAGCATCCGCAGGGCGTGCGGCACGACCAGCCCCACGAACCCGATCAACCCGCCGAACGACACGGCCGCGGCCGTCATCAAGGTGGCCGCGCCGACGAGGATGAGTTTCAACCGGTTGACGTTGAGGCCGAGCTGCCGCGCCTGCTCCTCGTCGAGCTGCAGCACATTCAGCGCGCGCGTGTTCAGTTGCAACACGATCAACCCCACCGCCAGATAGGGCAGGACGATCCACACCGGCTGCCAGCCGCCGCCCGCGTAGCCTCCGAGCAGCCAGCTGAACGCTCGCCGCATGCCGTCTGGCGAGCGCAGCATCCAGAACGTCGTGATCGCCGTGGCGAACGAGCCGACCGCGACGCCGGCGAGCAGCAGCGTCGTGACCGGCGTGGTGCGCCCGACCTGCGCCATCATCACCACCAGGCCCACGGTGAGGACTCCGCCGAGGAACGCGCCCACCGGCACGGCCATCAGCCCGAGCCCGGTCACCGGCAGGCCCATGGAGATGATGATCGTAGCCCCCAGCCCCGCGCCGGACGCGACCCCGACCAGATACGGATCGGCGAGCGGGTTGCGGAACAATCCCTGGTACGTGGCCCCGGCGGCGGAGAGCGCAGCCCCGGTCAGCCCCATGAGCGCGACGCGCGGCAATCGGATGTCGAACAGAATCGTAGAGAACATCTCCGGGTAATTCAGCGTCGCCGGAAACGGCGAAAGGCGCGCGAGCAACAAGTGCGCCACTGTCGTCACCGGGATGGATACGGCCCCCACGCTCACCCCCAACAGCACGGCGAAGAGCAGCGCCGCGAGGCACAGCCCGAACAGCGCGCGCGCCATCGGCCTCGGGCGAAAGACCTCCTCGGGTACGGACGCGAGTCGCGCGTCGAGCGGCGTCTGTTGGAGGTCGTCCCCCCTCTCCCGTTCACGCACTTCTTGAACGGGAGAGGGGGTCAGGGGGTGAGGGCTGCTCATTTGAACAATTCAGGTTGGATCAACTTCGCCAACGTCTCCAACCCGACCACCACGCGCGGGCCGGGGCGGCTCACCAGGTTGTCGTCGAAAATGTACACCGCGTCATTTTCCACTGCCGCAATTTTATCCCAACCCACGCGCGCCTTCACGAGTTCCGGCGTCTGCCCGCCGTAGGTGAAGGAGCCGAGGAGGATGATGGCCGGGTCTTGCGCGACAAGCTCTTCCAAACTGATCTGGAAGTACTGCTCCGTGCTGACGTTCCCGACATTCGTCGCGCCCGCCAGCGTGAGCAGTTGGTCAATGAACGAACCCGGCCCGGCCGTGTAGGGTTTGGCCGGATCCGTCGCGTCAATTTCGTAGAAGACTTTCGGCTTGTCGGTCAGTGCCGCGGTCCTGGCCGTGACGGCTTCGATGCGCGCCTGCATGTCGGCGACGAGTTTCTCGGCGTCGGCGCTGTGGCCCGTCAACCGCCCGACGGCCAGGATGTCGCTGTAGATGTCGGCCAGGCCAGTGGCGTTGTGCGTGGTGTACACGGTCAGGCCCAGCTTGGCAAGCGCTGTCACGTCGTCCGGGTTGGTGATTCCGGCGGCGAGGACGAGGTCGGGTTTGAGCGCCAGGATCACTTCGGGGTTGACCTTGGGATACAGACTGCCGATGCTTTGCACCTTCAACGCCTCGGCGGGATAGTCCGAGAAGTCGTCGCGCCCCACGAGTTTGTCTCCCACGCCGAGGGCGAACACGATTTCGGTGTTCGAGGGTGCGAGGGAGATGATACGCTGCGCGGGCGCGGCGAGCGTCACTTCGCGCCCGAGGCTGTCGGTGAGGGTGATGGGTTCGAGCGCAGGTTCGACCGTGGCGGTCGGCAACGCCGCAGGCGCAGCGCACGCGCCGAGCAGCACACTCAAAGCAAGCAGGGCTGGAAAAAAGAGTTTTCGAAACATGGTTTGGTATCTCCTCCAGGAGTTTGGATGAATCATCATCCGTGTAATCCGTTTCATCCGTTGACCCAAACAAAACCCCCCTGTCGCTTGACAAGGGGGTTGAGGAATCACTGCGCACTGCATTGTTCCCACCTCCTTCTGGCGAGGCCCGTGGTGAACGCAGGGAGGGCGGGCGACCTGGCTTGTTAGCATATCGCTGATGGCTTATGGCATATCGCAAGTCGTTTGAAACGATATGCGATACGCGGTACGCGATACACCCACTTACAGTTGCGCGACAGCGCCGGACTGACCCCCGCAGGGGCGTCACCGGCTTCGCCGTTTGGGCCCTGATCATCCGGGATACAGGGCACCCTCTCTGCTCAAGTATGAAATTGTGCCCGCACTATACCGCAGATCGGAGAGGGTTGTCAAGAAATTCGTGAGGGATGGGAAAGAAAGGGACAAAGCGTAAAGGGGTGACATGGTATCATTAAGCCCTCAATAATACCTCTACGCCAACTCCGCGAAGCCTCCCTGCCCCTACTTACATGCCCGACTTCACCCGCCGCCGCCACTTCCCCGGCACACTCAGCAATCGCTTTGACCGCGCGCTGCGCCTCCTGGACTTAATCGAGAGCGTCCCCGCGCCTATTTTTGCCGCGCTGCTCCTCAGCCTCGCGCTCCTTCCCTGCGTGCCTCCTTTTTCCCGGTCGCTATCTTCTTCTTTTTTGCTGTGGCTCTTTTTTCTTGGCGACTGGGCCCTGCTGGCTGCGCTCCCGCGCGCCCGCAAATCCTTTGGCCCGGCCAAACCGCCCACCCTCATGCTGGCCGCCCTACGGCTGATTCCGGCAGTCTTCCCCCTACCCCTCGCGCTCGCCGCGCAAATCGTCGGCACGGCGCTCGTCGTCTACGCCTTTTGGATCGAGCCGCAGCGCCTGACCGTCACCCGCCAGTCGCTCCGCTCGCCAAAGTTGAAGCTCGCGCGGCCTCTCCGCCTGCTGCACCTCGGCGATTTGCACATGGAGCGCATCACCGAACGCGACCGGAAGATGGTCGCGCTCACGCGGGAGCTTGCGCCCGACGTGATTCTGTTCTCGGGCGATTTCCTCAACCTGTCGTGCCTGCGCGATCCCAAAGCGTGGGAGGCGGCCCGGACTATTTTGTGCGAATTGTCCGCGCCGCTCGGAGTTTTCGCGGTCACGGGCAGCCCGGCGGTAGATTTGGACGACGTCGTCCCCCAACTGCTCGACGGCCTCACCAACCTCCGCTGGCTGCGCGACGAAAAAATCAAACTTCAATATCAGGGTCAGCCGATTGACCTCGTGGGTCTGAGCTGCACCCACAAGCCCTTTGTGGACGGGCCGCGGTTGCTCACCTTGCTCGGACAGGCGCAGGCACAAGGCCTGCCCCCACAAACCTTCACGATTCTGCTCTACCACTCTCCCGACCTCGCGCCCGAAGCCGCCGAGGCCGGGATTGACCTGCAGCTCTCCGGCCACACGCACGGCGGGCAGGTGCGGCTGCCACTGTTCGGCGCCTTCTTTGCGGGTTCGCTATATGGCAAGCGGTTCGAGGCCGGACGCCGGCAAGTGGGGCCGACGACGTTATACGTCACGCGCGGGCTGGGGCTGGAGGGCAAAGGCGCGCCGCGCGTCCGCTTCCTGTGCCCGCCGGAGATTATTCTGTGGGAAATCGGGGGGTCATGACGCGCAGGGGAATCAAATGGCCTCCCCGGTTGGGGAGGCCATTGCACTCAAGCGGGCGAGACATGCCACAGCAAGTTAGATCTGGCTGATGAGGCTGCTAAAAACGCCGCCGATGGCCGGGCCGAGCAGCGCCAGAATCACGATCACGACGATCGCGACCATCACGAGGATCAGCGCATATTCGACCAGGCCCTGCCCTGGGTTGTTCTTGAAAGTCAGCATGAGAGTATTTCTCCCTTCTAAGGATAAATAGGGGTCTGAACGAGCAAGAGCCGCTTGAGTTATAACATTATATTTCCATTCGGCTTGCAAAGCGATAGTTAATGTTGGTGATGGTCGGTTGGAGCGCCTACTCTTGCCTGATCCGCAATGGTCGGCCTGTAGAGGCGCGACCGGCGTCATAGCGCAATCCCCAGCGCGAAGAGCACTCCGTAGAGGGCCAGGAGCTGGGCCGTTCCCGCCAGCGCGCGGTTCAGCGCCGGGCCTTCTGTGGTGATGACGACGCGCGCCAGCCGGGCGGCGACAGGCAGGGTGAGCAGAGGCAGCAGCGCCCACACGCTCGCGCCGCGCAGGAGCCAGAGGGCGAGCGGGGCGGCGTAGGCCAGCGTCAGCAGAACGGCATACTCGGCGCGCGCAGCCCCACGGCCCAACAGCACTGCCAGGGTGCGCTTGCCCGCCGCCCGGTCGGTGTCCGCGTCGCGCACATTGTTGACCACGAGGATGGCGGTCGCCAACGCGCCCACCGGCACGGCGGCGAGAAAGACACCCAGCGTCACCGCGCGCGCCTGCGCGTAATACGTCCCCAGCACCGCCACCAGCCCGAAGAAGATGAAAACGGCCAGGTCGCCCAGGCCGTTGTAGCCCAGCGGGAACGGCCCCGCCGTGTACGCGACCCCCGCCAGAATCGACGCCACCCCGATCACCAGCATCGGCCAGCCGCCGACGTAGATCACGTACAGCCCGCTCGCCGCCGCCAGCCCGAAGACAACCCACATCCCGATCTCGACCTCGCGCGGGGTGAGCAGCCCGGCGCTGGTCACGCGCGTGGGGCCGAGGCGCGTATGAGTGTCTGCGCCCTTCTTAAAGTCGAACAGGTCGTTGGCGAGATTGGTGCCGATCTGAATCATCACCGCGGAGAAGAGCGCGGCGAGCGCCACCCACGGGTTGAAGACCCTGTCCCGCACAGCCACCGCAGTCCCCACTACCACGGGGACGATGGCGGCGGTCAGCGTCCGGGGGCGGCTCGCCATGATCCATGTGCGCACCGGATTACGCTTCTCGATCTGTTCCATGCTCGATCCGTTTTCCCCGTTCCATCCGGCGACCCTACTTTGTCCCCCAGTGAATCGCCATCGTCCCGAACATCAGCCGACGGAACTGCACCTCGCGAAACCCGGCCTCGGTCATGCGCTCGACCAGCCGCTCGGCGGGGAGGAAGTTCTCGGTCGAGTCCGGCAGATAAGTGTACGCGTCGGAGTCTCCGGCGACGAGGCGGCCCAGCGCCGGGATGACGACGTGCAGGTGAAATTCGATGAACGGGCGCAGCCGGTTGCGCGGGGGCGGCGTCGTGTCCAGACAGACCACGCGTCCGCCGGGCTTCCCCGCCGCAGGGTCGGAACTGCGCAGCACGCGATACTGCTCGGCCAGCGCGCGGCGCACGTCAATCACGTTACGCATCAGATAGCCCGAGGTCACCGCGTCGAAAGTATTGTCTGGGAACGGCAGGTTGAGCGCATCGGTGCCCGCCCAGCGGACGAGGCCGCCGTTGGGGCGCGTGCGCCCCACCCGCATCATCTCCAGTGTGAAATCGCCGCCGACCGCGCGCAGGGACGCCTCGCGGCGCAGCGCTTCAAGGGCGAGGTCACCCGTGCCTGTGCCGAGGTCGAGCAGTTTGCCACCGGGCGGGAGCTGCGCGAGTTGGATGACTTGCCTGCGCCAGGCCACGTCCTGCCCGCCCGTCATCAGCCGGTTCATCAGATCGTAGCGCCCGGCGATGCGGGCGAACATGGATTGGACGTATGCGGCACGCTCTGCGCCAGTGAGTTGGGTCATGGTTGGGACGGTTATCCACACAATCAGTCATCCGCGGTTAGCGCGCGAGTAAAGCCAGCACGCCGCGCAGGATCAGGTCGCCGATGAGGCCGAGCAGGAAGAGCAACCCAAAGCGGCGGTTGTGTAAAAAGGCGAACGCCACAAACCACAGCGGCCAGGCATCGGCGGGGTATTCGGCCGGACGGTCGGCAGGCTTGGGTTGGCGGTAAACCTGCAAGGCCAGGCGGAGCGCCGGGAACGCCAGGAACACCAGCAGCACCACCGGGGTGAAGAACCCGACGATCGTCAGATAGGCCACGAAGGCATACTGCAAGATCATCATGCTGGCGACCGCATAGCGTGCCACGCGCTCACCGAGAATTACCGGGAGGGTGTGGATGCGTTTGGCTTTGTCCACCTCGTACTTGTCAATGTGCTTGCCGAAGATCACGCTCGTCGCGCCGAAGGCATACGGCAGGCCGGCGAGCACCACGTTCCAGTTCCACTCGCCTGTGACGACGTAGTAGCCCCCGCCAATCATGAGCGGCCCCCACACCGCCAGCACCGCCAGTTCGCCGAGGCCGATGTACTTGAGCGGGAAGGTGTAGAACAGCACGAAGAACGCGCCCAACCCCAGCAAAATGAGCGCCAGCGTGCCGCGCACGGCCACGAGGTATGCGCCGAAGCCGAGCGCGATCAGGCCGGTCACGGCGGTGTAGGTCAGCACCTGGCGCATGGTGAGCAGGCCGTGCTCGAGCGGGTGCGGGCCGTACTGCGCGCGGAAGTAATTGTTCCGGTCAACACCCTTGAGGTAGTCGGTGAGGTCGTTGAGCAGGTTGTTCGTCGCGTGCGCCATGAGCAGGCCAAGCGTGAGCGGCAGCCACAGGCCGAGGTTGAACTTGCCCGCGCGGAAGGCGAACAGCCCGGCGAGGCCCGCCGAGATGAAGGTGATGACCAGCACCCCGGCGCGCGAGGCGATCAGCCACTTGGAAATGATATCCAGCCTATCCCATTCTTCTTTGCTGATGCGCGGGATGGTGCGCAAGGCTCTGCCCCACATGGCAATGTTCATGGGTCTTACTCCTGAGTTTCGTTCACGTCGTTCTGAGGAAGGGCTTGGGCGAGGCGTGTCATCGTGCGTTGAAAATTATATCACCCGCCCGCGCTGCAACCGGAAGGTGGAGCGCGGGCCTCACGGGGCGAACGGCAGCCACACGGTGAACACCGTCCCCTCCCCCTCGCGGCTCTCGGCTTCGATGTGGCCGCCGTGCCGCTCCACGATCTCCTTGCAAATGGACAGGCCCAGGCCCGTACCCGGCTCGCCCGATTCGTGCGCCGTCGAGCCCCGGTAGAAACGGTCAAAGAGGTGGGGCAGCTCGTCGGGGGGGATCACCGGGCGGTCGTTGTGGACGTGCACGGCCACGCCCTCTTTAGGGCCGTCATTGGCCAGGTCGCTGGTCACCGTGACATGACCACCGGAGGGGGTGTAGGCGACCGCATTGCCGATCAGGTTGGTAAACACCTGCATCATTTGCGGCCGATCCATCGGGACATCCAACACGTCCGGGTTCGCCGCGTGCCGGAAGGTCAACCCTTTGGATTCGGCACGCGTGGTGTGCGTGGCAATGACCTCCGCCAGCAAAGCGTCGAGCAAATACAGCGCGCGCCGGGGCGGGAAGGCTTGCGCCTGCAGGCGGGAAAGGTCCAGCAAGTCTTCAATCAGCCGCCGCAGCCGCTCGGTCTCGCGCTGGAGGATGGGCAGGTAGCGGTCCAGCAGCTCCGGGCCGCGCTTCTCGAGCAGGCCGAGGTGCAGCTTGAGATTCGTGATGGGGGTGCGCAGCTCGTGCGACACGTTGGAGACGAACTGGTCTTTGAGGCGCTCGTTGGCGTCGGCCAGCTCGCGGGTGCGCGCGGCCACGCGCTGTTCGAGCGTTTCCATCACGCCCGAGCGGCGCAGGGCGTTGCCGGTGATCTCGGCGATGGCCGTGAGCAGGCCGAGATCGGCCCGGGTGAAAACGCGGGGGGACAAAGCGCTCACGCAGATGATGCCGATGACGGCCTCGCTGGTGCGGATGGGGGCATAGATGGAGGTGCGCGTGGCGGCCTCGCCCGACCGCATAGCAGTGGTAGCCGCCGGGTGGGCCAACGGGTCGGCGGTGAGATCCGGTGACAGGTAGGGCTGCCCGGTGCTGAACACATGTCCAAAAATGGAGTCGCCGAGATGGTAGACATATTGGCCCAACGGAATGGGCCAGCCCTCTTCGTGCGCCACGACGAGCGCGCCCGGCTCCGTGCCCGGCACGACGATCGCGCCGCTGCCGGCATGGAAGACTTCGAGGCTCCGCTTCAACACGATTTGCATAATCTCCGTGGTGCTTTCGGCCAGGCGCATCACGGCCGACAGGCGGGACAGGGTTTCGAGCTCGTCGGCGCGGCGGCGGGTCTCGTCGAACAGCCGTTTCTTCTCCACGGCCAACGCGACGGCATCGGCAATCTGGCCGAGCAGGGGCAGGTGCGCCGGATGGTAGCCGTTGGGCTGCGGCCAGACGAGGTTCAGGCTACCGACGACTTGCTCCTCCGCGTGCAGGGGCAGGTTGATGCGCGAGCGATATCCGGCCTGAGACAGTGCCCGTTCGAATGGGGTGTCCCTCTCGGCCTCCAGATCGGGGGTCAGGTGAGGTCGGCCGGCGAACACATCCGCTGTCGCGGACGTGGCGGACACCGGCACCCGCGCGCCCCGGTTCAACTCGTCGGGCGGATCCACGGCACTCAGGGTGAACCACTCGCGGGTTTCGTCCACCAGCGTGAGGCTGACGCGCGTGCAGCCGGTGATGGCCCGCAGGCCCGCGACGATGGCCGGGAAGGCCTGGTTCACGTCCGGGGCGGCGTTGAGCGCGCGCAGAATTTCGCTGGCCGCCATCACTTCGTCCGCGTGGCGGCGGGCCTCTTCTAACAGCCGGGCTTTGGCGAGCGCGAGCGCAATTTGCCGGGCCGCCTGCTCGCCGCGCGCGACTTCATCCGCCGTGAAATGATGAGGCTCGTTGAAGGCGATGATGGCCGCGCCAAGCTTCTGTTCGCCAGCGATCAGCGGCAGCCCCAGCGCCGAACGAAGGTTGAACTGCCGGGCCAGCTCGGGGCTTAGGTAAGGGCTGTCCTCCGCGTCGTCGGCCACGAGGGCGCGCCCCTCCCGCAGGATGGATAAGGTCATGGTCCCTTCGGCGGTTCTGGGCGGGAGGGTCGCATAGGATGCGTGGAAGGGGCCGTAGGCCGCCATGGGGATCACCCGCTGATGCGCCTCATCCCACAGGTCAATGTAACAGGCGTCTGAGGCGAGGAACTGCCCCATCTGTTCCGCGAGCGTGTTCAGCAGAGCGGGCAACTCCTGCGGCTCGAGGGCCGTGCGCGTGATCTCATTGAGCAGGGCGAGATGATGCGCCCGGCGCGCCTCGGCCTGATACAGCCGGGCATTCTGCAGGGCGAGGGCCACCGGGGCCGCGACCGCGCGCAGGATCGGGAGGTGGGCGCCACGAAAGAAACCTTCACGGTCGCTCAAGAGGTTGAGCACGCCCACCAGTTCTTCGCTCACCATGAGCGGGACCGCCGCCGCCGAGCGCACCCCCTCATCCATCGCGGGCACGGTGATCCAATGCCCATCTTGCGCCACATCGGGGACGATGGCCAGGGCGCGTGTGAGCGCCGTGTGACCGGCCAGCCCCTGCCCCACGCGGAGGTCAACCTCCCGGTCGAGCGCCTCCAGCGACTCCACGGCCATGCCTGAAATCGCGATGAGATGCAGGCGGTCGCTGCCGGTCTCGAGCACGAACATTTCCGCTTTGTAGGCTCCCAGGTGGGTGCGGATCAGATCGAGCGCGCGGGCGGCGACTTCGCCGGGATCCAGGCTGGCGGTGAGGTTCTGGCTGAGCGTGTACAGCAGTTCCAGCCGGCCCTTTTCGTCCACCAGCGCTTCAAACAGCCGGGCGTTCTCCAGCGCCACGGCCACCTGCCGGGCGGCGGCCTCCAGAAACCGGAGGTCGGACTCGTCGAAGGCCTGGGGCCGGAAGGATTGCACCGTGACCGCGCCGATGACGTGATCGCGCGCGACGAGCGGAGCGCCCAGCCAGGCTCGGGCCGGGGAGGTGATGTGCCGGGTGGGAACCGGCAGCGGATCCTGTCCCAGGTCGCCGAGCAAGAGGGGCTGGCGCGTGCGCACCACCCATCCGGTCAGCCCGCCTTCGTTGACGGGCACACGCAGTCCGAGGGCCTCCGGCACAACCTGATCCCGCTCCATCGCGAGCACAAATTCGATCTGCTCAGTCTCGGCATCGTACAGCGCTACGCCGAAAGTGTCCGGAGCCATCAAATCGTCCACCTGTTGGTACAGGCCGGCCAGCAGCGCTTTGGTGTCCAGCACGCTGCTGGTCGCCAGCGCCGTGCCATACAATCCGACGAGCTCGCGCGTCTGGCGGCGGGTTTCCTCGAACAGGCGGGCGTTGACGATGGCCACCGCGGCTTTGTCGGCAAACAGGCCGACCATTTCGGCATCCGAGGGCAGGAAGCGGTGAGGCTTCTCGTCTACCACGACAATCACGCCGAGCACGCGCTCCCGCCACTTGATCGGCACGCCGATGACCGATTCCCAGCCAGTCTCTGGCGAAGTGGAAACCCGCCCCGGCCAGTTGGCATAGCTCCCGATGACCAGCGGTTTGTCCAGTTGGGCCGCCCGGCCCGCCACGCCCTCCCCCGGCTGCAGCTCGATGCCGGTGTAGTCGCGCGGCAGGTTGTAGCCGACCTTCAATTCTAGAGTCTGGCCGTCGGGGCGGAACAGGTATAACCCGCCCATCGAGGCATCCATCAGGCGCACGGCCCGCTCGACGATCGTTTGCAGAAGGGTGTAAATGTCCAGTTGCGCGCTCAGGTCGAGCGCGGTTTCGTGCAGGGCCGTGAGCACGGCCACCCGGCGGTGCTCGGCTTCAAACAGCCGCGCGTTTTGCAGGGCCAGCGCGGCCTGGCCAGCAAAGGCCGCCAACCGCTCGGCATGCTCCAACCGGTAGAAGTTGGCGTCGGCCTTGTCCAGCGAGAAAAAGGCGATAAGCTCTCCCTGCACGACGACCGGCGCGCCAGCCCACGAGCGGATGTGGGCCGAGGCCTCCGTGATCTCCCAACCCGGATAAGCGTGCGTGTCCGGGATGACGAGCGGCCGGCCGGTCTCGGACATGCGGCGCAGGTTGGCCGTGGCCGCAATATTGTAGGATATGGCGCTGGCGGCCTGGGCCACCTGGGGACCAAACCGCTCGTAGCCGCGAATCCGCGCCACGCGCGCCCGCCGCCCTTCCACCATCATCAGGCACGCGCTGTCATACGGCACCACGCGCGCGATGTGTTCGAGCAGCCGGTCGAGCACCGTGTTGTAGTCCAGGGTCGCGCTGAGGGTCGTCCCGACCTGCCGCAGGGCTTCGGCTAATTCACGCTGGTCGCGCTCGGCTTGAAACAGCCGGGCATTCTCAATGGCCACGCCCGCCTGGTCAGCCAGCGCCCGGGCCAGATGGATTTCTGCTGAAGTGAACTCGCGCTGCGCATTGTGCGTGAACAACTCAGCCAGCCCCACCACTCGCCCGCTCGCCCGCAACGGGAACATGAGCAGGGTGGCGTAGCCGGATTCGCGCAGCAAGGCGACTTCCGCCGGGTCTGCCTCCGAGTCAGAAGCCTGCACGACCATCGGTTCCCCGGACTCCAACACCCGGGCCGTCGCCGGGTAGTCGGCCAAACGATAGTGTTGGTTCAAGGGCACGTCCGGCGTGTGGGAAACGGAATAGACCGACAAGGTATAGACGTGCTGTGCGCCCGGCTCGTAGGTGGAGATGCCGCAGGCCTCCATTCGTAAAGCCTGTGCGGTGGAGATCGCCACCTGTCGCATGACCTGGTCGAACTCCAGGCTGGAAGAGACCGCGCGTGCCACGTCCAGCAACAGCGCCAGTTCCCTCTCGCGCTGGCGGGTCTGGTCGAGCAGGCGCAGGCGTTCGACGACGACGGCGGCCTGGTTGGCGAGCGCCAGCAGTAGACTCAGGTCGGCCTCGCCGTAGGTGCGCTCCGCGTCCGCGCGGCTGTCCCAGATCTCAAAGTAACCCAGGACATGATCGTGAACCGCCATCGGCACGAGAATGGCCGTCTGGCCGTCCCACCGGGCAAGATCGTCGCGCTCCAGCGTTGTGAGCGCGGGATCACTCCGCTTCAGGACGTGGGGCAGGCGCGTCTGCAAGACGGAGTATATACGCGGATAGTCGGCAATCCGCCGGGCCTGACCGAGCGCGGATCGGCTTTCACGAGGCGTCGCCCGGGGCGTCCAGTATTCGTAGTCCACCTGGACCGTGCCGCTCGCCTCGTCGTATGCGAAGTAAGCCACGGAGGTCGCATTGAGATGGTGGACCATGCGTTCGGTCACGGCGACGATGGCGGCCGGCACGTCCGACGCGAGCGTCAGGGCCTGGCTGCCTTCGTACAGCAAAGTCTGTTCGAGCAGGCGCCGCTGCGTTTCGGCATAGAGCTGGGCGTTTTCAATCGCCACGGCGGCCTGGTTGGCAAAGACCATCAAGGTCTCGCCATCCTCCACGCCGTATTCGTGCGGGGTCTGGCTGTCGGCGGTGAGGATCCCGAGCAGCCGCCCCCGCACCACCAGCGCCGCGCCGATCCAGGAGCGGATGTGCTCGCCGCCCGGGGCGTTGATCCAGCGCTCGTCGGCGCGCGTATCCGGGATCAGCATGATATTCTGTTGAAGCCATACTCCCGCCGGGCGCTGGCGTGAGACGAGGCGGACATTCTGGCGGGCCTGTTCGAGGTCGGGGAAGCCGCGCCCGGCGGTCAGATGCATGTGTCCCTCTTCGTCCAACATCTGCACCGAGACGCTGTCGTAGTGGATGACCCGCGCCAGCAGATCGAAGAGGCTCTCGAAGACCGCGGCCAGGCTCATCTGGGTCGTCAGCAGCGCGCCTACGGATTGCAGCGTCTGCGCCAGCCGCAGCTGCCGGCGCTCGGCCTCGAAGAGGCGGGCATTCTGCAAGGCGAGCGCGGCCTGGTTGGCAAAGGCCACCGCCAGGACGGCGTGGCGCTCCGTGTAGAAGCCCGCTTGTTCCTTGTCCAGATTCAGCAGGCCGATGACCTGATCCTGCGCGATCAGCGGCACGCCCAGCCAGCAGCGAATGTACTCGGTCGCCGGCCGGATGTTCCAGCGCGGATCGGCGAGCGCATCGGGGATGATCAGCGGCCGGCGGGAGCGGATCAGTTCCTGCAAGTGCTGCAGGCCCTCGAGATCGAACGGCGTCATGTGCTGGTGCTGAGAACGAAATCCCTGCTGCGCGACGATCTGGAAGGTCTGGCCCGCCAGGAGCATCACGGAAGCGCTGTCGTAGGGCACCACGCGCGCCAGCTGCTCCAGGATGCGCTGGAGCAGCTCATCGCGGTCGAGGCTGGTGTTCAGGATGCTGGCCACCTCCCGCAGGGTCTCGGCCTGCTCGCGCGCCGCGCGCTCGGCCTCGAACAGCCGCAGCTTTTCAATCGCGGTGGCCAATTGACCGGCGACGGTGATCAGCAGCCGCTCGTCCGCCTCGGCGAACGCCTCCGGGCGCCGGCTTTCCGCGTTGACGACGCCGATAATGCGCTCGCCAATCTTGAGCGGCACGCACAACTCGGAGCGCGCCCGCGCATCAACCGTCAGGTACGCCGGTTCGCGCGTCACATCCAGGACGCGCCAGGGCTGGCCGGTGGCCGCCACGCGCCCGGTGACGCCCTGCCCCAGAGGAATGGGCGGATGTGCAACGGCCGCCTCCGGCGAAGCAATGTAGTACGAGGGGTGGGCGCGCAACACACCGGCCGCTTCGTCCAGAAAGATCACGCCGAAGTTATCCGAATAAAGCGTCTCGCCGATGGCGCGGGTGACGCGCTCGACGAGCGCGTCTTCGCTCTCGGCCTCGGTCCCGGCGGTCGCCACGGCGTGCAAGACCGTCAGCTCTTTCAACTGCCGCTGGGCAGCCTCGAACAGCCGCGCATTTTCGATCACGCCCGCGGCCTGATCGCCCAGCAGGCCCAGCAGGCGGAGCTCCGATTCTTCAAAGTTGCGCGGGTGAGTGTAGGCGATGTTCATCACGCCCACCACGCGCTCGCCAATCTTGAGCGGCAGGCCGACGATGGCGCCCTGCCAGTGCTCCGGCAGGGCGGCGAACAGCGGGTGCGCGCGCATGTCGGGCACGACGAGTGGCTGCCCCGTGCGCGCAACGGTATAGGTCAGCCCCTCGGGGCGGGGTTCGCTGTAGGGATCGTCCTTGCGGCCCTCGGCCCACAGCGCCGCGCCAAAGGCTAACCGGCCGCCTTGATACAAAAAAATGTGGGCGTCCTCCACGCCGGACACGAGTTGGAGCACGCTTTCCAGCAGCGCGTCGAGCACGGCGTGGAGGTCCAGGCTGGAGGTGAGGGTGAGACTCGCGCGGCGCACGGCGTCGAGCTCTGCGGCGCGCTGTTCGGTCGCTTTCAGCAACCGCAGTTTTTCGATGGCCGTCGCCAACTGCCCGGCGATGGTCACCAGCAGCCGCTCGTCGGCCGCGCTGAAAGCCGCCACCCGCGTGCTCTCGGCATTGATCACGCCGATGACGCGCCCCCCGACTTTGAGCGGGACGCTCAACTCGGACCGCGTGCGGGACTCGCCGGCCACGTAATCCGGGTCGAGGCGCACGTCCGGAACGCGCCGGGGTTGTCCGGTGGCCGCCGCCTGTCCCGTGATTCCACGTCCCACCGGAAGCGCCACGTGTTTGGCGCCGAAGCGATCCCGATACGACGAGTGACTGTGCAAAATGCCGGTGGCCCTGTCTATCAGGATCACCCCGAAGTTATCCGGGAAGAAGGTTTCGCCGATCAACGCCGTGACGTTTTCAATCAAGGTGTCTTCGTCCGTCGCCTGCGCCCCGGTGGTCGCAATCCGGTTCAGGAGGGAAAGTTCGTCTACGTGGTGCTGGACGGTCTCGAACAAATACAGGCGTTGAATGGTCGTGGCGAGCTGGTGGCTGAGGGCCTCGGCGATCGCCAGCAGGCGCGGCGTGAAGGGGCGTGAGGTCAGGCCGTTATCCAAGATCAAAGCGCCCATGAGACGTTCTCTGGAGCGGACCGGCGCAACGACAAATGGAGTCGTCCCCACGCGCGTGATCCACTCCTCGGGCAGCTTACCGGCCAGATCGCCTGGCGAGATCACAACGGGACCGGGCTGCCGGTAGACTTCCCCGGCCAGCGGCACTGCTTCCGGGCGGATCACGTCCAGCCGCGCCACGAAAGCCGGGTCTTCTTCATAAGAGAAGTAGGCCGGGCGAAACCCGCCGGCTGCGTCATCCCACAAGAATAAGGAACAGCGGTCGCTGCCCACCAGCGCCGGGATCGCCCGGCCCACCGCCTGCATCAACTCGTCCACCGAGGCCGCGCTCTGCGACAGCCGGGCGATTTCCAGCAAAGCCCGGTTCGCTTCGGTTTCCTGCTTCTGAGCTTCAAACAGGCGCGCATTGGCAAGGGCCACGGCGGCCTGGTCAGCGAAGGTCTGCAGCAGGGCCAGGTCTTCCTCGTCGAAGAGGCGGATCCCGGCCTTGTTGTCCAGATACATCACGCCGGTGATCTCGCCCTGTGTTCTGAGGGGGACGACCAGGATGGAGCGGAGCGCATATTGCAAGACGGACTCTTTGTGCGCGGTGCGTTCGTCCGTCTGCGCGTCGCCGACGAGGACGGGTTGGCCGGTCCGGATGACTTCCTCCGCGGTCGTGCGGCTGACTTCGAAGCCGCTCTCGGCCAGGGTTTCGCCTTTGGCGTTGCGGGTGACGCAGAACTCCAGCCGGTCCGTGTGCTCGCCGCGCAGGACGAGGTAGCCGCGCTCCGCGCCCATCAGGCGGATGGCGGCGTCTATGACGGCGACGAGCGCTTCGTCCAGGTTCAGCGAAGCGCCGAGTGTCCGCGAGACCTCGTACAGCGCGGCCAGGCGGGCTTGGTCAGAAACGGGGGAGGGGCTGATCGCCATAGCTTCTTGCGCCCAGCGCGGTCTACATTGTATCCCAGATAAGGCCGGGGCTACAACGGGGGAGAAGGGAATAAAAAAAGGAGCCGCCTTTTCGGGCGGCTCCGCTTCTTAATCGAGACGCGGGAACTACGGGCCGAGGAACGGCGTGATGTAACTGAGCGCCGCGGACGTGTCAATCCGATAGGAATACGTGACGCCCGCGCAGTTGCCGTTCGTGACAAACGAGTTGACGGCCAGGAT
>Ga0184633_10000121_pt1 | contig 23058 bp, 22 predicted proteins | sample PLM31_170_b1_FD_133156 | JGI IMG/M metagenome (GOLD analysis project Ga0184633, IMG submission 133156) | Groundwater sediment microbial communities from an aquifer in East River, Colorado, USA - PLM3-1_170_b1 | ecosystem: Environmental > Terrestrial > Soil > Riparian zone | place: USA: East...
GATTAAAAGTCAGGTGCTCTAACCGTCTGAGCTAACGGCTCGCGCGAACGATTCTACGCGGTTACACCCTCGAGGAAGTGCCGGATATCGGTTACGAGAGTATCGGCGGTCTGGGCGATCAGATCGAGGCCATCAAGGACGCCGTGGAGTTGCCGTACCTCTACGCCGACTACTACAAGGAACACAAACTCACCCCGCCCAAGGGCGTGCTCCTCTACATCGATCCGGGCATCCTGCGCCCCGGCCGGCTCGACGTGAAGGTCAGAGTGGAGCGGCCGGACATGCCGGCGGCGACCGAGATCTTCGCGAAGTACCTGACCGTCGAGGTGCCCATCGCCGCCGCCGAGCTCGAGCAGCACGCGGGGGACACCGCCGCTGCCGTTCGTCGCCTGATCGAGACGACGGCGGGCGCGGTGTACGCCCGGAGTGAGGAAACCCGGTTCCGCGAGGTCACCAAGGACTTACATCGCCAACGGTCCGAAGGGCGTCACGGACGACTGGGCCAAGATCGCCGGCAGGAAGGCGGAGCGGATCATTTCCGTGAAGACGCTGACGAACGAGGCGCCGAGCCAGCCGCGGAACGTGGAGCGAGTCGTCGCTACCGGGCAGTATCTCTAGCGCGCTTTGCGCGCGGGGGCGGGCCGGCGGACGCCTGGTGCGAGCCCAAGACACCGACGACGGCGTAGCCGCGCTCGCGCAGTTGCCGCTCGATCTCCAGGTGCGCGCGTCGCTCCGCCTCACGGTGCTCGCGCCCCCGCTTGCGCCCGGCGGCCCGACGGCCCAGCCGCCGCTCGCCGCGCCGGCGGTCGAGGACCACCTGCACCGTGTCGTCGCCGCGGAAGGTCCGCCGCAGGGACGCGTAGAAGTCCGGCCGCTGGCTCCCGACGATGAACAGGAGCCGACGGATCGTCTCGGCCATGCCGCCTCGGCCCGCCTTACAGGAGGCTCGAGCGGGCGGATGGGAACCAGCGCATGAGCGGCGAGTCCTCGCAGAGGATCGTCTCGTCCCGCTGGGCGCCGGTCGAGATGAGGCAGAAGGGCGTGCCGATCAGCTCCTCGAGCCGCTCGAGATAGCGCCGCGCCTTCGCCGGCAGATCGGCCTCGTTCTTGGCCCCGGCCGTCGGCGCGCGCCAGCCCTCGATCTCCTCGTAGACGGGCTCGGCCGCGGCCACCACGGTCTCGTCCTCGGGGAACTCGGTGAGGGTCTCGCCGCGGTGCCGGTAGGCGACGCAGACCTTCAAGGTCTCGCACTGGTCGAGGACGTCGAGCTTGGTGAGGGCCACCGTGTCGAGGCCGTTGATTCGCGTCGCGTAGCGCCCGACGACGGCGTCGAACCAGCCGCAGCGCCGCGGCCGGCCGGTGGTGGCGCCGTACTCCTGGCCCCGCGCGCGGATCGCTTCGGCGACCGCGCCCGACATCTCGGTGGGGAACGGCCCGGCGCCGACGCGTGTCGTGTAGGCCTTGCTCACGCCGACGACACCGTGGATCTTCGTGGGCGGCACACCGGTGCCGGTCGAGGCGCCGCCCGCGGTCGTCGAGGACGAGGTGATGTACGGATAGGTGCCATGGTCGATGTCGAGCATCGTCGCCTGGGCGCCTTCGAAGAGCACGCTGTAGCCGCTCTCGATCCAGCGCGACAGCAGGAGCGCCGTGTCGGTGATGTACGGCGCGAGCCAGCCCGCGTATCGTAGATATTTGTCCAGGATTTCCTCGACCGTGAAGGTCTCGGCGTCGTAGATCTCGCGTAGCAGGCGATTCTTCTGGGCGACGTTCAGCTCGAGCTTCTCGCGGAAGAGCCGCTCGTTCAGGAGGTCGGCCATGCGGATGCCGACGCGCGCGGCCTTGTCCACGTACGCGGGCCCGACCCCACGGCCCGTGGTTCCGATCCGGCGCTTGCCCAGCTTGGCCTCCGAGGCGAGGTCGAGCGCCGGGTGGTAGGGCATGATCAGGTGCGCGTTCTTCGAAATGAAGAGGTTGCCGTCGAGGGTCACCCCGCGACGCACGAGCGCCTCCATCTCCTCGATGAGCGAGCCCGGGTCCACGACCACGCCGCAGCCGATCACGCAGCGACAGCCCGGGTGCAGGATGCCCGACGGGATCGTGTGCAGGACGTACTTCTCCCGGCCGACGACGACCGTGTGGCCGGCGTTGTTCCCGCCCGCGTAGCGCGCGACCACATTCACGTGCGGGGCCAGGAGGTCGACGACCTTGCCTTTGCCCTCGTCACCCCACTGCGTTCCGACGACCACGATGTTAGGCATGGCGCACACCTCTGAATAGACGTTCTGGATGCTCGAGGATTTCACCAACCGCCAGCACGCGCTCCGACGCGTCCGTGAGGTCCATCGCCAGAACCTCACCGGCGCCGGCCCGCGCGTGTCCGATCACGAGGACGTGGCGCACGCGCTGGGCGCGGGCGTAGGCGACCGACTCCGCGAGCTCGCGGCTGATGATGTCGCGGGCCACCGAGGCGCCCAGGTCGCGGAGCCGGCGCGCCAGCGACAGCGCCACCGTCTTGTCCGGCGTGAAGTCGATGATGAAGAAGTCGGGCCCGGGCAGCGTCACCGCGACGCCCTGGGTCTCCATGACGGACAGCGCGCGGCCGACGTCGAACGCGAACCCGACGGCCGCACAATCGTACCCGAAGCGCCCGAGCATGTCGTCGTAGCGGCCGCCGCCCGCGATCGCGGCGCCGAACCCCGCGACGTAGGCCTCGAAGTACGTGCCCGAGTAATAATCGAATCCGCGGACTTCCCCCAGGTCGAGCAGCACGCTCTCGGCGAGCCCGTAGATCTTGAGCAGCCGATACGCCTCGGCGAGGTTGGCGAGGGCTTTCGCCGACCGCTCGTTCCTCGCGAACCCGGCGGCGCGCTCCAGCACCGATTCGCGGCCGAAGAGGGTCGGCAGGGCCAGCAGCGCGTCGCGGACGTGCGCCGGCGGGGCGAGGTCGGCGACCAGCCGCTCGAGGGTCGATCCGTCCTTGCGGGCGAGCGTCGCGCGCAGCTCGCGCCCCTGGGCCGGGTCGGTCTTCGCCTCCTCGAGGAGCCCGCGGAAGAAATCCGGATGGCCGAGGTCGATCTGGAACCGCTCGAGTCCGAGCGCGCGCAGCCCCTCGATCGCCATCGCAATGACCTCGACCTCGGCCTCGGGCTGGTCGAGCCCGACCAGCTCGACGCCCGCCTGGTAGAACTCGCGGTAGTGCGAGACGCGCGGCTCGTCGTAGCGGAACACGTTCGTGACGTAGGCGAGCCGGATGGGCTTGGGTTCGTCGCGGAGCCGGGTCGCCACCACGCGGGCGATCTGCGGCGTGATGTCCGGGCGGAGCGCCAGCATCCGGCCCGTCTCGCGCTCGACGAGCGTGAACATGTTGCCTTGCACGTCCTCGTCCGTCCCGGTCGCGAGCACGTCCGAGTACTCGAAGGTGGGCGTGACGATCTCGCGATAGCCCCACCGGCGAAACACGTCGAGCAGCGCGGCCTCGACGTGCCGCTTGCGCTCCGCCTCGTCCGGCAGGTAGATGCGCGCGCCCTTCGGGAGCTGGGGGTGACGCGACTTCACGGAGCCACCGTGTCCAGATGAGCGACCGTGTTCATCCGATGCACGGTCGCCCAGTCGGGCTGGTACTCGATCTCGGTGATCCCCGCCGGCGCGGCGTCGACCGTCCAGAGCCGGTCGAGCCCGAGCCCGAGCGCGGCGAGCACGATGACGCGCGCCACGATGGCGTGGCTGACCAGCACGACCGTCTGCCCGGCGTGCGCCTCCCGCAGCTCCTCGAGGCCCGCCGCCACGCGCTCGGCAACTCCGGAGAGGGTGTCGCCGCCCGCCAGCTTGCAGTGGTGCGGTGCCGACCGCCACTGTTCCCACGCCTCGGGGAAGCGCGTCCGCACCTCCTCGCCCGTCAGCCCCTCCCACGGGCCGAAGGCCATCTCGGCGAAGGCCGGGGCGACGCGCACGGGCAGGCCGTGCGGCTTCGCGATCAGCTCGGCGGAGGCGCGAGCCCGCTCGAGCGGGCTCGCGTAGACGGCGGCGACGACGCTGCCCGCCAGCGCGCGCGCGACCGCCGCGCACTGGCGGCGCCCCGCCTCAGAGAGCGGAATGTCCCGCGAGCCGGCGAAACGCCGCTCCCGGACCCAGACCGTCTCCCCATGCCGTACGACGAAGAGCCTCAGCGTGCTCACAACCCCCGCATTCTAGCGCGATTCGCTCCGCCCCGGACCCACGGGCCTGCCCAGGCTAGAGCTTGACGAGCTTGGCGAAGACGATGTCGGGCATGGCGCGGATCTCCTCGAGCGCACCCGCGGCCATTGGATCGTCGAGATTCAGGAGCGACACGGCGCGTCCGCCCCGGCGCTCACGGCCGAGCTGCATGCCCGCGATGTTGATCCCGTGGCGGCCGCACAGGGTTCCGATGCGGCCGATCACGCCGGGCACGTCGAGGTTCGCGAACACGAGAATCCAGCCCTGCGGCAGCGCCTCCAGCGAGTAGCCATCGACCCGGACGAAGCGCGGCTCCCGCTTGAAGAAGACGGTGCCGGCGACCGACGTGACGCCACGGTCGGTGCGGAGCTCGGCGCTGACGAGGCTCGCGTAGTCCGAGCTCTCCGTCGTCGAGGTCTCGGTGACCCGCAGCCCGCGCGCCTTCGCGATCAGCATCGCGTTCACGTCGGTGACGTGCTCGGAGAGGATCGTGCCGAGGAGTCCCCGGACGAACGCGAGGGTCAGGGTCGCCGTCGACCGCCCGACGATCTCGCCCTCGTACGTGAGCCGCGCCTCCTGCATCCGGCCCTCTGCCATCTGCGCGAGGAAGCGGCCCATCGTCTCGGCGAGTCCGACCCAGGGCGCCTGCTCCTTGTAGGTCTCGGCGTCCATGGCCGGCAGGTTCACCGCGTTCACGACGACACCGCGCAGCAGCGCGTCGGCGACCTGGTCGGCGATGGCGAGCGCGACGGCCGTCTGGGCCTCGTCGGTCGCCGCGCCCAGATGGGGCGTCACGATCACCTGCTCGAGCTTGAGGAGCGGGTGATCGGCCGGCGGCGGTTCCTGCTCGAAGACATCGAGCGCGGCGCCGGCGACGCGGCCCGACTGGATCGCGCGCGCCAGCGCCAGCTCGTCGACGAGGCCGCCGCGGGCGCAGTTGATGAGGCGTGCGCCCGGCTTGAGGCGCGCCAGCTCTGCCTCGCCCAGGAGGTGCCGCGTGTCCCCGGTGAGCGGTGTGTGGAGAGTGATGAAGTCGGCCCGCGCGAGCAGCTCGTCGAGCTCGACGCTTTCCACGCCCAGGCGCTCGGCGGCCTCGCGCGTCAGATACGGGTCGTAGGCGATGATTTGCATGCGAAAGGCGAGCGCGCGGCGGGCCACCTCGGAGCCGATCCGGCCGAGGCCGAGGATGCCCAGCACCTTGCCGAAGAGCTCGACGCCCTGGAGCCGGCTCTTCTCCCATCGCCCGGCCTTGAGCGTGAGATCGGCGGCGGGCAGGCGGCGGGCCATCGCCAGGAGAAGCCCCAGGGTGTGCTCGGCGACCGCGGTGGTGTTCCCGCCCGGGGTGTTCATGACGATCACGCCGCGCTCGGTCGCGGCATCCACGTCGATCGAGTCGACGCCGGCGCCCGCCCGGCCGATGACCTCCAGCCGGCGGCCCGCCTCGATCACGGCGCGCGTCACTTTGGTGGCGCTGCGGACGATGAGCCCCTCGTACTCGCCGACGCGGGCGGCGAGCTCACGCTCGCCGAGCGAGCCCGCCACCTCGACGTCGAGGCCGTGCTTGCGGAGCGCGTCGACGCCGACAGACTGGAGGCCGTCGGTGACGAGAACCCGCTTCACGACTTCTCGACGAAGATCTTCTGCGCCGCGCGGACGCTCGAGCCGAAGTCGACGGGCTGGCCGAGATCGGCGAGCACCTGCTCGAGCGCCGACAGCGCCACGATGGTGTCGAACTCGGCGGCGTACCCCATGTGCCCCAGGCGGAAGAGCTTGCCCTTCATCTCCCCCTGCCCGCCCGCGATCGTGATGTTGTGGCTCTGGGAGTATGCCGCGACGATTGTCTCGCTGTCGACCCCGGTGGGCGGCCGGATGGCGGTCAGCGCTGGGCTGGGCGTGGCCTTGGCGAACAGCTCGAGCCCGAGGGCCTCGGCGCCCGCGCGGGTGGCGCGCGCCAGCCGGTCGTGACGCTTGAACACGTTGGCGAGCCCCTCGGCCTCGAGCAGCCGCAACGCCTCGCGCAGGCCGACGATGATCGACACCGCGGGCGTGAAGCGAACCTCGTTCTTCGCCACAAACTTCAGCTCGTCGGTGAGATTGAAGTAGTACTTCGGCAGGGTCGAGGTCTTGGTCTTCCGCCAGGCCTTCTCGTTGAGCGCGCAGAACCCGATGCCCGGCGGCAGCATCAGCCCCTTCTGCGAGCCCGCAACCACGAGGTCGACCCCCCAGGCGTCCATCGGCAGATCGGCGATCCCGAGGCTCGACACCGCGTCGACGATCAGGATCGCGTCGTGCTGGCGGGTGACTGCCGCGTACGCCCGGACGTCGTGGAGCACGCCGGTCGAGGTCTCGCTGTGCTGCGTGAGCACGGCCTTCACCTCGGGGTGGGTCTTCAGCGCATCGGCGAGGCGCGCGGCGTCCACCGTGTGCCCGAACGGAGCGGTCAGATCGATGACGTCGAGGCCGTACGCCCTGGCGAGCTCGAGCCAGCGGTCGCCGAACTTCCCGGCGCGAACCACCGCGACGGAGTCGCCCGCCGAGAGCGTGTTGACGACCGCCGCTTCCATCGCGCCTGTCCCGGAGCAGGCGAGCGGCACCACCTCGGTGCTCGTCTGGAAGAGTCTCTTGAGCCCGGCACGCACCTCGACGAACAGCGCCTCGTACTGCGGGGTCCGGTGGTGGATGATCGGCTGCGCCATCGCGAGGAGGACCTCGCTCGGCACGGGCGTGGGACCCGGCGCCATCAACTGATACTTCTTCATGCAGACGGTCTCCTTCGAGGGGTCAGATTCGACTCGATCGTAACACGGTCTCCCGCGGCCGACCTCCCCAGGGCGGTCACGAAGATCGCGTCCTTGCCGGCGGCGTGCGGCGAGAAGAACTCGACCACGTGCGCGTCGTAGAACGTGAGACCGGAGGCGCCGAACCCCTGGGCGTACGCGGCGAGATAGGCGCGTCCACCGGCGAGCCCCGCCTCCAGATTGGCCAGGCGGTAGCCGCGATCACCGAACACGCGCAGCAGATCGTCGAGCCGCGTCATGAAATAGATGACCGCGGCCGCGTCCCCACCGAGTGGTTGTTCGAGACAGAGGTAGGACGACCGGTTCCGGAAGTCGCCGGCGGCCAGGAGCTCGAGCACGTGGGCGGCGGGCTGGTAGTAGTACGCCCCGGGCGAAACGTCCGCGACGCTGTTGACGATGAGATAGAGGTCGACGAGTCCCGCCGGCACGTCGGCCTCGAAGCCGCGGGTCGCGGCCCAGAGGGCCGTCGCCAGCTCTTCGGCCGTGAGCGGCGCGTGTCCGAACTGTCGGGTCGAACCGCGGCGCTGAATCGTCTCGCCGAGCCCTCGTCCGGCTTCGCGTCGGGGCGCCGGCAACGCCACGACACGCGCGGACCGCGCATCGGTCTCGGCAGCCACCCCCCGCGTCCCCGCCCCGCCCTGCAGACGCCACGCGCGAACGGCCTCGGACGTCGAGAGCGATGAAGCCAAGTGGATCTCGCGAACGAGCGGATAGTCGACCTCCGATGAGGAAAGCGGGAGCGTCGGATGATCGATCGCTTCGAGCGCGCCGCCGGGAGGTGCGATGGAGGTTTCGTGCCCGACCACGACCAGCTCGAGAGCGACCTCGCGCGCCGCATCGAGCCCCAGCAGACGGTTGACCTCGCCGTCCACGAATCCCGTCAGCACGCGCGGGGCGAGCTCGAGGCCGCCGGCGACGGCGAGGAGGTTAGCGAGCATCGTCCCGGAGTCCCAGAAGAGGTGGCGGTAGGCGCGCGCCTGGTACTTCCAGGCGTTGCGCCAGTAGATCCCGGTGAGCAGGACGGTCGCGGCGCGGCGCGCGAGGGAGTCGTCGCCGGCAACCGTCGCGAACGCCTGGCGAACGTCGCCGGCGCGCAAGCGGCGAAGGGTAAAGTCACCGGGACAGAAGTGATAGAGGCCCGCGTCGAGCCCCGCGACCGGACCAACCGCCACATACATCTCGGTCTGGTAGAGCGCGCCCGTCGAGGCCGCGGCGCGGAAGAGGATCTCTCCCCCACCCGGGTAGGTCTTCTTCCTGGTCACGCCGGCGGAGTGGTAGAGGAGCGTCGCGAGCTGGCTCAGCGTGAGTGTCGCGCCATCCGTCGGCGGGCCGGCGATCGCGGCGAGCGTGTCGATCGCCGGAGGGTCGAGCTCGCGCGGCAGCGCGAACGACGAGAGCTCCGTGTAGATCTTGAACGGGAACGGCTTGATGTCCCACTCGAGCGTGTGGCCGCCGGTGCGGATCGACGCGGGCGAGTGCGCGGTCCGGTCGTGGTACTCGCGGGCGGTCAAAAGCGATACGGCGGGCGGACGACGCCGCGCTCGGTGATGATCGCCGCGATGAGCCGGGCGGGCGTCACGTCGAAAGCCGGGTTGAACACCGGCGAGGCGGCCGGCGCGGTTTGCTGCGCGCCCACGCGGCGGACTTCCGACGCGTCGCGCTCCTCGATCGGGATTTCCGCGCCCGAGGCGAGCGCCGGATCGATCGTCGAGAACGGCGCCGCGACATAGAACGGCACCTGGTGGTGGGCGGCGAGCACCGCAAGCGAGTAGGTTCCGATCTTGTTGGCGGTGTCGCCGTTGGCGGCGATGCGGTCGGCACCGGTCACCACCAGGTCGACCTCGCCGCGCGCCATCAGCGAGGCCGCCACCGCGTCGGCGATCAGCCGATGGGGGATTGCTTCGCGGACGCACTCCCAGGCGGTCAGCCGTGAGCCCTGCATCACCGGACGAGTCTCGTCCACCCACACGAGCGCGACTTTGCCCTGAGCGTGCGCGGCGCGCACCACGCCGAGAGCGGTCCCGTACCCGGCCGTTGCGAGGGCGCCGGCGTTGCAGTGGGTCAGAATGCGCGCGTTCGGCGGCACCAGCGACGCGCCGTGGGCGCCCATGGCGCGGTTCGCGGCGATGTCCTCATCGCGGATGGCCTGTGCCTCGGCGAGGAGCCGGACGCGCACCTCGGTCAGCGGAAGCGCGCCCGACGCGAGCGCCACGCGCTTCATCCGCTCGAGAGCCCAGAACAGGTTGACGGCGGTCGGCCGCGTGGCCGCGAGGCCCTTGATCGCCGTCTCGAGGTCCACCAGCAGGCCGTCGAACGTCCCGGCGCGACTCTGCCGTGTCGCCAGCACCACGCCGAAGGCGGCGGCCACGCCGATCGCGGGCGCGCCGCGCACGACGAGCGCCCGGATGGCCTCGGCGACGTCTTCCCAGCGCTGGTAGCCGCGCTCGACCTCGCGCTCGGGGAGCAGCGTCTGGTCGAGGAGGATCAGCCGGTCGTCCGACCATCGCACGGGTGCGATGGTCGTTATTGTAGCGGGGTCCATGAGCTCGCCTTGGATCGAGGGTGGCCTGAGACCGATGCGCGTGGCTCCGACACGCCCGTTCTGGCCCTCGCCTGAGATTGCAGGCGGCTGCGGATCTCGGCTTCGCCCAGGCCGGCGATCTCGACGACTTTGTTTCTCGCCTGGAGACCGCGGATCACACGGATCGACGACGGCGGAACGCCGAGGGCGCGGGCCAGCAGGGCCGCGACGGCCGTGTTCGCCGCGCCCGCGACGGGCGGCGCCGTGACGCGCAGCCGGAGGGTCGCGTCCTGCCAGCCGACGATCTCATCGCGGGCAGCCCGCGGCTGCACGCGGAGCGACAGCAGCGTGCCCTCAGGCCTTGGCGTCGTCCTTGTCCTCGCCGAACTCGGCCGACATCATCCGGTAGTAGCTCTCGAGCGTCGCGCGGAAATCCTCGATGAGCTGGCGGCGGACGCGCCGGAGCGTCTGGATCTCGCTCCTGATCCTCGCCTCCTCGGCCCGGCCCTCCTCGATGATCTTCTCGCTCCGCAGCTCGGCCTCCCGCATCTGCAGCTCCGCCTCGCGCCGGGCGGCCGCCTTCATCTCGTCGCCGAGCCGGTGGGTCGTGACGAGCGTGTCCTGCAGCGCTCGCTCGCGCTCGCCGAGCCCGCGCGACCGCTCCTCGAAGGTCGCGACCTGCTCCTTGAGCTGCGCGTTCTCCTTGAGCACCGTTTCGTAGTCCTCGGCGACGTCGTCGAGGAAGGCGTCGACCTCGTGGGTGTCGAAGCCCCGCAGCAACTTGACGGTGAACTGCTGTTGGCGGATATCCAGCGGGCTGATGCGCATCGCGACCTCCGGCTCCTATCTTATGCTCAACGCGAAGTCTCGCAGGGAGTCGACGACCACCCACTCAGCGAGCTTGATCGCGACGATCACGACTATCGGCGACAGGTCCAGGCCCATCGTCGCCGGCAATCGGTACCGGATTGGGCGGAGGACGGGCTCAGTCACGCGATGGAGAAAGCGCACGATCGGGTTGTAGGGGTCGGGGTTCACCCACGAAATCAGCGCGCGGGCGATGATGATCCAGAAGTACGCCTCGAGGACGATGGTGAGGAGCTTCGCCAGCGCCAGGATGACGTTACTCATGACGAACATCACTTCGGCCCCTGGCCGAGCTCGCGCGAGCGCTGGGTCGCCCGCTCGACCGCCTTGATGAACGTCGTGCGGATCCCGCCCTCCTCGAGCGCGGCGATGCCGGCGATCGAGGTGCCCCCCGGGGAGCAGACCATGTCCTTGACCGCGCCCGGGTGGAGCCCGGTCTCGCGCAGCAGCGTGGCGGCGCCCAGAACGGTCTGGGTCGCGAGGGTCATCGCGGTGATCCGGTCGAGCCCCATCCGGACCCCGCCGTCGGCGAGCGACTCGATCACGACGGCGATGTACGCGGGTCCAGAGCCCGACAGGCCGGTCACCGCGTCCATCAGCTCCTCGCCGAGCACGACCACGCGTCCGACCGCACTGAAGATCTCGCCGGCGGTCTCGAGGTCGTCGGCCTCGAGACCTTCGGCTTTCGCGACGGCCGTCACGCCTTGGAGGACGAGGGCCGGGGTGTTCGGCATCACCCGGATGAGGCGCGCGTCCTTGTGCAGGACCGCGCGGATCTTCGCGGTGGAGACGCCGGCGGCGATCGAGATCAAGAGCTTCCGGCGCGTGACCGCGGGCGCGATCTCCGTCAACACCGCATCCATGATCTGCGGCTTCACCGCCAGGATCACGATGTCGGCGTGGCGCATCAGCTCGGCGTTGTCCGACGAGACCTGGATCCCGTACTGGCGGTTGAGCTCCTTGAGGCGCTCGAGACGCACGTCGGTTGCGTGGATCGCCTCCGCCGGCACGAGGTTCGCCGCGAGGAGTCCTTTGATGAGCGCCTCGCCCATGTTGCCGGCGCCCACGAAGCCGACGCTACGCCCCTTGATCGTCATCGTTCCTCCGGTCGCCTCTGATGAGGGGGCGACCCCCCTCATCCCAATCGGGGTCCGAAGATCGCCGTGCCGACCCGGACTATCGTCGCGCCTTCCTCGATCGCCACCTCGAAATCGCCGCTCATGCCCATCGACAGCTCGGAAAGGCCGTGTCGCTCGCCGAGCTTTCGCAGCGCGCGGAACCAGACGCGCGAGGCGTCGGGCTCCTTCGCCTCCGGAGGGATCGCCATGAGACCCCGCACCGTCACGTGAGGCAAGGCCGCGACAGCCGCGAGGAGCTCGCCGAGGCCGTCCGGTCCCGCGCCACCCTTGGACGCCTCGCCGCCGACGTTGACCTCCACCAGCGTGTCCACCGCGCGCCCGCGGGCCCGCCCGCGCTTGTCGAGCTCCTTCGCCAGCTCCAGCCGGTCGAGCGAGTGGATCAGGTCGAAGAGCTCGAGGGCGTGCCGCACCTTGTTCGTCTGGAGATGCCCGACGAGGTGCCACGGGACGGGCCGGCCGATCTCGACGATCTTGTCGCGGGCCTCCTGCACCCGGTTCTCACCGAGCGCCGGCACGCCGGCCTCGATCGCCTGGCGGATCCGCCCGACGTCGACGGTCTTGGAGACCCCGACGAGGAGCACGTCCTCGGCGCGCCGGCCCGCGCGTTCCGCCGCCCGGGCGGCCCGTTCACGCACGCGTTCGAGGTTGGCACGGATGTCGGTCATGGGCGCAGGCTGATTCTAGCAGGGGGCTCGGGGCAGGGGGGGGCTCAGGGTGGGGGGCTTTCGGCTGAGGGGAAGGAACGTCGTCGGCTAGGGAAGTGCGGCGACCGTGACGAGGCGGCCGCGATTGCCCTTGCGGTACGAGTACAGCAGCTCCGGATGGCACGCCGTGCAGAGTCGCGGATTGTCGATTGACGTCGGCGCCACCCCGGCGTCGCTCAAGAGGGTCTCGTTGGCCGCCCACAGATCGAGCATGACGTGCCCGGCGCGCGAGGGCCTGACCCACGTCGTCCAGCGCTCCCCGAACGCGCGCGCCAGCTCTGCCGTGACCGGCTCGTCGACCTCGTAACAGCACGGGCCGATTGATGGCGCGATCGCGACACGGAGCGAGGAGGCGCGCCCGCCCAGCTCTCCGATCGCCTTCACGGCCGCCTGCGTCGCGCCGCGCACCGTCCCGCGCCAGCCGACGTGGGCGAGGCCGAGGATCCGCGCCCCGGGATCGTAGAAGACGATCGCGAGGCAGTCCGCGGTGAAGATCGCAAGTGGCACTCCGCGCTCGGCGGTGACGAGGATGTCGGCCGAGCCCGCGAATCCCCCGCCCGCGGGCGCGCGCGCCGTCTCGGCGCCGTGCACCTGGCGAGCGTAGCTCACCCGGCCGATCTCGAGCCCGGCTCCGCCCAAGATCGCCGCGGCCTCAAACCGAAACGGCGCTCTCGGCGCCTCAGGGGAAATCGGCTCGGCGAACGAAGCGATCCCCGGACAGTGCCGCGTCGTCGTCGCATGCGGCAACCCCACCGCCTCGAGCGATGGAAACGTGAAGTACGCCGCCGGCTCTCCGTGCGGCACCAAGCGGGCGCTCATCGCCTTCTCAGTATGACGGGCCCATGGCCGGCCGGGGAGCGGGCGGGGCGGGTGGCGGGCGGGGTCGGCGCGACCCGTTCCCTCCAAGCGACGACGGACGCATCCGCGCATGACGGAGCCCAGCCGCGAAGGGTTTGCGGGCGCGTGCCGCGTGGTCGAGCGACCCCGCCCGCCCCCCGCCCCGCCCGCTCCCCCGCGGCCCTAGTCCGCTTGGCGCCGGAGAAAAGCGGGGACCTCGAGGTCGCCGTCGCCGATCTCGCCCTCGGCTTCGGCCCGCGAGTCGGCGAACCGCCGTCGCCACGGCGTCGACGCCGCCGCCGGGACCGAGCGCGAGGCGCGCGGCAGGTCGACCACCTTGCCGCCGACGCCGACCGCTTCCTTCTTCTCGGCAAAGCCCGTCGCGATCACCGTCATCCGGACCTCGTCCGAGAGCTGCGGATCGATGACGGCGCCGAAGATGATGTGCGCCTCCTCGTGCGCGGCTTCCTGGACGATCCGCGCCGCCTCCTCGACTTCGTGGATGGACAGGTCGGCGCCGCCGGTGAAGTTGATCAGGATCCCGCGCGCACCCTCGATCGACGTCTCGTCGAGGAGCGGGCTCGCGACCGCTTTCTGCGCGGCGTCGAGGGCGCGGTTCTCCCCCTTGCCGGTGCCCGTGCCCATCATCGCCAGACCCATGCCCGACATGATCGTGCGGACGTCGGCGAAGTCGAGGTTGACGAGCCCGGGCACCAGGATCAGGTCCGAGATGCCCTGCACCGCCTGCTGGAGCACAGAGTCGGCCACGCGGAATGCGGCGATCAGCGGAGTGCCGCGGTCCACGACGGAGAGCAGCCGCTGGTTCGGGATCGTGATGAGCGTGTCCACGACGGCCCTGAGCGCCTCGAGCCCGGCCTCGGCCTGGAGCATCCGCTTCCGGCCCTCGAAGGTGAAGGGCTTGGTCACCACCGCGACCGTCAGGATCCCCAGATCCTTCGCGAGCGACGCGACCACGGGCGCGGCACCGGTGCCGGTCCCGCCGCCGAGCCCCGCCGTGATGAAGACCATGTCGGCGCCGCTCAGGAGACGCGTGATCTGATCGGGATCCTCCTGCGCGGCGTTTCGACCGACTTCCGGGTTCGAGCCGGCGCCCAGGCCCTGCGTGAGCTTCGTTCCGAGCTGGAGCTTGATCGGCGCCGGCGAGGCCTGCAGCGCCTGGACATCGGTGTTGGCCACGACGAACTCGACGCCCGTGAACTGCGCCGTCATCATACGGCTCACCGCATTACCGCCGCCCCCGCCGAGGCCGAACACCTTGATCTTCGCGGCCTGCACTGGGTGCTCGAGTTCGAAGAGCGGGCGCCGCGTACGATCCTTCTCCATCTCCGCCTCCTCTGGGGGTTCGCCGGAGGTCCGCCTCCGGCCGCGTGAAGGGATCACGTCTGACGCGAACAGGGGCGGCTGTCGCCCGTCCCGGCCCGGCCTAGAAGATGTCACCCAGGAATCCAGTCACGAGCCGCGTCAGCCGGCCCATCGGGGTGGAGCCCGCGGCGCCCCCCGACTCGCCCGGGGACCGGGAGTGCCTGCCGTAGAGCGCCAGGCCGACGGCGGTCGCGTAGATCGGGCTCTCGATCACGTCCACCAGTCCACCGATGCCGATGGGCACGCCGCGGCGCACGGGCTGATCGAAGATGCCCTCGGCGAGCTCGGGGACGCCTTCCATGATCGAGGTGCCGCCAGTCACGACGACGCCGGCCGTCGCCGCGTCCTGGAAGCCCGCCCGCGCCAGCTCGCGCGCCACCAGCGTGAAGATCTCCTCCACGCGCGGCTGGATGATCTCCGAGAGAAGTTGCCGCGAGAGCTGCCGCGGCTTACGGCCGCCCACCGCCGGCACGTCGACCGTCTCCTCGGCCGGTACCAGGGCCGTCAGCGCGCATCCGTAGCGCTTCTTGATGTCCTCGGCGTCCGCCGTCGGCGTGCGCAGCCCGATCGCGATGTCGTTGGAGATGTGGTCGCCGCCGAGCGGCAGCACCACGGTGTGCCAGACGGCGCCGTTGCGCAGGAGGGCGACGTCGGTCGTCCCGCCGCCGATGTCGATCACCACGACGCCGAGCTCTTTCTCGTCGTCGTAGAGCACCGCCTCGGCGGAGGCGAGGGGCTCGAGCACGATGTCCTGGACGGTGAGGCCCGCGCGGTTCACCGAGCGGACGACGTTCTGGACCGAGGTGACGGCGCCGGTCACGATGTGAACCTCGACCTCGAGGCGCACACCCGACATGCCGATAGGCTCGCGGACGCCGTCCCCGTCATCGACGACGAAGCTCTGCGGCAGGACGTGGATGATCTCGCGGTCCTGGGGCAGGTTGACGGCGCGCGCCGCCTCGACGACGCGCTCCACGTCGGCCTCGCTCACCTCGTGGTGCTTGCCGGTGATCGGCACGACGCCGCGGCTGTTGACGCCGCGGACGTGGCCGCCCGCCACCCCGGCGTACACGCCCGAGATCTCGACGCCCGCCATTTGCTCGGCCTCGGCGACGGCGGTCTTGATCGCCTCGACCGTCGAGTCGATGTTGACGACGACCCCCCGTCGGAGCCCGCGGGAGGGTGCGGTCCCGACCCCGATGATGTTCAGGACGCCCCGGGCCGCGGGCTCGGCGACGATCGCGCAGATCTTCGTGGTGCCGACGTCCAGGCCGACCGCGAGGTCCGGCGTCTTCGCGCGTCTCATCGCGCCCCCTCCCGCTGGAAGACCACCTGATCACGGAACCGGAGGTCGACCGTTCGCACGTCCTGCGCCGCGACCTGCGCGAGGACCCCTTCGAGGCGCGCCAGACGCTCCTCCCAGTCCTCGCTTCCGAGGCGAACTTCGACGCCGTCGACCGTATAGAGGACCGGGCCCTCCCGGCGGCTCATGTCGATCTCCGAGATCTCCGCGGTCAGCCCGGTGCCGCTTCGGAGGAGCGCGCGGATCACCGCGACCGCTGCGCGGGCCTTCGGCCCAGGGGCTGTGCGCATGGACGCGAGCTCGTCGGCCGTGAGGCCGCTGATGACGGGCATCGGAGGCGCCACGGCCGCGAGCGAGGCGCCGAGCAGCCGCCCCTCCTCGTCCATCCAGTGGAGCCGCCCACCGTGGACGAGCGTGAACGGACGCCGCTCCTCGACGCTGATCACGACCCGGTCCGGCAGCTCGCGCACGACGTCGGCCCGGCGCACCGCTGGAAGCGATTCCACGCGGCCGGTCACGCCCGTCGTGTCGAGACGGAAGATGTTCGTCCCGCGAGGAATCGCGGCCACCGCCAGGATTTGCTCGGGTGATGTGCGGGACGCGCCGCGCACCTCCACGCTCGTCACCGCGAACCGTTGCGTCGTCAGGAGCCAGTGGCCGCCGGCGACGACCGCCGCCGGGATCACGGCGACCGCCACGATGACCCCGACGAGACGGCGGAGCCGGGTGCGCCGGCTCGGACGCCGGCGCCGCGGCCGCCCCACGCGCTGTCCATCGACGAACGCCGAGCGCTCGCCCAGATCGGCGAGGACCGAGGCACGGCTCCTCGGGGAGCTGAGGCCGCTGGGCATCTACTCTCCGATGATCCTGATCTCGTGCTCGAGCACGACCGAGAAGTGGCTGTTGATACGCTCCCGCGTCAGGTCCATGAGGGCCAGGATGTCCGTGGCGGTCCCGCCACCACGGTTCACGATGAAGTTCGCGTGCTTGGAGGAGATCTCGGCGCCGTTGACCCGTTTGCCCTTGAGGCCGCACTTCTCGATCATCCGCGCGGCGACGTCGCCCGCCGGGTTCTTCCACACGCACCCGGCGGAGGCGAGCGCCAGCGGCTGGGTGGACTTCTTGATCTTGAGCCGCTGCTTCATCTCCTTCTGGATCTCCGCCATCGGACGGCGGTGCAGGCGCAGGCGGCAGCCGATCAGCACGGCGCCGGCCGGCGCGTTGAAGTTCCGGTACGTGTACGTGCCCGCGGACGGTTTGTACTCGCCGAGCGTCCCGTCCGGGTGCAGGTAGTAGACCGCGCTCACGAAATCGCCGATCCAGCCGTCCGGCGTTCCAGCGTTCATGGCCAGAGCGCCGCCGATCGTGGCGGGAATTCCGACGAGGCACTCGATGCCGCCCAGATTGATGGCGGCGGCTTCTCGAATCAGGGCCGAGAGGCTCACGCCCGCCCCGGCGATCGCCTCCTCGCCGTGGAACTCCGCGCGCCCGAGACAGCCCTCGAGCCGCAGGACGACGCCGCGCACGCCGCGGTCCTTGACGAGCAGGTTGTTGCCGCCTCCGATCACCGCCACCGGCAGCTGTTCACGCTCGGCGAACATGAGCGCGTGGCGGATGTCGTCGACGTCCTGAGGCACGACGAAGATGTCGGCCGCGCCGCCGATTCGGAGCGAGGTATGGAAGCTCAGGGGCTCCTTGAACCGCACTTCCCCCCGGATCTCTCCTAGCATGTCGACCTCCCAGTCAGCGAGTCCGCATTCAGGCGTTTCAGCAGCTCCGGGCCGAGCTGGCTCACGTCGCCGGCGCCGAGGGTGATCACGAGGTCGCCCGTCCGGGCGATCTCGCAGAGGTGCTCGACGATGCGCATCCGGTCGCTCCCGAGGTAGGTGACGTCCCGATGGCCGTGCGACCGGATCCCCGCGGCGAGATCCTCGGCGGTGACGCCGGGGATGGCCGCTTCCCCGGCGGCGTAGATGTCCATCACGATCAGCGCGTCAGCCAGGTTGAACGCCGTGAGGAACTCCTGGCGCAGGTGCAGGGTGCGGGTGTAGCGGTGCGGCTGGAACACCGTCACGACCCGGCAGTCGAACCCGGCCTTGGCGGCGGCCAGCGTCGCCCGGATCTCGGCGGGGTGATGGCCGTAGTCGTCGACCACCGTAACGCCGCGGGCACGACCAAGGATCTGGAAGCGGCGCTGGACGCCCGAGAACCCGGCCAGCGCCTTCTGGATGGTGGGGAACGGGATCTCGAGATCCAGGCCGACGCCCACCGCCGCGAGGGCATTGAGCACGTTGTGGCGGCCGGGGATCTGGAGCGCGAGCTCGCCGAGCAGGCTCCCACGCTGGAAGACCTCGAAGCGGCTCGTCATGCCCGCCAGGCGCAGGCGTCGCGCCACGAGGTCGGCGCCCGACTCCAGGCCGTACGTGATGATCCGCTTCTCGATTCTCGGAATGAGCAGCTGGATGTTCGGCTGATCGAGGCAGAGGACGGCCGACCCGTAGAAGGGGACTCTGTTCACGAACGCGACGAAGGCGTCGCGGATCGCGTCGAGGCTCCCGTAGTGATCGAGATGCTCGGCGTCGACGGTCGTGACGACCGCGATCGTCGGCGCGAGCTTCAGGAACGAGCCATCGGATTCGTCGGCTTCGGCGACCAGGTACTCCCCCTGGCCGAGCCGGGCGTTCGAGCCGAGGCTCGTCACCCGGCCCCCCACCACGATCGTCGGATCGTAGCGGCCTTCGGCGAGCACGGCCCCGACCATCGAGGTGGTCGTCGTCTTGCCGTGGGTGCCGGCGACCGCGATGCCGTACTTGAGACGCATCAGCTCGGCCAGCATCTCGGCGCGGGGAATCGTCGGGATCTGGCGCTGGCGCGCGAGCTGGACCTCGACGTTGTCCCGCGAGACGGCCGACGAGTAGACGACCACGTGGGCGCCCTCGACGTTCGCCGCCTGATGGCCGATGAAGATCTTCGCGCCGAGCTCGGCGAGCCGCTCGACAGCGTCGTTGCGTTTCTGGTCGGAGCCGGTCACCCGGTAGCCGAGGTTCAACAAGATCTCGGCGATCCCGGACATGCCGCTGCCGCCGATCCCGACGAAGTGGATCTGCTGGTAGCGCTTAAACATGGGTATGCTGGGAAATATTCAAGAGGACTCCCGTCGAGACCATCGTGACGAGCAGGGCGGAGCCACCGAAGGAGATGAAGGGCAGGGGCAGCCCCTTCGTCGGCAACAGGCCCGTCACGACCCCCAGGTTCACGAGGGTCTGCGTCGCGATCAACACGGTGATCCCGAGCGCCAGGTACCCGCCGAAGGGGTCGGGCGCCCGCAGCCCGATCCGGAGCCCGCGCCAGACCAGAACGATGAAGAGCGCGACGATGGCCGCGGCGCCCACGAAGCCCAGCTCCTCGGCGATGATCGCGAAGATGAAATCCGTGTGCGATTCCGGGAGGTAGAAGAGCTTCTGGCGGGACGCGCCGATGCCCTGACCGAAAATCCCGCCGTTGCCGAGCGCGAGCCACGACTGGATGATCTGGAACCCGCTGCCGCGCGGGTCCGACCACGGGTCGAGGAACGCGACGATGCGCCGCAGCCGGTACGGCGCCGCCCAGATCGCCACCACGAGCGGCGGCAACGCGAGCGCGAGGACGAGGCCCAGGTGCCGGACTCGGCCGCCCGCGAGGAACAGGAGCGTGAACGTGAGGGTGATGAGCGTCAGGCAATTGCCGAGGTCCGGCTGCGCGAGGACCAGCGCGGCCAGAAGGCCGGCCACCGCGAGCGGCGGCACGAGTCCGCGGCGGAGCTCGGCGATCGCCTCGCCCTTGCGCGCGAGAAAGGCGGCGAGATAGAGCACGAGCGCGAGCTTGGCCAGCTCCGCCGGCTGGAACGACACGGGCCCGAGCCGGATCCAGCGGCGCGTGCCGTTGATCGCCTGACCGAGCGGCGAGACCAGCACCAGCACGAGGAGCACGCCCGCGAAGATCAGGAGCGGGAGCACGAACTCTTCCAGACGATGGTAGTCGAGGCGGATCGCCATCCACAGGCACCCGGCGCCGAGCAGGGCCCAGAACACCTGCTTCTTGAGAAAGAAGTACGGGTCGTGGAAGCGGTCGGCCGCCACGATCGCGCTCGCGGAGTAGACCATCACCACGCCCACCGAGAGGAGGACGATCGCGATGCCGAACAGCCACACGTCGGGCGCGAGCTTCCTGGGCAGTTTAGTCGGGCTGGGGGGGAGCGAGCGCCGCTCCTCCCCCAGCCCCCCCCACCGCTCGGAGCCACCGCTCGAGTTGCGCGTCGAGGTGTCTCATCAGTCGAGCCGTTCCACGAGCTTTTTGAATACGTCACCCCGGTGTTCAAAATGATCGAACATGTCGAAGGAGGCGCACGCCGGCGAGAGCAGCACGATGTCTCCGGGCGCGGCGAGCGCGCGAGCGCGATCGACGGCGTCCTGGAGCGACCGGCAGAACGTCACCGGGATCGTCGCGGCCGCGAGCGCGGCGCCGATCTTCTCCGCGTCCTCGCCGATGAGGAGCGCGTGGGCGACCCGCCCCCGGGCCGCGGCCGCGAGCGGTCCCCAGGCCTGTCCCTTGCCTTTGCCTCCCGCGATGAGCACGATCCGCTCCGGAAAGCTTTCGAGCGCCCGGAGGGTCGACGCGACGTTGGTGCCTTTCGAGTCGTTGTAGTAGTGGACCCCCTTGAGGTCGCGGACCCACTCGATCCGGTGCGCCACGCCCCGGAAGCTCGCGACGGCCGTACGGATCGCCGCGGGCGAGACGCCCGTCCAGAGCGCGCACGCCGTCGCCGCGAGGACGTTCTCCACGTTGTGCTGGCCGCGCAGGAAGATCTCCGACAGCGGGCAGATCTCCTCGACGTGGCCATTGAGCCGCGCGGCGATCCGCCCATCGCGGACGAAGACCCCGTGGGCCAGCTCGCGCCGCCGGCTGAACCACACCACCGGCGCGCGCACCCGAGATCCCAGGGCTCGCGTCGCCTCGTCGTCGGCGTTCAGGACAGCGCAATCGGCCGGCGCCTGGTTCGCAAAGATCCGGGCCTTGGCGTCCACGTACGCGGCGAACGTGCCGTGCCGGTCGAGGTGGTCCGGCGTGACGTTGAGGACCACGGCGACCCGCGGCTGGAAGGCCTCGGTGGTCTCGAGCTGGAAGCTCGACACCTCGCACACCACGAGACCGTCGGGCGGGAACGAGAGCGCGTGCGAGGAGAGCGGCGTGCCGATGTTGCCGGCGACGAGGAAGGGCCGCGGCTGCTGGGCCAGCACCGCGCCGATCAGCGCCGTGGTGGTCGTCTTGCCGTTGGTCCCCGTGATCGCGATCGTGTCCGCCTCCATCGCCCGCCAGCCGAGCTCGAGCTCGCCGATGATCGGCACCTGCCGGGTGCGCGCCGCGGCGAGCTGGGCACCGTCGAGCGGGATCCCGGGGCTCACCACCACCAGCTCGGTCCCGGCGAAGGCGGCCGCCGGCTCGCCGGCGCCCGCGAGCAGACGCACGCCCAGGTCGGCGAGTGCGGCCGCCTCGCGGCCGAGGGCGGCGACCGGTTTCACGTCCGTGCCGATCACATCAGCGCCGGCGGTGCGCAGGAGCCGCGCCGCGGCGACACCGCTTCGCGCGAGCCCGACCACCGTCACGCGACGGCCGGCGAGGGCCTGGAGGTAGGCCCGACCCCGGGTCACCGTGTCCACCTCGTCGAGCGAGCTCACGCGGTCCTCCTTATCTGAGCTTCAAGGTCGTGAGCGCCAGCAGTGCCAACGCGAACGACACGATCCAGAACCGGACGACGATCTTGGGCTCGGCCCAGCCCGAGAGCTCGTAGTGATGGTGCAGGGGCGCCATGCGGAAGACGCGGCGCCCGGTCAGCTTGAAGCTGGCGACCTGGATGATCACCGACAGCGCCTCGACGACGTAGAGGCCGCCGATCAGCGGCAGCAGCAGCTCCGCCTTGGTCAACACCGCCAGCGTGCCGATCGCGCCGCCCAGGGCCAGCGAGCCCACGTCGCCCATGAAGATCTCGGCCGGGTGGCAGTTGAACCAGAGGAACCCGATCGCCGCGCCGATCAGCGCGCCGCAGAAGACCGTCAGCTCGCCCGCGCCTCTCACGTTGAGGATCTTGAGATAGTCGGCGGCCCGGAAGTTGCCCGTGAGGTACGCGATCACACCGAACGCGGCGCCGGCCATGATGACCGGGCCGATCGCCAGCCCGTCGAGCCCGTCCGTCAGGTTCACGGCGTTCGAGGCGCCGACGATGACGAGCATCGCGAACGGGATCCAGAGCCAGCCCAGCTCGATGAGCCAGCCCTTGAAGAAAGGGATCGACAGCACCGGCAGCCAGGCGCTGGGCGCTTGCCAGTAGACCAGCTGCAACACCGCGAAGGCCAGCACGAGCTGCGCCCCGAGCTTCACGCGCATCGCGAGGCCCTTGCGCGTGCGCAGCTTGGTCATGTCGTCCCAGACGCCGATCAACCCGAAGCCCGCCGTCGCCAGGATCACCACCCACACGTACCGGTTCCCGAGATTGGCCCAGAGCAACGTCGTCGCGAGGATCGCCGTCAGGATGACGAGCCCGCCCATCGTCGGCGTGCCCTTCTTGGTGCGGTGCCGCTCGGGGGTATCCTCGCGGATCGTCTCGCCGCCATGCTGCAGCACTCGAAGGCGGCGGATCAGCCACGGTCCGACGACGAGCGAGATGATGAACGCCGAGATCAGGGCCATGAACGAGCGGAACGTCAGATAGCGGAAGACGTTGAAGACGATGTGATCCTTGGCGAGCGGGACGAGGAAGTAATAGAGCATCCGGCTCCCTCATCGGGCCAGGCGCGCCACCAGCGCGTCCACGACCCGCTCCATGCGCATGCCGCGCGAGCCTTTCACGAGCACGACGTCGCCCGGCGCCAACCCTTTGAGGAGGTGGGCCACCGTGTCCTCGAACGTCGTGGCGTGGTGCGCCGCGGCCAGGCCCGCCGCGCGCGCGGCCTCGACGGCCAACCGCGCCAGCCGCCCCACGCCGACGAACTCGTCGGAGCCGGCCGCCGCCACCGCGCGGCCCATCTCCTGGTGCGCTTCCTCGGCGATCGCGCCAAGCTCCAGCATATCGCCCAATACCACTACGAGGCGTCCCGACGGCGCGGCCGCGCGGCGCGTCGCGGCGGTCTCGAGCGCGGAGCGGACCGAGACGGGATTCGCGTTGTACGTGTCGTCGAGAATACGCACACCGCCCGCGTCGCGCCACACGCAGCGACCCGCCACCGGCCGGGCCCCGGCGAGCCCGCGGGCGATTTCGTCGAGCGGCCAGCCCAGC
>Ga0184633_10000122_pt1 | contig 23012 bp, 22 predicted proteins | sample PLM31_170_b1_FD_133156 | JGI IMG/M metagenome (GOLD analysis project Ga0184633, IMG submission 133156) | Groundwater sediment microbial communities from an aquifer in East River, Colorado, USA - PLM3-1_170_b1 | ecosystem: Environmental > Terrestrial > Soil > Riparian zone | place: USA: East...
CGCGGTACCGCTTCGCGTACGCGTCGTTCAGGACGAACGCCCGCGCGTTACCGATGTGCAGGGGCCCGCTCGGGTACGGCGCGAGGCGCAGGACGACGTTCCCCTCGACGGCGTCGGGGAGGGGCGGGAGCTCCTTCGGGCCGACCTCGCCGCGGGGCCGCTCGAGGAGCTCCGGTGCAATCGAGACGAGCTCCGCGCGCTGCGCGTCGGGCGCGAGGCGGTTCACGTCGGCGACGAGGCGCTCGACGTCCGCACGCAGCTCGCGCGCCTTCGGGCGGAGGGACGCGTCTTCCGCGAGGATCTTCCCCAGGACGGCCTTCGCATCCGCCTTACCGCCATGGAGGACCGCGTTCTGGAGTGCGTACTTCCGCGCGGACTCCGGGAGCATCGGCCGTCCGAACCCGCCTGGGTTATAAAGACTCTGGCGCGTTCGCGCGACGACGGCAAACTTGATGGGCCCGTCGACCGCTTGTTTCCTCGTGGGTCGGAGGTCTGGGCTCGTCCTGCGGCGCGCCGGCGTGTCGCTCGCCTCCCTAGCGATCGTGCTGAGCCTGTTCGCGATCGGCGCAGCGGTGCCGACCCCGCCGCAGGCGGTCCTCGAGGTCGACGATCAGACTCCGTTCGTCAGCGAGACGGTGCGGTTCGACGCGTCCGCGAGCGCGGGGCACGACGAGGGCAACGGGCGGATCGTCGCGTATCGCTTCGAGTTCGGCGACGGAGCCGGGACCGCGTGGCAGGAGGTGCCGTTCGCGCAGTACGCGTACGCGAGCGTGGGACCGAAGACCGCGCGCGTGACGGCCCGGGACGGACGGGACCTCGAGGGCTCCGCGACGGTGCGGCTCGATGTCCTTTCGATGCCCCCGACGACGGGAGAGGCGCCCGATCTGACGCCGCTCGGCGCGAGCGCCCGACCGATGCGCCCGGAGCTCGACGCCGTCGTCACGGTCGCCGTGGCGATCTACAACCGAGGCGGGACGACCGCGGAGTCCGCATTCATCGACGTCACGGACGTGCGGCCGGGCGTGGGCCCTGTCCTCGTCGACACGATGCGTCTTCCGGAGCCGCTCGAGCCGAACGACACGGTCCTCCTCTTCTCCGATCCGTTCCCCGCCGCGGGCCTCGGGGTGCACACGATCATCGTCGCGGTGCGGGAGGTCCAGCCCGCGGAGACGTTCACGGAGGACAACGTCGCGAGGATCTCCATGGTCGTGACCGATCCGGACGGAGACGGCGTCACGCCGAGGGGATCCCCGTTCGTGAACCCGATCGTCCTCGCCCTCCTCGCGGCAGCCGTCGCTGCGTTCTTCGGGTCCCTTGCGGTCCTTTCGAGGTCCCCCCCAAGGAGGCCGCTGGAACCATCGCCCGCAGAGCCTCCGGGCTCAGAGCCGCCGCCTCCGTGGCCCCCGTGAGGCAAACCTTGGAGGGCCGTCGGGCGCAACGGCTAAGACCGTCTCCCTCCTTGGCCCGCCCGGGTGGCGGATGGCCCTTCGAGCGTGGCTCCAGACGTTCGCGGACGACGTCGTGAAGGTGAAGGAGCGCACGAGCCGCGAGCTCGAGGCTGCGCGGGCCCTTCTCAGGCATCCGACCACCCCCGTGCACTTCGCGGACCTCGACGGCTTCGAGGCGGTCGGGAACCTCTGGTCGACGCGGGACCGGGTCTCAAGGGCCCTCGGGATCACGAAGGAGGACCTGTTCAAGAAGATCATGGAGGCACAGACGCACCCGCGTGACGTGCGCATCGTCGACCGCGCGGACTTTCAGGCGAACGCGTCGACGGACATCGACCTCCTCGACTCCCCCGTGCCGAAACTCTTCCCGAACGACGCGGGCCGCTACATCACCGCGGGCGTCTGGGTCGCGGAGCGGGAAGGCGTCCGGAACCTCTCGTTCCATCGGATCCTTCTTCTCGACAAGAATCGAGGCGTCTGCCGAATCGTCCCGCGGCATCTGCGTCACATGTACAACGAGGCGATGAAGGCGGGCGAGGAGCTCAAGGTCGCCGTGTGCATAGGCCTGGACCCCTGGAACCTCCTCGCCGGCGGGACGTCCGTCGAGTACGGCGTGGACGAGAGCCGCATTGCGTCCGCGCTCACGCAGTCGTGCCTCGGGAAGCCCGTCGACCTAGTCCGGATCGAGAACGGCCTCACGGTCCCTGCGGAAGCGGAGTACGTCCTCGAGGGCCGGCTCATCAACGAAACGCACGACGAGGGCCCCTTCGTCGACGCCGTCCGGACATACGACCGCGTGCGCAAGGAACCCGTCCTCGTCGTGGACCGGATCTACCACCGGGACGACCCGATCTTCCACATCATCGTCGGCGGCCTCGACGAGCACTTCATGTTCATGGGGATGCCTCGCGAGCCGGTCATCTACCAGGCCGTAGCCCGCGCTGTTCCCCACGTAAAGGCCGTGCGGCTCACGGAGGGCGGGTGCGCCTGGCTCCACGGCGTCGTGTCGATCCGCAAGCAGCACCAAGGGGACGCGAAGAACGCGATCATGGCCGCCTTCGGCGCGCACACGTCGATGAAGCAAGTCACAATCGTGGACGAAGACATCGACGTGTACGACGACCGCGACGTGGAGTGGGCTGTGGCGACACGGTTCCAGGCGGACCGGGGGCTCGTCGTGCTCCATGGAGTCCGTGGATCGTCAATCGATCCAAGCGCCCATGACGGGTTCACGTCGAAGGTCGGAATCGACGCGACGAAGCCCCTCGGTGCGGACTCGGTATTGTTCGACAAAGCCGGCCTCTAGAGGGCTCCATGGCCTGTCCGCATGCGATGTCTACATGCAATAAAAACATCTAAGTAGGCCATGCGACATCTTCTAGGCGATGGCCGCTGAGAAGAAGGTCGTGCAGACGGAGATCGACCCCTTCCTCTACGACTTCGTCCTGAGGACGGCAAAGGCGAAAGGCCTCACCCTCAAGGAGGCGACACGAGAAGCTCTTCGTGCTTGGGCCGCCCAGGAAGGGGACCTTTCTTGGGATCCGCTCTTCGACCCCAAGTGGGGCGGGAAGGCGCCGAAAGGAACGGACGCGTCGAAGGTGAACGAGACCGTGTACCGGAGGCGGAGGCGCTGAGGCTGTTCCTCGATTCGGGCGCATTCATCGCCCGTGCCGTCGCGAACGACCGGTACCACGGGGAGGCCGCCGAGACGTTCGCGAAGATCTCGCGGCGAGAGTTGCCCTACCGGTTCCAATACACGTCAAACTACGTCGTCGACGAGGTCGCGACCTTCATCCTCTACAAGGCCGGACCCCGCCTCGCGACGGATACCCTGCGTCGGATTCGATCGTCGCCCTCCCTCAGAGTCCTTCATGTAACCGAGGAGGTGGAGTCCTTGGCGGACCCCTTGTTCGAACAGTTCGCCTCCTCGCAGGTCTCCTACACGGACTGCACGACGAAGGTGCTCATGGAGCGGGAGTCGATCGATACGACGTTTACGTTCGACCGAGATCTCGAGGTCCTTGGGTTCCGTCGGATTCCGTGAAACGATCCACAAGCCCGTCCCTCGAGGCTCCTCGATCGACCGGACCCCACGACTGCTTCACGTCGAAGGGTCGGCATCGACGAGACGAAGCCGCTCGGGGCGGAGGCGGCGTTGTTCGAGAAGGCAACCCTCTGAATCGGCGCGGCGAAATTCGGACGTGAACCTTCATACGCCCGGCTTGATTGATGCGACCGGATGCGGCTCGAGACGCTCTTTCTCGCCATGCTGTTCGTCTTGACTGTCGTCCCGGCCCCTTCAGGCGAGTCCATTCACCCAGGCGGCGCGCCGCCCACCGCCCTCCCCCACCTCATGCCGCCCGCGCCCCCGCATGTGTGGCCTCAGGGCGTCGTCCAGGGCGCGCCTGTCCCGCCTCCGTCCCCTGCACAGACGAGCGGCACCGCGCGTCTCGTCGTCCTACTCGTCGAGTTCACGGACGTAACCCACGATCCCGTGCACGACGGGACGTACTACGACGCCACGTACAACGCGGCGGGCGGCGGCTCGATGCGCGCCTACTTCGAGGAGGTCTCCTTCGGCGCGCTCACAATCCAGGCGACGATCGTTCCGACCTGGTGGTCCAGCGCGCAGACGATGGGCTTCTACGGGGCCGACGGGCTGAGCGTCGACGACGCGAACGGGGACGTCTACGACCTCGTCTCGGAGACCGTGCGCCTCGCAGACCCCTTCGTTGACTTCTCGCTGTTCGATACGAACGGGATCGTGGACCACCTCGTCATCGTGCACGCGGGCGGCGCCCAGGAGGAGGATCCGGCGAACGTCACGCGGATCTGGTCCCACCAATGGAATGTCCCGTCCATGTTCCTCGACGGCGTGTGGATCTCGGAGTACATCATGGTGAGCGAAGACTCCCCCGTCGGGGTCGTGGCGCATGAGTTCGCGCACGACCTTGGGAGCCTGCCGGACCTGTACGATACGGACGAGAGCTCGGAGGGCGGCGTCGGGCGGTGGGACCTCATGGCCCAGGGCGCGTGGAACGGCTTCCCCGCAGGCACGTCGCCGGCGCACCTGAGCGCGTGGTCCCGGATCCGGCTGGGCTGGGCCGCCCCTTCGGATGCGACGGCCTCCGACGTCCTCTTCCGGCCCGTCGAGATGAGCGGGTTCGTCCTCCGTCTTCCGATCCCGGGCTCCAGTAGCGAGTATTTCCTCGTCGAAAGTCGTCAGCCGATCGGGTTCGACGCGGGCCTCCCCGGCTCCGGGCTGCTCATCTGGCACGTCGACGAGACCCGCAGGTCGAACGACGATGACGCACGCCGACACGTCGACCTCGAGGAGGCGGACGAGGCTCCGTGGGGAGACCGGCCCCTCGATCCTCAGGACGCTTGGAGCGACACCCCATGGGGCTTCGGCCCGGAGACGACGCCGGGGAGCGCAACATACGCCGGCGCCGTCACGGGTTGGCGGATCCGGGACATCTCCGCGAGTGGTCCGAACATGACCGCACGAGTCTTCCGCGCGATCCCGCGAGATGTCGGAGTGATGGCGGTCCACCTCCCGGGCCTCGCGGCCCCAAACACGACGGTCGACGCGGAGGTCGTCCTCGTCAACGAGGGGGCGTCCACGGAGACGGTCGACGTCACCCTTGGCCTGTACCGCGACCGGTTCGACGTAGGTGCGCTCATCCTTGAGCGACGGACGAATGCGTCCCTGGCGTCACTAACCCCGACCCCCGTCCCGTTCGCGGTCGCCGTTGGGCCTCCGGGCCGCTACCTCGTGCACGTGTCCGTCGTCCCGGGAGGCGACGTCCCCTGGAACGACGAGCGGTTCGCTCCCATCCTCGTACGCCCGCTCTACTTCCGGGACACGTTGGAGTCCGGTCCCGGATCGTGGACGACGGACGGCTCCCCGGCGGATCCGCACCGATGGGTCCTGGTCAACGAGACGTTCGAGAACGCGTCCGCGCACAGCCTTGCGTCCGCGTGGCGGTTCGGTCTCGAGGAACTCGCGTCACCGAACCCGTCTCCGGCCGCGTGGCACGCGCTGACGCCCGTCCCCGTCGTCGTCCCCGCGGGTCCCGTCCACCTCATTTTCTACCACCGATATGCCCTCTGGAACCGGACGGTGCGGGGCCCCGCGGGACCCGGGGAGTCGGACGAGGCCCTTGTGGAGGTCCGGTCCGGCGCGGGACCGTGGGTCGCCGTCGCGCGGTTCACGGGCCGCGACCTCGCGTGGCGCGGCGTCTCCCTCGACCTGTCCGCGAACGTGAGCGTGCCCGGGATCGTCCAGGTCCGGTTCAACGTCTCGTCCGCCGTCATGCCGGACCGCGGCGGGTGGTGGATCGATGACGTCTCGATCGCGGGAGGCGGGCTCGGCCGCGGGCTCGTGTTCACCGCGACTCCGATTCGATTCGATGTCGGCCCCTGGAGCGTCGCACGGAGCGCCGCGAGGCTCGTCAACGTCGGAGACTACGAGGAGACGATCGACCTGTCCGCGATCCTCCCCGCCGCGCGGTGGATTGCGAATCTCGAGGTGCCGGGGAGCTCGGTCCTTGTCGGGGCGGAGCCCGTTCGGCTCGGGCCCGGCAGGGATGTCGTCCTGCGGCTCGAGGTCTCCGTGCCGGACGGACCCCTCGGAGTGTCGACCGTCTCCCTCGAGGCCCGCTCCACGGAGGACCCGCTCGTGAGCGCGAACGTTACGCTTGAGATCAATCTCATGGCCCCCGCGCCTCCGGAGCCTCCTTGGGCGTTCCTCGGCGCGATCCTCGTCGCGGCGGTCGCCCTCACGGCGATCGGAGGCCTCGCGTTCCGCCGCCGGCGTCCGCGCACCTGACGCAAAAGGTTATGCCGGGACGGGTTCGTCCTCTCGTCGCCGTGTTCGTCACGCACGAGCTGCTGCGCCGCGGGGCCGTCGAGGACCGCACGTACCAGGTGAACATCGCGCGGGCGTGCCTCGAGCGGTCGACCCTCGTCGTCCTGCCGACGGGCATGGGGAAGACGGTCGTCGCGGCGATGGTCGTCGCGGAGACCCTCCGCCGGCGTGGCGGGAAGATCCTCTTCCTCGCGCCAACAAAGCCGCTCGTCGAACAGCACGCGGCGTCCCTGCGCGACGTCCTCATCGTCGAGAGGATCTCCCTGTTCACCGGGGAGGCGACATCCCCTGAGGAGCGGGACCTCCTGTGGCGGGAGAACAAGATCGTCGTGTCGACGCCCCAGGTGATCCGCAACGACCTGCGCTCGGGGCGCTTCACCCTTGACGACGTCAGCCTCGTCGTGTTCGACGAGGCGCACCGCGCCGTCGGCGACTACGCGTACGTCGATGTCTCGGCGACATACAAGGACGTGCCGGGCCGCCTCGTCCTCGGAATGACGGCGTCACCCGGGTCCTCCGCGGAGAAGATCCTCGAGGTGTGCGGGAACCTCGGGATCACGGCGGTCGAGATCCGCACGGAGTACGACTCCGACGTCGTGCCGTACGTCCACGACATGCAGTTCCAGCGCATCCCCGTCGAGGCTCCCGAGGTCGCGAAGGAGATCCGCGCGCTCCTGACGACCGTGTACGAGGACCAGGTGAGCCGGCTCAAGAAGGCGGGCTTCCTCCAGGGCAAGCCCCGGGCGAGCCTCAAAGACCTCCTCGCCGTGGGCGACGAGGCGCGCCGCCAGCTCGACGGTGGGTCGAAGGACGGCCGCCTCTACGGCGTCGTCACGGCGCAGGCGATCGCGATGAAGACGAACCATGCGATTGAGCTCGCGGAGACGCAAGGCCTCGGGGCCCTCCGGAGCTACTTCGAACGCATGGAAGCGGACGCGAAGTCCCGCGCGGACACGCAGTTCTTGAAGCACGAGAAGGTCGTCGCCGCGAGGAAGCTCGCGCAGGAGACGGACGTCGAGCATCCGAAGGTCCACAAGACCCTCTGGATCGTCCGCGACGAGTTGATGCGCAAGCCCGACGCGAAGGTCATCGTCTTCACGCACTACCGGGACACGGCGGACCGCATGACGGCGGAGCTCGCACGCGTGCCCGGCGTCCGGCCGATGCGGTTCGTCGGGCAGTCGTCGCGGGGGGACGATATCGGCCTGACACAGAAGGAGCAGGTCGAGATCCTCGACCGTTTCCGCGCGGGCGAGGTGAACGTGATCGTCGCGACGTCGATCGGGGAGGAGGGCCTCGACATCCCCCAGGTCGATCTCGTCGTGTTCTACGAGCCCGTGCCCTCCGAGATCCGGACGATCCAGCGGCGCGGACGGACGGGGCGCAGCGCGGCGGGCCGCGTCGTGATGCTCGTGACGAAGGACACGCGGGATGAGGCGTACTTCTACAGCGCGCGGCGAAAGGAGCGGAAGATGCACCAGGAGCTCGACCGACTGCGGCGCGAGCTGAAGCAGAGGATCTTCGTCGGGGAGCCGGGCGGGGAGACGTTCGTCGCCGCCGCGCCGGAGCAGCGGATGGAGTCGATGCGCGAGGCCGCCGCGGCGCCCGCGGATGAGTCGGCAACCGTTACGATTCGGAAGCGTCCCGAGGCCTCGGGACAGACAACGTTCGACGACTACTGACAATTCTTTTATCCGGCGTCCCGCGATGTCACCCCGGACGGCCGATCCGATGATCCGCTGCCCGGAATGCGACTCGGAGATCGACGAGGCGGAGGAGCTCTGCCCGAACTGCGGCGCCGTCCTCTCCGACTACGGGGAGGAGGGCGGCGAGGACTTCGAGGCCTGAGCCGGGTCACGGCCGGAAGAGCCCCCGACCCGCGTCCCGGAGCGCCTCGCCCAGCCCTCCCGTCGGCGGCGGTATCTCCCCTCGGACGACCTCCCCCGAGGCCGCGTCAATCACGATCTCGTACGACCGCTCGTGATACGCGTACGTCGCGAACCACAAGGGCGCGTGAAGGAACTCCGTGTCCGTGACGTCGACCTGCGTCGCCGCGCGCTCGACGACATCGACGAGGTCCTTGAGCAGCTCGCGTTGGTGCACGTCGACCTGCTCCCGCGCGATCCGCGTGGCCTCGTCCTCGTCGACCTCCGCGTTCAGGAAGCGCGCATCGCGGAGCATTGCGGCGGTGTCGAAGGGGACCTTGTGCGCAAGGGGCAGCTTGTACTCCCGGACGGGGAACGTGCCGGAGCGGCGCGCGAGGACCTTCCAGAAGTAGTTCCGCTCGAGCCGGCCCTCGCGACGCTCGTGCGCGCCCGTACGCGTGAGCACGCCGGCGTACGCGGTCGACACGTCGACCTCGAAGACGTAGAACGGCACGTAGAGGCACTCGAGGGACGTGACGCGCGACGCCCGTCGCAGGTCGTCCGGCTTCAGGATGCCCCCGGACATCCAGGCGACGATCGCGGCCTCCGCCCCCGCGCGGTCGAGGCGGGCCGCCAGCATGGCGTGGCGCAGGACGAACGGCTTGTCGCCGCGCATCCGGGACGCCGTGCCGCAGTACGGGCAGGTCACGATGACCTCGCCCGTCGTCAGGCGGAGAGGCCCGCCGCACTTCGGACAGTTGATCGACTCGACGAGCTCGGGCATGCCGACGCAACGCTCATGGACGGGCCGAATATAGCCGTTGCCATGGGAACCCTCGGAAGCCTTCGCCGGAGCAGCGCGACGACGGTCGTCCTCGTGTTCGGCTTCCTCACTCTACTCCTCCTGGTCGTCCTCGTGATCGTCGACACCGTGCTCTCGACAAGGGCCTTCCCGGGCGCGCTCGCGATCGTCTTCGGCCTTGGTCTCCTGTTCATGCTCCTGCAGTGGGCGATCTCCCCGTGGATCGTCCGCGTGGCGATCCGGGCGCGCCGACCCGTGACGCGGGAGGCGAACCCCTGGCTCTTCGACACGGTCGAGGAGATCGCGCGCCAGGCCTCCGTCCCGAGGCCGCGGATTTGGGTGAGCGGCGAGGCGGGGCCGAACGCGTTCGTCTTCGGCCGGACGGTCGGATCCTCAGAGCTCGTCGTGACCGAGGGGCTGCTCCGTGAACTGAACCAGGACGAGATCCGAGCGGTCCTGGCGCACGAGATCGGGCATCTGCGGCACCGCGACGTGATCATCATGACGTTCGCCTCGTCGGTCCCCCTCCTCGCGTACATCCTCGCGCGGGGAGGATTCGAGATCCTCCGGGGGAGCGGCCGCGCGCGGTCGTCGTCGCGGGACAAGGGGGGCGGGCAGGCGATCCTGGTCGCGCTCCTCGTCGCGATCCTGGCGTACGCCGTGTACCTCGTCACACAGCTCCTCGTCCGGCACCTCTCCCGCACGAGGGAGTACTACGCGGACGCGTACAGCGCCGCTGCGACGCGGGACCCGCACCTCCTCGCCTCCGCGCTGACGAAGATCTCGTACGGGCTGTCCCTCGCCCGCAGGACGTCGGACCCGTCCGGCCTGCGCGCGTTCTACATCGGCGACCCGGTCAAGGCCCACTCGGACTACGGCACGCTCCGGGAGAGGATGGCCCGCTACGACATCGACCGGGACGGGCAAATCGACTCGTTCGAACTCCGGAAGGCCCTCGAGGAGGAACGCCGGAACCCGTGGAACCGTGCGAACGAGCTGTTCTCGACGCACCCGCCGACGTACAAGCGCATCCTCATGCTCGAGCAGATGGAAGAGGAAATCCTCCGGGGAGGCCTCCCGACGAACATCTATCGGTACGTGTGACGCCCGACAGCATTCCGGCGGGCTCTAATAGACGGACGGACATCTGCAGCCGATTCGAATGCTCCTCGCGTTCACGTTCCGGGCGAAGCCTGGAAAGGAGAAGGACTTCGAGCGGCTCCTAAACAAGCCCGATTCCGGGCGAATGGTTGCGAAGATGATGGGGGCGACGCGGAATGCTCTCTTCCTCCGAGATGGCCGGATGATTCGAATTTTCGATGTGCCCGAAGGGGTCGAGCCTCCTTCGATGGGTGAGATTGCGGAACGCGAGCCCCGAGTCAAGGAGTTCCTCCGGGCTTTGGGCCCTCTCGTCGAGGAAGGGTTCGACGTGGACCGGCCGGGAAGCCTCGAGGCGTTCGGCCGACGCATCTCTCTGCCCTTGGCGTACGACGTCCGGCCCTGAGACACCTTTAGGCCTCCCGCCGCCCTTTCGGATCTCCATGGCGAAGACAATCCGCCAGACGGTCCACTTCGACGCGCCGCCCCACGCCGTGTTCGAGGCGCTCATGGATGGGGAGCGACATGCCGCCTTTACGGGGGACGCGGCGAGGATCGTGCGGAAGATCGGCGGGACCTTCTCGACGTTCGGTGGCTACGCGACCGGGAAGACGCTCAAGCTCGAGAAAGACAAGCTCATCGTGCAGTCGTGGCGCACGACAGAATTCGCGAAGGGCGATCCGGACTCCCGCGTGATGATCCATCTCTCGAAGAGGGGGGAAGGGACGCGCCTTATCTTCGTCCAAAGCGAGGTGCCGGACCGCCTCGTTGGCGACATCACGAAGGGCTGGACCGAATTCTACTGGACCCCGCTGAAAGCGTGCCTGGGCGCGTCTACGGCGTGACCCTTCGCTGCGCACGGCGCGCGGCGTCCGCCTCGCCCTGCCGCGCCATCACGAAGATCGCGACGAGGACGATCACGACGAGGATCGACAGGACGACGAACCAGAGGAATCGTAGGCCGTCCTCGGGGGCCGTGATTACGGAGCCGTAGAAACTCCCCGCGGACAGCAGGAAGAACGCCCCCGCGAGAGGCCGGACGATCGTACGGTCGCCCGACGCCGCGTAGAGGCCGAGGAACGCCGCCGCGAAGATCGCGGACACGAGGCCCATCCACCACAGCTGGTTCGACAGGCCGACGAGAGCGATCAGGATGTAGCCGTAGATGCTCGCGAGGAGCGCGGCGCCGATCCCGGCGATGCCGATCAATGCCACCGTCGAGAGCTTGAGGCTCGGCATCGCGCCGGAGGCGGGCGCAGGGGCGGGTTCCATGGGATCAGCCCTGCAGCGGCTTGCCGCACTCCGGACAGAACTTCATGTTGCCCGGGGCCTCGTGCCCGTCCGGACACTTCACCGTCTGCGCCGAGCCGCACTCCCCGCAGAACTTGAGGTTCGGCGGGACGGGCTTGCCGCACTTGACGCACGGCTTGCTGCCCACGACGACGGACGTGTCGCCGCCGCACTGTCCGCAGAACTTCTGCGTGACGGGGTTCATGTGCCCGCACTTCGGGCACTGCTTGACCTGCTGCTGGGCCGCGGGCTGCATCATGCCGGGGATCTGGGAGCCCATCGCGGCGCCCATACCGATGCCGGCCCCGAGGCCAAGGCCGATGCCCGCGGCTCCGCCCGAGGGGTTCTGCGCAGCATCCCGGAGCGCGTCCGCGACGGCGAACTGCTGGTACGCCGCCGTGTTCGCCCGGCCGAGCACCTTCGCGGAGGCCATCTTCTCGAGGGCCTGCTTGACGCTCTCCGGCAAGGGGATGTTCATCCCCGCCATCTGGACGATCTCGACCCCGAGGGTCTTGAAGTGGGGCTTCGCGTTCGCGAGGACGGCCTGCTCGATGTCGTTCAGGCTCGCGGCGAGCTGCGTGACCTTGAGGCCACCCGCCTTCATCTTGCCGAGCGTCACGTTGAGCTGCTTCATGAGCTCGTCCTTGACCCTGTCCTCGATCTCCGCAGACGTCGCGGCACCGAACGTCCCGACGAATTGGTTGATGAACGTCTCCGGGTCGCCGATCCGGTACCGGAACTCGCCGAACGCGCGGAGCTGGATCATGTCGAAGTCCGGGTCCTCGAACAGGAACGGCTCCTTCGAGCCGAACTTGCCGTCGAAGATCCGCTTCTGGAGGTAGAACACCTCCGCCTGCTGGACGACGCCGGACAGGGCCTGGATGAGCCGGCCGAGGATCGGCGCGTTCTGCGACGTGAGGGCGTACCGGTCCGGGCGGTCGAGGTACGCGAGGACCTTCCCGTCGCGGTAGAACACCGCGATCTCGTCCTCCCGGACGACGATGTTATCGTTCATCCGGACGTTCCGCGGGACCTTCCACATGATGTTGGTCCGCTTGAACTGGTCGTCCCAGGCGATCGTCATCGCCCCGACGAGGCCTTCCTGCCGCCCCGCCGTCTGGTCCGTCCGCCGCCCGCCGCCGAAGAAGAATGCGATTGGGATCATTCGACTCACCGCACCTGGGTACCCGTAATGGCTTCCATCCTCATGTTCCATGCGCCTTCGAACGACCTCACGGCCTCGTGGAACGCCTTCATCGACGCCCCGAAGGCCTTCGGCTCCGTCGCGTCGCGGACCATCGGCAGCACGGCGGCGGCCTTGTCGAGCGCCTGGAGCATCGCCCAGTCGTACTCGTAGAGGCGGTCGAGCTCGCGCTCCTCGATCCGGATCTGGGGACTGAAGCCGGAGTAGCCGCCCTCCGCATGGCGGGTCTTCGCCTCGAGCCCCTCGAGGTTGAAGATCGCGTTCCCGATGTCGCTCAGGCCCGTGACCCGGCCCTCCATCGCCATCCCGTCGCGGATCGTCTCGAGCTCGGACCGGACGGACTTCATCTGGTCCGCGAGCTGGTGGCGGAGGATATTGTCCGCCGCGCGGATGTCCTCCCGGCGCCGATAGCCGGCGTAGCCGGGGATCACGAGCTGGATCTTCTTCAGGATGCCTCGGTCGGCCTCGACTCGCTCGCGGATGTCAGGCATGCTTCATCTCTCCGGGACGCATCGGTGCGGCGTATTTAGCCGTTGTCGGAACGGCACGTGGGGTCGCGACGTACTTGAACGTTCGGTCGGGATTCCATGGGATATCCTCAGAACAGGCTGAAGCCCGGGCGCTCGCCGTCCATCACGGCGCCGGCATGGCCGTCGATGAGGATGAACATCGGCTTCCCCTTGTGCGCGTACTCCATGAACCAGACGGGCGCGTGGAGCAGCTCGCCATCGTACGTCGTCGGGTAGACCTGGATCGACTCGAGGGTGTCGACACGCTTCTTCGCCTCCCGTTCCGCGAACTTGTGCGCGAGCGCGGACGCCTGGGCCTTCGCCTCGCCCTCCGAGACGTCGCCCGACATGACCTCGATCCCGCCTGTCGCGCGCTTGTCGAAGGACCGCTTCGCCTGGATGTTGAACTGGAAGCCGTCGTCGGGCTGGAACTTCGCGTAGCCGCGCACGGCGACGATCGGGAGGTTGTACTGCAGTTGGATGCGGTCGCGCACCCGGATGACCTGGGGCTGCGTGTTGACCTGGCGGCCCCGGTTCGCCTGGTTCGCGGCCGAGGCGACCTTCAGAGCGAGGAGGGCCATCCCGGCCGCCTTGCCCGCCGTCGACTCGGAGCGCATCTGCGCGACGCCGGCGCCCTTCGTCCCCTGAAAGTCCGCGACGACGGACGTCGGGACGATCCAGTAGGGCACGTACTTCAGGGTGACCTGGCCGAGATCGGCCCGCTCCGCGACCTTCCGGCGGAAGAGCCCCTTGTTCAGCCACTTGCCGCCCGCGTCAAGCGCCTGCTCGTTGCCGATGCGGGACTCGAGCATGAAGTGCTTCTGGAAGACCTGCGCGCCCGCCGCGCCCATCGTCGTCACGGCGCCGCAGTACTCGCACACGACGAGCGCCATGCCGGTCGCGGGGTTCATCGGCGCGCCGCACGAGTTGCACTTCAGGTTCTGGGGGAGCAGAGGTGGGGGACTCGCCGCGGCCTGGGGAGCCTGCGGGGGATATCCGGGGGCCGCCGGGACGCCGGGAGCGGGGTACCCGGGGGCCTGGGGCTGCGGGTATCCTGGAGTCGGGGTCGGGGCGGAGGGGGCGGCACCTTGTCGGCCACCGCAGAAGTTACAGAAAACCGCGCCATCCGCGATCTGCTTTCCACATTGCTGGCAGAACAGGGGAATGCCTCCCGTCGAAAGGCGATGGCTCGCCGCCCGTACTTAAGATTTCCTCAACAAGTCTACCCCATGAGATTACCGCGCGAGCGGTGAAATACGCGGGCCCCTTGATGAGCCGGCGGGACACCCCGTGCCCTCCACGAAGCCCAGCCTCTGGCACATGGACTCCGAGGTCTACCTCCTTGGAGGCGGGATGGTCCTCGGCATGGCCGTCATGATGATCGCCGTTACGGGATTCGAGTCGGTCCTCCTCGCGATGTGCATCCCGGGCGGCGTCGTGCCGGGCATCATCGCGGTCGGGTACGGCCTCGTCGTCCGCACCTGGGAGTCGAAGGCGAGGAAGTACGAGGAGGCGCTCCGCGCCCTCGCGGCCTACGTGAAGCCGTACCGCCGGATTCCCTTGAACGACCTCGCGCGGAACACAGGGAAGACGCGGATGCAGGCGGAGCAGATGATCGGCGACGCGATCGCCCGCGGGTACCTTCAGGGCGTCATCGACCGCTCCTCGCAGGAATTCGTGGTGAAGGAGGCGGTGCCGCATCAGATCCTCGTCGAAAGGTGCTCGCATTGCGGCGGTGACGTGAACCGGTGGTCGTTCCCAGAAGAAAGCTTCACGTGCCCCTATTGCGAGCGGGCCGTGCGTGTGTCGCCGTCGACGTAGTCGCGTCGCCCTGCGCCACCCTTAAATAACACATGCAGGTTAGGACGCGCCTCACTCGGCGAGGTGTCGTTTGGCAAGGGGATTGTTCTCCGCACGGAAACTAAGGCGGGACCGGCAGACGAGGCGCTGGTCCGACCGGTACTACAAGCGCCGCGTGCTGCATCTTAAGGAGAAGTCCGACCCCCTCGAGGGCGCCGCGCAGGGGAAGGGCATCGTCCTCGAGAAGGTCGCGATCGAGGCGAAGCAGCCGAACTCGGCGCTCCGGAAGTGCGTGAAGGTCCAGCTCATCAAGAACGGACGGCAGATCACGGCCTTCGCCGTCGGTGACGGCGCGATCAACTTCATCGACGAGCACGACGAGGTCCTCATCGAGGGAATCGGCGGGCGCATGGGCCGGTCGTACGGGGACATCCCCGGGGTGCGGTACAAGGTCATCCAGGTGAACAGCGTCTCCCTCGACGAGCTCGTCCGCGGGCGCAAGGAAAAGCCGGTGAGGTAGTCGAGTGGAGAACCCCGAGCCGCCCGAGACCTCGGAAGGCACCGAGCCCGCGACGACGGACGCGGACGTCCCTCCGTCGGCGCAGCCGGTCGTTGCAGAATCCGTCGAGGCGGCCACGCCCTCGGAAGGCGCCCCCGCGGAGCCCAAGCCGAAGAAGGAGGCGAAGAAGCCCCGGAAGCGGCCCTCGTATCCTCTCAAGCTGTTCGAGAAGTACGACCTCAACGACGTCGAGGTGCACGACGTCGGGTTGGCGAAGTACATCAACCTCTCGCCGATCGTGATCCCGCACACGGGGGGCCGGTACTCTGCGAAGCCCTTCGGGAAGGCGCGCACGAGCATCGTCGAGCGGCTCATCAACGGCATGATGCGCACGGAGAACTACACGGGCAAGAAGTCGAAGTCCTTCCGCGTCGTGCGCACGGCGTTCGAGATCATCGAGAAGAAGGTGAGCCGGAACCCGGTGCAGGTGCTTGTCGACGCCCTTGAGAAAGCCGCACCCCGCGAGGAGATCACGCGCCTCCGGTTCGGCGGCATCAGCGTGCCGCGCGCGGTCGACATCGCCCCGTCGCGTCGGCTCGACATGGCCCTGCGGAGCATCTGCCAGGGTGCCGTGCAGGCGACGTTCAAGAACCGCAAGCCCGTCGAGGAGTGCCTCGCGGACGAGATCCTCCTCGCGGCGAAGGGCGAGATGCAGAGCCAGGCGATCGCGAGAAAGGAAGAGCTCGAGCGCGTCGCGTCGTCGGCTCGATAGGGCTCCATCGTCTCCCCACCGAAGGTTTAATTAGGCGCCGTCCGGTGGGACGGCAACTCGTCGCATTTCACGCATAGGTGACCCGCGTATGGGACGTAAGGAAGACAACATCAAGAAGGCTCAAACCCTCGTCCACCAGAAGGATCGGATTCGGAATATCGGGACTGCGGCCCATATTGACCACGGCAAAACGACACTTTCTGATTCCCTCATCGCGGGCGCAGGAATGATCAGCGAGGAGCTCGCGGGAACGCAGCTCTTCATGGACTACGACGAGCAGGAGCAGGCGCGCGGAATCACGATCAACGCGGCGATCGCGTCGATGGTCCACGACTTCGGGGACGAGCAGTACCTCATCAATCTGATCGACACGCCGGGTCACGTCGACTTCGGCGGCGACGTCACTCGTGCGATGCGCGCGATCGACGGCGTGATCATCCTCGTCGACGCGGTCGAGGGCGTCATGCCGCAGACGGAGACGGTCATACGTCAGGCGATCAAGGAGCGCGTGAAGCCGGTCCTGTTCATCAACAAGGTCGACCGCCTCATCAACGAGGTCAAACTGGACCCGGACCGCATGCAGCAACGCTTCGTGAAGATCATCACGGACGTGAACGCACGGATCCGGAAGCTCCTGCCCGACGACCTCAGGGACAAGTGGTCCCTGAACGTCGAGACGGGGAACGTCGCGTTTGGGAGCGCTCGGAACAAGTGGGCGATCTCCGTTCCATACATGAAGAAGACCGGGCTGACGTTCAAAGACATCTACAAGTACTGCCAGGAGGACAAGCAGGCGGAACTGAGCAAGCGGGTACCCCTTCACCATATCGTCCTCGACATGGTCATCAAGCACCTCCCGAACCCGCTCGAGGCGCAGAAAATCCGCATCCCGGTGGTCTGGAAAGGCGAGCCCGACACGCCGGTCGCGAAGGCGATGCTGGCCGTCGACGAGAACGGGCCCGTCGCGTTCATGGTCACCAAGATCATCATCGATCCCCAGGCGGGGGAGGTCGCCGCGGGCCGGCTGTTCTCCGGGAAAATCAGGCGTGGGCAGGAGTTGTGGACGGTTGGCATGGCGAAGCCACAGAAGGCGCAGACCGTCGCGATGATCGTCGGACCCGAACGCATCCCCGTGGACGAGATCGACGCGGGGAACGTCGTCGCGGTCATCGGACTGAAGGATGCGATCGCCGGCTCGACCGTCTCGAGCGACAGGGACATGCAGCCGTTCGAGAAGATCGTCCACTACTCCGATCCCGTCGTCACGATCGCGATCGAGGCGAAGTCCACGCAGGACCTCCCGAAGCTCGTCGAGGTCCTGAGGCTCACCGCGAAGGCGGACCCCAGCATCCAGGTCGAGATCAACCAGGAGACGGGGGAACACCTGATCTCGGGGATGGGCGAGCTCCACCTCGAGATCACGATCTACCGGATCCAGAACGACTACAAGGTCCCCGTCACGACGAGCCCGCCGATCGTCGTGTACCGCGAGGGCGTCGGGAGGCAGGGTGGGCCCTTCGAGGGCAAGTCGCCCAACAAGCACAACCGTTTCTACTTCGCGGTCGTGCCGCTCGAGCCCGCGATCGTCCAGGCGATTCGCGCGGGCGAGATCCCGTCGAACGTCCGGATCAAGGATGCGAAGGTCCTCCAGAAGAAGCTCGAAGACCTCGGGATGGTCCGCAACGAGGCGAAGAACGTCGTATGGATCCAGGACACGAACATGCTGATCGACGCGACGAAGGGGATCCAGTACCTCCACGAGACGATGGAGCTCATCAAACAGTCCTTCATCGAAGAGGTCTCGAAGAAGGGACCGTTGGCAGGGGAGAAGCTCATGGGCGTGAAGGTGCTCCTCGACGACGCGAAGCTTCACGAGGACTCCGTGCACCGCGGCCCCGCGCAGGTCATCCCCGCAACGTACCGGGCGATTTACGGCGCGATCTGCCAGGGAGGCCGGACGCTCATGGAGCCGATCCAGAAGGTGTTCATCAACGTCCCGCAGGACCTCATGGGGGCCGCGCTCGGCGACCTCCAAGGCCGGCGCGGCGTGATCGAGGACATCAGCCAGGAGGAGGACCACGTGATCATCCAGGCGAAGGTCCCCGTCGCGGAGATGTTCGGCTTCGCCACGTCGATTCGGTCCGCGACGCAGGGGCGCGCCCTGTGGTCGACGGAGAACAGCGGCTTCGAGCCCGTTCCTGCGCAGCTGCAGCCCGAAGTCGTGCGCGCGATCCGCACGCGGAAGGGCCTCCCACCCGAGCCGTACGACGAGGCATACTACGCGTCGTGAGGGCGTCGCGTGTCACGAGATTCACGACCGTCATGGCTCGTCGTCACACGCCAGTTCTATCGACACGCCGATGAAAGGATTCTCGGAGAAAATCCTTGCCTGCGTGCGGCAAAGCATAAATACGACTGGATGATAAGGCGACCCCTACGGGGTACATCACATGCCCGCCAAGCCGCACCTGAACCTCGTGTTCATCGGCCACGTCGACCACGGGAAGTCGACGACCGTCGGCCGGATCCTCTTCGACACGGGCAGCATCGACCCGCACGAGCTCGAGAACCTCAAGAAGCTCGCGGAGCAGATGGGCAAGGCGACGTTCGAGTACGCCTTCGTCATGGACCAGGTCAAGGAGGAGCGCGAGCGCGGCCTGACGATCGACGTCGCGCACAAGCGCTTTGACACGGACAAGTACTACTTCACGATCATCGACGCACCGGGCCACCGGGACTTCGTGAAGAACATGATCACGGGCACGTCCCAGGCGGACGCCGCCGTCCTCGTCGTCGGCGCGGCGGAAGGCGTCCAGACGCAGACGAAGGAGCACATCTTCCTCGCGCGGACGCTCGGCGTCGAGCAGCTCATCGTCGCGATCAACAAGATGGACGCGACGAAGCCGGAGTTCAGCGAGGCGCGTTTCAACGAGCTCAAGGACGAGATGACGAAGCTCCTCAAGGGCGTCGGCTACAAGACGGACAGGATCCCGTTCATCCCGATCAGCTCGTACAAGGGCGAGAACATCACGAAGAACTCGACGAAGATGGGCTGGTACAAGGGCCACGCCCTCGTCCCCACGTTCAACGAGTTCACCGTGCCCCCGAAGCCGACGGACAAACCCCTCCGACTGCCGGTGCAGGACGTCTACTCGATCACGGGCGCCGGGACCGTGCCGGTCGGCCGGATCGAGACCGGGCTCCTGAAGGTCGGCATGAAGGTCCACTTCATGCCCGCGGACAAGGTCGGCGAGGTAAAGTCGATCGAGATGCACCACGAGACGATCACCCAGGCGGAGCCGGGGGACAACGTCGGCTTCAACGTCCGAGGCGTCGACAAGAAGGACATCCGGCGAGGGGACGTCGCGGGCCCGGCGGACAACCCGCCGACCGTCGCGAAGTCCTTCACGGCGCAGATCATCGTGCTGAACCACCCGTCCGTGATCACGGCGGGCTACACGCCGGTCTTCCACGCGCACACGGCCCAGGTCGCCTGCACGTTCGAGGAGATCCAGAGGAGCCTCGACCCGAAGACGGGCGCGACGAAGGCGGAGAAGCCGGACTTCATCAAGACGGGCGACGCTGCGATCGTGAAGATCCGCCCGACGAAACCGATGGTGATCGAGTCGTTCAAGGCGTTCCCCCAGATGGGACGCTTCGCGATCCGGGACATGGGCCAGACCGTCGCAGCGGGCCAGGTCATCGACGTCGAGAAGGTGAAGTGACCCTCCTTTTGCCCTTTCCTCTCTCCTTTTGGTGAACCCCGACGATGGCGCAAAAGGCCCGGATCTCGCTCAGCGGCACGGACCCGAGGAAGGTCGACAACGTGTGCCAGCAGATCAAGACGATCAGCGAGCGCACGGGCGTCGCTATGTCGGGGCCGATCCCCCTCCCAACGAAGCGGCTCCTCGTGCCCGTGCGCAAGTCGCCCTGCGGCGAAGGAAGCGAGACATGGGACCGCTGGGAGATGCGGATCCACAAGAGGCTGATCGACCTCGATGCGGACGAGCGCGCCCTGCGGCAACTCATGCGCATCCAGGTCCCCGATGGCGTGAACATCGAGATCGTGCTGCGCTCGTGAGTGCGAGAACGCCCGCGTCGCTCCCAGAATCCTTTTCGTAGGCAACCCATTGAGGGGCGTGCGGGCCGGTCGGCTCTTCGCGCTCTCGGGAGTCGAAGTCCGAGATGTTGTGTCGTGACGACAACCGCTCGTTTGAGAATTGATCGCACCGTCGACCCCGGCGGACTGCGCATCGTCGGGAGGACATTCTCCGAGGCGCGGGTGAGGAGGAGCGTCTCCCGCATCCTCGAATCCAACGTTCTATGTTCGATTTCCACAGTCACGAAAGGGAATCAGGCCCACATCAACACGGCATACTTTTGCTACTCCGGGAATCTGGACGTGTACTTCCTCTCCGACCCCCACTCGTTCCACGGCCGAAATCTCTCGACGAACGCCTTCGCGGCCATGGCCATCTTCGACCCCTCGCAGACATGGGGCAGACCGGACAGGGGAATCCAACTCTTCGGAACCTGCAAGGAGGCAAGGGGCCGGACGGCGACGAAAGCGGGACGCCTCTACGGAGAGCGATTTTCGCTTTATTCCGAGTGGATGGCGGGCCGGAGCGAAGAGGAGAAGCGCCTGGCCGCTACGCTCCGGACGTACCGCTTCTACCGTTTCGTCGCTCGAAAGGTCAAGATTCTGGATGAACGTGAATTCGGCGGCGGGGTCTTCGTAGTCGCCTTCGTGACAAGGCCCGGCGGATCGAAGTGACGGCTCTGCCGCACGATGCGAGCGTCGAGATTGCGCTGCCTACGTGAGCGCTCATGTCGGCGTGCGAACTCCCGCCACGGGACCGTCACGCACCAAGACTGACGTGATCGCGTCCGCGCGCCAGCCGCATGTCCTCGGGCCCGCGAACCTGCGCGCAGCGCAAGCGCCTTAGGCCTCGCGTCGGACAGAAAACATGGAAGGTGCCCTCCCTGTGACGGAGGGCCTTTTCGCTTAGGCTTTCGATCGGTTGCGGCGTCGGACCGCGTAGTACGCAGAGCCGACCGCAATCGCGCTGATCAGGAAGATCAGCAGCCAGAACTCGAGAGCCGGCAGGTTCGACGGCTCGATCGGGCCGACCGCACCGTACTCGAACGACACGAGGGCCTCTGCTGAGTTGCCCGCGAAGTCCGTCGCCTGGACGACGGCGAGATGCGCGCCGGCCGTCGGATCGACGATCCGCTGGCTCGTCTTGCCCCGGACGTCCATCATCGTGCCGTCGTACACGAGCTGGAGCTTCTCGACCCCCGAGACCCCGTCCGTCGCGCTGAAGACAATCGAGAGGTCGCCCGTGACTTCCGCGCCGGCGCTCGGGGACGAAATCGAGACGACGGGGTCGGTGTAGTCGACTGTGACGCCGGCGGAGACCTCCGCGCGATTCCCGGCGCGGTCGACCGCGACGACGCGGACCGTATCCGCACCCTGGTCGACGTCCGCGAAGACGAACTCCACGCCGGACTCAATCGGCGGGGACGTCATCCCGGCGAAGCTCACCTCGAACCGCATGATGCCGGACACGGAGTCGCTCCCGATCCACAGGACGCGCATGTCGTGTTCCCGCGTGTACGACGCGTCCTCGGGCGCGATGAGCGCAAGGCTCGGTGCCGTCGTGTCGACGCCGAACGTCACGCTCTCCGTGGCGAAGTTGCCCGCCGCGTCGAACACGGCAATCGTCACCGTGTGGAAGCGCTCGTCGAGCGAGGACGTCATGTACGACGTCTTGTCCACCGCAAGATCCACGGGCGGGGCCGCATCGACGCGGAGGCGCTGGGACGCGATCCCCGAGGCACTGTCCCCGGTCGTCCACACGACCTCGACGTTGCCCGTGTTCAGGAACCGGCCGGCTTGCGGCGCGGTGATCGTCAGGGTCGGGGCGTTCGGGTCGAAGTGAAAGGGCACGAAGAGCTCCGCGTGATTCCCCGCGCGATCGCGCGCGCGGACGAATACGTGGTGGTCTCCCTCGGCCTCCAAGGCGAGGTCCTCCGCGCCGCTCGCCTGCTTCGCGCCGACCTCGACGACGAAGCTCATCGGGCCGCCGTCGTCGAGAGCGGCCTCGACGGCCGCCAGGCCCGAGACCGTGTCCGTCGACGTCCAAGTGAGCGTGCCGTCCTTCGTCCAGGCGCCGGGCGACGGCTTCCCGACGAATAGGTTCGGGGGCCGCGTGTCGAGGGTCGTACGTGCCTTCGCATGGTCACGGGGGTTCGCCTCGCGCCAGTAGCCTCGGTCGACGCCGACCGTGAAGAACTCGTACGTCGCCTCGCCGCCCGTGTAATACGTGTCGAAGGGGATGGAGCCCCGGATCAGGCCGCCCTCGAACCCGTGTTGGCCGAACCACTGGCCGCTCGGGTTCCAGGGTGGCGCGTACAGGGCCCAGTCGGACCCACCGGCGATGCGGTAGTACAGCTCCGTCCAGAAGACGCCGCTCGAGCCGGCCGTGCCGTTCGCCTCGTACTCGATGTCGACGACCTGCGTCCGGACGAACTCGGGCAGGGGGGTCACGGTCGAGGCGGGAATCCGCTCGCCCCCGGCGAACGCGATCGGGGCGACCGAGGGAAGGAACGCGGCGACCGGCAGGTACGCGGCGAGAAGGGCCGCCATGAGCCCGCAGATGCTAACGATAGCTAGTCTCCGCATTGGTACCCCTCGCTCGGCGACTGACTACCGAATGCAAGTACTAATCCCTTGTGGTGGGAGCGGATATTCCGGGAGATGAGACCATATGGAGAAATGAATAAAAATGCTCCCTTGTCGGCGGACGAGCTTGGAACCCAACCTCCACGCGAAGCGGGGGCCCTGGGCCTCCG
>Ga0184633_10000123_pt1 | contig 22996 bp, 28 predicted proteins | sample PLM31_170_b1_FD_133156 | JGI IMG/M metagenome (GOLD analysis project Ga0184633, IMG submission 133156) | Groundwater sediment microbial communities from an aquifer in East River, Colorado, USA - PLM3-1_170_b1 | ecosystem: Environmental > Terrestrial > Soil > Riparian zone | place: USA: East...
GCCTTCGCGCTGCCGGAGGCCCGCTTGGACATGGTCCGGATTGGCATCGCTCTCTACGGCTGTCCCCCGTCCCCGAAGGCCCCGCCTCCGGTCCCGCTCCGCCCGGCCCTCACGTTGGAGACGCGGGTGGCCCAGATGCGCTGGGTCCCGGCCGGGACCACCGTCTCCTACGGATGCACCTTCGTTGCCCCGGTGCGAATGCGGATCGCCACCCTGCCCGTCGGGTACGGGGACGGCTTTCCCCGCGCCCTCAGCAACCGGGGGGCGGTCCTCCTCCGCGGGAGGCGGGCCCCCGTGGTGGGCCGGGTCTGCATGGACATGGTCATGGTGGACGTGACCGGCATCCCGGAGGTGGAGGAGGGGGATCCGGTCGTCCTCCTCGGCGTCCAGGGGACGGAGGCCATCCCCGCGGACGCCTGGGCTGCCCTGGCGGATACCATCTCCTACGAGGTCCTCTGCGGTATCGGCCCGCGGGTTCCGCGCCTGTACGTGGGGGAGGGGGCGATGGGAGCCCTCGATGGCGCCGCTCCACCGCAGCCCCCGAAGCGAGAGGGTCGTCCCCGGTCCGCCTCCCGGCGGCGGGCACCTTGACAAGCCCCGGAGCGCTCGGTATTCTCGGCCAACTTTTGGAATTTCTTGCGCTTCGTGGGCTCGTGGTGGGGGCGCAGGGCGGGCCCGGATGGGGGAGGGGCACCGTGCCCCCCATTCATTTCGGCACCTCCGGCTGGCGGGGCATCCTCGCTGAGGACTTCACCTTTGCCCGGGCGCGCATCGTCACCGCCGCCATCGCCCGGTACGTGAAGGAGAGTGGGCTGGCCGGGCGGGGTGTCGTGGTCGGCTACGACACCCGCTTCCTCTCGGAGGCCTTCGCCCGGGAGGCGGCGGCTTCCCTGGCGACGAGCGGTCTCCCCGTCTATTTGTGTGTCCGGGACACCCCGACCCCGGCCCTGGCCGCGGAGATCCTTGAGCGGGGCGCGGCGGGGGGACTCAACATCACCGCCAGCCACAACCCCCCCGAGTACAACGGCATGAAATTTTCGATGGCCTCGGGTGGCCCGGCACTCCCGGAGGTGACGGCCGCCATCGAGACCGAGGCCAACCGGCTCCTCCAGGGCCCGCCCCTCCCCCCGGCCGCCCTCGCCGGCCCCCCGGAAGCAGAGATCACCCCGACCGATCCCTACCCTCCCTACGCGGCCCGCGTCCTGGGGCTCCTGGATCTCGCCTGCCTGCGGCGGGCGCACCTCAAGGTCGTGGTGGACCCCCTGTACGGCACCGGGCGGGGATACCTGGACACCCTCTGCCGCGAGGCCGGGTGCGAGGTGAGCGTTATCCACGACTACCGCGACCCCCTCTTCGGGGGGGGGACGCCCGAGCCCAGCGCCGAGAACCTGACGGCCCTCGCCCGCGCTGTCCGGGAGAGGGGGGCCCACCTCGGGCTTGCCACCGACGGGGATGCCGACCGGTTCGGCCTCCTGGACACGGATGGCACCTTCGTGGAGCCCAACTACTTTTTGGGCCTGCTACTGGACTACCTGGCCGGGACGCGGGGCTGGTCAGGAGGCGTGGCCCGGTCGGTCGCCACGACCCACTTGGTGGACGCCGCGGCGCGCCGGCGGGGGGTGCCGGTCTACGAGACGCCGGTTGGGTTCAAGTACATCGGGGACCTGCTCACCCAGGGGAAGATCCTGCTCGGGGGGGAGGAGAGCGCCGGCCTCACCGTGAAGGGGCATGTCCCGGAGAAGGACGGGATCCTGGCCTGCCTCCTGGCGGCGGAACTCGTGGCGGCGAGCGGCGGGCGGTCCCTTGGCGCTCTCCTCCAGGATCTCTACCGGGCGGTCGGGACCGTCCTCTGCCGGCGGGTCAATCTCCCCCTCTCGCCGCCGGGCGAGGACCGTTTGAAGGCGGTCCTCGCCAACCCCCCAACGACCCTGGGCGGGCGGCGGGTCCTCCAGGTGAACCAGGTGGACGGCGTGAAGCTCCTCCTGGAGGACGGCAGCTGGGTCCTCCTCCGCCCCTCTGGCACGGAGCCGATGGTCCGGCTCTACGTGGAGGCGGCGTCGAGGGAGCGCCTGGACGCCCTCGAGACGGCCGGGCGCTCTCTCCTGGACGGGCGATGAGCGAGATCGTGGAGGTCCACGCCCGGGAGATCCTGGACTCCCGGGGGAACCCCACCGTGGAGGTGGAGGTGCTCCTGGAGAGTGGGTCCCGGGGGCGCGCGGCGGTCCCCTCCGGGGCGTCCACGGGGAAGCGGGAGGCCCTCGAGCTCCGGGACGGGGACCCCAAGCGCTACCTGGGCCGGGGGGTGCAGAACGCGGTGGCGAACGTGAACACGATCCTGGCCCCCGAGATCATTGGCCTGGAGGGGCTGGATCAAGCGCGGGTGGACCAGGCCCTCTGCGCCCTGGACGGGACCCCCAACAAGGGGCGTCTCGGCGCGAACGCCCTCTTGGGGGTCTCGCTGGCCGCGGCTCACGCCGCCGCCGATGAGGTGGGCCTCCCCCTCTACCGCTACCTGGGCGGGGCGCGCGCCCGGACTCTGCCGGTGCCGATGATGAACCTGCTGAACGGGGGGCGGCACGCCGACACCACCGTGGACCTCCAGGAGTTTATGGTCATGCCCGTGGGGGCCCCCTCCTTCCGGGAGGCGCTGCGCATGGGCGCCGAAATCTTCCACCACCTCCGGGCGGTCCTGCGGGCGCGGGGGCACACCACCGGCGTCGGGGACGAGGGGGGGTTCGCCCCCAGCCTCCGGAGCAATGAGGAGGCCGTGGAGTGCCTCCTGGAGGCCATCCAGCGGGCGGCCTACGCCCCCGGCCGGGAGGTGGTGCTGGCCCTGGACAGTGCCGCGAGCGAGTTCTACTCCGAGGGCCGCTACCGGCTGGCGGGGGAAGGGGGGCGGACCCTCAGCCGGGCCGAGATGGTGGACTTCTACGCCCGCTGGGTGGAGCGCTACCCCATCGTTTCCATTGAGGACGGCTGCGCGGAGGACGACTGGGAGGGGTGGGCCCTCTTGACGGCGCGGCTGGGGGGGCAGATCCAGCTCGTGGGGGACGACCTGTTCGTCACCAACCCGGCGCTCCTCCGGGAAGGGATCGCGCGGGGGGTGGCGAACGCCATCCTGATCAAGGTGAATCAGATCGGGACCCTCACCGAGGCCCTGGAGACGGTGGGGGTCGCGGCGGAGGCGAATTACGCGGCCATTATCTCGCACCGGTCAGGCGAGACGGAGGATACGACCATCGCGGACCTGGCCGTGGCCACGGGGGCGGGGCAGATCAAGACCGGGTCGGTCTCCCGGACGGACCGGGTGGCCAAGTACAACCGCCTCCTCCGAATTGAGGAGGAGCTGGGCGAGGCGGCCCTGTTCGCCGGACGGGCAGCGCTGAAGGGCGCGGGCGGGCGGGGGGCGTGATGGCGCCGATCCCGGAGCGGGACGCGTGGGAGGGTCCCGATGGGGGAGGGCGGCGACGCCGGCTCCTCCTGCTGGCAGGCGGGCTCATCCTCGGGCTCCTCCTGGTTTCCCTCTCCGGCGATGGATCCCTCATCCGCATCTACGGCCTCAGCCGGCAGCGGGCCGACCTCCTCCAGGACATCGAGCGGCTGAAGGAAGAGAACGCCCGCCTTCGCCGGGAGGTAAAGGCCTTCCGGCAGGACGAGATGCGCCTCGAGGAGATCGCGCGACGGAAGCTCGGGCTTGTCCGGCCCGGAGAGGTAGTCTATCGCTTCGTTATCCCCCCGGGATCCCCCGCCGGGGCGGCCGATCCTCCGGGCGGTCGCTAGGGCGGGTGGGCGGTGGTCTGGCCCCTGGAAAGCCTGCCCTCCTGTCCGGGCACCGCAGGGGAAAAGGGCTTGCGGCACCGCTAGGAGTCCTCTAGACTAAAGGGGTTTCGGTACCCGGCGGACGGTCGCGGCGGGCCGGGGGATCGGGAAAGGGGTCCACCGAGGGAGACGGCGCGCGTGCCTGAGGAGCGGGTCCTGATCCTGGGCGGCACAGAGGAGGCGCGGCAGACCCTGGCCCGTGCGGTGGCCGAGGCGGGCCACCCGGCGGAGACGGTGGCAGACCCGGGGGCGGGACTTGCCGGGGTCGAGCAGGACCCCTACGCGCTGGCATTCCTCCTGGTGGGGGGCGCCTCGACGAGGCCTCTCGATCTGCTGGACCGCCTCCTGCAGGCACGCCCGGAGCAGGCGGTCGTGGTCGTCGGGCCAGCCACCGACCCTGAGTTTAGGGCCGGCGCCTTGAAGCGGGGGGCCTACCAGGTTTTGGTGGAGCCGGTCGCGGCGGCGGAGGTGGAATGGGTTCTCCGTAACGGGATCGAGCGAGCCCATCTGCTCGAGTCCAACGCCACCCTCCGGCAGGAAGCGTTCCGCGATGACCTCACCGAGGCGTACAACCGTCGGTACATGGAGCGCCAGATAGAGGAAGAGCTGGAGCGCGCCCGGCGCTACGATCGCCCCTTTTCCATTCTCTTCATGGACCTGGACCGCCTGAAGAACGTCAACGAAGCCTACGGCCACCTCTGCGGCAGCAAGGTCCTGGTGGAGGTGGCCGCCCTGGTCCTGAAGCACCTGCGCCGGAGCGACAAGATCTTCCGCTTCGGCGGGGACGAGTTTGTGGTCACGCTGCCCGAGACGGACCGGCGGGGCGCCCTGAAGGTGGCGAACCGCCTCCGGGAGGCCGTCAAGGAGCACCGCTTCCTGGTAAGCGAGGGGGCGGTGGTCCAGCTGACCGCCTCCTTCGGCCTCGCGACCTTCCCCCAGGACGGGATGGGCATGGACCCGCTCCTGCGCCACGCCGATCAGGCGATGTATTTGATTAAATCCACATCCCGGGACGGCGTGGGGGTGAAAGACCTCCCGTGAAACGAATCGCCATCGTGGGCTCCACCGGGTCGATCGGGACCCAGGCCCTGGCCCTGGCCGCCCGACACCCCCGTCTGTTCCGGGTCGTCGGATTGGCTGCCCGGCACAACGTGGACCTCCTGGCGGAGCAGGTGCGCGCCTTTCGCCCCCCCCTGGTATCGGTGGGGACGGCGGAGGGGGCCGCGGCCCTCCGGGAGCGCCTGGACGGGACAGGGGCGGAGGTGGTCTGGGGGGAGGCCGGCCTCCTCCGGGTCGCCACCGACCCGGACGCCGACCTGGTCCTCTCAGCCGTGGTGGGGGCGGCCGGGCTCCTCCCCACGCTCGCCGCGGTCCGGGCCGGCAAGGCGGTCGCCCTGGCCAACAAGGAGGCCCTGGTGACCGCCGGCGAACTGATCACGGCCGAGGCGGCTCGGCGGAATGTCCGGCTCCTCCCCGTGGACAGCGAGCACTCGGCCATCTTCCAGTGCCTGGAGCGGGGCGGGGGGAAGGGCCTCCGGTCCGTCATCCTCACTGGTTCGGGCGGGCCGTTTAGGACCCGGCCGAAGGAAGCGCTGGCAGCTGTCACCCCGCGGGAGGCATTGCAGCACCCCCGCTGGAACATGGGGAAGAAGATCAGCATCGACTCCGCCACCCTGATGAACAAGGGCCTCGAGGTCATCGAGGCCCACTGGCTCTTCGGCCTGCCGGTGGAGGCAATCCGGGTCCTGATTCACCCCGAGAGCATCGTCCACTCCCTGGTCGAGTACGTGGACGGCTCCCTCCTGGCCCAGCTCGGCATCACCGACATGGGGCTCCCGATCCTCTATGCCCTCACCTACCCGGAGCGGCTCCCCAACCACTTCCCGACCCTGGACCTGGCGGCCGTGGCCCGCCTGACCTTCGAGGAGGTGGACCACGACCGGTTCCCCTGCCTGGGCTACGCCTACGCCGCTGCCCGAGCCGGGGGGACGGCCCCGGTCGTCCTCAACGCCGCCAACGAGGTCGCCGTCGGCCTCTTCCTCCAGGAGGCGATCCCCTTCACCGCCATCCCCCGCCTCATCGCCGAGGCGCTGGACCGCCATCCCGTCCGCCAGGTGGGGAGTGTGGAGGAGGTCCTGGCGGCCGACGCCGAGGTCCGGGCGGCGCTCGCAACGCGCTACGGCTGCGCGCCGGCCGCCCGCTCGTGAGGATGCCCCGACCATGACCCCCGGGATGATCGTCTCCGCCATCACCACCCTCGGCGTCCTCATCTTCATCCACGAGTTGGGGCACTTCCTGGTGGCCAAGCGTCTGGGCGTCGGGGTCCTGAAGTTCTCCCTGGGATTCGGCAAGAGCCTCTGGGGCTTCCGCCTCGGGGAGACGGAGTACCTCCTGTCGGCCATCCCCCTCGGGGGCTACGTGAAGATGGTGGGGGAGGATCCCCGGGAGGTCCGGGTGGGTCCCGACGGGACCGCCACGGACGCCGAGGGCCATCCCCTCGACCTGGCCAAGTCCTTCGCGCACAAGCCGGTCTGGGCCCGGGCGTTGATCATCCTGGCGGGGCCGGGGGCCAACTTGCTCCTGGCCGTGGTGATTTTCTGGGTCCTGTTCATGGCGATCGGCCGGTCGCTCCCGGAGCCGGTCATCGGCCCCCCGGCTGAGGCCTCGCCCGCCGCCGGGGCCGGGCTTCGGGCGGGGGACCGGATCCGGGCCGTGGACGGGGACCCGGTCCGCGGGTGGGAGGAGATCGCCTCCCGCCTCCAGCAGGGGCGCGGGGCGCCGGTCGCCCTCACCATGGAGCGCGCCGGGGAGACCCGGACGGTGCGGTTGACCCCGATCCCGAAGACGGTCGTGAACCATGTCCTGACGGCGGAGGTGGGGCGGGTCACGCCGAACTTCCCGGCGGAGGCGGCCGGCCTCAGGCGGGGCGACCGGATCGTGGCCATCAATGGCCAGCCGGTGGAGACCTGGCCCGATCTGGCCCAGGTCATCCACGCCAGCCCGGGCCGGCCCGTGATCCTCACCCTGCTGCGGGGGGAAGAGCGGCTTGAGGTGACCGCCACCCCGCGCGCGAGCCGCCCCCCCGACAACCCCGAGGGTCGGGAGATCGGCCTTATCGGCATCGAGCCGATTAATGACGTCATCCGCAAGGAGTCCCAGGTCTGGGACCTGGGGATCGGCCCCGCCTTCGAGCGGCTCCACCCGCTGGCCGCCCTCGCGGAAGGGGTGCGCCGAACCGTGGACGTCTCGGTCACCGTTCTCTGGTTCCTGGGAAAGCTCCTGCAGGGGGCGCTCCCGGCCAAGACCATCGGTGGCCCCCTCACCATCGTCCTGATGGCGGGAGAGCAGGCCCAGCAGGGCTTCCTCTACCTGGTCACCTTCACCGCCGTCATCTCGATCAACCTCGCGATCCTGAACCTCCTCCCCATCCCCATCCTGGACGGCGGCCACCTCCTCTTTGCCGCCATCGAGGCGGTCCGGGGGGAGCCGGTCAGTGTCCGCCGGCGAGAGATGGCCCAGAAGGTCGGCCTGGTCCTGCTGGTGGCCGTCATGGTCTTCGCCCTCTATAACGACATTTTCCGGGTCTTCGGCCCCTAGCCCCTCTCTCACGAGGAATCCCATGGCAGAACGCGCGACGCAACCCATCATCCGGCGGAAGACGCGGCAGATCCAGGTTGGCCCCGTCAAGGTGGGCGGGGAGGCCCCCATCTCCGTCCAGTCCATGACCAAGACCGACACCCGCGACGTGACCGCGACCGTGGACGCCATCTGGGCCCTCGAAGCGGCCGGCTGCGAGATCGTCCGGGTCGCCGTCCCCGACGCGGAGGCCGCGGCTGCCCTCCCGGCCATCCGGCGGCAGATCCGGATCCCCCTCATCGCCGACATCCACTTCGACTACCGGCTGGCCCTCAAGGCCCTGGAGGCGGGGGTGGACTGCCTGCGCCTCAACCCCGGCAACATCGGGGGAAAGCAGCGGGTCATGGAGGTGGTGCGCGTGGCCTCGGAGCGGAAGGTCCCCATCCGGATCGGGGTGAACGCCGGCTCCCTGGAGAAGGAGCTCCTCCGACGGGACGGCGAGCCCACGCCCGAGGCGATGGTGGAGAGCGCCCTGAAGCACATCCGGATCCTCGAGGAGTGCCACTACCCGGAGATCAAGGTCTCCCTGAAGGCCTCCCACCCCCTGATGATGATCCAGGCCTACCGGCTGCTGGCCGCGCAGGTGGACTACCCGCTCCACCTCGGGGTGACGGAGGCCGGGACCGCCTTCGCCGGGACGATCAAATCGGCGGTGGGGATCGGGACCCTCCTAGCGGAGGGGATCGGGGATACCATCCGGGTCTCCCTGACCGAGGACTCCGTGGAGGAGATCAAGGCCGGCTTCGAGATCCTCAAGGCCCTTGGCCTCCGGCAGCGGGGGATGAACGTCATCTCGTGCCCCTCCTGCGGCCGGGTGGAGATCGACCTGCTCGGCCTCACCAAGGAGGTGGAGAAGCGCCTGGCGGCCCTTGGGATCAACAAGGCCCTCAACGTGGCGGTCATGGGCTGCGCCGTGAACGGGCCGGGGGAGGCGCGGGGCGCCGACATCGGCATCGCCGGGGGCAACGGGGTGGGCATCCTGATCAAGAAGGGGCAGATCATCCGGAAGGTCAAGGAGGCGGAACTCGCCGACGCCCTGGTGGAGGAGATCCAGCGGATGGCGGCGGCGGGGCTCCTGGAGGAGGCCGACCCCGGGACCGGCGTGGCCGTCACGGCTCCCAAGGCCTTCCCACCCGACGACCCGCTCCAGGTCTTCTACTCCAACGACTGAGGCCCGCGGGAGGCGCGGGGAGGGGGAGGAGCCGCTGGGTTCCTCCCTTTGTGTTCCCGGCGGGCCGGGGGAGGGGATGGGGCAGTACGAGCGGCACGTCTTTGTCTGCACCGGCGGGGAGACCTGCCCGCTCCAGGGGGACACGCCGGCCTACGTGCAATGGCTTCGGGATACTCTCCGCGCCCGCGGCCTCAGCGCCCGGATCCGGATCAACAAGAGCGGCTGCTTCGACCAGTGCGGCAACGGCCCGATGATCGTCATCTACCCTGAGAACGTCTGGTACTGTGGGGTCCGCTTCGAGGATCTGCCGGAGATCCTCGCGGAGCACCTGGTGCATGGCCGCCCGGTCGCGCGCCTGCGGTACGTGGCTCCGCCGGGGAAGAACAAGAACCCGGAGAAGATGAAGGCGGCCCAGGAGGCGGCCGCCGCCCGCCGGGGGCAGGGGTAGGCGCCAGGGGCGCAGGGGGGCAGGGTGCGCTGGTCCCGATCGCTGATCCCGACGCTGAAGGAGGACCCGGCCGACGCCGAGGCCGTGAGCCACAAGCTCATGGTCCGGGGGGGCTTCGTCCGCCAGCTGGCCGCGGGGATCTACGTCTACCTGCCCCTGGGCCAGCGGGTCATGGACCGGGTCACCGCGATCATCCGGGAGGAGATGAACCGGATCGGCGGGCAGGAGGTGACGATGCCGGTCCTCCATCCCGCCGAATTGTGGCAGCAGACCGGCCGCTGGCAGGCGATCGGCGACGAGATGTTCCGCCTGAAGGACAGGAACGAGCGGGACATGTGCCTGGGGATGACCCACGAGGAGGTCATCGCCTGGATCGCCGCCAAGGAGATCCGCTCCTACCGGGACCTGCCGCAGATCTGGTATCAGATCCAGGTGAAGGAGCGGGACGAGGCCCGGCCGAAGAGCGGCGTGCTTCGGACCCGGGAGTTCGTGATGAAGGACTCCTACTCCCTGGACGTGGACGCGGCGGCCCTGGAGAAGGCCTACGAGCTGCACCGGCAGGCCTACTGCCGGATCTTCGACCGCTGCGGGCTCCGCTATCACGTGGTCCAGAGCGATCCCGGCATGATGGGCGGGGCGGGCTCCCACGAGTTCATGGCCCCGAGTCCGGCCGGGGAGGACCACGTCGCCCTCTGCGGATCCTGCGGCTACGCGGCGAACCTGGAGCTGGCGGCGTCCCGGCCGCTCCGCCCGCCCCGGCCCGCCTGGGCGGCCCCGGAGGAGGTCCCGACCCCGGGCGCCCGCACCATCGAGGAAGTCGCCGCGTTCCTCCGGGTGGATCCCCGCCTCACCCTGAAGACCCTGATGGTCGTGGGGAAGGAGGGGCCGGTGCTTTGCTGCCTCCGGGGGGACCACACCCTCCACGAGCGGAAGCTCCTGCGCGTCCTCGGGGAGTTCCGGCCCGCCCACCGGGACGAGGTGAGAGCCCACGCCGGCGTCGAGGCCGGCTTCCTGGGGCCGGTCGGGCAGCGCCTCCCGATCCTGGCCGACGAGGCCCTCCGGGAGGGCGTCTACGTGGCCGGCGCGAACAAGCCGGACACCCACGTCCGGGGGATCGTCCCGGGAGAGCACTTCACGGCGCGCTTCGCGGACCTCCGGGCGGTCCTGCCGGGGGAGGGCTGCCCGCAGTGCGGGGCGCCGCTCGCCGTCGAGCGGGTCATCGAGGTCGGGAACATTTTCAAGCTGGGGACGAAGTACTCGGTCCCGCTGAAGGCGGTCTACCTGGACGAGGCGGGACAGGAGCGGCCCATCGTTATGGGATCCTACGGGATCGGACCGGCCCGGATCGCCGCCGCCGCCATCGAGCAGAACCACGATAGGAACGGGATCATCTGGCCGGAGAGCATCGCCCCCTTCGCCGTCCACCTGGTCGTGGTGAACGTGAAGGAGGCGCCCATGGCGGCCCTGGGGGAGCGCCTCTACGCGGCGGCACAGGCGGCCGGCCTCGAGATCCTCTTCGACGACCGGGACGAGCGGCCGGGGGTGAAGTTCAAGGACGCCGACCTGCTGGGGATCCCCTACCGGGTGACGGTGGGGACGCGGGCGGTCCGGGACGGCCTCGTGGAGATCCGGCGCCGGCGGGACGGGGAGGAGTGGGCCGTGCGGGAGGGAGAGGTCATTCCGCGGCTGAAGGATCTCCTCCGGGGGGCCTAGGGTGCGTGCCGAGTCGGGGGCTCTTTCCGTCTCCCCCCTCCGCCGTTACGGGCCGGCGATCCTCTGGATGGGGGCGATCTTCCTCTTCTCCACCGACCACTTCTCCGGGGCGCAGACGGGCAGCCTGCTCCTCCCCCTCCTGGCCTGGCTCTTTCCCGGGGCGGCCGCCGAGACCCTCGCCCTGCTGCACGAGGCGCTCCGGAAGGTCGGGCACCTCACGGAGTACGGCGTTCTGGCGGTCCTCTGGTATCGGGCCCGGGCCTACCGGACGGCCGCCTGGGTGCCGGAGGCGGCGCGCCTCGCGCTCCTGGTGGCGGTGGCGTACGCCGTCACCGATGAGTTCCATCAGGTCCTGGTGGCGAGCCGGACCGGGAGCGGTGTGGACGTCGCCATTGACGCCGTGGGCGCGGCCGCCAGCCTCCTCCTGCTGCGCGGGAGCGGGGCTGCCCGGGCGGCGCTGGCGCGTCACGAGGAAAAAAACCCGGGCCGGGGGTCCCCCGGCCCGGGCGCATCGTCGGAAGGTTGAGACGCTGGCCGCTACTCCTTCGCCGGCGTCTTGGACTCGGTGGAGGCGGGTTTCTCCGACGCGCCGTTGTCGCTGCTCTTCTTCTCGGCCTCCATGGACTTCTTCCGCGCGGCGTTCGGGTGGTCGGTGACGTACCAGCCGGTCCCCTTGAAGACGAGGCCCGGGGCCGACAGGAGCCTCCGCACCGGCCCGCCGCAGAGGACGCACGTCGCGACAGGCGCATCAGCCATCTTCTGGATGACCTCGAAGGTGTGGCTACACGCCTCGCACTGGTACTCGTAGATCGGCACCGGCAGACACCTCCTTTTGCCTTCACCCCGTCCTCCCGGCGGCCTCGGGGCAGGCCCCGGGGGGACGAGCGCACGAACGTAATACATAAGGTAGACAGCCCCGCTTGTCAAGCGCTTTCGAGGGGGATGGCGTGGTTCGGGAGTACCCCGAGCGGCCCATCGTGGCCGTGGGCGGCATCGTGGTCCGGAACGGACAGGTGCTCCTCATCCAGCGGGGGCGAGAGCCGAGCGCTGGCCGCTGGACCATCCCCGGGGGGGCTGTCAGGGTAGGGGAGCGCCTCCAGGAAGCGGTGACCCGGGAGCTCCGGGAGGAGTGTGGGGTGGAGGTGGAAGTGGGCCCGGTGGTGGAGGTCCTGGACCGGGTCGTGCGCGACGGCACCGGCCGGGTTCAGTTCCACTATGTCATCATTGACTACCTGGCCCGCTGGGTCGCGGGGGAGCCGCGGGCCGGCTCCGACGCTGCCGCGGTCCGCTGGCTCCACCGGGAGGAGTGGGCGACGCTGCCCCTGACGGAGGGGCTGGGCCCGGTCCTCCTCCGGGCCCTCGCCCTGGCCGGTCAAACGCGTTGACAGGCCCGGGTGCTCATGCTAGGTTGGCTTCACCGCTAGGGGTGGCATCGCTGAGAGCCCCGTGGCCGCGCGGGGCAACCCTCAGGACCTGATCCGGGTAATGCCGGCGTAGGGAAGCGGGACGTGAGGCTGCCTCTCCCCTGGAGGTGGCCCTTTTTGTTTGGAGGGGCTGGTGGAGCTTCGGGTGAACGGGAAGCCACGGGCGAGCCGCGAGGGACTGACCGTGGCGGGTCTGCTCGCGGACCTCCAGATCCACCCGCAGCGGGTGGCGGTGCAGCTCAACGGGGAGATCCTCAGACGGGAGCAGTTTCCGGAGGTGGTCCTGAAGGACGGCGACACGGTGGAGATCATCACCTTCATGGCCGGCGGGACAGGGGAAGGAGGGGCCGCATGGTGACCCAGGATCCCCTCCGACTGGGCGGCCGGGAGTTTCGCTCCCGGCTGATCGTCGGGACGGGGAAGTATCCCGATTACGCCACGATGCAGCGCGCCCACGAGGCCTCGGGGGCCCAGATCGTGACGGTGGCAGTCCGCCGGGTGAACCTGGACCGCACCCAGGAGTCAATGCTGAACTACATTGACGAGTCGCGCTACACCCTCCTCCCGAACACCGCCGGCTGCTACACGGCGGCCGAGGCCATCCGGTACGCGCGGCTGGGCCGGGAGGTGGGGCTGTCCAACTGGGTGAAGCTGGAGGTCATCGGCGACGAGAAGACCCTCTTCCCCGATACCGAGGGGCTGGTGGAGGCCACCCGGGTCCTGGTCAAGGAAGGGTTCATCGTCCTCCCGTACACCAACGACGATGTGGTGGTGGCGAAGAAACTGGAGGATGCGGGGGCGGCGGCGGTGATGCCGCTCGGGGCGCCCATCGGCTCCGGGCTCGGCATCCGCAACCCGTACAACATCCGGCTCATCCTGGAGGCGGCGAAGATCCCGGTCATCGTGGACGCCGGGGTGGGGACCGCCTCGGATGCGGCGATCGCCCTGGAGCTGGGCTGCGACGGGGTCCTGATGAACACCGCCATCGCCGGCGCCAAGGATCCGGTCATGATGGCCGCCGCCATGCGCCATGCCGTCGAGGCCGGGCGCCTGGCCTACCTCGCGGGCCGGATCCCGAAGAAGCTCTACGCTACCGCCTCCTCCCCGCTGGAGGGGATGATTGCGTAGGGTCGAGGGGGAGGCGCCGGCACCCCTCGGCCCCGGGGCCTGGGGACTCTACGTCATCACCGACCGGCAGCAGACGGGTGGCCGGTCGCTGGAAGAGATCATCACCGGGGCCCTGGCGGGCGGCGCCAGGGCCTTTCAGTTGCGGGAAAAAGACCTCCCGGCCCGGGACCTCTGCCGCCTGGCGGAGCGCCTGCTGGTCCGGACTCGCCCGGCCGGAGCGCTCCTCCTGATGAACGATCGGGTGGACGTGGCGCTCGGGGTGGGGGCCGACGGGGTGCACCTGACGCGGCGGAGCCTTCCCCCCGCGGCGGTGCGCGCCCTGCTCCGGCCGGGGATGCGCTTGGGGGTCTCCTGCCACACCCGGGAGGAGGCGCTCGAGGCGGAGGCCGGGGGGGCGGACTTCGTTCTCCTCGGCCCCATCTTCCCAACCCCCGTCAAGGCCGCGTACGGCCCGCCCGCCGGTCCGGCCCTCATCCGCCAGGTCCGGCCCGCGGTTGCCTGCCCGGTCCTGGCCGTGGGCGGGATTACCGCGCACAACGCCGGTGAGGTCCTCGAGGCCGGAGCCGACGGGGTGGCCGCCATCTCGGCGGTGATGGCCGCCCCGGACGTGGCCGCGGCCACGCGGGCCCTCCTGGCGGCCGTGCGCCGGGCGCCTCATCCGGCGTGAGGTCCTCCCTTGCGCATCCTGGTGGACGGGTATAACGTCATCCGGCGCCTGCCGGAGCTCCGGGCCGTGGAGCGGGCCGAGGGACTCTCGGCCGGGCGAGAGGCCCTCTGCGCGCATCTTCGGGCCTACCGGCGAGCCCGGGGGCATGCCATCACCGTCGTCTTCGACGGCGCGGGCGGCACGGGCGCATCGAGCGGGGGCGGGGGCCTGACGGTCCGCTTCTCCCGGGCCGGGGAGACGGCGGATGCCGTCATCGCGCGGCTCCTTGAGGCGGGTGGCAGCGGCGCGGTGGTCGTCAGTTCAGATACGGGCGTGGCCGCTGCCGCCCGCCGGGCCGGGGCGGCCGCCGTGACCGCCGAGGAGTTCGGCGCGCGGCTAGAGGCGGTGGCCATCGGCGCCCTCAAGGGGGCGGAGGAGAAGTCGCCCGCGGATCCCGCCAAGGGGAAGGGGCCGAGCCGCCGGCTCCCGAAGGCGGAGCGGGCGCGCCGCGCGCGTCTGGGGAAGCTCTAGCGACAGCCCCGCGGAGCGGCCGGGGGGCGCGGGGGGGCGAGACGGGATGGGGACAGGCAGCGGCCGGGTCATTGATCTCAGGAGCGACACCGTGACCCTCCCCACGGAGGAGATGCGGGAGGCGATGCGGACGGCCGCCCTGGGGGACGACGTCTTTGGCGAAGATCCCACCGTGAACCGTCTGGAGGAGATGGCCGCGGCCAAGCTGGGGAAGGAGGCGGCCCTCCTCGTCCCCTCGGGGACCATGGGGAACCAGGTGGCCCTCCTCACCCACACCCGCCGGGGGGACGAGGTGATCCTGGAGGCGGACGCGCACATTGTCCACTACGAGTCCGGCGCCCCGGCGGTCCTCTCGGGCGTGATGCTGCGCCCCCTCCCGGGGCGGGACGGTCTCCTCACCCCGGAACAGGTGGAGGCCGCGGTGCGCTCCCCGAACGTTCACACGCCTCCGACCGGTCTCGTCTGTCTCGAGAATACCCACAACCGGGGAGGAGGGAGCGTGTACCCGCTCGCCACCCTCCAGGCCATCGCCGCCGTGGCCCGGGCCCGCGGCATCCCGGTGCACCTGGACGGGGCTCGCATCTTCAACGCCGCCCTGGCCTCGGGGGTCCCGGCCAGCGCCATCGCGGCCTGCGCTGATTCCGTCATGTTCTGTCTCTCGAAGGGGCTCTCCGCCCCCGTGGGATCCCTCCTCTGCGGCCGGGCGGACTTCATCCCCCGGGCACGCCGGTTCCGCAAGATGCTGGGGGGGGGCATGCGCCAGGCGGGGGTCCTGGCCGCGGCCGGCATCGTGGCGCTGGAGAAGATGGTGGACCGTCTGGAGGTGGACCACGCGAATGCGAAGCGCCTGGCCGCGGGCCTGGCCCGGATCCCCGGGATCCTGCTGGACCCGGACCGGGTGCAGACCAACATCGTGATCCTCCGGATCGCGCCCCCCTGGACTACCGCGCCGCTCCTCAGCGCACTGGCCGCGGAGGGGGTCAAGGCCCTTCCGGTGGGTCCCGCCGCCATCCGGATGGTCACGCACAAGGACGTCAAGGCTGCCGACGTGGACCTCGCCGTCGCCGCTGTGGCCCGGCACCTGGGTACGGGCGGGGCGGTCTGATTCCCAGAAACACGACGGCCGGCAGCGCCCGGGCACTGCCGGCCAAAATGGTGACGTGCGGGGTACTGCTAGCGCACGGCGACCTTGAGTGCCTTCCCCGGCTTGAAGCGCGGCACCTTCGTCGCCGGGATCCGGATCGCCCTACCCGTCTGGGGATTCCGGCCGTTCCGGGCCGCGCGCCGGGAGACCTGGAACGTGCCGAACCCCACCAGCGTGACCTTCCTGCCCTTCTTTAATGAGTCCCGGATGCCCTTGAGTGCGGAACCGAGTGCCGCTTCTGCCGCTTTCTTCGTGACCCCCGCGTCCTTCGCCATCCGTTCCACCAGATTCGCCTTCGTCATCCCCGTCCCCCCTTTCCCCGGTGGTTCCCCAGGCCCAAGTGCCTAGGGCTATATCAAAGGGGCGCGAGGGCTGTCAAGGGTCCAGGTCAGACTCGGCGAGTCCTGGCGAGCCGCAGCAGGTGCGCCTCAAGAGGTCCTTCAAGAAGCGCGGGACTCTTCTGGCCGTGGAAAGGAAGAGCGCCACCGCATCTCTCCCGACTCAATCCTGAACCCGCGCCGGCGGTTCCCCGCTCCCCTCCGTCGTCCCCTCGGTCCCCGGCTCCCCTGCCGCCGCGTCGCCGCCCCTTCGGCCGGCGCGGCGGGCGAGCGCCTCCCGCCACGCCACAAGACGCCGCCGGATCTCCGCCTCGAACCCCCGCTCCGTGGGCAGGTAGTAGCGGCGCGTGACCAGCGGGTCCGGCAGGTACTGCTGGGGGACGAGGGCGTCCGGAGCGTCGTGGGGGTAGCGGTAGTCCTTCCCGTAGCCCAGGGCCCCCAGGAGGGGGGTCACGGGGTTGCGCAGGTGCATCGGGACCGGGGCCGCGGGCGCCCTCTGGACATCCTCCTGGGCCGCCCGGTAGGCGCGGTAGACCGCGTTGCTCTTCGGGGCGGTGGCCAGGTAGCAGACGCACTCGGCCAGCGCCAGTTCCCCCTCGGGGGAGCCCAGAAAGTGGTACGCCTCCTTGGCGGCCACGGCTACGGCCAGCGCCTGGGGGTCGGCGGTGCCGATGTCCTCGGAGGCGAAGCGGACCAGGCGCCGCGCAACGTAGAGGGGATCCTCCCCGGCGGCCAGCATCCGGGCCAGCCAGTAGAGGCTGGCGTCCGGATCGCTCCCGCGGAGGCTCTTGTGGAGGGCGGAGATGAGGTTGAAGTGCTCCTCCCCCGCCTTGTCGTAGAGGAGGGCGCGCCGCTGGGCCGCCTCCTCGGCCAGGGCGAGCGTGATGGTCCCGCCCCCCGGGCCCAGGAGGCTGGCCGCCACCTCCAGCATGTTCAGGGCGGCCCGGGCGTCTCCCGCCGCCTGGATCACCAGGTGCCGCAGGGCCGCCTCCTCCAGGGTGATGGGGAGGGCCCCGAGCCCCCGCTCCGGGTCCGCCAGGGCCCGGGCGATGACAGTCCGGAGGTCTTCCTCTGAGAGGGGCGTGAGCGTCAGGACCCGTGCCCGGGAGAGAAGGGGGGCCACCACCTCGAAGGAAGGGTTCTCGGTGGTCGCCCCGATGAGGAGGATGCTTCCCCGCTCCACGTGGGGGAGGAAGGCGTCCTGCTGCGCCTTGTTGAACCGGTGGATCTCGTCCACGAAGAGGAGCACCCGCTCGCCCCCGGCGCGCCGCTGCCGCTCCGCCTCGACCAGGACCGTTTTGATTTCCTTGATCCCGGCCGTGACGGCGGAGAAGGGGAGAAGGGGGACCTTCAGGGCTTCGGCGATCAGGAAGGCGAGGGTGGTTTTTCCGGAGCCGGGTGGCCCCCAGAGGATCAGGGAGGGGAGGCTGCCGCGGGCCAACACCACCCGGAGCAGCTTCCCCTCCCCCAGGAGGTGCTCCTGTCCCACGAACTCGGCGAGGCTCCGGGGGCGCATCCGGTCGGCCAGGGGGGCCGTGCGGGATGGGCGCGGCCCCACCTCGCGGGCAAAGAGGTCCATGGGCTCCCCCGGGTCCGCGCCGCGGAGCGATGAAGGGGCCGGTGAAGCCGGGACGGGGATCCGCCCCGGGGCCGGGGCGGCTCCGGTGAGAGCCGCGGGCCCCGGGGCGCCCGCCGGATTACTGGACGGTGAAGGTCTTGCTGGTCAGGACCTGACCCGCTTCGGTCAGGGCCTCCACCTTCCAGGCCCCGGTCCACTCGGGGAGGATCGTCTTGCTGCTCCAGGTCCGCCAGGGCGAGCTTTCCACCGGGAGCTTCACCTCGGCCATGACCTGGTCCTTGTAGGACCACCGGTGAGTGATGGTCGTGGGAGCCTCCGCCCCGCGGACTTCGGTAAAGTAGTAGACCGCGTGGATGGTCGGGGCGAACACCTGCGCCGTATCCTGGGGTTCCCGGTCCACGACGCCGGCCGTCACGGCGTCCCGCGCGACCGAGAGGCCGGGCGCCTGGGCCGGGGGAGCCGGCGCGACCGGGGCCGCAGGGGGCTTGGGTGGAGCCTGCTGCGCCGGGGCCGGGCTCAGGAGCAACCCGACCAGGAGCAGGGAGAGTGCCGTCCGCCACATGAGCTGCATGATCTCCTCCTTTCGCTTGGGGATCAGGGGCCACACTCCGCCAGGAGGCGCTCGAGGGCCACCTGGGGGTCCGGGGCGGCCGCAATCGGCCGTCCCACCACCAGGTAGTCGGCTCCCGCCTCGAGGGCCTCCCGCGGCGCCAGGACCCGCACTTGGTCATCCCGGCCCGCCCAGGTGGGGCGGATCCCTGGGGTGACCAGCAGGAAGCCCCCCCCCAGGGCCTCCCGGAGCGCCCGGACCTCCTGCGGGGAGGCCACGGCGCCGTCGAGCCCGGCCGCCTTCGCCAGGCGGGCCAGGTGCAAGACCTGTTCCGGAAGCGGCCGGGCCAGGCCCGCCTCCTCCCGGGCAGCCACCGGGGTGAGACTGGTGAGGACGGTGACCGCCAGGAGCTTGGGCCGCCGCCCGCCGTCCCGGCTGGCCGCCCTTGCCGCGTCGACCGCGGCGGTCAGCATCGCCCGGCCGCCTGCGGCATGGACGCTCAGCATGGCCACGTCCAGGGCGGCGGCGCTCCGGACCGCGGCTGCTACCGTCGTGGGGATGTCGTGAAACTTCAGGTCGAGGAAGACCTCCGCCCCCCGCGCCCGGACGGCGCGGACAATCTCGGGGCCGGCCGCCGTGAAGAGCTGGCTTCCCACCTTGTAGAGGCGGGCGAGGCCGGCGAGGCGGTCCATCAACCGGGTGGCCAGGGCCGCGTCCGGCACATCCAGGGCGACGATGACCCGCTCGGCTGCCGAGAGCCGCATCAGCGGCCCCCGGCCGCCCGCGCCGTCGTGGACTGTCGACTCAGGACCTTCCCCCGCGTCCCCCCGTCCCCCCGCACGACCGCCCGGCCGAGCGCCTGGAGGGACGCCCGGGTGACCCGGCGTATCCAGGTTTCACCGTGGGGGCGGGCCGCCTCGCGGGCCTGGAGAGTGCTCAGGACAGTGATGGAGTCGGCCTGCACATCCATGTCCGTGGCCTCCCTTGCGCCCTTTTCGGCGCCACCCTATACTGCGCGGGACGGGCGGATCGAACCGAGGCTAACACGATTCCCGGGGGGAGGCAACGCGAGGCACCGCGGCGGCCGGGATGCTTGAGGTCGAGATCCAACAGGGAAGCGTGCTCGACGCGGAAGCGGAGGCCATCGTGAACGCCGCCAACAGCCAGGGCTGGATGGGGGGTGGGGTGGCGGGCGCCATCAAGCGGGCCGCGGGGCGCGCCGTGGAAGAAGAGGCCGTGGCCGCTGCCCCCATCCCTGTGGGTTCCGCCGTCGTCACCTCCGGGGGGAAGACCCGCTTCCGGGGAATCATCCACGCCCCGACGATGGAGCAGCCGGCCATGCGGATCCCGGTGGCGAACGTGGAGGCGGCGATGCGCGGGGCGCTCGCGGCGGCGGAGGCGCACGGCTTCGCCTCGCTGGCGGTCCCCGGCCTGGGGACCGGCGTGGGCGGCGTCCCGAAGGCCGCCGCCGCGGCCGCGATGTGCGGGGTCCTGCGGACCTTCCTGGCCAAGCGGCTGAAGCGGGTGGTCCTGGTGGACTTGGACCCCGAGATGGTGGCGGCCTGGCGGAGTGCCTGGGCCGCTCGAGCGGCGGGCCGCCCGTGAAGCGGGGGGCTGTCCTCCTTGGCCTTCTCCTCGCGGGACTGGTCATCCCGGCCGCCGCCGCGCCCACCCCCGAGGAAACCATCCGGGCCGGCACGGCCCGTCTCCTGGACAAGGACGTGGCCGGCGCCGAGCGCACCTTCGCCGATCTGGCGGAGGGGCCCGCGGCCTTCACCCTCCCCTTCTTCCGGGGCCTGGTCACGCTCGTGCGCGCGGAGAAAGCCGAGGACCCGGCCCCAGCCCTGGACGCCTTCCTGGAGGAGGCCGGCCCCACCTTCGAGGAGGGCGAGGCCGCGCGCGAGGCCCGCCCCGAGGATGCCCGCCTCCACCTCTTCCTGGGGATGGCGTGGGGCACCCGGGCCATGGTGGAGGGAGCCCGGGGCTATTACCTGCCGGCCTACCGGTCACTGCGCCGGGCGCTGGAGCGGTTCCAGCAGGCGAAGGTCCTCGACCCGGCGTCATCCGACGCCGATTACGGCCTCGGCCTGTACGCGGTGAGCGTCGCGCAGATCCGCGGCTGGCGCCGGCCCCTCGTGAGTCTCCTCCTCCCCGACGGCGACCTGGCGGAGGGGGAGGCCGCCCTCCGCCGGGCAGCAGCCGAGGCCCTCTTCACCGCAGATCTGGCGGCCGTCGCCCTGATGCGCCACACGGTTGCTGCGGACCGCTTCGCCGAGGCCCTCCCCTTCGCCGAGCGGCTCACGGCCCGCTACCCCGGCGACCCCGACTTCGCCTTCCTCCTGGCCTTCCTCTACGGCGAGACGGGCCGGCCCGCCGAGGCGGCGGCCGTGGCGGACCAAATCCGCGCCGCCATGGCGGCCGGCCACGAGAACTACGGCCACGAGATCAATCCCCGCTACCTGCAACTCCTGGGGAAGCTGGCCATGGACCGGGGGGAGTACACGGCGGCCCTGGCCAACTTCGAGCGGGCCTACGCCGCCCGGACGCCTCGCTTTGCGTGGGTCGCCGCCTGGGCGGCCGCCCGCGCCGGCATGGTCCACGATCTCCTGGGGGAGCGGGAGGCGGCCGTCCGCCGGTACCGGCAGGCCCTGGCCCTGGAGGGGGATGGCCCGGCCCACGCTGCCGCACGCCGCCACCTGGAGGAGCCCTACCGGGGCCGCGGCGTCTCCCCCCCTAAGTGACACCCCAGGAGGGGTCATGACCGACCTTGCCGCCATCCGGGATGCGGCCGCCCGCCTCCGGGGCGTCGTCCACCGGACGCCCCTCAGTCCCTCTGCCACGTTCAGCCGCCTCGTGGGCGCACCGGTCCACCTCAAGTGCGAGAACCTCCAGCGGTCCGGCTCGTTCAAGGTCCGGGGGGCGTACATCTGCATCCTGTGGCGGGCGGCGCGTCTCGTCGGGGGATAATTCCCTTGACAGGGGGATGCGGCGCGGTGAGGGTGAAGGCGTGGCGAGAGTCGGACAGGTGAGGGGGGCGGAGGCGCGGACGGCCGCTGCGGTGGCGGCCCACTGCCGCAAGGCCCAGGCGCGCGACCTGGTGGGGGGGGCCGGCGGGAACATGAGCGCCCGGATCCCCGGGACCGACCGGATGCTCGTCACGCCCACGGGGCTCGCCCTGGAGGAGGTGACGGCCGCCCGCCTCGTGCTCGTGGACATCCCGTCGGGCCGGGTCCTGCGGGTTCCCCGGGGGCTCGCCCCCTCCAAGGAACTCACCACGCACCTGGCGGTCTACCGGACCCGGGACGCGGCCGGGGCGGTCCTGCATGCCCACCCACCCTTCGCCACCGCCTACGCCTGCGCTGAGCCTGCCCTGCCGCTGGTGACCATTACAGCGGAGGAGATGTTTCACGAGATCCCCCTGCTGGACTACGCGTTCCCGGGGAGCGAGGCGCTCGCCGCCATCGTTGCCCGTGGCCTCGCAAAATTCCCCGAACGCTGGGCCTTCCTCCTACGCCGGCACGGCGTGGTGGCCGTGGGAAGGGATCCGCGGGCAGCCTACCTGTGGGCGGATCTCCTCGAGAGCACGGCCAAGACCAGCTTCCTGCACGCGCTGCTGACGCGGCAGGGAGGGGCCCGCCCGGCGGGGGATCTTCCCGCCTGATGGAGGATCGCTATGAGCCGCAACGCCGGTATCGGAGGCATCGTCGTCGCCCTGATCCTCGGCCTCATCGTCGGGTATTTCGTCAGCGGCCAGCGGAGTGGGGACCGGGGCGCGGCCCTGGAGAGAGAAGTTGCGGATGTGAAGTCGAAGCTCGGGATGGAGAATCAGGAGTTGCGGGCGAAGCTGGCAGAGACCGAGAAGAAGCTGGAGCAGGAGACCGCCGCCCGGAAGAACGCCGAGGCGGCCCTGGTGAAGGCCAAGGTGTGGAAGTGAGGCGAATGGGCCCGGCCGCCGCCCGCTGCCCCGCCCGCCCGCGTTGACATCCCCCGGCCCCGGTGCTAGAAGGGAATGCCCCCGCGCCGGGGTGGCGGAACTGGCAGACGCAGGGGACTCAAAATCCCCCGGGCCTCGCGTCCATGCGGGTTCAACTCCCGCCCCCGGCACCAAGTCGCCTAGCCATTCCCCTCCTCCAAGTCCTTTCCGCCACCCCCCCTCACCTCGTGTCTGCCCGGACGACGATCAAGAGTGCACGAGGACTTCGCTGGAAACGGTCCCGCCCAGGGCGACCCAGACGGGGCTCCGCCCGCCCAAGCGCCGCAGGTCAATCAGCAGGTTTCGATGGATTCGTGGCACATCTATTGCAAATTGAGCTTCCACTGCAACCGGCAGGGGAGGAAGCGGAATGACGCCGGATCCAAAGGACGAGCGACGCAAGGCTCAGCGGCTCCCCTATCGGGGGGAGATTGAGTTCTGGATCGACTCCATTCAGGGCGCCGGCTACTACACCGACATCAGCACCATAGGGATCTACATCGAGACCCTGAACCCGGCCGAGCCGGGGAAGCGCTGCACGATGCGCTTCACCATTCCGGGCTACTCGGAGACGATTGAGGCAGAGGGGATCGTGATGTGGAACAACGTCCCCATGGGGATGGGCGTGGAATTCGTCAGCCTGACCCGGGACGCCCATCAGGCCATTCGAGAGCTCACCGCCGAGAAGCCGGCCCGCTGAGCAACTCCCCAGTCGCGCCGCCAGCCCACGACGACCCTACTGCCAGCCCACCGGCTCGTATCCGCGCTCGCGCAGGCAGTGGTTGACGAAGTTCTTATAGACCGGGCTGGGCTCGCTGGCCTTGAAGAGGCCGCGGAGGAATCCCGCGGTTGCCCCGGTCGCCGCGCCTACCGCGGCGCCGGTCCCCGCGCTGCCC
>Ga0184633_10000124_pt1 | contig 22954 bp, 14 predicted proteins | sample PLM31_170_b1_FD_133156 | JGI IMG/M metagenome (GOLD analysis project Ga0184633, IMG submission 133156) | Groundwater sediment microbial communities from an aquifer in East River, Colorado, USA - PLM3-1_170_b1 | ecosystem: Environmental > Terrestrial > Soil > Riparian zone | place: USA: East...
CAAAGCGCAGTTGGACATTGCCCTCCGACCGGAGGGAAGGTTCGCCGCATCCAACGATGAAGCCGGGTTTGCTCAGGTCATCGAGCGCCTGAGGGCTGTGCCCCCGGCGCTGGTGGTGTTGGAAGCCACTGGCGGGTTGGAGATCCCACTCACGGGGGCATTGGCCGCGGCCGGGGTGCCGGTTGTCGTGGTCAATCCCCGGCACGTGCGGGACTTTGCGAAGGCGGCGGGGAAGCTGGCCAAAACCGATGCCCTGGACGCCCAGACACTGGCGCACTTCGCCGAGGTCATGCGACCGGAGCCGCGGCCCCTGCCGGATGCGCAGACGCAGACGCTGGCCGCCATCCTGACACGCCGCCGGCAACTGGTCGAGATGCTGACGGCGGAGAAGCACCGTCTGGCGAGTGCCCGCCCGCCGGTGCGCAAGCGTCTGCGCGCGCCCAGCACCTGGCTCGAGCGGGAACTGGCGCACACGGAGCGTGATCTCGCGCAAGCCATTCGCGAGAGTCCGGTGTGGCGCGAGAAGGATGCGCTCTTGCGGAGCACGCCCGGCGTGGGGCCGGTGTTGACGACGACGCTGCTGGCGAATCTGCCGGAACTCGGCACGTTGACCGGCAAGCAGATCGCCGCGCTGGTGGGGGTGGCTCCGCTGAATCGGGACAGCGGGACGTTGCGCGGGAAGCGTACGGTCTGGGGCGGCCGGGCGCAGGTCCGCGCGGTGCTCTATATGGGCGCGATCGTGGCGGCGCGCTTCAATCCCGTCATTCGTGCGTTCTCCCAGCGCCTGCGCGCGGCCGGGAAAGCCAAGAAGGTCGTGCTGACGGCCTGTATGCGGAAGCTGTTGATCATTCTGAATGCGATGGTGAAACACCGAACCCCCTGGTGCACTGAAATGGCTCAGTGTGCTTGACAGGAAAGACAGTTGCTGTCCCCTTTTTACTGCCTCTGAAAACGTCCTTCCCGCCCCCAGTGAACTGTCCGGTTGCAAGGTGCAAGGTCGAGCAATCACCCCACTGCGTCCACCACTCAGAACGGTCCGCTGCCTGATTATCTTTTTACCTCAGGAAATCTACAACAGGCCGACGATTCAGCTTTTCATGGTATGTCTGGTTGCTGTAATCCTTTAGGCAGTCATAGCAGGCCTTTTCGCAATGACATGTACTACAGATCTCATAGGCCTTGCGCACTACCTCTGACCAGTTATCGAATCCCTCTTTAGCAAACCCTGCACCTCCTGGGGTCCGGTCGTAAAGAATAATCTCGACTTTGGCTCCCTCGGTGCGTTTTCCCAGCCATCGCCACGAGACTCCGATGTCCATTGCCTCAATGTCCAATACAGCACACAGCCCTTTTTGCAAAGAATACGCGAGTGACTCGACAGAGGGGACTGGTGCCTGGGGGCGAGCGATCAGACAGAACGTTTGAAACTCATGCCCATATGCTAGAGGAGCCGACAGTTTCCCCCAGGTCAAGGTATTCTCACAGTGCACGTTGCCTGAGAATGCCCTGAGCCTCTTGTGCTTCTGACCGGACTTCACCGAACTGAGAGGTTCACTACAGCCACACTTGGGACAAAGCATAAACCCTTTATTCTCAGGACCGAGATTGTAGCGGAAGAGGTGTCCCTTATCCTTTAAGGCCACATGAAACAGTCCGAAGTCGCGAAGAAGGTCCGGTTCGACAAAATCAATAAAGTGGGTGAGCGTTTGTCGTTGGCGAACCAGCGTGGTTCTTCGATGGCGTGTAGCCCCCTGGTTGTCTTTGTCGATTCGCACACTAAAGGCCACTGGCGCAACGAAAGGCTTGAGGTCTTGGGACGGATTAATCGCCTTGTGGCAGACGGCGCATTCTCCCTTAAGCTCGTCCTGAGTACGTGCAGTTCTGATTTGCTCACAATCCCTGCATTTGAAATACCACCGACGTTCCGGTTTGTCCGTTTCGCTGACAACATATAGTCCTGCACTCGTAAAAACTTTCTTGTGGGCAATGACCTGAGCTCCTGGTGCAAATTCGGCAATGGCAAGGGCGCGGTCACGACTGAGTTCTACATCTACATCACGTGACCAACGTGTCCAGCCGGTTTCCAATGTAACGACATCCAAAGGAAATGCGTAGCGGGGAAGAAATCCACGTTTGGCGAGGACCGCAATGACATCACTGCCCAAAAGATCCTTGATAGCGCGGTCTATTTCATCTTCATCGGTTCTATTTCCTGCATCGAAAACCTTCTTGCGTTCCACAACCAATGCTTTCAATTCGTCAGTAATTCCAATGAGAATCTCCTCGTACTTCTCTTTAGCGAAGGCTTTCGCGCCTTGAAATCCTTCAAGTGCCTTCAAGCCAGAGCGTGCCGCTTCGGTTCGAAAGATGTTTGCCTCACTTTGTTGGCTTAGCCAATCCTCAAATCCACGAAGCACGGTCTGAGGTACTTTAAACCACTGTGAAGGGATGTTCTCTCTTGAATCCGGTGCCAGAAAGCTTTCGAGCCGTATACTCTGCGCGATGCTGCCTAAAACCCGTTCTTCTACGATCTTGGTGCGTAAGAACTGTGCAAAGACCATGGCATTGAAATGTCGCTGGGCAATAATGCGGTTGCTTAAAAAGACGGTTGGGGTTCGCACTTCGCCGGACATCAATCGAGGAGGGTCACTCCAGGCATCCGCATCGTATTTCGTCCGACGGCAGAGCGTGACGCAGACGGCGTTCTTATCTTCGCCGCGGCCAGCACGTCCTACCCGCTGGACGTAATTGGCACTTGTGGGAGGGGCGTTACGCAGCAGCACCTTTTGCAGGTCTCCGATATTGATTCCCATTTCGAAGGTCGTCGTGCTGCTGAGCAGGTTGACGCCCTCCGCAGCTCGAAACGCATCTTCAATCTTCTTGGCTAGGTCCTTTTCGATCTGGGCAGTATGCTCTTCTGAGTTCAGGGTGCTGAAACGTGGCACAATAGCGCCGGACACCCAACGACCGATCATGTTCTCATTTGCAGGGTCGAAGGACCGAGCCAGCTGCTGACCTTCGCATTCCTTACGCGGGCAGCATTGCGCCGCCGAATAGGCGGTCACAATCCCACACCGATCACAGACATGTCGACGAGATGGCTTCACAACAAGAATGCGCTCATGATCGAGCTTCCACTGTCCCCTAATTTCAATCAGGAGCAAGTTGGAAGTTAGAAAACCCCAAATCCGTTCAGCAATGTCCAGGATATTGTCCTGCGGAAGGGGAAGCAGGCGCCTCAAGTAGCTGGTGATGAAGTTGTGCCGATATGTACCATCTTTATTGACAAGAGGTAGCCACCCTTTTGTGTTTCTGATCTTATCTTTTCGTAATACATAGGCTATGGGTGCGGAAACACGACCGAATGCCGGAGCGTCAGGTTCGACACTTCTTGGAAGCGTGAATGCTTTTGCCTGACGAATAAACCCCAGCAATACTTGGAGTGCGGCGTCGGTTTCAGATGGATTGAGGTGTGGGGCATTCAGGAGTGAGCGAAACAGCGTCTTCTCTCTTTCATTGACGCGATACTCGACTGCGACCAATCCGAAATCTTCTGCGGATTCGCGAGCGGCATCGGGAATCCCAAAATATGCAAATGTCTCTGCAATCCAGAGGTCACGCATGCCTTTTGAGTCTGGTTTCTCATCCGGCAATCGCGAGACCGGCAAGAAGAAGTCTGGATCGTGGACGTCTGAATCCTTATCGGCGAATTCGGCAAGGCGCTGAGCCAGGTCAACGAAGGTCAATGGCTTGGGCTGTGCCCTTACAACTTCTGTGATCTTGCGCCCCAGGTCGTACGAAAATGTCTCTTCCTCAAGGAGGGATGGGAACGCAGCGGCGCGTTGGCGGTTGTCCGTGAAGCAGAGCAATTTTCGCGGGAGTCTTCCAGCAGCTTTTTGAGGAGTGACTTGGAAATGCGCCAAAGGAATGGCCATCGCCATCCCTATTTCATCGTCAGATTCTTGAAAGCGGCGAACCGGTTCGAGGCCTGAGCTGTTTCGCGCCCCGCAGTTCGGACAGGAAGTTAAAGGCTTTTTCTCCTGCTTATAGAGATTCTCACGATCTCTTGCCCTTCCAGTATTCGGACATTGCCGATGGAAAATCTGTATTGATCGGAGATGGGGCTGAGCACAAGCGCAATTATCGCCAGCCCCCGGGTCATTCTTCTTCCCACAGATAACACACCAATTCAGTTTGGCGGGATTGGCGAATAGGTCTTCTTGTTCTTCTTCATCATCCTCCTCGCCTTTCGGCTGCGTCGGATACGGCAAACCGCCTTCGACACTGAAATAGGACCAATAAGAATCCGCCGCCCAGCTTAATTCTGTACTGAATGAATCAAACTCGGGCCTCACTCCGTCGGTTTCGTTGTCAGAACTTTGCGCACGCCGCGGTCCTAAATCTTGCAACGCGCCATAAAGGTATCCGCACTTGCGGCAGCTTACTACCTCCACCAGCTTTGATATTCTATCAGCACGATGACAAGCTGGGCAGTCTCCTTCGGGCACATCCGTTCCATGCTTTCTTGATACAAAAAAAGCGGCTTTTGCATCACAACGATCGGGGCAGTCATTGTGGAGACAGACGTGTAACCCGCCCTGCGCTCTCACAAAATAGTGCAATCGAGTGGGCAAGAGGTCTTCATGTGAGCCATCTTTCTTGGCGGCTGCGACGATCTCCAAGAGAGCTTGGAGTCCTTCCTTTGATTGCGGGTCCTGTGGCCAGATGGCTTTCGCTGCTTCATCTAAGCGAGTTGCTTGGGTCAGTGTTTTTCGGAGTCGATACAGGTTGTCATCGTGAGCAAGCAGATCAGCAAGAGGTTGGTTTGCAGTCTCAGCTCCCAGAAGATGCCGAACATCGGCTTGAGGATCACCGCGCAAGACCTCAGCTATTTGTAGATAGTGGTTGAGCGAAGGCGTGAATCCTGGCTGCTTAAGCGAGGGTTCAATTATGTCTCCGCCGATCGGGTTGTCTTCTGAAAACGTTTCATCGAAGAGATTAGAGGCAAACTGCCCGACTCTCTTTCTGCTTGTGGGATCATCTTTGTTGCCAAGTGTCGCGGATGTTGCAATGCATGTGAGCCTCTCAAGACCAAGACGATCTTTGACTCGACGAATCAGGAAAGCAATTTCAGTAGATTGGACACCGCGGTAGGCATGGGCTTCGTCCAATACCAAGAACTTGAGTCGGGCGTTTTCAAAAATGGGGGCATCGACCGGACGCTCGAATAGATATTCCAGCATCGAAAAATTCGTAATAAGGACTTGCGGTGGCGTGGCGCGAATGGCGTCACGGTGGTTGAGCCTGTTCGGAATATCTCGTGTGAGTTGATTGCTGAGGCGGCGCTCGACTTCCTGCTGTAATTGCCGCTGGGTCTGGCCTGCGTCAGCCAATTGTTCTCGAATGCTTTCCCGAATCCTTCCGACATACTCCTTCTGATCGGTGGGTGTCTGGCCGGTAAAGCGGGCGAATGTGATGTGTGGGTGGTCCCGCAACATCTGTTCCCATTCCCCCAGTTGGTCGTTGACCAAGGCATTGAGCGGATAGATGATAATGGCGCGGAGGCCTGAGGCGGGATCGCTGAGCAAATCATCCAGAATAGGAATCTGATAGCACAGCGTCTTGCCGCTGCTTGTCCCGGTGGCAATGATGGCGTTCTGTCCGCCTAGTAAGAGCCGAAGAGCATCTGTCTGATGTTTCCATAAACCGTGTCCACTAAGACGCTGCCGGATTGTCTCGATCGTCTTTGGATGCAGCGAGAGTGATTCCAACGGTGCGCCGGGCCGATAATTCTGGGCTTTTTCCAGATAAGGACCGTTGACCAACTCTTGAGCAGAGAGTTTCGCCTCCCAAGTCTGTTTGGCATGATCGAAGGCAGGATGAATTCGGTATTGAGCCTTGAGCAGCTCAAGGTAAGGCAGAAACACCTCTTTATGAAATCGAGTCGTTAGTGATTCCATAGTGAAGAACCTATGCGAACATTCATGCGCTGGAGACGATGGATGATTTCGTCACCCAGGTGGGCGTCCCAAATCATCCTCAAATAGGGCAGCTCCCCGCGTTTATTGATTACCTCTACATCGGGCAAACTGATCCCGGGTCTGGACATCCAGCGATAGAGCCTCCAAAGCAATGAAGGATCGCCACAGTAATCGAGCTGGCATTGCTCGTTGTCCACGTTAACTAGTGTCGCCCTTGACTCGGCTATCTCCCAGCGCACTCCTTTTTGGACAAAGAAGCCGTCTTTCTCATACTTGCGAAGCAAGTAAGCTGAAAGCCGAAGACCCGGCGCGATGATGTCGCGAGCGAAGAGGAGGTCATCCCACTTCATTCCCTCTTGTGTTTGACAGAGAAGGAACCATGGAAGAAATGCACCAGGAAGGTTGCTCCAGCATTTTTCCATTCCTACCTTTGGATCATCCTTGTAGATTTGATATTGCTCCGAAAATCCTGGCGCTTGAATGGAGAGAATCATTTTGCCATGTGATACAGGTGGACGATAGAAATCTGTCAACTGTTTGAAGCTCTTGGCTGTTCCGGACTTCGTTTTCTCATAATTGAGAGGGTGTTTGCTCCAATTCCAAACATAGAAGTCTTTCCCGTCGTCTAGGTGCACCTCTCGTGTTTCCCATTTCCCAAAGGCAAGTTTCCCATCTATGAAAACCCTAAATTTGTCATTTAGAACTACTTGATTATCTTTGTAGTACCCGCGAGGAATTGCCAGACATAAAATTGGCCAGTCTTCAATCTTGACCTCATCGTGAGGTAGTCTTGAGAAATTGGCCGCGTGCGATCCCGTCCCCACGAAGAAGCGAGCTTCGATTTTTGAGCTCGGTCTAAACCCAATGATTGCGTGCTTTCCATGATCTCCCAATCTGAGTTCAGCAAACTTTCCCATTGGCCATAGATGGGTCACAAAACACTGCGCCCCGTCGTTAAGCTCAAACCTCGTGTTTGCGGGGCACTCCGTTTCTTCAAACCCCTCGCGAGTGATGTTCGGAAGTTGAGCGGGAGATACAAGGACGTAACTGTGCAAGGGAAGATACTCGCGATCTGGGTTAACGAGACGACCACCGCTATCCAGGTCAAAGAGGCCCCAAGGACTAATTCCTCGCAGCCTCTGGGAGTCCGTTGCATTGGCTGCGATAAGCTTTAACGATAGAGTGGACTGAAACGCCAGGGAATTGAGAATTAGCTCGTCTGGACTTGCTGAAGCAGGTTGCCTGAGGTTCTCAAGGCACCACGTTGCAGGCAACTTATTCTGATGGATGCCAGGTAGGTAAAGCAGAATGCGCCCTCGTTGCTCATCCCAATTGAGTTGAGCGCGATCACGAATGAGGAACTCAGGGTTTGTCGGAAGAAGAAATTCTGCTGTCTCTGGCACCTCCTCAAAATATTCGGCTCGCAGGAAGCAGGCTTTAGACAACTCGGTGACAGTCCACTCCGGATTAGCGGTGAGAATTGTTCTCGCATCCAGTAGTTCTCTTATGAGTGACGTGCTTGTGTTTCGATTTTCGATCAGAAAGTTCTTCAGGCGGCTTCGGGAGCCGGTACGCTTCGCAATCGCTTGTGCCCACTCTTCATCGGTGAATACTTCCCAGTTGTCCAGCCAGGACGCCCAGTCGCAAATCTCCAAGAAGCCGTCCCACAACGAAAGCGGGATGCCGATCTGAGAGACGGCGACGCTAACATAGAAATGAGGTGTTCGCCGTATAGTCTTGCTAACAACGCGCAAACCGTGTCGCTCTGAAACGCGGAGGAAGGAGTTATTCAACTCGGCTTGTTGATTCGCAGGAATGGAGGGGCTTCCTACCAAGGAGGCAAAGTGAGGCCAAAACGTATTTTCATCGTATTCAAAGAATGCCAGCCCTCCGTAAAGCACTATTAAACAAGCCGGATATCTGTCCAAATCTCGTTTCCAAACATTCCATTCTGATCTTACTGCAAATGAGAATTCGTCCCATTTCTCTCGATCGGGAATTATGGGCAGGAGGGCTCCAGGCTTGTCCCGTTTAGACGCATCGATGGCCGCCAGCTTTTCTTGAAACGATTCTTCCCAATCTGGTAGCTGATACGCCATAACCACGGCTGTGCGGCTTTATATAAGCAGGCAGAGTCTCCTCAATGCACCTCTGCACCGCCTATCCCATAAACACAGTGTCAGCATGCCATTCCAGAAATTGCCGGTTAGATTGCTCGGAGACAATCCCTCGATAAGGGCTTCCAAGCAACCCAAACAGGATTCCCATGGCATCAGTAACGTGCCGCAGAATACCCCTTTCCCTTAGAGAAAGCACCCCGCTTAATGGGGAGGGCAAGGGGCCCGGGGCGAGGGGCGCAGCCTGTGAAAGGTCGCGGTCGCCGGATCAAACACCTCCACGGTGTCCAGTTCGCGGTCCCGGTGCCGCCCGCCGGCGATCAGCACCCGGCCGTCATTGAGCAGGCTCGCGGTATGCCGCACGCGCGCGGTGTGAAGATGCGCGTCGAGCAGGTGGCTTTCCCCGGTGGCCGGATCAAACACCTCGGCCGATCCCAGGACCTCGTCCTCGTGGCGACCCCCCATCACCAGCACCTGGCCCGTGGGCAGGAGCGTGGCGGTGTGATTGTGGCGCGGGATGTGGAGCGCATGCGGCAGCAGGGCGAACGCGCCGCTCCGGGGGTCGTAGAGCGCCCCGCTGGGCACGGCGAACTCTTCTCCCTCGCCCAGCGAGAGCCGCGAGGCATCCACCCCGCCCAGGATCAGCACCCGGCCATCCGGCAAGAGTGTGGCGGTGTGCCCAGCGCGCGGAATCTGCAGGTTGGCCGGGAGGGCGGTCAACGCCCCCTCCCGCGTCAACAGCTCGCTGCTGAAGAGCACGCCATGACGATCGCGTCCCGCCGAGAGCAGCGTCTCCCTCGTGGGCAGCAAGGTCGAGGTGTGTTCCGTCCGCGGGGTGGTCAGCTCGGCGGACAGGAGCGTGCTCTGCAGCGTGGTGGGATCCCACACTTCGGCGCTGCTGAGGATGTCTGCATCCTTGTCTCGGCCCCCCGTGACCAGAACGGTCCCGTCGGCGAGCAGCGTCGCGGTGTGGCCCGCCCGCGCTTGCGCGAGCTTGCCCAGGCGCATCGCGCCGGTGATCGTCACGCACACGTGGCTGTCGGGAGCGCCGCTGAGCAGGATCTCAAGACGGTGGAGGCCGGGCGCGAGCTGCAGGGCCTTGTGAAGAACCTCGGCCTGCTTGGAGAACTCGCGCGGTGAGACCACCTGCACGCCATCGAGCAGGATGTGCCCGCTGGAGACCGCCCCCTCACGCGATCTCCGCTCCGCGGAAGGCCCGCAACTCGGGACATCGCGGTCGCCGTCCTGGTCCTTCTCCTTGTCTCTGTCCCTCTCCTCATCTCTCTCTCTGTCTCTATTCTTATCCTCCCGGTCATCGTCATCGGGATGGCCGTTGATCAGGTGGAGCGTCAAGGGCGCGGACGCCGAGGGAGGCACCGTAAAGGTGCGCTCGACCGTGTCAGGGGGACCAGCCGTGTGCACAAACTCTTCAGGACCAAAGAGCACGCGGGTCACAGAGGCGGAGTCAGCCCAGAGGGCAGAGGGCCACGCCGACAAGATGAGAAGGAGGAAGGCTCCGGTGCGCAGGGTGACGGCCCTCCGGAGCCGCAAGGTCACGGCGAGGGTTGAGCGTTCAGGGCAGCGACCTGGTTCGCTGCTGCCGGTCCCGCCGCGTAAAGAGGACACTGTGCCCTCGCTGGCTAGCGGTGCACTGCATGCCGGCGCCGGGTGCAAAGAGTCACGCCACGAGAACGGCCCGCTGCCTGTTGGCCCCGAAGAGAGTGTGGCTTCTACCAGTCAACCCACCAAGCCGAACCGGTGGGGGAAGTCATAGTAAACAATAGAAACTCACTACGCAATCCCACGAAAGTAGGGCCCCCCCTATGAAAGAGGGGGCTGGTCGCTCTGGCATGCAGGACTTTCCCCGGAGGAGCGGCCTATGGTAGCATGGGTGAGTAATCACTCACTCACTTGCCGATCCTCGCTGGAGATTCCGATGAACGGACGGCGTCACTCCCGATTGCTCCGGTCTTCCGGGCAGGAGCGTCAGGCCAGCATTATCGCGGCCGCCGCCTCGCTGTTCGCCGCGAATGGCTTCAAAGGCACCACGACGCGAGAGATCGCGAAGACCGCCGGGATCAGCGAGGCCCTGGTGTTTAAATATTTTCCGACCAAGCGCGCGCTCTACACCGCAATCCTGGCGGAGAAAGCGCCGTTCTCCGAGTTGCTTGCGACCGTCGAGGACGCGGCCCGGAAGCGGGACGACACGCGGGTCTTCACCATGATCGCCGGATACCGCATCCGACGGGGAGCGGACCCCACCTTGCTGCGCCTGCTGCTATTCAGCGCGCTGGAAGGGCACGAAATCTCGGACATGTTTTTCCGAAACCAGCACCGCGTGTTCTATGACTACCTCGCAGGGTATATCGGGCGGCGTATTCGCGAAGGCGCGTTCCGTCGGGTGGATCCCCTCCTGGCCGCGCGGGCCTTCATCGGCATGGTCGTGCACCATCGGCTGCTGCACGAAATCTTTGGGGTTCCCACGCATCGTACCCCCGAAGACACCGTCGCGGACTATGTGACACTCTTTCTGAACGGCATCCGCACAAGACCGTCAGACGCCAAGAAGACAGGCCGCACGCGCCCATGAACCGCCTCAGACAACATCCAATCCTTACGCTCGCCGTCGTCGCGGGGCTGGTACTCGCCGGCCTCGTGGCGTTCCGCCTGACCAGCATCGGAGCGAAAGGCGACGCCCGCGAGGGACGCGTCATCACGGTCGGCACGACCCTGCCGATTCAGGGGGACTTGGACGTTCGGCTCTCGTACACGGCCGACATCCAACCCAATCAACAGGTCAATCTGTTTTCGCGGGTGGATGGCTACATCGCCAAGCTCCATGTGGACAAGGGGGACCTCGTCAAGGCGAACCAGTTACTCGTGGAGATCGACCATACCGATTACGTGCATGCGGTGAATCGAGCGAAAGCAAACCTGGCAGCGGCGAGGGCGGAGGTCATGCGTCAGGAGGCGACTATCCGCAACGCGACGCTGACCCTGGGGCGGATGCAGGCGCTGATCAAAGACCAGTTTGTGTCCCAGCAAGACCTGGACAATGCGCAGGTCAATTTCGACATCGCGGTCGCGCAACTGGAGTCCCAGCGGGCGCAGGTGAACCAGATGGAGGTGGCCCTCCAGCAGGCGGAGACCAACTTGGCCTATTCGTACATCCGCGCGCCGTTTGCCGGTTACATTGCCGAGCGGAACCTTGATTCCGGCGCCTATGTGACCAGCGCCACCGCCAGCACGTCGACGTTTTCGCGAGGCATCCTGACGCTGCACGAAATTGAGATGGTGCGGACCCTGATCGAGGTGGTGGAGAAGGACATCCCGCTGGTGAAGATCGGCCAGCAAGCGGAGGTCCGGGCCGAGGCCTATCCACAGCGCGTCTTCATCGGGCAAGTCACGCGGGTCGTGCAGGCGCTCAATCGAGCGACCCGCACCATGACCGTTGAGGTGGACCTCCCGAACGCCAACCATGCGCTCAAGGGCGGCATGTTCGCTCGCGTGGAGGTACTGGTCGGCAGGCATCCGAATGCGATCCAGATTCCGATCGACGCCCTGACCCGCTTGGAGGATTTCCAGTACGTGTACGTCGTCCGGAACGGCAAGGCCTACCAGGTCCCGGTGGAGATCGGCAGCCGAGTGGAGAACCGGGTCGAAATCACCAAGGGCCTGACCGGGACCGAGCAAGTCATTGTCTCAGGCAAGGATCTGGTCAGCGACGGCACGTCCGTCCAGGCGCACCCGTTATAAGACGTGACACGTTATTCGTTATTCGTGAATCGCTTAGTTGTTTTGTCCGTTATCTCGGTTGAGACAGTTTAGTCCGTTAACGGACCTAACGGACGTAACGTTTTCTATTTCACGTTTAACGGTTCACGTTTAACGTTTAACGAAATAACGGTACACCATGTGGCTCACGCTGCTGGCACTGAGAAACCGAATCGGCATCCTGATGCTGTCGTTGGCGATGGTGGTGCTCGGCGCCACCTCTCTGGATCGCCTGCCTGTGGATCTCTTTCCCAACATCCAAGTGCCGGTGGTATTCGTCGGCGTCATTTATAAGGGCGCTCCGCCCCTCGACATTGAAAAGAGCGTGGTCTATCCCATCGAAAAGGCGGTCAGCTCCGCCTCGAACGTGGAACACGTCGAGTCCTTTTCCAAGCATGGAATCGGGGCGGTCCAGATCTGGTTTAACTGGGGCACCGACATCAACGTGGGGCAGATGGAGGTGATGCAACGCATCACCCAGATCCTGAATACTCTCCCGCCCGGCATCCTGCAGCCCTTCGTCGTCAAGTTCGACGTGTCCAACATCCCGGTCGCTTTCGTGACGGTCTCGGGCGGCAACCTGGACGAGCGCGCTCTCTACGACATGGCGTTCAACATCATCGCGCCCCAGATCGAGCAGATCGCCAATGTGGCGGCGGCCACCGTGGAGGGCGGGAAAGTCCGCCAGATCAACATCAATCTGGACCCGGCCTTGCTCACCGCGCGTGGGCTCTCGATCCTGGACGTGGTGCGCTCGGTCAAGGCCTCGAACCTCATTCTTCCTTCGGGAGACCTTAAGGCTGGTAACCTCGACTACAACGTCTTCACCAACAATCAGTTCACCGCCGTCGAGCCGATCAACGACGTGATCGTCAAGGTCAATGCGCAGGGCAACCCGGTCCGGGTGCGCGACCTGGGCACCGTGACCGACTCCTCTGACATCCAAACCAATATCGTTCGCACGGACGGTCAGCGGTCGGTCTACCTGAGGGTGAATAAGCAACCGGCCGCGAACACGGTGGAAGTGGTGAACGCGCTGAGGCGGGCGCTTCCGAAAATGGTCGGGATGCCGCCCGGCGTGCAGCTTGGCGTGTCCTTCGACCAGTCCGTGTACATCCGTCTGGCGATTAAGAATCTGATGGAGCAGGCCCTGGAAGGCTCTCTGCTGGCGGCGGCCATCATTCTGGTCTTTCTGCGCAACCTGACCAGCACGCTGATTATTTCGGTCGCGATTCCGCTCTCGATTCTGGTCACGTTCATCGTGTTGTATTTTACCGGCCAGACCTTGAACGTCTTCACGTTGGGCGGCCTGGCGCTGGGGGTGGGACGACTGGTGGACGACTCCATCGTGGAGCTGGAGAACATCCAGCGCCACCTCAACACCGGTCAGCAACGCTGGGACGCGCTTCTGGAGGCGGCGCGCGAGGTGGCGATGCCGATCTTTGCTTCGACCGTGACCACCGTCGTGGTGTTCCTGCCGATCTTCTTCGTCGTGGGAATCGCCAAGCTGCTGCTCATCCCGCTCACACTCACGATCGCCATCGCGCTGTTTACCTCCTTCTTCGTCTCGCGCACGGTGACCCCTGCGCTCTGCTTCAAATACCTCAAGCCGGAGCAGGAGGCCCACCGCTCCATGCCGGATTGGTGGAGACGGTTCATGAACTGGAGCCGGGGCCGGTATGAGGCGATCGATGATCGCTATCAGCAGATGCTTTCCTGGGCGCTGACACACCGGAGGGTCCTGATCGGGTCGGTCATCATGATCTTCGTCGGGTCGCTGGCGCTGGTCCCGGCGATCGGGACCGAGTTCATCCCCGTGACGGACGAGAGCCAGTTCCGGATTGTTGTCCGCGCGCCGGTGGGGCAGCGGGTGGAGAAGACAGAGCAGCAGGTGATGGAAATCGAGCGGGTGCTCCGGGAGACCATTCGGCCGGATGAACTGGAAACGATCGTCTCCAGCACCGGCGTGTTGGCCCAGGGCCGGTCCTCGTTGTTCAACCCCAACACCGGCCCGCACACGTCCCTCGTGCAGGTGTACCTCGTCTCGCCCGACCGGCGTCGGCGCAACCAGATTCAGATCATGAACGAGGTTCGGCCCAAGGTGCTCACGCTGTTCCCCGGTGTCGCGATGTTCTTCGACCCCGGCGGGATCGTCAAGCACGTCACCAGCTTCGGATCCCAGAAGTCGGTGGACGTGGAGATTTATGGGTACGAATTCGAGAAGGCCCGCGGCGTCATCCGTCAGGTGGAGGCGATCATGCATCAGACCCCGGGCCTCGCCGACATTGAGGTGAGCCGCGAGGAGAACTATCCCGAGTTGGACATCACGGTGGACCGTGAAAAGGCCGCGCTGCTGGGCATCAGCGAGACGGATGTGGCCAACACGGTCCTCTTCTCGCTGAACGGGAACGGCCAGACTGACCCCATCATCTATACCGACCCGGAGACCGGGAACGAGTATTACATCAGCGCCTGGTTAGCCGAACAGTATCGGAAGAATTTGACCGATCTGGAGCAGATCCTGCTCACCAGTCGCTCGGGCGCGCCGGTGCTGCTCAAGAACGTGGCGGCGATCCGGTTCAATGCCGGTCCTGTGAAAATCGACCGAAAGTATTTTCAACGGGTGATCCATCTCACCGCTAACCCGGTGGGCCGAGACCTGGGCTCCATCGCGGTGGAATTAGAAACACGGTTTGCCGAGATGCAACTTCCGCCGGGCTTCAGCATCCGGCTGGCCGGCCAGGTCCAACAGCAGCGTGAGACTTTTCAGGGCTTGATCTTTGCGAGCGTTCTGGCGCTGCTGCTGGTCTACATGGTCATGGCGGCCCAGTTCAAGTCCTTGATCGATCCCTTCATCATCATGTTTGCCATCCCGATGGGATTCCCGGGGGTAATCTGGATGCTGTTCCTGACCAACACCACGTTGTCCACCACGTCTTTCATGGGCGTCATCATGATGCTGGGGATCGTGGTGTCCAACGGCGTGCTGCTGGTGGACTACACGAACGTGCTGCGGCGCCGCGGGAGAGCCTTGCGCGAAGCCGTGGTGCTGGCCGCCCGCACGCGGCTGCGGCCGATCCTCATGACGTCGCTGGCGACCGTCTTCGGCCTGATGCCGATGGCGCTGGGGCTTGGGACCGGAGGAGAGACGAACGCCCCGCTGGCCCGCGCCGTGATCGGCGGGCTCAGCGTCTCGACCGCCCTGACGTTGTTCTTAATCCCGACGTTGTATTTGATCCTGGAGGAACGATTCCCCAGAAAGTCAGACCCGAACATGGGCGCGGATGGCGGGAACGGTAAGTCGGAAGCGCCCCTTGCGGTCGAGAACAGCGTCAGGGTTTAGGTGGGAAGGGCGACCTGGTGAGACCGAAACGTGGGCACCGGCTGCGTAATCCTGTGATCCTGGCCTATTCCATAGGTGACATTGACGGCGACCCGGCCGACCATCTTGCGGTCAATCACCGCGGCTTTTTCTATGGAGCCGAGCAGCAAGCAGAGATCGCACAAGGTGTTGACCCGCCGCGGGATCCCATCGCTCGCTTGAAAAATTAACGAACAGGCGTCTGGAGTGAAAATCTCTCGGTTGCATCCCGCCACCGCCAGACGAAATCGAATGTAGTACTCCACCTCGGTTTCCGTAAAGGGGCAAAGATGATAGCGAATCGCGACTCGCTGATAAAACGGATTCAGGCGCTGGAAGCGGGTCTTCAGTTCAGGCTGGCCCAGCAGCACCAACGTCAACAAAAATCGATCGTCGAGCTGAAAATTGAGCATCAGCCGAAGCTTTTCGAACATCTGATCTTCGTGAATCGCCTGGGCTTCGTCGATGATCAGAATGGTGTCCAATCCCCGATTCGTATTATCCATCAACCGCTTGTTCAAACGATGGCGAAGCTCCAGTTCGGACCCGGTTGCTTTAACCCCCAGTTGATACAACACTTCCTGCAATAGTTGAGCTTCCTCAAAGGTCGGATCGGCAATCAGCGCGGTATCGTATTTCTCGCTCAAGAGATGGTGGATCAAGGTCCGGCTCAGTAACGTCTTGCCGCAGCCGATCTCCCCGGTCAGTATCACGGCCCCTTTTCGGGCTTCTACCCCGTACAGTAACCGCTGACGGGCTTCCTCATGATTGGGCGTGGGGAAATAATATTTCGGATTGGGGGTATTGTCGAACGGCATCTCCTGCAGTCCCCAGTGCCCTGTATAGTAGCCATGGCCATTCGACGGAGACGGTTCCAGAGACGGCTCTGAACCCCACACCGAATTGGAGCAGGTACCATTTCCCTCGCTTATCTGCTCGACCTGATCCTGAACGCCTGCCGGCGCAGCCTGGGCCAGCCAGCCTTCCGCCGGGTCAGCCGGCGAGGGCACATTCGGCACGGTCAGTTCCTGGTGTTGCCGAGTGGCTTCCAAGTCTTCGACGCTGTGATGATTGCCGTTGTCAGGCTGAGTGACGGGAGGGTATTGTCGTTTTCCGTTAGGCGGTACAAGCGGGGCGTGACTAAGCGTGTCTTGGTCGGTTCTTCGGAGTCGGAGAAAGATCGGCGCGCTCCTCCGATATTGAACCTGCCCGAACAGCGCTGAAGCGAGCGCCAAGGCCAGCGAGACCCAGATGGTGTGCGCCAGCGCAAACACACTGGCCGCGCGCACATCAACGGTCACGAACCGGGACCATGTCCGAAGGCCCGGTGTCAGGGCGATCTCTTGAGCCGTCGTGATGATCTGGCCACAGTCCGCCTCCCCCGCAAGCTGTGCCGGTGTGGTGATGATCCGACCACACTCTCCCGGCCATGTGAGTGCCAGCTGTTGAAACCCCGTCGTATTCAGGCGCTTCGCGAACTGATATTTCGCCCATAACCCCAGGGCACCAGGCGGGACCAGTTGGGCAATGAGCCAAGAGCCCAATATCACACCAAGGACACTGCTAGCCACAAGCCCACGCCCAATAAACATGCCCCGTATATACACAACTAATATGGGCACGTCAAGTCAAAAACACAGGATATCGTGTATCGGGTGTAGGATAGGCACCCCTTATGGAAACCTCGTGAATGGGGGCGTGATTGACCCTGTGGGACTGCTTCGATAGGCCAGAGTTGGGTTAATGCACCGAAGGAAACAGAGCCTTCAACTGCATGGCGAGCCCGAGGTCGCCACTGATGCGGAGACGGCCGGCCAGGAACAGCGACGGCCCGTCGAGTTGGCCACCCAAAATGCCCAGACAATCCTCTTGGGAGATCAAGAAGGTGACGTGAGGCTCAGGATGGACGCCTTCGAGAACCGAACAGGCTCCATTCTCGACCACCAGATGATACTGACTGTCCTGCGGGCCATTCAGATCAAACTGGTAGACGGCCGTGAGCCCGTCGGCCGCTTCCGCGTCGAACTTGCCCGGCAGAGCCTGAAAGAATTCCTTGACCGACCTCGGTGGCATGGGGAGGCAGTCTACGCCTCTCGCGAGCTGGTTGCAATCGCAACCAGACCCGCGAGAGTCTGAAAGTCCTAAGGTCTGAAGGTCAACTGTCCAATCTCAGGACTTTAAGACTTTTCGACCTTTAGGCTTTACGACTCGGCGCTATTTGACAAGCTCAAGAACCCTCGGACACAATGACGGCCGTGCCGTCAACCCCTAATGACAAGCCGGACCAGACCGCTGCGGCGCTAGCCGACGTGCTTGACCGCCTCTGCACCTGGTGCAAGGTGCCGATGGACAAACGTCTCGTCGCCAGCGGCAAGTTCATCCACTACACCTGCCCCAAGTGCGTCTTCCAGCACACGTCGAAGCGAGAGAAAAAGGGATAACCGGAAGGTCCGTCTTCGCGACCTGCGCCTCCCGGAGCGACCCTTCCGGACTCATCACCCGTTGCAAACTTGGCAGCAACGGGTCCCGGGTGGAAGCCTTCGGAAATTCCTTCGCGGACTCAGTCAGTTTCCGCTTTCCTTCCCGACAGAGTCTCGGTGGGTCCACCGCCCCTCCGGCAATGTCCGCTCCGATCAGACCCCCCGGTTAATGGGATTGAAAGGAAAACTGGCAGGGCCAGCCGCTCCGGCAACGTGCGCTCCGGACCGCAAGCCCCCTGCTCCTGTAATAGGTATATGAGGCGGTCAGGTTTCCTGGTCAGAACCATCCGTGATCATTGGAGGAAGAGAGTTAGGAGGCTGACGCTTTGACGTCCCCTTCCCAGGACACGCGCGCGGGGCACCACTGCCAGATGCCCAAGCTGATGATCCGAGTCAATGCGGCCGGGATACAGGCTACACGATTGACTTCCACGTGGCGGTTGATCACTCGAGCGGAGTCCCCACACCGTTTGAGATAGTCGTCCGCTTTGATCTCATGAAGGTCCCAGTGCGGAACAAAAAAGGCGACCATCGGGATCGGAAGCACCGCCAGGGAGGAGTTATCAGCCCATTCGGAGCCGGAGCAGTGGGAACTCCCAGTAACCGTTTGGCGTACATCATCATGCACCAGGGTGGTGCATCCGGTCAGAAAAAAAACCGTCGCAACAAGCGATCGAGTAACCTTTTGGCGAGTAACCTGTTGGCTCCGTGATACGAACTTCATGCAACCTCCAAGAATTGAGAAAAAAGAGGCCCCTCACATACTTAAGGCGTCAGCTCATTTGTCGTCGCATCCCACCACCCTACCGATAAACAATCCACCAAAAAATCCTACGCTGGTCGTCAGGATCGGGATCAGGATATCTTCAAGCGACACCTCTCCCATGGTAATACCCAGGATCGGGTGCGTACTGGAGATGATATAGACGCCGGCAATGGCGCCGACAAGCCCACCGATCAGCATCCCCCCGCTTTTGCATCTCGACACTTCTGCGTGTCTTCTTGAGCAGAGCCTGTCTGTGCTCTTTCGTCCATGAATACCCTCTTTGCAAAGGAGCACGTTTGTAGAAGGCTACCAGATGTTCGTGATTTGTCAACACCAACGATATCAATGTTCGAGTGAGTTTCCGCAAGCGCGTTATTTTGCTGGAGAAGGCTGAACTGAAAAGGACGACGGGCCTGGAGAATCGAATTGTGGCACCACGTCCGCGAAGACGAACCCATCCCGTTCGACAATGTCGCCCACGTCAATGGGAACGGGGTGGCGGAACATGGGGCCATCGTAGACGAAGGTGTGGAACTCGCCTCGCTCCCCACAAGGATCGACGCTTTCCGGAAGATCCGACAGGAAGGACTCGTCAAAGCGCCGTCCCGCAAAGGCCGGAGAAAGTTGCCGCGGGTCCACGCAGGTAATGACGGCCTTGAGACCGGAAGCGAGCATGGCCTGGGCCAGGGCGCGGGTGGGCCGCTGCCACAAAGGAAACAGGGGGCGGACGCCGGTAGGGGCCAGCATGGTCTCACGATACCGGCGAATATCCTCCAAGAAGAGGTCGCCGAACACCATGTGCGTCACCTGTTCGCGCTTGGCCTGTTCGATGGCCTCAGTGATCCGGCTTTCATAAATCTGATTCGGGCAGGGGCTGGGGATCTTCACGCGGTATAGCGGAAGCCCAAGCTCTTCCGCCTGCCGTTCCACCAAGGTTTCTAGGACCGCGTGCATCGCGACGCGCTCAAAGGTCTCCGTCACCGTCGTCAGAAGCCCGATGATCTCGACAGCCGCTTGTTGCCGGACCTCATGGAGCGCAAACGCGCTGTCCTTGCCGCTGCTCCAACTCATCCACGCCCGAGGTTTCGTCATGTGTCATCTTTCGCACAAACGGGACGTTTACCCACGACACCTTCCCCAGAGGTGGCCTGCGGTCCTCCGCTTCCGCACCTCTCGCGGCACCCCTTCCACGGCAGCCCGGCGTGGAAGCCTTCCGGTATTCCCGTCGCCGTGATCGTCCGCACCTCGGCGTGCGCTGATGCAGAAGCGAAAAAGACGGAGAGCAGACTGAATAATGGCGCGATCAACTTCACTCCATGAGTGTGCGCCGTCAATCCTCCGTGTGTTGAAAAGATTTAGAAAAAGGTACGCTAGGGAGGGTGAAATGTCGAGCCTAGCGCGAGATCGTTTCGAACTCGAACGGTCCGGCATCCACTCGCGCCAATACCAATGATGGATCGCAGCGCCTTTTTCTGTCGAGCCACCTGCCGGGCCACCTGCGGCGAGGTTCTTCTCCGTCGCGAGAGACGACTGGATGGGTGCCGTAGAGCACTACCTTTAGACCGCCTGTTGGATGCCATGTCCTAACCAGCTTCTTCAGACGGCTCAAGATACACCGACTTCGAAACGAGGTCAATGCAGTCAATCTAAACCGGTTAGATTACGTCTAGCAGTGCATCTTCCAGCACACGTCGAAGCGAGAGCCAAAGAAAGACTAGCGGTCAATATCGGTCTGTGGCTTCAGTCTTCATAGCATCCTACGGCGCGACTGAGAAACATTCCGCCGAAATAGCCGACGGCTGTCGTCGCGATCGGGGAGCTTGGCGAAGAAACGCTACGCCGAGAAAATCGAAATGTCCAGTTTAGTACGAGATGGTTTCCAGTTCAGGCAGGGCGGCTTCCGGTCGCTCCTCGACTGTAAAACTGACGCGACCGATCGTTCGTCCTTCCGCCGTTTCCACGTCCACGCGCCAGTCTCCCGGGATCAGACGCTGCTTGACGGTATAGCCGCGGTAGCCCCGCTCACGGCCGCCCGCGATCGTGATGGGGATCCGATCCGTCATCGAAAAGTTCCGAGCACTCCGTCCTCTAGCATCGCGGTACTGCCAGCGATGGTAGATCGTCGTGTGCAAATCGACCGGGGCAAATACGGCGGTAAAGCAATAGGCAGGGTCTTCCCCTCGAAAGGGATCATCCGATCGCTTCCAGAACTGGTACCAGGCGCCCTTCTCGAAACTGAGTTGATACGCGTCGTCTACTTTGGCGATCTTGTGGTAGACCGCGCCGAACTTCATCGACAGTGGGACCGGCGGGATCCATTTGAGAAAGTAGAAGCCCATGAGCACTCCGATTAAGGCAATGGCCGGAAGGGCGGTCAGCCTGATCTCGTTCCGTGATCGGGTCGGAGCTCCCTGATAGACCAGCTCCACGACCCTCAGCGTCACGACCACGCTCAGGACCGCTCCGAGCAGAAAGACGGCGGTGTTCATGAAGCCGGTCAGCACCGGCAAGAAGAAGGTGAAGAAGCTGAACGTGACCAGCGCATAGAGACTCACCAGCAGTCGCAAGCTGGACAGTCGGTCGCGCAGCAACTCGTTCGCCACGAGAAACGCCACGAGCACGAAGAAGAAGACAGCCGTGGTGGTCAGCGAGGCACTCTGCGAGTAAAAAATTGTGTACGCGCCGAACAGTCCACCCAGGAGGAACTGGATCGCCATGGGATAGTAGGGGCGCGAGTGGATGACGAGATTCGCCGCGTCCCACGAGCCGACCGAGGCTTCAACAGAGCCATTCCTGCCGATATCGGCCCGCCCCGTGAGCACGATCAGCAGTCCCAGCAGACTCAGGTACAACAAGAGAATGAGGTTATCCAGCAGACGATCAATGCGGGTGAGCGTGACGGTGTCATAGGTCACGCCAGCGAAGAAAAAGACCACCGGCAGGAAGGGTTTGGCGAGAGCGGCTCGGACTTTGGCTACAGAGAGCATACGAGAAGACCGACAACGAATCAGGGAAAAGGCGGGAGGGGCGCGTACGTCATGGGGAGGCCCAGAAGCGTCTCCATCCAACCGGGCATTTCCTCTTCCGGAAGCGGTGCCCGGTTCAATCTGACTTCGATCTGAAATCCGTCCTCGCTTCCCATGATGCCGATGATAGCCCAGGCATCCTCTCCATCGGGTACCAGACGCTGGGTTTGGAACTCACAGAGCGTCGCATAAAGCCGGCCGGCCGGCGCGATGGCCTGCAGGACTTCCGGCAGTTCATCCAGCGGACAATGCGCTGAGCAGCGATAGGCATAGCGGGCTCCGGATTCCACGCTTTGAAACTCCTCCAACGCCGGCTCGGGGAACCCGGTCAGATAGGTACGAACCGTTGCGGGCTCCTCGCCGTACGTGGCCGCCAGCCTGCTCGCCGGCACGAGAAACTCGAACGCATCGGAGGTATTGTATTCGAACTGGCAGGGCCCGAAGGCGTCCGGCCATGAACAAAAAAAGGCCACACGGTGATCGGCGGATCGTAACACGAGGCTCTCGTTGTGCACCGAAATTTCGATCGGCACATCCAGCACCGTAATCGCCGCCTGAAAGGCACGCCGACGCTCATCGATCCACAACTCGCGCCGGTCGTCGCCCCGTGTCTCACCCGGTGTGATCACCTCAGTGGTATGCAGACGCACCCGGATGAAGCCATGGGCGTGACGAAACCCGAGCCAGAACATGCCTCGTCGGTCATGCGTGCTCAGAACCTCCTGCAGTTTCCAGGGATGGCTCACCGAACAATAGGTCCCGATCGCTTGGTGCCGTTGATAGACCGTGTGGTACGCGCCCGCCAACAGGAAGAAGTCCCCGCGCCAGGCCTCACGGACGTGAACCAGCGTGACGTCCTCCGTCGGCCAGGGGTCCAGCCGATCGAAATCCTCAGGGGCCTCCACCGGCCACTCCTCGATATAGCAGATGACATTCTTCTCGGGGGCCGCCGGCTCCAACCTCAATCCGGCCAGCCGCTCCCCCAACGCCAGCACATCCTTGAACTCCAGCTTCGAGCGGGATTCCCACCGTCGCTCACGCATCAGCGTCACTCCACGCTCGACGCGGTCTGCGTGCTCTTCGTCTGATCCGTCGCTCTCTCGTCTCCATCATGTGAGCCATCGTGATCGGTTTTCCACCCGGGACGCCTACGAGTGGCGGGATGCGGCGTGAGTCTAACTAACTTGGAGGGGTCTGACAAATTCCACTTGAATGGGTCGTTCTCCTCGCCGCCACTGAAACCGATACTCGCATTGAGACAGCGCGACCAGGAGCACGGCAACGACTAGGATCAGGACGCCGATGCGTGTCGCCGTCGGCAACCCAGCTTGGTCCGTCGCGACAGGGATCTCCCGTCCGCAGAATCGACACACGACTGCGGACGGCTTGATCGGCTCCGCGCAGAACGGACATGGCCGACGACGCGCCGGCAACAGGAACAGCAACAAG
>Ga0184633_10000125_pt1 | contig 22904 bp, 37 predicted proteins | sample PLM31_170_b1_FD_133156 | JGI IMG/M metagenome (GOLD analysis project Ga0184633, IMG submission 133156) | Groundwater sediment microbial communities from an aquifer in East River, Colorado, USA - PLM3-1_170_b1 | ecosystem: Environmental > Terrestrial > Soil > Riparian zone | place: USA: East...
CGACTGGCGGCATCAGTACGCCCCCCGCTACGGAACGCGACTGTGATCCCGCTTGACAAGAGTGACCCGATTCTGGTCCCGGCCGGGATCGAACTTTACCTCGTCCATAAGCTGCCGCATGAGGTGAACGCCCAGGCCGCCTTCGGCCAGCTCCTCCAGTGGGCCGGAGAGGTCGGGCGCCTTGATGCTCCCGGAGTCAAAGGGGCGCCCGTGATCCTCGAAAATGATGGTCAGGATTCCCGGTTCGCACTGGCAGGTAAGCTGAATGTCGCCCCGGTTTTCGCCGCCATAGGCGTGCATAATAATATTGGAATAGGCTTCGTCGGCGGCCAATTCGCAGTGATAAACGGACGACTCGTTCAGGCCGGCGAGTCGAGCCGCCCGGGCGACAAAGTCGGTGATGGTTTCCAGACGGTCAAACCGTCCAGGAACGAGCAGGGTAGTTTCGACCATGCGGCGCAGTCACGCTGCCTTCTATGAGGCCAGGAATGGTCTTCGGGAATCTATTCCTCTCTTTCTCGTTCTTCCTTCAGAAGCTGGCGATAGCTTCTTCGCGCGTGCCGTACATGGTGAAGATCGAGGACAGGCCGGCAAGGTGCAGCACTTCCTCCACCCGTGGGGAAGCCGCCGCGATCCGCACATCGCCACTCACGCGCCTGGCCGCCTTAAGCGTGGAGACCATGGCCCGCAGGCCGGCCGACGACATGTACTCCACCTCGCTGAGGTCCATAACAATATGGGCTTTGTCTCCCTCCAGCTGCTTTTTCAGAGCGGCTTCAAGGTCGGGCGCAGTGGCCGAGTCGACCCGGCCGGTGACCTTAATGACGGATACACGCTTATAGTCCTGGACTGAAATTTCCATCTGAGTAGTCTCCTGTCTCAATGGTCTGAACACTTGCACCGCACTCCCACTCCGCTTCACTCCGGGGACCACACCTGCCCCGGACGCAGGTGCCGGGGTGGTGCGTGCGTTGCAGTGCAGGTGTGGTCGAAATGGTCTCAACTTCCCGAATGTGGCTTGACGATTATACTCCGGCGGTCAAGAAAGGCAAGTTGTGCCCCGTCTCGGGTGCATTTCACGTTGTTGGTCAATTCCGTCAGAGTAGAAGGGGCGTCTCGCCCCGCAGCCGACGCGACTCATTTGGAAGACGCCAGCCGCGTGGCGGCCAGGCTCAGGCCCACGAATATCCAGAAGATGGCGCTGGCGGGCTGGAAGTCAATGTTGAAGAAATAGTGGTCAAACACCCCGACGACCAGCGCAGCGGCCAGGCCGGCGTGCGCGCCCAGCCAGAGCGGAGCCAGGGCCGGGTCGGAAAGAGCCTCGCGACGGCGCAGGAAGGCCCAGAAGAAGGCAGCGCCGGCGACTGCCAGGAATGCGGCCAGACCGGGGAACCCCACAGCCTCGGCCATCAACAGGTATGCGCTGGAGACGCCCAGGTAGATGTCAATGTCGGGAGCGGCGGCAAACCCGACCCCCAACGGGTAGCGCGAAATCAGGGTAAGGGCATCGCCATACTCGCCAAAACGCATCTGCGTGGCCAGGTCCTGGCCCTGAGCGCCTTCGACAAAACGGCCGACGTACGTCTGAGTGGCGGGGAGCAAGAGCAATACGGCACCGGCGAATGCGAGGATCAACAATATCCGCCGGTATTTTGCCAGCGCAATGCCGAAGAGCGCGACGGCTAGCGCCAGCATCGCCCCGCGTGAATACGTAAGCACCAGGCATATCAGCACCGCCCCAAACGCCAGCCACCACCCAGGCCTTCGCCAGCCTGGCGCAAACACCTTCGGAGCCATCAGCCCGCCAACCATCGCCAGCAACCCGCCCAGCACGTTCGGATCCACCGAAGTGCTGATAGCGCGCTGGGGCAGATCCGGGTTATCCTCCAGATAGCGCAGGACTCCGCCGGAAGGATAGTTGAAGACGGCGAGTCCGGAGAGCAAACCCTCGCTCAAGGCTTCCGGCAGCGCGTAGAGCGCGATCCCGATCAGCGCCGCGCCCGCTCCGCAGAGCATGATTACCAGCGCCAGGCGGGCCAGCTTTTCGCGGCTGGCGTAGATATCTACAATCAGGAACGCCATCCCGACGCTGAGCAGCAGCTCGGCAAAGTGGCGGATCAGGTTGGGCGTGAGAGGACCATTGCGCAGGCCGGCCACGAAACTGAAAACGGCCAGCAGTATAAAGGCCAGGATCGGCCCATGCACCGGCGTGGTCGCCAGCCTCCGCCGGCTTCCTGTCATCCACTGAACCAAGTAGGTCAACACGACCCCGGCCAACGCCAGGTCCAGTAAGGTGGGCGTGAGCACGAGCTTGACCGGCAGCGCGCCCCACGGCAGCAGGGTGATGACGGCAATCACGCCCCACATCCCGACTTCTAAGTTGGAAAGCGCAAGGGCAGCAAGTCCAATGGCCAGGACGAGCGCCACGGTAATGATCGGCCCGGCGTACCCCAGCAGCGCGCCGAGGACTACCGCCAGCAGCGCCAGGGCCAGGGCAAGGCGCAAATCGCGGATCGTGGATGGGGGATTACTCATTGTGTAAGGAAGCCCGGAAAAGAAGGATGTAAACGGAATTTACATCCTTCTTTTCCGGTGAGCCATTTTCGCCGCTCAGTTTACCACAGGCTGATTAACGCAAAACACCCCGAAACAGTGTATCGGGGCGTTCTGCATAACTACCTCAGGGCCAGCTGGGAAGAAGTTCGTATGAAACTGGTAGAGCACGAAGCCAGGAGGAAAGGGAGGAAAGAGTGCCCCCACGGGAGTACCTTCTAGAGTACTGTATCCCCCTTGTCTGGGAATAACAGCAACCCAGAAGTCAACCCGCGAAGTGTACCATCGGCTTTTGCCTGGGCAGGAACTTCCTGAACACTCAACGGGTGAAGCCTGCACTTTGGGCAGTCTGACCTATGGACGCCAAATACTCGTCTCGATAGACGTGGTAATCCATCCAGTACCTGTTCACCTCACCCAAATAGTAGGCGCTCGCGACTGCATCACCTGTCAGCAAAGCGTTGTACCTTAGTGCAAAAGAAAGAATCCATAGCTTGAAAGCGGTGTGAGTGCTCTGGGCAGCCGAGGGTGGCACAAGAAGCTCGGCTTGAGTGGATAGCGCCTTTGACTGTTCGTACTTTGCAAGGAAATCGCCCGGATGACTTGGACTATCGAGGTACTCCATCTCGTTAGCCAGTGGAACGAATTGTGCCAGATAGGCGGCATCAGGAGCGACTGGGACAGGACCTTGGGGCTCGGGCGTGTTTTGAGCTCTGGGCTGTGTCGGGACAAGAGTGAAAGTTGATGTGGGTTTGGGAGTACGAGTTAAGCTAGCTGTAGATGTGGTCGTTGGTCTGCGCGTGTTGGTCGAGGTGTGAGTTGGGGTGAATCCCGTTGTGGGAGTGAGGGTCGGGGCTTCCTCGGTTAGCTGAGCGATCACAGTAGAGGCAATACTGGTTCTTGGAACCTGGTCATCAACGAGGCTCGGCCTGCAGGAAAGCAAAAACAGCCCAACTAGCACAAGCACATGATGAACCTTGTCCATTTCGTTACTCTTCCTGCGGTTCACTCAGAGCTAAGTGAAACACAGAGCTAGTTGCCAATAGGCCGCTTGAAGACAAGTGTCAGTCGCGCCCCGCTAACGCCTGTTAACCCCACCAGTTCCCAACCGTCTGCACCAATCTGGTTGAGCTCGCCCACCCGTCCTGCAAGCTCAGCACTTCCACCGTCCACCCACAGAACTCTATACTCCCACTTCAAGGTGCCGGAGTGTTGTGGAACCTCTGGTACCATCGTGGGCGCTGACAGTGTCTCGCTTTGCGAGACCACAGTTGCGGCAACGGATGTCCCAAGAGCCGAGGAGGGTGCGCCGGGTGCACACGAATTAAGCAAAATGAGAGCGGTGACGAGTAGAGCGGTCCAGGTTGCTGGCAAGTGCGTCTTTTTCATGTTTGCTCCTCTCCCCCAACTGCCTCGATAGTCCGCCGCCAGTAGAGGCTCTTCCGGCGATCAGTTCCCATAAGCTGTTCCTGAACCGCGATACAGAGCCCACAAATCCTGCTTGTTTTTACAGCAAGTCTACCACTAGACGGACAGACCGCAAGCGATGACAGGCTTGCCGACTCTCTTTTCGGAGGCGTGGTCGTGGGCTAACTGGCCGCCTGGTAAGAGCCTTAGCGGGACTGTGGCGCATTCTGTGGGCCGTGGGGTATGACCTACCGCCATTTCGTTTGCGCCTGGCACCGTTTGGGTATATCATCCTTGGCTGGCTATGTGACCACAGAGCCAGTCCACTGGCCAGTGAGCGAGATTGCCGCCCTGCTTCGCGGAAGAAGCAGGGTTGACCTGCTGATTGCGCGCGGCGTAGTGATTGCGCAGCTGTTTCCACGCCGCTGCTGGATACGTGAGCAGTTCTTCGATTACGTCTGGGTGCTCGGAGGGCTGGAGGATGGGGTAGGGGGATGAAGCAAACACTTTTTCTGATTTGCCTGCTACTGGCAGCCTGTGCTTCGCAACCCGTCGAAGGGCCGGTAACGGTTAGTGTGCGTGAAACCGTAGAAGTCCCGGTGACCGTGGAAGTACCTGTCACTGTGGAAACAACGCGGGTGATTGAGGTGACACGGCGAGTTACTTCGCCTCCAGAGACCATCCTGGTGACGGCCACTTTCCCGCCAGACTTCACAGAACTCTATCGCTTTGAAGGACAGGGCAAGGAAACCACTGATCTGTTCGCCCTGTCCACTGGAATAGTGCGTATCAAGTGGGAATATGTTGGTGAGAGCAATTTTGTTCTGTCACTCAGGCGGTTGGATAACGACGTTGATTTGCTTCTTGAGAACGCAATTGGAAGCACGAGCGGCCAGAGTATTCTGGAAGTCGGTTTCAGCGACCAGTATCTTTTTGAGGCGGAGATTGCTCAGGGGGGCTGGACCGTTGTTGTCGAATTCAGACCTTAGCCGGGGCATAGCTATGATCCGGACTCTTCTTCTCGTCTGCCTCCTCCTCGCCGCCTGCGTCCCGCGTCCGGTCGCAACGCCGGCGCCGGCGCCCGTTTCCGGAAAAACCGAAGAGCACGTTGCCACCGCAACGCCGAAGCCGGCGAGCGCCACGGCTGTAAGTCCCACGCCGACCACCGAAGCGAACACGGCCACCGACGTTCCGCCGACGGACACCCCCGAGCCCACACCGACGCCAATCCTGCCGCCGCCGACGGACACCCCGCTACCACCCCCGCCGACATGGACCTTTACGCCGCCACCTCCGCCGCCAAGCGACACACCGGTCATCGTCCCGTCGCCACCGCCAGCACCAACACCTGTCTGCAGCCCGGAGTACGCTGGCTTTTGCATCATTGACGGCATCGGGGACTGGGACTGCTCATCAGGTACCGGCAATGGGCCGAATTACGCTTATGGCCCGTTTCAGGTTGTCGTTATCGGAACGGACCCGTACGGCCTGGACGCTGACAATGACGGGATCGCCTGCGAGAACGGGTAGAGCGGGCTGAAAATGGATGACCGCAGGAATGCCTGGGCCGCGCTGGTGATGGCTCTCCTGGCCACCTACTACTCTGCACTGTTCGCCCTGTTTCGCTGGCACAACCAGGGCGAGCGCGTGCTCGCGAACATCGCCCTTCTGGCCATGCTCTATGTCATCGCCAGCTGGCTGCAGTGGTTTGTATGAACGAGAGCGGACAGGGCAGGGGGCTTGAACGGCAACTGCCCCGGCCAGTGTGGGTGGACCGGGGCGGTAGTCAAGGATGGGGACGGGCAGGATCATAGCATGAAGGACCCCCTGCTGATGGCATTCGTCGACATGATTGAGAAAGGCCCGTTCGGGTCTTTCCACCTGTGGGTCTTGGTGCCGGGTGGAATACTGGCCGGGGAGGCGGTCTCCACGCGGCGTTATTTTGAGGAGTTTCTTGAGATCACGAGTTTCAGACAGGTCGACCCGATGACGGGGGATATTCTCAGCACGTCATCCATGTCCGAGCGGATCTCCCCGGACGACGTGATTGTCCCGGAAGAACCCGAATACCTGAACCTGCTAGACCCGTTTCTGACTTCTCTGCAGGCGCCGATGCGTCTTTCGCTGACTCGTGTCCGGCTGGACGCCATCGTCGCCTGGGGCTGGGGCCAGTTGCACACCCAGCCGTGACAGAAGTTCCCTGAGGCGGCGGGCAAATGCTTCCGGAGTCTCAGATCCGGTGAATGTCGCAGCCCGGGTCAGGCTTCCTTGAAAGGCATTCATCCCAACCGGATTATAGCATGAGGCGCCACACCGCGCTTTCGTACATCCGCCGTTCGGTCCACAAGACCGGCCGCGGTATCGTCCCTGCCCTGCAGCGCGCTGCCAGGGCGATAGCCCTTGGCCCCTCAGCTATCCTTTCTCCTCTTCTCAGGGGCTACGGCGCCGCCAGAATGCGGAATCCGTTGCCCTCAGGCAGAAAAAAAGCCCCGTGAATATGTGCCACAACGTGCCATGGCGTCTCACTTGGCATAGTAGCCCGACTTTCGGAGGCACACAATCTGGGACCAATCGGTCCCAGATTGGATACTACAACTGATGCAGCTATCAGATAGCTTTACATACCGATGGGTCAACGTTTACCCGTAAGATGGAGGCCAAAGTAAGGAACTGTGTGTGTGACTTCTGCTACCAATTCCCCTGCCGCCACTGCCCTCATTGTAACAGGGTCCGGGGCCGGGTCGTGGGTGGTTGCCGCTGTTTTGACAACTACTGATCCACTTTCATCAGAAACGTGAAACCAGTTTCACAAACGCCCGTAGTATGGAACCAGGCGTAGAGGCCCCTTGACGAGGCAGCGCAAAAAACCTGTCGCGGCGCCCCTCGAAGAATGCGCTGGCCGTGGCCATCGGGGATGGCTAAAATGAAGCCTGACAGACTGCTGGAAATACGGAGGGCACTATGCCAGAAGAAGATCAGAATCTCAGGGATCAGAATTTCAGGCTAGATCTGATGCGTTGGCTACAAGCCATAAACGAAACACAGAGACACCAGACTGCCCGGTTGACTGACATTTCCGCCAGGCTAAACATTATTTCCGCCTGGGTAAGCTTCATGGGCGTTATCACACTTATCGGTTTTCTTGCGGGGATTGCTGCTTTTTTCTGTGGTGTATTGGGAATGCCTTGACGCTCTGGCCGCGGCCATCGGGCCTCTAACCGGGATGGCGACATAAAGACTTTTCAGTGCCATATCAGTCCTTCTGGAAGACTGGCTTACCAATCGGCGCAACCCTCACACACCTTCATTTCCCCCCTATAGACGAACTCTTCCTGGCATTCGAGGCAATAATACTCATCACAGCCCGGACAGTATCCCCCATCCCAGTCAACACCCCCACAGTCCAAGCACCGGGGACTCTCGGCCACTTCTTTCTCAAGATCGGCCAGCCGAGTAGACGCTCTCGCCGCTGCGAAGAAGGTCAGGTCGGCCGGCGCGCCCCATAGCGCCAGTCCTCTGGCAGACTGAACGTCTCTCTCAACTTCCTCAATCTTCTTTGCCAGGCTTTCGCTGTTGGCAACCCCACTGCCGATCAATCCCTGAAACCTCCTGGTCAAGTCTCCAGCCTTTGCGATCAGCCAGGAGCCTATCCAGTCGCTCATTTTCTGCCTCCTATCGTTTTTGGCACTGAGTGTGCGTGGGGCAAAGAGTTTCACCCCCCTGCCGACCAGCCTCACCCTGTTTCGGATCCAGGAACACTACACTGTGCGTTACCTTCAGTATACGGCCAAATCCGGAAACCGCACCAACATTATCCCTCTGGAAATCCCTCGAAGACGATCTCCGACCAACTGCACCAGCGTCAGGTCTGGCCAGGCGAAAGGCTTTTTGGGCGGAAAGCCGGGACATAACTCTCACGGACTCTCATCTACTCTCGCAACTCTAAACTCTCCCGTGCGATGTGTGGCAAGCCTGCCTCGGGGGTTATCGCCCCGCAGAAGCCCGGAAAAGTGCCATAGACGGGCTGCTGTGAAACTGCTTTCACATTTCTGGCAAAATGGCAAGTTCGCCGGCAAGTTGCTCTTGTCTCAGGGCAGGCCTGCAGACTTTTGAGAGGGTGACATATACTCATAGAAAGCAGGGAACAGTGATCAGTGGTCGTGCGCTCGCTCCCCTCGCCAAACTAAACCATCATCGTCCAGCACATCAATGAAAGGAAATCGAAATGCCCAACGACAATCCCAATATCGAACGCCTTCCGGTGAATTGCCCGAAGTGCGGAGGGTTTGTATGGTCCTGCCTCGGCTGCGGGACAATGACAGAGGCCAGGGCCGATGCCATCAGGCAAAAGGTGGCATTCTTGATACTGGAAATGTTGCAGAGGCTCGACCGGAGCACTAAATCCGCTAGCCGGATGGAAGGCTAAACTCCCCGCGCGTCCTCCAGAGAACTAGAAGCCCACTTCAAGGGAAGTGGGCTTTTTTGTTTGCAAGGATTGGCGCCCTTTGCGTGACTGGCATACGGGCAGGTGGTGGTGTCGGTTTTGACAGGGACCCCTGTAGTGCGAGCGGATGTTAATAGTATATGCGGGGAAGAGAAAGTGAACACCCGCCCTTAATTTTTTTCTGTCCCCAGAAAATGTCATGGGGGTGGGGGGAGAGGGGTACCCCCCTGGGTGGTCACCCACCCCCTGCCCACCAGTCCCCGCAAGGGGAGAAAGGTGTGCCACATGTTCTACGTTGTACCGGATGTCAATGGGGCATCGCTGGTTGAGGGCTATCTGCTGATCCCGGTCGAGGAAGCAGATGACTTCGACCGGATGCTTGGCCATGGTCCCTTTCCCGAGGAAGAGGCCATTGCTGAGCAGAAGTGCCTCAACGACGCCATAGAATGGCCCTAACTGAATAACCGTTCAGCCCATCAGTGGTGAAATATACGCTGATGGGCTGCGGGTTGCGCAGTTGGGCGTAACACACTGTGAAAGTACTTTCACAGTACAGTCCCCGTCAGGGGAGAAAGGAGTTGACAACGATGGGATTGGTAGAGCCAATCCTCTACTTCCTGCTACTGGCTCTGTTGTTCCTGCTGGTGCTGGCCCCACTTGCAGCACTGGCACAGGTAGCAGGGCTCGTCAGCATAGACCCATGGATCTGTGGTGTCTACATGGCAACCGGCATCCACCAGTGGGTACACGTGTGTTAGTCAATTCACCCGGAAGGAGGTGAGACCAATGACAATCAGTCGCACAGTATTCTGGAAGATACTCGGGAGAGAAGTAGGAGACTACGTCTTCCAAGAGGATCCCGACAGCGCCGACCGAAAGGGATTCTTCGGTCGGCTGTGGCTTCTCGTCTCGGTCTGGGTAGTCCTTCAGATCATCCGAATGGACGACGAGCTTCAGACTATCCCTCTCCCCCTGTAACTCCCCGCACCACACTCCCAATACCACGTATCTCAAAGCCAGCGCATGGTAGAGCCCCACTGTGACCCATGGTCACTGGATACTCACCATGGTCTACGCAACACCACATTAGGGCATAGATGCATAGGGTGGAGGGAACATACCAGTCCCGCACCATAGGACCCTCGCACGTGTACCGTGTACGTTTACGCTGATAGAACTATCCGATGTACTACGCATGAAAGGACAACTCGATGAACATCATTCGCGAGGACGATGGTCTGGTCATCGTCCAGTTAAGGAAGAGTCCCGAGATCAGCTTTTCCTGGGCCTGGGACGATCCCTATAAAGCCCACCTCTGGCTCGGGTTCGTCTGGTTCCCCTACCACTTCAATCTGAATAGCGCCCACGAAACGATCAGCGTTGTGCGCCATGACCGCCTTCGCATGGAACTCTCTGAATCTGGTGAAGAAGTGGCCAGGGAACTTATCCGGCGGAGGAATCAGACGCCTCCCTCCGATGAAGAAGTCAACGATCTGTTCGGTGGGGGTTGCGGCCCTGTGAAGTGACTCTTCCGGGGCCTTTTTGATTCCGGGTGCCGACACAAGAAGGTGCTGCCAAAAGAACCCGGCGCCGGAGAACCCAAAGGCTTCACGGTTCCAAAAGCCCCTACCTGTGAGTCGCCCAATTAGCGATGAGCCTCATAGCGGCTCCCAGACCCTTCCGGATCCGAAAATCCACCGCCTGAAATCCAAGCTGAAAAGGAGAATACGATGAAATATCGACCCGCACCTGAATCGACCCTTATACCCCAGATCACCACTGCCCGGCCAGTCGAAGCGCGGATCGAGGAATCTGAAGAACTTGCGGCGATCGCGAGGTTTCTCCAGAGCCTCGATGGCTTCGATACGTTGCTGCTGTGGGCGCGTTTCGGCCGCGGCATGAGCCACAGTGCTATTGCCGAAAGATTTAGTCTACCCATGAACAGCGTCGGCCGGCACATTCGCGAGCTGCTTGGGTAAGGAGGTAAACCCTGATCTCCCAAACGTAACTGTGAATATCCAGAGCGGACGCTTGTTCGCGCCTGTCCAAAGGAGAACCACTATGAACGACCTGTCAGAAAAATCCGGTCAACTCAACCAGCGGATCAGCAAGTACATCGACGAGCTCGCCACACTGACCGATGAGGCTCGGGCTTCAGCAGCAATGCAGGCTTACCTGGAGGGCTGTGCCCGGTTCCATCGATACAGCCCCCACAACCAGCTGCTGATTATGCTGGCCCGGCCTGACGCGAGCCGGGTAGCTGGTTATCGAGACTGGATCACGCATCACAGATATGTCCGGAAAGGCGAAAAGGGCATACCTATCCTGGCCCCCTGCAAGACCAGGCCAAAGGATGACGAGGAAGATCCCCGGCTGTACTTCCGCGTCGTCTACGTGTTCGATGTGTCTCAGACCGATGGGGAGCCCTTGCCGCCTCCCCCCGACTGGAAAAGCCCGGAGAAGAACCGGGAACTGTCGGACCGCTTGATTGCCGTCGCAGAACGCCTTGGCATCCCGTTTTCGGTAGGCGCCCTGACCGGCACAGCCCAGGGTGTCAGCCGCAAGAATGGCGGGATCCAGGTGATCCCCGAGGCCGGCACTCTCACGATGATCCACGAACTGGCCCACCAGCTGATGGGCCATCACGACGCCGACTTCTCTCATGCCGAACGAGAGTGTGAAGCTGAGGCCGTAGGCTTTGTGGTAGCCAGTCATTTCGGACTGAGGGAGCTGAACAGCCCCAACTATCTGGCACTTTGGAATGTCGACCCAACCATCATCCGTTCGCGGATAGAAAGGATCAGCCGATGCGGAAGCCAGATCATTTCGGAGCTTGAAGCCAACCCGTCTTGCAAACCAGAAAAGGAGTAGACCATGAACCAACTCTCATTCGTTCACCCTGTACCTCCGCCACTAACTGTGCAGGATATTCCGCGCTCTGAGCGCCCCCAAAATCGCCTGGACGACAACGGCCCGGAAGCGTGTTCCAGCAGTGAACTGCTGGCCGTCCTATTGGGTTCTGGCGCCGGTATAAGCCTGGGCCAGAGACTTCTTGCGGATTATGGAGGCCTCGCTGCATTAGCCAGGGCAGCACCGACAGAGCTTCAAGCCAGACAGGGTATCGGACCCGTAAGTGTAGCCCGTATCCGGGCCGCTTTCGAGTTGGGCCGGCGCCTCTCCCTCGAAAATCTCCCCGAAAGAGCCTGCATTTCTTCTCCAGCCGACGCCGCGGCAATCCTGATGCCCCGAATGTCACTGCTCGAGCAGGAATATATGTATGTCCTTCTGGTGGACACACGTAATCGGGTGATCGGAAATCCGGTGGAGGTCTACCACGGCAATGTAAACACTTCTGTAATAAGGGTAGGCGAGCTTTTCCGAGAAGCCATCCGACGTAATGCCGTCGGTCTGATACTGGCCCACAATCATCCGTCTGGGGACCCTGACCCAAGCGTCGATGATGTAGCCGTTACGCGCTCTATTGTCGAGAGCGGAAAGTTGCTCGACATAAGCGTTCTCGACCACCTTGTCATCGGCCATCAGCGCTATGTCTCGCTGAAAGAGCGCGGCCTCGGCTTCAGTTAGATCCCCAACCCCCCACAACTGAAAGGAGCATATCCCATGAACCAGGCATCCCATGCCCATGGTAACGCCACGCCTGCTATCAGAGTCAGAGTTTCCGGCTATGCCTACCTGGTGAAGTATGACAACGGCATCAGCAACGGCACCCACGTCGTTCGTAAGGACAGAACCTGCAACTGCACGGCCGGCGCAGAGTGTCAGGCCGTGCAGGAAGTGCAGGCTTATCTAAGGGCAGGAGGCGAACGGGCGCCGGAGATCCCTCCGGGCTTCTGGCCGTATGTGCCAGAGAAGTGTCCGGTATGTGGAGCGGCCTGTGAAGCAGCGCCGCACTACGACCGCTCGAAGAGCGGCAAAGGCTGGCGCTGCATAGCGGAGGCAGGCCACTACTTCCTGGCAAGGCTGCGATCTGGCCGCGCAGGGGTACAGCCCTGAAGAACTACGCCAATCCACCCACACAACTGAATAGAAGGAGATCAACATGAAACACGTATTCACGCGTCGCGAACGCCTCCGGGGTGCCAGTCGGGGCGGGAGAGCTGTGAAGTCGAAGCAGCCCCCGCCCCGTTGCGTTTGTGGCTGCAGCCGCACAACTTTTCGAAACTGGCACAGCTATCTGGGCCATCTCGGGCTTGTGGCCTATGCCCGGAACCATCATGGCGGCGATCTGCAGGCCGCTATTCGCTATATCCAGGCCCTGGGTATCTCCGCCACAGATCCTTGTCCATGGAACGGGGCTTTTGCCCGCGAGCATGCTCTTGCCGCAGTTCACCGGCAGACAATGGCTGCTCGGCAGGTAAAGGAGGAAATCACGTCACAACCGTCTGCTCCGGACACTCAGCGGGACACGGCGGAGACGCCCAAAAAGATGCCTCCCCGCCCGCGGAGCCTCCCCCTCCCCCCGAGCGAATGCCAAATGTGTGGCCGGCCGACCCTTCAGTCGTTCTGCTCGTACGACTGCGAACTCGAACTCCGCGGCGGCTGGTGAGCTTTTTATAGCTATGAAAACCGGCTCATCCGCTCTTTCCCCCGCAGGGACCCCGATCTACACAGATCGGCCAGCAAGGAGCCAACTATGAGATAGCAAAGTAAGCCCTGTTCAACCGTACAGCACACCACCAATCCGAATCCTGAAAGGAGAATCAGACCATGAACACCCACATCCAACTGAGTACCATACTCACGCCGGCAGACCTGGCAGAGGCTGTACAGGCTCTCCGCCAACGGGCAGAAGAGTGGGAGCAGAAAGCCCAGGTGCTGGAAAAATCCGACGTCAGGTACCGCGGGTATCTCCTCAATCGCCCGCCGGACTGCCCGAAACTGTCGCTTGCCGAGTTCCGGGAGAGAACAAATGAACTCGAGGGGTTTTACCAGGACCAGAAAGAATACATCGAGCTATGGCCACACGTCCCGTGGTGCGATGCACCCTACGCTCGAGACATAGCTCGACTGGAGGGAATACTTGGTATCTGACCAAGAACATCTCTAGTAGCTAATAGCCGGAAAGCCATAGGGCCCAAGAAAAGCCATTTCCCGGCCGGGAAATCTCCAGCAGAAGACAGGAATTTGACAAATTATGCCGAATGGCTAGACTCTCCTCAAAGTGCCAACTAGTCTTGAAGTGGGGAATGTGTCATGCCACCTCAACCTATTTCTACTAACACCTTGTTCTATGGCGACAACCTGCCCATCTTGCGGCAGTACATTGCGGATGAGAGCATTGACCTGGTTTACCTGGATCCGCCTTTCAACTCCAACCGCTCCTATAACGTCCTTTTCAAGGATGAGAGTGGGCGGGAGGCCCAGGCGCAAATCACCGCCTTTGAGGACACCTGGCACTGGAATGAGACTGCTGAGCAAACTTATCAGGATTTGGTGACGAGTGCGCCAGAGAGAGTCGGTAGCATGATTGGCTCACTTCGCCACTTTGTCGGCACAAATCAGATAATGGCCTATCTGGTAATGATGAGCGCACGGCTGGTGGAATTACACCGCATCTTGAGACCGACCGGCAGCTTGTATCTCCATTGTGATCCTACGGCCAATCACTACCTGAAGGTCATCTTGGACACTATCTTTGGCCCTGAGCAGTTTCAAGGTGAGATAATCTGGCGGCGAACGGCTGCCCATGTCACGGCGCGGCGATGGGCGAGGCTGCATGACGTTCTCCTTTGCTTTGCAAAGGACATAAGACAGGCCAATTTCAAGCCTCCTAAAGTTGCACCGGATGAAGGTTGGATTGAACGAGAATACCGATTTGTGGATAAACATGGCCGATACATGCTTGATAATCTCACTGGAGCCGGAATGACCGAAGGACCCAGTGGTCAACCGTGGCGCGGTGTTGACCCGAAAGAGATAGGCTCAGGCAGGCATTGGCGATACATTCCAGAGACACTCGACCGACTAGACGCGGAAGGGCGTATCTACTGGCCTCCAAAAGGCAAGTATCCAAAGCTAAAGCAATACCTACTCGAATCCGGAGGGAAGGCAGTCGGCGATTTGTGGGATGACATTCCTGGCCTCGGGAGGACATCTGCCGAGCGTCTTGGCTACCCCACTCAGAAGCCGCTTGCACTCTTAGAGCGTATCATCACTGCCGCTAGCAACCATGGCGATTTGGTGCTTGACCCCTTCTGTGGTTGTGGTACGGCGATTGCAGCAGCGCAGAGTTTAGAGCGGCGTTGGATTGGGATTGACGTTACCCACCTTGCTATCGCTCTGCAAAAATACCGATTGGAAGCAATGTTCCCCGGCATTGTGTTCCAAGTTATCGGGGAGCCGGAAGACATAGGAGCCGCTCGCCAACTTGCACAGGATGACCGCTACCAGTTCCAATGGTGGGCACTCTCACTAGTACGCGCGCGGCCTCTCGGCGGGCTAGAAGGAACAAAGAAGGGCAAAAAGGGCAGCGACAAAGGCATTGATGGGGTTATCACATTTATTGACGAAGCGGATGGGAGGCCGAAGCGGGCACTTGTCCAGGTGAAGAGTGGACACGTCGAGAGCAGTGATATTCGAGACCTGCGAGGGACCGTAGACCGTGAACAAGCAGCGATGGGTGTATTCATTACGCTTGACCCCCCGAGCAGAGACATGCAGACCGAGGCGGTGTCGGCGGGCTATTACCATTCGCCGGGCTGGAATCGTGATTACCCGAAGATTCAGATATTGACCATTGGAGAACTTCTGCAGGAGATCGAGGTGAAGAGGCCGCCAACGTCTATAACATTCAAGCAGGCACGGCGGGCTGAGGAAGTAGCACCTACTCAACAGGAGTTAGATCTGTAAAGTTTTGTGCCTGGTTGGCGGGGCTGCTATGGGTCTTATTGGCCCCCAAGGAGGAATATGGACAACAACCAGATGACGAAGTACGAGGAGGAGGTTGAAAAGCAAGTGGGTCAAAAATGGACCGACATACTTCCGACACAAAGCGGCTGGTATTACGCGAAGACGGACAAGAACGAATTCGCGCAGGTCTTCCTGGCACGGGATAAAGCAGGTTCACTGGCTGTCGTTTCAGGGACGCACATGTTCCCTATCGATACATACACTCGCTGGTGTGGTCCCTGGATTACGGGTTCCCCCCCGGCACCTTAAACAGCAACCTCCGTAGAGGACAAAGGCTGGCGGTCAGTGTGGATTCGCCTCCGTCGGGCGATCCTGCTGAGGAAGGCCTTGTTATCTAGCAGGTACAAGACTCAGAAGAATCATAAGCACAACAGTAAACGGGAATATCCAGACGGCAACCTGTAGCCTCACCGCCTTAGTGCGATTGAGTTCAAGGTTGTGCTTTATCTGATTGACATATCCCATTGTCATATTATTTGTTGCGTCGGTACTCTCCCACTGTAGCAAAGTCCTTGCGATTTCGTCCCAGTCAGCCCGAATCGGTGTTATATAAGGACGGGGGCTGCGTACACCAGTGGCGAGGAGGATCATTACCACGTAAAGCCCGATAGCCACTATAAGACCAAGCCAGTAGTACATTGGTTGTCCATCGGGTTTCAGCAGACTCAATTGCAAGGTTGCAATCAGGCCAAAGACAAGACTGCTGTTTGCGATCAGATGATTGGCCTTTGAATCAAGGGCATCAGCCGACCTGTCAATTGCATCATACTCCCGACGCATTTCATCAAGCGCCAACTTTTCACAGTATGGATCGTTTTCCATTTCACGCCCCCGAAGAACTGTCTTATGTCTGATCCTCAGAAACCCCCGAAGCCACTCCCACCCCGACCGCCAAGACCACCAGAGGGTGGCGATGAAAACAACAAGGGCTACTAAGAACTTCCTCATATCTCTTGTGCTGACCTGAAATAGTACTTGTTATCAGTATCAATTCCGAGTAGAAAATTCCTGATTGCGGGGGGCGTATTACTGCCACGTGCGGCAATGGTCAACTTGTAATTGCCTGCTGGGATCACATTCGATATGCCCGTTACCGATTGCCATAAGGCAAAGTGATCTTTGTAGGGCGTAGCTTCCGCTTCATAGAAAACTGATACAACTTCCGCATACCATGTTTCATCTGGAGTCAGGTTGAAATCATCCTTTCCGTGCATGGTATGAAGCGGCACTGGCAAATGATGGATAATATTGGGGTCTATCTGTACCAATTCAACGCGAATATCCTCAATTGAGTCTGTTGGACTCAGATTGTGTACTCCAATCCGAATGATCTTCTGCGTTCCTGGTAGGGAGTTCCCAAATTTGTCAACGCCTGGAGTGGGCATCAATTGGTTGAAGGGGGGGTCTTCGCGGTATGTGATTTCAAGCCTCGGCTGCTGTCGCGCTACAAGTCGTTTGTTCTCTTGCTTGATGCCTTCAGAGTACCCTCTGAGTTCATGGTAACTCAATATGACGGTCAATCCTATCAACCCGATAAGAACATACTGACCCCAAAGAGGAGGTATGTCCACGTTCAGCCTCCAACTCTCTGGAAGAAGTTGCTTGATATAACGATCATAGAAATCAAAGGGGTCAAGAAGAAGAGAAAGCCCCCAGAAGTAGAAACGCTTTAGGACGCCCCGAAACAAATACCACACTGAAACGAAAAACGATTGGATTTCCCGCATCCTCCGATTGTATCACTCACAGGAGATAAGCCTATTCCCAATAATCAGCAATGGGTCTGTCAACAACACGATTCCTTGTCATAAACAAAACGAATATTGTCTAATAGGCCCTTGACAGGCAGAACGGATGTGCTAAAATCGGGGGTGAAGCTCGGCCGGGCTTGAACATCGCAAGTGGCCCGGGCATGTTGAGCGATAGCACGTATCCCATAGCGAGATGAGATTATACCGGTTGCAACCGGCATAAAGTCATTTCGCTATTTTATTTGCGTTGTGAGGAGGTGATGAGTCGTGAGAAAAACGCATCTTCTAAGCTTTTGGGTTGATGCTAAAACCTATGCCGGAGTTTCGCGCTTGGCGCGAGATGACGGCCGCAGCCGCAGCGATATTCTTCGCCGGATGGTTGCCAAAACCGTCACGGAAGCGGTGGACAGCGGACAGGAACCCGGTGAGGCCAGCCCTGACCCCGAAGTTGAAGCGTCATAACCCACAAAAGCAAATGCTCCGCGTGGCGGCGGAGCAGGCGCATTACTGTTTAGCCAACTTTACTTGACCCGGGTCGGACAAGCTTGTTGTTTGGAGGATCCATCCTCTTCATGCTAATTGTATCATAGAAGAGGACCCCGACGCCAGTGCGTCCGTACCCGGCATGGGAGAAGATTCAATGTTTTGTAACACCGGGTGCACTGGCACCCTGAAATGTACCGCTCGCCGCCCGCCAGCAGTCCCAAACATCGGACAGAACTATTGCGGCTGGATGATTCGTGCAGCCCTTGCGGAGATTCACCTATCCGCGGGAACCCGCGAGCGTGTCAAAGTCTACAGCAACGGTCTGGGCTACCCTGTTGTAGGAGAGCTTTTATTCGACGACGAATTCAGCCGGCCGCTGACGCGAACGGAGAGAGATGCATATCGCGAACTCTTGACAACGCTTGTCATGGCCGAAGATGATCCGGAAGCCAGGCAACTCGAATGCGGAGGCCGCTCATGACCGAAGGACACCTCCTCATTGCGCGTTTGCTGGATGGCGCCCCGGCCGACTCGGTTGATCTCGCCGGATTGACCCACCCATGGAACGCCTTGGCCGAAGCCATACTGTCCGCCAATGGCACAGGACGGCTGACTGCCTTCCGGACCTTCCTGGCAGAGCTGCCAGGGCCCCAGGCGGCAAAGATCACAACTACGATTTTTCCTATTGACCCGTTCGCGCAAGGACCCTTTGCGGAGATGGTTGAGACGCCTTCCCGGAAGCGCTTCACCGCAAGCGAAATCATGGCCATGGACATTCCGCCCCTCCGGTGGACAGTTGAAGGGATGCTGGTACGACCTGGGCTGTGCAGCATCGCCGGCCAGCCGAAGATCGGCAAGTCCTTTATGGCGCTCCAACTGGCCCATAGCGTTTCAACTGGCCGGCCGTTCCTGGGCCGTGAAGTAGTGTCGGGTCCGGTTCTGTACGTGGCTCTGGAAGATGGCTTGTCCAGGTTGCAATCACGACTTCAGATGGCGGGGTGGGAGCCAAACAACAACCATGTGCATTTCCTGTTCGAGCTACCGCCATTGGACAAAGGCGGACTCGGCTACCTGTCCGAACAAATCGAGGAGCTGAATCCGGTTCTCGTTATCGTCGACTCGCTTGCCGCGGCCAAGTCCGGGGGGGTAGACGAGAACGAGGCCAGCGATATAGCAGAGCTGGCCTATCCGCTCTCGAACCTGAGCCGGGATGCGGACTTAACAATGACGGTGGTTCACCATCATAAAAAGAGCGCGACTGGCGACCCGGGCCGCGACCTGCGAGGAAGCAGTGCGTTCTTCGCCGCGCTTGACGGCCTCCTGTCACTTTATCGGGAGCGAAACGCCCCAGAAGCAAAGTTGAGCATTGACGGACGTGACTGCGATGTCGATGACCTGAGTCTCGAATGGACCGGGAGCGGTTGGGCTTATATCGGCGGAGTAGAGGTCATGGAGGAGAGGAAGAAAGAGCGCAAAGTGATCGAGGCCCTGCAGAAGATGCCCGACGGCGGCACTACAGCAGAGGTGGCATATGCAGCCGGGGTACGAAAGGAAGATACCACCAATATTCTCAAGGACCTTGAACAGAGGCAGAAAAAAGCGGAAATCTCCAAACCTGAAGGGACGGGCCGGCCACGGATAGTCTACAAGTGGATCGGGTGACTTTTGTTCCCATTCTTCTCCCTAGGGGTGGGAACGGAACAAAAGTCAAGAAGAGCCAAAAACAAGGGGATTTTGATTTTCAGGAGGGAGTTTTGTTCCCAGAACAGAATAGACGAAAAGCCTTGCGGATCGCAGTCACTTCACATAACACCCTACTATCAAAGGCGGCGGCGCCACTTTTCATGGCCATGAAAACGTTCAAGGACCGCCACAAGTTGCTGGAGGGAAGATCTTACCCGTAGAAGAACCCGATGAAGAGCTGTTCCAGCTTGTCGGCCATGCTGCCGTTCATCTGGGGATCTTCGAGGCGGTCTTGGCAGGCCACGACACCCCGGAGAGCATTTCAGGGGCTCTCGACCTGAATCTCCGGGGAACGCGCGTGCTGTGCAACTTCCTTGCAGTCGGGGGTCTTCTTGAATTGCGGCCTGATGCTGGCTACCAGGTGCTCTGTCATCCGGTAGCCAACAGGAAAGACAGGCTGCACCCGGTGGCCCGGTTGATTGTCGCCTCTACACAACTTGGAAGACCGCCAATAGACCTACACGAGCGATTTATGCGTGGGGCGACAAACGCCGCTTCCTGGCGCCGGACAAAGGACGAGTACCTCTACCAAACCCATGAGGCTGTCAGGACTGTAGTTGGCCATCTGCGCAGCAGGATCCCGACGGCGCCAAAGATTCTGGACCTCGGCTGTGGTCCGGGGGGATTCTCCGCCGAGCTCGCGTCGCTGGAAGGCGCAAAAGTAGTTGGGCTGGATTACCCGGAAGTTGTCAAGGTGGCAAGAGACATTGTCGAGGTCGAATGGCCGTGGCTTGCCGGTTCCCAAGAACTGACCTTCAGAGGCGGGGACATCCCGTCAATGGAGTTTGGCGAGGGGTATGACCTGATACTTGCTGCAAACTTTCTACACTGCCTTTATTTACCGAATATCGAGAGAGTCGCAGGCAAGATAGCCAGGGCACTGGCCCCGGGTGGATTGTTTGCGATCTTTGACGCATTCCATGACGCCGGGGGCGAAGAGGCCCATAGTGCAGCGTGTATGCAAGACCTCCTCCTCCTGATCTCGCATGTGGAAGGGCGAGTCTATAGTCTCACGGAAATGACAGAAGCCCTATCAAACTCCGGTCTCCTCATTGAGCAGATGATCCAGATTGAAGGCAGGCAGCTCATCCTCGCCAGACCAAATTCACTTCAAGCCCGGGAGGTCAAGCCATGACGTGATCTGTAACTTATGAGTGGTTCAGTTCGGGACGCCCGAACAGGCAAGACAATATCAAAACAGACAGACTATCACCATACACAGAAAGAGAGCAAAAAGATGATCAATTACGTATCCGTTCCAACTTTTGCGGTGACTTTACATGGATTACGCCGACAACTTTCTCCTCGAGGAAAGTGGCTCCTCCGAGTACAACAGCCTCGAAGACGCCCAGCTTGCCTGTCTCCCCCTTCTCGCCAATCTGCTGGCTCGCCGTATAGCTGCTCAGGCGGCTATTACCGGCGAGACAGAATCGGATCCCCAGTTATGACATAAAGAAGAAAGGGGAAACCATGAGAACTCAATGTCCTTTACCCCCCGGCTCCCGTATCTGGATCTATTGCCGCGACTCGGGCGGTGATGAGCAAGATCGCAGTGTCGATCAACAAATTCTTGAATTGGAGGCTTACGCACATGAGCATAGTCTGATCATTCTGCGTAAACTCCTCGACCGTGCCCGTCCGGGATCGTCTACTGTGGGGAGAGACGAGTTTGAAGAGATGATCCACCTCAGCCGCCAGGAGCCTCGAATGGCGGACGGCATCCTGTTATGGAGTATGTCCCGATTTGCCCGCGATTTCGACGATGCACAGTTCTACAAGGCTGACCTGCGGCACCGGGGGTGGGAGATTGTTTCTATCTCCGACAGTATCCCCGCCGACGGCAAGGTGGGCAGGATCATCGAAACAGTCATTGATTGGAAGAACGACCAGTTTCTCGAAGATCTGTCACGGGATGTGAAGCGCGGGTTGCACAGCCTTGCCAAGCAGGGATACGCTCCAGGCGGCTTTCCTCCCCGAGGTTATTTGGCGGAGCGAGTTGTAATCGGTAAGAAACGAAATGGCGAGTTACGGGTAGTGAGCAGGTGGGTTCCCGATCCGGAGTTGTGGCCGAAGGTAAAGAAGGCCTGGGAAATGCGTGCTCAAGGGGAAACCTTCCGGGAAATCCATGCCGAAACCGGGCTATATAGTTCGAAGTCCTGTTACGCTTCGATGTTCAAGAACAGGACGTACCTTGGCATACTGAAATGTGGTGACACCGAAATTGAAGGGGCACTGGAGGCAGCCGTAACGCCCGAGCTCTGGCGAGCTGTCCAGGCACAGCGGATAGCCCGGCCCGGGCGGAAAGAGCGCTGGCCAGAAGATAGACCACATCCCAGGCGTGTAGGAAGCCGTTACTTGTTGTCAGGCCTGGTCTATTGCGAGTATTGTGGTGCCGCGATGACCGGCGGAACCGACTCTGCCCATTCAATCCGGCAGAAACCGTGGCCGTACTATGTCTGTGGCAGGAAGAAGCGTCAACCTTGGAATTCTTGCGAAGGCCGCAAGATGAACGCCCGGGTTATCGAGCAAAACGTTGTCCGGAAACTCCTCGACCAGGTATTGACCCCCGAGTACATCATGCAACTGACTGAGGAAGTCAATGCCATGCTCTCCAGAGATCATCAGGCGGTTGACGACAAGATAGCCGCTGCGGAGCGAGACCTGCAAGGGGTCGAGCGAGCGATCCAGAACTTGCTTGACTTAGCCGAAAAGAGCGGCTCCACGGCCGCTACAGCGCGGCTCGGCCAGCGTGAGGTTGAACGCGATTCACTTCGCGAGACCATTGCCAAATTGAAATCTCAGTCCCACGCCCCGCGAGTTCAAATCACGGAAGTCAAGATCAAGGCCGAACTTCATGAAATGTGGACGGTCATAGAAGGGGACGACCTGCAGGCGAAGCGGTCAGTGCTAAAATGCTTCGTCAAGCGCATCGAGGTGGGGGAGCAGAAGGGGAAGCTGATTTACAGCTTCCCCTTAGCCGGAACAGTCCTACAGAGTGTGCCCCCACGGGGATTCGAACCCCGGTTTGAGCCTTGAGAGGGCTCCGTCCTGGGCCTCTAGACGATGGGGGCGCTCTCTGAACGACTCGATTTTACCATGGAAAGCTGAAGCATTGAGTCTTTTCCGAAAATCGAAGATAAGAAACCCTGCATTCATCTTCGATTTTCGGGATTCTCTTAAGATTGACACCCGCTTGCCGGCCTGGTATAATTACAGGTGCCTCGGCGTAAACTGGCCGGGGCTATTGTTTGTTTCGTAGAGGAGATTCTGATGAAGTACGCGATTATTCAAAGCGGCGCCAAGCAGTTTCGGGCCGTCGAAGGCGGGACGATTGAAGTGGACCGACTGGAGGCGGGCGTGGGCGATCCGGTCACCATGGACAATGTGCTGCTGGTGGCCGAGGACGACATGGTTTCCGTGGGCGCTCCCGCGGTGGCGGGGGCCGCCATCGAGGCGAGGGTCATGGAGCATGTAAAAGGGCCCAAGATCGCGGTCTTCCGCTACAAACCCAAGAAGCGTGAACGGGTGAAGACCGGTCACCGGCAGAAGTACACCCGGTTGTTGATCGAGGCGATCCGGGTGAGTGAGGA